>RRZT010991528.1_pt1 | contig 10892 bp, 11 predicted proteins | sample 2165551 | NCBI WGS metagenome assembly RRZT01 (sample SAMN10456910, study PRJNA506462) | wastewater metagenome | biome: wastewater; feature: sludge; material: wastewater sludge; isolation source: wastewater sludge with Escherichia coli K12::gfp cells carrying plasmid... | place: USA: Moscow, Idaho...
CCTTGGCGACCGAGAGCAGCGAGTGCATGCCCAGCTGCTCCATGTCTTCGCGCTCGAGCACTTCGAGTTCCAGGCCGAATTCGTCGGCGAGTTCGCGCGCCGTACGCGCCAGGTACTCGGGCGTGCACACATTGCCCGGCAGGTTGCCGAGATCGCGCGCCAGGGCGCAGCCTTCGGCAATCGCCAGGCCTTGGGTGAGGGCGGTTTCAGCAGCCTTTTGTTCGCTGTCCTTGGCGACCGCGAAGGCGAGGTGGGTGAGCGCCCGCTCATCGGCCGGGCTGCTCTTGAACTGGTCGAAACGGTAGCTCGCGTCGCCAGCGGCGATCAGCGCCTGGCGGACCTTCCAGGCCGGCGAGCGTTCGCCGACGGCGAGCGTCGTCAGGTAGACGACGGCGTCTTCGGCGCCGGTCTGGGCGAGCGCCTTGAGGGCGTTGCGCAAGGCGGCGGCGTAGGCCTTGTCGCCGAAATCGTCGCGTTTGCCGAGGCCGACGAGCAGCACGCGCGCGCAGGCGGTGCCCGGCAGGTCATGGAGGACGAGGCTGCTGCCGGCCTTGCCGGAGAGGTCGCCGCGTTCGATCAGTTGGCCGAGGCGCTTGCCGCTGGCCTTGTCGAGGCGGCTCGCCGCCGCGTCGAGCGTCCCGTCTTCGAAGACGCCGACGACCACGCAGGCGCTCTTCTGCTTCTCCGGGACCCCTGTTTTTATGCTAAATTCCACCGCCTTGCTCCTCGGCAATTGCTGTTGTTCGAAACAGCGCCGATTATCCCCGCAGTTTTTCGACCAAGTCAAAAAATGATCTTCCAGCGCGCGACCCGGCGCGAGTTTACGCAATCGGCGGCGGGCGTCTTCGTGGCGCTCTTCGCGATCCTGCTCACGACGCAACTGATCCGCCTGCTCAGCGAAGCGGCGTCGGGGGCGGTCGCGCCGGAGGCGGTGGTGGCCCTGCTCGGCTTCTCGGCCCTGCATTACATCCCGGCGCTGCTGTCGCTTTCGGCCTTCGTCGCCATCTTGTTGTCGCTGTCGCGCGCTTACCGCGATTCGGAGATGGTCGTCTGGTTTTCGTCCGGCGTTTCGCTGCTGGCCTGGATTCGGCCGGTGCTGGTCTTCCTCGCGCCGCTCTTGATCGCCATCTCGGCCTTGTCGCTGTTCGCCTCGCCCTGGGCGCTCTCGAAGAGCGCCGAGTACCGCGGCGCCTTGAGTTCGCAGCGCGACGCCGGGCAGGTGTCGCCGGGCGCTTTCCAGGAATCGGCGTCGGGCTCGCGGGTGGTCTTCGTCGAGGCGGTCGCTGACGACCAGACCTTCGTGCGCAACGTCTTCGTGTCCTCGGTCGAGAATCAGCGCCTGGGTGTGACCATGGCGACGCGCGGACACCAGGAAATCGCCGAGAACGGCGATCGCTTTCTCGTCCTTGAGAACGGGCGGCGCTACGAGATCATCCCGGGGACGCCGGAATTCCGCGTGCTCGAGTACGGGCGCTATGCGGTGCGCATCGAAACCAAGGAGTCGCGCGGGATTGAGCGTACGCCGCGCAATACGCCGACACTCGAGCTGATGGCCATCGACCAGCCGGCATACCGTGCCGAACTGATGTGGCGCCTGAGCGTGCCGATTTCGGCGGTCGTGCTGGCGCTGCTGGCGATTCCGCTGTCCTTCGTCAATCCGCGCGCCGGGCGTTCGGCCAACCTCTTGCTGGCCTTGTTCACCTACCTGCTCTACAACAACCTGATGACCATCAGTCAGGCCTGGATCGCTGGTGGGCGCACGTCCTTTGCCGTTGGCTTGTTCGGAGTGCATCTGATCATGCTGGCGATCCTGCCCTTCATGTTCTACCGGCGGATCGCGATTTTCTCCCTGGGGCGCTGGTTCCGATGAAAATCTACCGTCGCTACCTGTCGCGCGAGGTCGTCGCCGCGATCGCCCTGGTGCTCGCCGGTTTCCTGGCGCTGTTCGGCTTCTTCGACATGATCACCGAGGTCAAGAGCGTCGGCCAGGGCGATTACCAGCTGCGCCACGCCATCGCCTTCGTGCTGCTGCGCATCCCTGGGCGGGTCTACGAACTGATGCCGATCGCCGTGCTGATCGGGACGCTCTACGCGCTCTCGACCCTGGCCCGGCACTCGGAAATCACGGTGCTGCGCGCGTCCGGGATGTCCACCCCGACCCTGCTCGGCGTGCTCTTCCAAGTGGCCGCCGTGTGCGCCGTGCTCACCTTTGTGATCGGTGAGGTCGTTGCGCCGCCGGCCGAGCGGGCCGCACAGCAACTGCGCCTGAAAGAGCGCGGGCGCACGGTCAGCCAGGATTTGCGCAGCGGCCTGTGGGTCAAGGACGAACGGATGTTCATCAACGTCCAGGTGGTGCTCCCCGACCATCGCCTGCGTGGCATCCGCATCTACGATTTCGACGAGAAGGCGCAATTGCGGTCGGTGATCGAGGCGGCCGAAGGCGAGTATCTGCCGCCCGACGGCTGGCGCCTGAAGGACATCGTGCAGACGCGTCTCTACGGCGAGCGCTCGGAAATTCGCCGTCTGGCCGACATGGAGTGGCGCTCGGCGCTCAACCCGGACATCCTGTCGGTGCTGATGGTTTCGCCTGACCGCATGTCGCTGCCGCACCTGTCCTCGTACATCAAGCACCTCTCCGAGAACAACCAGAAGACGCAGCGTTACGACATCGCGCTGTGGAAGAAGATCGTCTATCCGCTTGCAGCACTGGTGATGGTGGCCTTGGCGCTGCCCTTCGGCTACACCCACAACCGCGTCAGTGGCGTCAGTCTGAAGATTTTCGCCGGGGTGATGATCGGCGTCTTCTTTCACATGCTCAACGGCCTCTTCTCCAACCTTGGCGCGATCAACAGCTGGTCGCCAGCGCTCAGCGCGTTGGCGCCGTCCTTGCTCTTCCTGGTGGCCGCTGCGGGAATGATCTGGTGGGTCGAGCGCCGCTGAGCGCGGCGTCTAGCGTCTCGCTTTAGTGCTGTTCGCTGTGCGTCGTTTCTTGCGCGCGGCGATTTCAGCGGCATTTTTCAGCGGCATGAGTGCGCGCCCGGGCAAGGCTGGGGCGCAGCGCGAACCGCAGCCGCCGGTGTGTTCAAGGGTTTTGTCCTTGGTTGCGCCAGCCTTGGCGCGGTGGTGTGATGGCTAGGAAAGCGTGAGTCGGGTTCCGGCCAAGCGGTCATGCAGGAACTGCCGGTCGCGGTCGACCAGGGCCCACAACAGGCCAACGCCAGCCAGCAACAGGCTCGGCCAGCACAACACGAAGCGCAGGATGGCTTGGCCCGGGCTGACGGCGCCGCCGTCGGCGGCGACCAGACGGATGCGCCAAGTCTTCATCGCCAGCGTTTGCCCGCCGTGTGTCCAGAACCAGGTGAAATAAACGCACAGCACCAGGAAGAGGTGCGCCCACAGGACGCCAGGGCTCGCGAGGAAGCGGGTCAGGGCGCCAATCAGAACGTGCGGCAGAACGAAAGTGAGCAGCAGCACGCCGACGAGCAGCAGGGCCTCGTAGGCCATGCCGGTCAGCCGGCGCATGAGGCCGGGGGGGGCGCTCGGCATGGTCGATCAGGGTTGGGTGGGGGGCGGCGGCAGCGCGTTTGCGTTCGCGGCGTTTGGCGAATTCGACGGGGGCGCCACCGCGGGCACTGTTGCCGGGTCTGCTGCTTGTGCGGACGGTGCGGGGAGGGCCACGGCTTCGGTGGGGGCGCCGACCGGCGGCACGGCGGGCTGGGCTTGCACGGTGGCCGGGTCCAGTGGCTTTTCGGCGGGCAGCGGAAGGGCGGCGGGAGCTGGCGGCTTGGCGGTCACCGTGGGGGCGGGTGTCGCCGGGCGCGGCAGCGGTTTGGTCGGGACGGGCTTGACCTCCGGCACCGTGCTGGCTTCTGCCTTGAGCTTCTGTTTCTCGCTCTCGGGAAGGCTTTGGTATTCCTCCCACTTCTGCAGCAGTTCCTGCTTCTTGTCGGCCGGCAACTGAGTGGCCGACTTGAACTTTTCACGCACCAGTTGGCGCTCTTCCGGTGTCAGTCTGTCCCATTCCTGCATCTGTTCCTGGATGCGGCGCTGTTCTTCGGGCGATAAAGTATGGAAGCGCAGGGCGATGCCCAGCCATTTCTTTTGCCGGTAATACTCCATCGAGTCCCATTCGTCACTGAGCGGGGCGAGGACGATCCGCTGCTGGACGGTGAGTTCGGTCCATTTAGGCTGCGGCGGGGTCGCGATGAGCGACGGGCTGGGCGTGGCGCACCAGGCCGAGTGGGTGGTGAGGGCGAAAGCGAGCGCAGTTGCGGCGAATGCTATGGCGAATTGCGATTTAACCATGCAGCGAAGCCCTTGTCGGTGAATGCGCGCAACGGAATTTCATCGGTCAGCAGGGCGCTGTCAATGGCGCCCAATTCCGTGATGCGCTGGTCGGCCGTCCAGTAGGCGGCGATGCCGAGGCCAACGACGAGGGCAAGGGCGGAAATGACTTGGCGAAAGCGCAGGTGATCGGTGCTGAAATGAACGAAGCTTCCGGCCGCGGCGAGGAGCGAGCGGGTTTCGGCCTGCTTTTGGCAGGCCAGCGCCTTTTCGCGGGCCTCGGCAAGGCGCGTCAGCGTCTCGGGTTTGACTTCGTGAAGCCCGAGGTTAAGGTGCTGTCTGACCTTGAAGCCGAAATGTTGTTCGTTCATAGCGTGATTCCTTTTGCTTTCAATGCCGCCGCCAGCGCGTGTGTGGCGCGCGAGCAATGGGTTTTGACGCTGCCTTCGGAGCAGCCCATTGCGGAGGCGGTTTCCGCGACGTCCATGTCTTCCCAGTAACGCATGAGGAAGGCTTCTCGTTGACGTGGTGGCAAAGAATTTATTTCTTTTTCTATTATCTCAAGAACTTGGCTTTGCTGGAGGGCGCCTTCCGGGGTGTCCGGCGTGTAAGACTCGGATTCGACCTCGAGAGTTTCCAGCGGGTCGTGCGTCTCGTCGTCGTCCGACGAGAAGGCGGACAGCAAGGTGGTCCACAGCGAACGGACCTTGCTGCGCCGGTAGTGGTCGCGGATCGTGTTCTGGATGATGCGCTGGAAGAGCATGGGGAACTCTTCTGCCGGGCGGTCGCCGTATTTTTCGGCGAGCTTCATCATCGAATCCTGCACGATGTCGAGCGCAGATTCTTCGTTGCGCACGGCGAACATCGCCTGCTTGAAAGCACGGCGCTCCGTTGCGGCTAGGAAATCCGACAGTTCGCGTGAGCTGGCCAGAGTCGATGTCCTTGTTCGTGCTGTGCGGGGGAGCGAATTGGGCGCGGAACCCCGCAGGGTCTTTGCTTGACCAATCGGGGTCTAGGCGATAACGTTATGAGCTTTTTCGGGGTTTCGGCTGCGTGAGGCAAGGATCATGACCATGATGACCGGTGCGGAGATTGTAATCAGGTGCCTGCAGGAAGAAAAGGTCGAATGCGTATTCGGCTATCCGGGGGGCGCCGTACTCCACATTTACGACGAGCTGTACAAGCAGGATGCGGTCAAGCATGTTCTCGTCCGCCACGAACAGGCCGCGGTGCATGCCGCTGACGCCGTTGCCCGGTCGACGGGGCGGGTCGGGGTGGCGCTGGTGACCTCGGGGCCGGGTGCGACCAATGCCGTGACTGGCATCGCCACGGCCTATATGGATTCGATACCGATGGTGGTCATCACCGGCCAGGTGCCGACCTCGTACATTGGTCAGGACGCCTTCCAGGAGTGCGACACGATTGGCATCACGCGTCCGTGCGTGAAGCACAATTTCCTCGTCAAGGACGTCAAGGACATCGCCCCGACCATCAAAAAGGCCTTCTACATCGCCAACAGCGGCCGGCCCGGCCCGGTGGTGGTCGATATTCCGAAGGACATCACGGCGGCCAAGTGCAAGTTCGAGTACCCGCAGGAGGTTCATCTGCGCTCGTACAATCCCGTGGTCAAAGGGCATCACGGGCAGATCAAGAAGGCGGTCAACCTGCTGCTCGGCGCCAAGCGCCCGATGATCTATACCGGCGGTGGCGTGATCCTGTCCGATGCCGCCGAACAGCTCGTGGCCCTGGCCCGGGCGCTCGGCTTCCCGGTGACCAACACCCTGATGGGCCTGGGGGGCTTCCCGGGCACCGATCAGCAATACCTCGGCATGCTCGGCATGCATGGCACGCTTGAGGCCAACATGGCAGTGCAGCACTGCGACGTGCTGCTGGCCGTCGGCGCCCGCTTCGACGATCGCGTGATCGGCGACCCGGCGCATTTCGCCTCGCATCCGCGCAAGATCATCCACGTCGACATCGATCCTTCGTCGATTTCCAAGCGCGTCCGCGTCGATGTGCCCATCGTCGGCAATGTGCGCGATGTCCTGGCCGAGATGCTCTCTCTGGTGCAGGCCGAACCGGCGCGCCCGGAAATCGCCGAGTGGTGGCAGGAGATCGAGGGCTGGCGGGCGCACGAAAGCCTCAAGTACGTGCAGAACGGAGGCATCAAGCCGCAGTTCGTGATCGAGAAATTGTGGGAGATCACCGGCGGCGACGCCATCATCACCTCCGACGTCGGCCAGCACCAGATGTGGGCGGCGCAGTACTACAAATTCGACAAGCCGCGCCGCTGGCTCAACTCCGGTGGCCTTGGCACCATGGGCGTCGGCTTGCCTTACGCCCTGGGGGCGGCGATCGCCAACCCCGACCGCCAGGTGGCCTGCATCACCGGCGATGGTTCGATCCAGATGTGCATCCAGGAGTTGGCGACGGCCAAGCAGTACAACCTGCCGGTCAAGATCATCGCCCTCAACAACCGCTTCCTGGGCATGGTGCGGCAGTGGCAGCAGATGTTCTACAACGGCCGCTATTCGCAGACCTACATGGATTCCCTGCCCGACTTCGTCAAGCTGGCCGAGGCCTACGGGCACGTCGGCATCCGCGTCGACACGCCCGAAGAGGTCGAACCGGCGTTGCGCAAGGCCTTCATCGAGCACAAGGACGACCTGGTCTTCCTCGACATCCGCACCGAACGCGAAACCAACGTCTATCCGATGGTCGCCGCCGGCAAGGGCTTGTCCGAAATCATCATGGCCGAACCGCTCTGAGGGAACCTTTCATGCGACACATCATCTCCATTCTGCTCGAGAACGAAGCCGGCGCCTTGTCCCGGGTGGCCGGGTTGTTCTCGGCGCGCGGTTACAACATCGAAACGCTGACCGTGGCGCCGACCGAGGACCGTTCGTTGTCGCGGCTGACCATTGTCACCAGCGGCAGCGACGAGATCATCGAGCAGATCACCAAACAGCTGAACAAGCTGGTCGACGTCATCAAGGTCGTCGATCTTTCTGAGGCCGCGCATATCGAGCGCGAGCTGATGCTTATCAAGGTCCGCGCCACCGGCAAGGACCGCGAGGAAATGAAGCGCATGGCCGATATCTTCCGCGGGCGCATCATCGACGTGACCGAGACAACCTACGTCATCGAGCTCACGGGGAGCGGTTCCAAACTCGATTCCTTTATCCAGGCGATCGATGCGGATCTCATCCTCGAAACCGTACGCACCGGCGTCAGCGGCATCGGCCGCGGCGACCGCATTCTGAAAGTCTGACCCGCGCCACGGGAACACTTCGCAAGAAAGGAAAACGATGAAAGTCTATTACGACAAGGATGCCGACCTCTCCCTGATCAAAGGCAAGAAGGTCACCATCGTCGGCTACGGCTCGCAAGGCCATGCCCACGCCCAGAACCTGAAGGACTCCGGCTGCAAGGTCACCGTCGGCCTGCGCAAGGATGGCGCATCGTGGAGCAAGGCCGAGAAGGCCGGCCTCAAGGTTGAAGAAGTCGCCAAGGCGGTCAAGGGCGCCGACGTCGTGATGATTCTGCTGCCGGATGAGAATATCCCGGCCGTCTATTACAACGACGTCGAGCCGAACATCAAGAAGGGCGCCGCACTGGCCTTCGCACACGGCTTCAACGTGCATTACAACCAGGTCGTGCCGCGTGCCGACCTCGACGTGATCATGGTCGCGCCGAAAGGACCGGGCCACACCGTGCGCTCCGAGTACCTCAAGGGGGGCGGCGTGCCCTCGCTGATCGCCGTGCACCAGGACGTCTCGGGCAAGGCCAAGGATATCGCGCTGTCGTACGCCGCGGCCAACGGCGGCACGAAGGGCGGCGTGATCGAGACCAACTTCCGCGAAGAGACTGAGACCGACCTCTTCGGCGAACAGGCCGTGCTTTGTGGCGGCGCCGTCGAACTCGTGAAGATGGGCTTCGAGACCCTGACCGAAGCCGGCTACGCGCCGGAGATGGCCTATTTCGAGTGTCTGCATGAGCTCAAGCTGATTGTCGACCTGATGTACGAAGGCGGCGTCGCCAACATGAACTACTCTATTTCCAACAATGCGGAATATGGCGAGTACGTGACCGGTACCGAAGTCATCAACGAGCAGTCCCGTGCTGCCATGCGCAACGCTTTGTAGCGCATCCAGACCGGTGAATACGCCAAGATGTTCATTCTGGAAGGCAAAACGAACTATCCGAGCATGACTGCCCGCCGTCGTCTGAACGCCGAGCACTCGATCGAAAAAGTGGGCGCACAGCTGCGCGCCATGATGCCTTGGATCGCCAAGAACAAGCTGGTTGACCAAACCCGTAACTGACGCGCTTTGAAGGCAAGGGGCTCTGTCCAGAGCTTCATTCTGCTGCGCTGATCACCAAAAAGGCCACCCAAGGTGGCCTTTTTGGCATTTTGTAGCTGAAATTGCGATTCGCTTCAGCGCTTCAATCGTGCATTGCATGGTTCTTACATTACAGTCAAAGGCAGTTGGCGCTGCGCAGACTACACTTCACCAGCTCATATGCATGTGTTGACCGCCGTTCAGTGGCGGTTTGCTTATTCAAACTACCTCCAATTCATGCCCAACGGAAACGACACTTCACCAGCCGCATCTTCAGTTGCAGTTGCACCAAGGCGCAGCAAAGGCATTTATGTGCTGCCCAACCTGATCACACTGGCGGCTTTGTTTGGTGGTTTTTACGCCATCGTCATGTCAATGAACGGGCGCTTCGATTTGGCCACCGTGGGGATTTTTGCGGCCATGGTGCTCGATAGCCTGGATGGCCGCGTGGCCCGCATGACCAATACCCAAAGTGCCTTTGGCGAGCAAATGGATTCGTTGTCCGACATGGTTTCCTTCGGTGCGGCTCCGGCGTTGATTGCTTATGAGTGGTCGCTGAAGGGTCTGGGGCGTTGGGGTTGGATCGCTGCGTTTGTGTACTGTGCCTGTGCTGCACTGAGGCTGGCACGGTTCAATGTCAACACCGCAGTGGTGGATAAGCGCTATTTTCAAGGCTTGCCGTCACCTGCCGCTGCTGCTTTGGTGGCGGGGTTCATTTGGTTGATGACGGAAGCCGGTGTACCAGGCCGCGAGTTGAGCTGGTGGGTGTTTGGCTTGACGCTGTATGCCGGATTGACCATGGTCACGAATGTGCCTTTCTACAGCTTCAAAGACATGCACATGAAAAAAAGTGTGCCTTTTGCTGTGATTGTGATGATTGCGTTGTTCATTGCCATCATCAATATCCATCCGCCCACTGTGCTGTTTGCTTTGTTTGTGGTGTATGGGTTGTCAGGGTATGCCGTTTACGGCTGGCGCAAGTCGCGTGGGCGGCCAACCAGTGTCATCAGCACATCGACGGATGAGCCAGACGAGCGTGGTCTGCACGACGAGCCCTGATGTGATACATTGAATCCATGAAGCAAGTTTTCTCCTCACTACTACTGCATGTCTTTCACGGGCAGGCGAAGTAGCGAGCAAATTACTTTGACAACGGCCCGTTTGCACCTGCAACGGGCCGTTTGCTTTTGAGTTGCGGGTTTTTATATGTCAACGTACCGCCACCAATTGGCGGTTCAATGGAGTCAGCATGAGCGAACAATTGATCATTTTCGATACCACATTGCGTGACGGTGAGCAGTCTCCCGGCGCTTCCATGACCAAAGACGAGAAACTGCGTATTGCCCGTCAACTGGAGCGCCTCAAGGTCGATGTGATTGAGGCCGGGTTTGCTGCCAGTTCGAACGGTGATTTCGAAGCGGTCAAAGCCATCGCCAACATCATCAAAGACTCAACAGTGTGTTCATTGGCTCGTGCCAATGACCGAGACATTGGACGTGCAGCCGATGCCCTGGCTGGTGCTGCGCGTTCCCGTATCCACACCTTCATTGCAACCAGTGCATTGCACATGGAAAAGAAGCTGCGCATGACCCCCGAACAGGTGCTGGAGCAGGCCAAGCAGGCTGTGCGCTATGCCCGTTCACGGGTGGGTGATGTGGAGTTCAGTCCAGAAGATGGGTACCGCAGTGATGTGGATTTTTTGTGCCGTGTGATTGAGGCCGTGATTGCCGAGGGTGCGACCACCATCAATGTGCCGGACACAGTCGGTTACGCCATACCTGAGTTGTATGGGAATTTCATTAAAACCCTGCGTGAACGCATCCCCAACTCTGACAAGGCCATCTGGTCTGTTCATTGCCACAATGATTTGGGTATGGCTGTGGCCAACTCCCTGGCGGGTGTCAAGATTGGTGGTGCCAGGCAGGTGGAATGCACCATCAATGGTTTGGGAGAGCGTGCTGGCAATTGCTCGCTTGAAGAAATTGTGATGGCGGTCAAAACACGCCGTGATTATTTCGGTTTGGATGTCGGGGTGGACACAACCCAGATCGTGCCCGCATCGCGCATGGTCAGTCAAACCACAGGTTTTGTCGTGCAGCCCAATAAGGCAGTAGTGGGTGCAAATGCTTTTGCCCACGCCAGTGGTATCCATCAGGATGGCGTGCTCAAAGCCCGCGATACCTACGAAATCATGCGTGCAGAGGATGTGGGGTGGACGACAAACAAGATCGTTCTTGGCAAGCTCAGCGGTCGCAATGCATTCAA
>RRZT011160039.1_pt1 | contig 10892 bp, 6 predicted proteins | sample 2165551 | NCBI WGS metagenome assembly RRZT01 (sample SAMN10456910, study PRJNA506462) | wastewater metagenome | biome: wastewater; feature: sludge; material: wastewater sludge; isolation source: wastewater sludge with Escherichia coli K12::gfp cells carrying plasmid... | place: USA: Moscow, Idaho ...
TGTTTGCGGACAGCCGCACTTTGCTCACTCTGGAGACTTGCTCCACTTTGCACAGCACCGCTCGCACTCAATGAAGGCAAACTTGGATAGGCTGCGCCACCATCCCCGGACATACCCACCGCAGATGAGGTCATACCCCCCGCCATCGCGGCCTGGCCACCGTAAATCGCGTGCTTCATGCCCGCGCCGGGTATGCCCCCCTTCGCCCCAGGATTCATCACATCCGAGCCACCTCCACCGCCACCACCGCCGCCCTTGAGCACACCGGACGCATCACCCTTGCCAGATGGCATTGCCTTCGAGACCATGCCCGAGAGCGCGAACATGCTCCCCGTCATGATGGCAAACATCAGGTAGGGGGCCTGCTGGATCATGTTTGACGCGGCAATGGTCGAGGTGTAGGCATGCCGCATGAAAAAGGCCATGTATTCCGGTGTCATGGCAACCGGGCTTGAGATATTACGGATCTCTCCTTGGTACCAAGACATGACAATGGCCATCATGGGAATCCAGCTCTGCGTCCACAGCCCGAAGAGCGCGTATGAACCTGCCACCTTCAACCCACCAGCTGGATTGGCAGCAACCACGAACATCACAATGGGAGTGGACGCGATGAAGACAAAGAACAGGATGTCCATGAACTTGGGCGCCGTGGTGCTCACCAGCATGCTCTGGTGCGCTTCTGTTTTCGCCCATTCGAACAAACTCGAATCGCGACGTAATGTGATGGCCTGATCAATCGGCGCACTGGCGCTGTACTTCATCGTGTCGGCCAGCGCATACAGGGTGACATTAGCAAATGCCAGCGAATCCATCTTGGAGTTGGAATCGCGGAGCTTGTTGATGTCATTCAGGGCCTCATCCCAGGTGCGCTCTGTGTTGTCCTGCGCGCGCGCGATGGAGTTGTAGCGCTTGATCTCGGACCGATTCGCAAGGCCATTCATCGCTTTGGAGATGGTTCCTGTACCAGCTCGTTCAGCCTCAGCTACAGCACGGAGATGAGCAGCAGCCTCTGGGCATGAGGCAACCCGGCCCCCTCCCCCACCGGGAATGTAGGGATTGGTCGAGTCATAGATGACCACTTGGGCTTGAAGTGTCATCGTGTCAGCGAATGCACCCAGCACATCGGGTTTGACGCGGAAATCCATTGTGGACAGTTCACGGCCTGCGCAGAAACGAGCCGCCAGGCGCATCGTTTCCACGAGGTTCTGATCGACACAAGACATCGGGTCCGATGGGCACATCGTGATGGCCATCAATGCCCTGGCTGGCGTAAATGGGTGCGAGCCGCCACTGATCGATAGGTAATCCCCATCGACGTTGACCATCACAGCCTCAATCTTGTTCGTCATGTAGAGCGCAAAAGCACCGGCAATAGAAGCTGGCAGCGCAATCGCATACGGAACGTCATCCACCACCCTTGGCGGGGCGGCATTGTCGAACTGCTCGACTGTGACGGTCGTTTTGGGCATGAACATTGCCCACACGACAAGGAGCTGGACCAGCATCACATCCAGCCGAAGCCCATTACGGGTGACCCCTTGTGCGAGGATGAAGAGCAACGACAACATCAAGCCTGTCTTGATGGCTGAGCCGACCCATCCATCCTGGCCAAAAAACATGGCCATGGACTGAAGAGCTGCCCCAACGGTAGCGGGGTCGGAGACCGTATAAATGGTGAACGCCATATCGATACCGACTTAACGCTGGTTGTTTGAGGAGCGGAGAGGCGAAACGGTCAGCGTCTGCGACTGCTGAATGACCTTGTAGGCTCCATCGATCATGTCCATCACATCCCGTGATTGAGGACGCATGGCCGTGAGCTGGGCCGTCATGATCTCGATCTGCTTCTTGAAATCCTCGGGTGTATCGACCTCAGTTTGATTCGTGAACGTGTTGGCAGCAATATTCAACAACTCCATCGCGATGATGTACTCAAAATACTTCGGGAGTTGTTGCGAAAGAACCAGACCAAGCGTCTGTGCAGCACCGGGCGTCTTTTGCAGCTCCATCAGCATGAGCAGGATGGGCATTGGGATGACTGCAATCATCTGACGTGCCCGCACGGAAAGATTGCTGCCGTTCTCGTTGATGGCCTGTTTGTGGATGAAAGAGCCGATCAGCGAGTCAGACGTGTAGGCCGCAGCGTTGTAGGCCTCAGTGGTACCAAAGAGCGCCAAGTTCACGATGTCCTCGACACCCCCCCACTCAGCCAACGTCATCTTGGAGGACACGACGCGCGTGCATCCCTCGTTGTAGTTGGAGCAGCGCCACATACCCACACCCTGGGGGCTTGCAGATCGAGCACGAAGGAGCTTGTCCCAGTGCGATACAGCCGATCCGATTACCAGTGGCTTGTTGTCGCACCGCTCACTGGACGCCCCGGCAGTGCATTCACCGTCAGAGGCTTCTTTGCTGCGAACGACCACCGTACCGAAAATTGACTGCACCATCTCAGTGACTTCCCGCGAGGACATGAAGGCGCGCAGAGTGTTATTGCCCGAGTCCATCGTCTGCTGGGCAGCTCGCCAAACCATGTTGCCAAGAACAGGGTTGCTTTTCGCTGTATTTGCGTCACCACCCGTGGCAGTCTGTGTCGGACGCTCGGACTGGGATTTGTTGGTAGCTGCGGTCGCGTCAGCGCTGCGATTGGCCGAAACGCTGAGCGCTTCACCGATCTTTCGACCATGCTCCATCATCTTGTCGGCCGTCTGCGTCAACGACGCCATCGAAATGGCGCAGGTGTTTTTCGCCAACGCATTCAGATCCCGGATCGCTTCTTCCAGCGTTTCAAGAATAGCGCCACAAGGACTGCACATCGCCTGAATCGCTAGCTTGATGGCGTAGCCCACAGCATTCGCTGCGATGGCCCGAATCAGCTGCTCGAACTGCGCACCGTTGATAAACGAAAACGATCCAAAGAAGATGTCCACACCGCCACATCCGGCATCAATCTTCGGCGCGGCAAACTGGACGATCTCAAATGAACGACCTGGCGAACGGAGCGACAGAGAACCACCGTAAAAGCCGCGCAGACGCTGAGTGTTGATGGACTGGGCTTCGGTGCCAGAGGTCAAGAACATCTCGCCTAAAGCGTCTTTCAGTCCCGCTTGAGCATCGCGAGGGGTGCAGACCCCGGCCAACAGCGCCGCCGACAGCACCATGTTGACGGTACCGACATACCACTTCTTCAAAGGGTTCATTTTCATCATCAATACCTCTGCTCGATTCGTTTCTGCGCACCGGGAGTCAGCGCGCCCTTGTCTTTCGCCATTTCAGAGCCCAAGCTCTTGATGTCATCCGGGGTCAAGATGCCGCGCTCTTCTGGGAATGCGTTCTTACGTTCTTGACCGGTAATCAGTCCCGCTGCATCACCTGCGACCAAAAGGCGTTCCTCCAGCAGATCCTGTGAAAGCAGCCCCTGAGTGAGAACAGTGATCTTTGCTGGCGGCACCACCAACGCAACAGCGGGACGAATGCCTATGCGAAGGGTTTTTGACTGGCCTGCATCCTTGAGCACAGGCGCGTTGCCCATCAACCAGCTCGGCCGGTTTCCGTCTGGAGTGATGTAGAACACTTCGAAATCGAGTTCCTTCGCCATCCGAGCAACGATGGGGTACTGCATCGCGCAGAAGGGACACTGGTCGTCTAGGAACACCCACAGCCCAGCCTTCTTGTTCATTGCGCGAGTGGCCTTGCGCTTGCTCTCAAAGGTCCACCCCTGGAAGCTACCCCGCATGCCAGAGCTAAAGGGTGATCGCACGGATTCATCCAACAGGGGGTCGAGCAGCGACTGCTTCTGAAACTGCCGGGTGAAGTTGCTCGCCTTGTCGAGCATCACGCGCGTCGCATAGCGGTAATTCCGCACGTTGTCTTCCGAGGGGTCATCGATGGCGGTGTTGATGACACTCAAATACTCCTGCTGAAACCACTTCACGCTAAGAGGCTCAATCTCTGGCGGCTTCTGATCTTTCGGGGCCTCCAGCTTGATGATGGACGGCGTCGGAGGTGGCTTCTTCTGCGGCTCCTTCTTCTCTTCTTTGGGAGCTTCTGGTTCGCGCTCGTACCAGAACCAGCCCTCCTCTTGAGCCTTGTAGATGTTGTCGTTGCGCACAGGGGTGCGCTGCTGCGCGACTGCCGTGCCGAGCAACGCCACCGACAAAATCGGCAACAGAACGCGTCGAATGCTCAGTCCATGCATAGATCGGAATACTCCAGTTCGTGTTTGGTCGTGGTGGCGTTCTTCATGCCCCCTTCCACCGCCTCTTCAAGACGCTTTTCCTTGTCTGCCGGCATTGCCTTGATGCGTTGGCGCATCGCCCCTTCGAAATCGGTGGTCTCGGTTACTCCACCGAGGCGTGCTGCCATGCGCTTTGAGAGACGCCAGTGGTACTGCGCAGTGAAGTTCTCTTCGTCGGGGAACCAGCGGGAAGCATGGAGGTCGCCGGTCAGCATCATGATTTCCGGCGACTGCCACTTCCACCGGTTAGACATCATTCGCACCTCATGCAGCGCAACGGCACGCTCACCTTCAGATAGCTTCGAAAGGGATTGAGTGAGGAGCCTCATGTAGTGGTAGGCACCCGGAATGTAGGCATTACGCGCTGAGGCGCGATAGTGGAGAAAGGCCTGCTTCTCATCGACCTTGCCCGTGGCCCCGGTTTCCTTTAGCAAGCCAGCCAGGTAGTGAGACTGGGCACCAACTGCTCCACGGGAGCTGAACGAGGAGGCTCCAGACCTGTTCAGCAACCCAACGATCCGTTGCGCAAGTTGGGGATTCACACCATCGGTAGCTGACTGGTACAGCATCAAGGCTGCATTCCATCCAGCTTCAGGAGACTTCTGCGCGCGTTCGTACATCCTCAGGGCCATACCCTCATCCTTCGGGTAGCCGTAGAGTCCCCTGCGCGCCACGTCGCCGCGCGCACGAAGCATCAATGCATCACCAATCTTCAGTTTCGCGAGGACCTGTTCAACCGACTTCTTTTTGGCCTCGACGTTGACTTTGGTTGTGGGCTCATTGGACTTGGCAAGGTGAATGCAGACGGAGATACGGTTGTTGTCCTTCGCAGATTCCTGTACCGCTTGGACAACACCTTCAGAACCCATCGAGGGTAGGCACACCAATGCAGTGATTGCCACTACCGAAAAACGAAATTTGCTCTTCATCGAAATTTCCCCCCGTTCCGAGGTGCGACGGCTTCAATGCGCTTTTCACCTGGGGGTGGGATCAACACCTTTGTAGCCTGCGCTAAAGCGAAATCCCGCGTCGCCTCTTCCCGATCTGGCGTGGCGGACCTGGGCTTCTGGGCCGCTGTTTCGGCCAGGGCTGAACGCTTGGTATCTGCACCAGTGTCAAAACCTCTTTTGCCCTTGTTCTTCGCGATGGGTTTGTTACCCTTCTCCTCGGCCACTGCGATGAAGATGACAACGACAACAATCAAGACAGCGCCCCACGCTACCCATTGATGCAAGCTACCAGACCCCATACGTGCCACACTCTCCGTAGTTGAAAGACAGGCCCTAAAGAAATCGAATCCGGCCCAAATATCCAACTGATGGTACGAAGCGCCCCCCCTCAAAAGGGTGGTGAAAAGCACGCAAAACCGTGACGTTTAACGAAACCAAAAAAAAGAGGTCACCTGCTGGTGACCTCAAGGGGGGGTTATCGTTGTCGATTAAGGTGTCGTTTTACAACCGGGATAGGTAAACGGCATCTTGCGTTTATCAGCGTCAAAACAGTGTTCGCCCATATCACGCAATGTCTGCGTGTTGCCCATCACTGTGTCCGTATTCTGGCCCAGCAACTCAGCCGATTTCATGGCTGGTACCTGCGTCGTGTAGTTGCCCGATGGGTCCGCATCTCGGCCAACGACCATGGTCTCCTTGAGCTGGTTCTGAGACACGCCGAAGTTCGTGCGTGGATCTGATGGGTTCAACTGTCCGCTCTCGATCAACGCATCAGTCCACTCCGTCAAATCCACTTGCGACCAGTCCACTGCAGCGAGTTCAAAGGCCGTAAAGCCGCCGCAGTTGATGTTGCATCCCCCCAGGGTACTTCCATCATTGGCGGACCTGAAACCGCGCGGCCGAGAGCCTGCCAAGTTCTTCGAGATGATCTGCGTGGAAATCACCCTCACGGCAATCGATTTGTAGCAGCAGTAGAGCTGCCTCTTCTCGACACACCCAAGGAGGAACACCTTCTTGTTGCAGCACGTATCAGCGAAGGTGCAGAGACGCCACTTGTCGTTCATCCCCCACTCGTACTCCTCCTTCTTGCAAGCGAAGATGATGTGACCAATGAGGCGCGCAATGCTGTAGATCTGGAAAGCGAGCATCAGGTTCTGGAAACCGGCAGTGAACTCCAACTTCCCACCTGGTCCCGACTGGATCACCATGCTGGCCAAGTCCTGCCCCCCAACCTGGGTGAGCACGTTATTCAGCCCTGACATGAGTTGCTGCTGGAACCCATCGATCAGGTTTGAAACACCCATCCCCTTGGGAGCATCAGCAATGCCAACAGGAGATGCCCCACCGCCAAACAAGTTGTCGAAGCCAGCCCGGAAGGGGGTGATGAATTTATCAGTGACGAACTGAGAGGCACTGGTGTAGGCATCCACCACGGGTGCTTTGATTTCACCGAAGAACCGAGAGACCTGGTTGTAGATGTCAGCGCCCTGCATGGCCTCCATCACGCCCATGCGTTGAGCCAGTTTGCCCAGCGTCATTGCTGCCTGCAGGTACTCCATCCATCCTGGTGCTGAAGAGGCACCTTTTCGGGCTTCCTTGCAGCAGTTGGGTGTAAGGCCGATCTCATTGCCAATCGGGATTTTGCAGTACATCGCTTTGCCGCCAAAGATGTAGGGAGTGCAAGTCTGCGTGACGCTTGTGGGCTTCTCACCAGTTTCGAGGCACACCATGTCATCGATCATCGCGTTGACGGCTTCCATCGCACCCACAGCACGCGCGAAGTCCCCACCGTGCGATCCAGCCAAATTCGGCCTGTGGCATTGCGTGCCGAGGCAGCGCATCGCACCAGAGCATGAGTCGCCCAGCTCCTCAACGATCACTGGGATGTTCGACTGCTTCGTTTCTCCGCAGTCGTAAGCAATCGTCGGGTTGTAGCATTGACCTGTGAAAGGACCCTTGAAGCGTGTATCACAGCCATCGGCAGAAGGAACACGCTTGCAGCTCGTGGAGTTTTCTAGGGGGACACCCTTGTCATCGGTTGCCAAGTTGCAGTCTGTGGCCCATTGCTGGCCATCTCGCATAAAAGAGCGCAGTGTCCCTGCCTCGTTGTTCATGGTCGAGCAGCTCGTGAATGGCTCCGCGTCGGCCTGCCAGCACATCTGGTCATCAATCATCTTGATGGCAGGACCGTTGGGCACAGGTTCGGCTCCCACGCCGTTGTCGTAGTCAGTCGGCATCGTTGCTGACGCGTCAGTGCCCCAGTTCTTCAGCAACTCAACGATGCCTGAATTGGGAAGTCCAGGTCCAAAAGTGACCCCGCCAACGGTTCGTGTAGGCGCAGTGTCGGTACAAACCAACTTACCACCCTTGCAGAAGCCGTCCGCAACGTACTCCATGTATTTCTCGCCACCGGCAAACGTGTTGATGGTGACAGAGTAGGCCTTGGCAATGAAACGGACCTCATGAAGGGAGCCGTCTCCAATGGCAGTTCCTGATGGCAACCATTGCTGTGAAGGGGAACCGAAATTGGTGAAGCCACCGGTAGCTCCCAACTCAGCACGAACACCGTCAAAGGCGTAGGATTTCGCGTCCCCACCCATCGGGTAGTGCATGTATTCAAGGAACCTGCCTTCACTCCCGCCCAGCGGGTCATCAGGAATCTCCGTACTGCATCGACCCTGACCAGGACACTGCGCAGCGCCCATGATGGGGAAACTCACATCAATGGGGCCTTGAACGTTGGCCAGCTCTTTCTTGTAGGTATAGAGCAGGTTTCCATCCGCATCTTTGACCTGTTTGCCGGTCAACGGATCAATGATGGGTACCTTGATCTTGTTGAAGGCCTTGACTGTCAGATAGTTGTGGTCACCGATGAAGGAAAGGCCAAACGATCGCTTGATGCCTTTGAAACCGTCTGGGAACGGATTCACCAGCGTCTCTGAGCACATCTGCATGTTAGGAATCCCGTAGGAACCTCCCTGCACGACCTCAATGCGTGAAACTGAATCACGCCTGCATTGACCCACCAATTCATTCGCCTTGGCGCTGGAGCTTGCGTTTGCGCCCGCGATCACACCAGCACGAATGGACGGGTCGCTGCTGTAATCCTTGCGGTCACCATTCGCGGCAATCTGATCATTGAAAGTCTTCCCGTAGCGATCTGCACTGGGGTTCTGCACATCGTCGTACATTGACGCAATATTGGCCCCCAATGCACCAGGGCACCAGCGGATGGGGTCGCCACCGATGGATGCCACCTCGCACACCTCTGGTGGATCAGATGGGCAAGGTGTCCCGGCTGCGGGTTCCGTATACGTGACTTTGGTCTGATACAGATCCGCTGTGAGGTAGACAGCCGTGGAGCCAACAGGGAGGGTGTAGTTGATGACTGGCTTGAACGCGTCTGCAGGCGATCCATAGCTGACAAATGGGCCGATGATGCGCTGCACGCCACCACCCGTTGAATACCCCAACCAGTGGTTGTAAGTGAAGTAGTTCCGCCCCTTCGAACTGGTGAACGGTGTGTACGTGTACTTGACCGTGTGGGTGTCACTGACCTTTTCCCAGTAAACGCTGGCCGTCGCGCCAAGAGTGGCAACCTGCAGGTTCAGAGGACCACCCTTGTGTGTGCTGGGCTTCGTGATGGTCTGATACTCAACAGGGTTCGTTCCTGGAATCGGTTCCTTGACCAAATCGAAGAACTCCACCTTGAGGATGCGGTGATTCGGGCTGGTCGCGGCAAGGTCAACGTTCTGCCTTTCGCGGAGGACAAACTCTGTCTTGCGGCACCCGTCACGCCGCAGATTTCGGCGGTTCTGCTCTGCTGCATCGCCTGCCAAAGCAGGGTTGTTGTAAAGGGTGTTGCCCAGATTGCTCAGCTGGTCAGCTTCCGACTTGTTGAAGCCAGGCATCACCTCTGTCAAATTGGAACGGCCTGCAGTTGTCTGGTTAGAACCGGGCTCAACACGGTCGGTGCTATTGACCTGGTTAGCCATGTCGGCACGTTGGAAGGTCGAACGTCCAATCGCTCCCCCAGCCTCTGCACCAGTCACAATTTCCTGAACGGTACGGGTGCCGGCGCGCTCTGCCTGTTTTTGGGCCTGTGCTGCCGCACCTGGATCTGCAATGATCTTGGGGTCCCGTACCGGTGGCTCGGTCGAATCGATCCGAGGACCACGGACCTGGGTGGCTTCGCCATATCGGCCAGTCAGGAGCTTGGACGCGCGACGGTTGATGAGCGTATCGCTCGTGGCGTCATCAACTCGCCTATCTTGCACTGCAGCCTCACGCTGCTGAGTGGTGGTGTCAAGGTCAGGGAGTCCTTGCGCGTATGCAGCAAATGACATGAATGGCATGCCAAACGCCGCCCATACCAGCATTCCCCGGCCAACAGCCTTGACAACGCGTTCACGGGTTGTGGGCACCATTTCAGTGTGGTCGTTCATCATCATGGGGTAATGCCGAAGCAGCAGTCGGTCCACTGGAACAAAAGATAGCTGTGGTCCTCACCCGTGGCGGGTACGTCTCTCCACATGCCCCATGCCGCCGTGCTTGACCCTGTGGCATGGGTGCATGTCCCAAAGCGTTGGGGAGGATTTACTTCCTGAACCTGTGAGGTGGTAGTAGCTGGAGCTGGGGCGCCCGGGAGCCTGCCGTTGACCTCAGGTGAGGGTGCTAGGAACTGCCACCGATACGCATCCTTGCGAATGATGAAACGCGTGTTGCGCTCACACAGATTGTCATTGCCTACTGTCTCGTTGAGCATTCCCAGACGATGCAGAAGCGAGAGCGCCCGTGCACCTGTCAAGCTCGTGAACTGCACGGGGTCAACCATCTTCCCGACACCATTTCCGAAGAATCCGGTGATTGGGTACATGTTTCCCCAAGTGCCAGCAACCCAGAACAGGTTGTTCAAAGGCTTGCCGAGGGTAGATGACGCCCCATCCACAGGCATGGCGAACATTGCGTTCACTCCCGTGAAAAGCAGCATCTCGGGGTTGATGAACGTGGTGTAGCGGCCAATCGCATCGTTCCAGTTTGGGAACATAGGGCTCGACTGCAGAAGGTCGAACTCCGTGAGGCCGTCAGGTGGACATGCGCCGTCATCGATCAAACGGAGCATGTAGATGAGAGGAAAGCTGTAAAGCGTCCAGTTGGCAAAAGCCTCATGGCGATCACTGCGGCCGAGGTTCGCCCCTCCATTCAAGAAATTGATGCTCGCAAACGGTAGCTCCATGCCACCCAGGGACGGTAGGCAATATGGACGGCGCGTGACATCCAAGATCTTCGCTGGAGCCCAGAATCCAACTGTGAAGCCGATGCGGGGCAACTGACCCTTTGTCAGGTCACCACCGCAAGCGCAGATGATCTTGTTTGTTCGATCTGCTGGCTCCCCGCTCTTACCGGGGATCATGGTGGCGCCCATGAGCTTCATTGGGAACATCCCAGACCAGCACACATCCTTGAACATGGTTTCCAAGGGGTTGTAGCTGCTGCATGACAGCTTCATCTGGTCGGCGTGGGCTGGAGTGACCGAGGTAGCCAGAAGCATCCCGATCACGAGGAGAACGGATTTCAATGATTTCCACATGGGAGTCAGCCCTTGGTTTGAGGGTTGAAGTAGCGGATGCGCAGTCGGTCGCCATCCTGTTCAACGATGGCAGGAACCGCTTGAATTCCAAATCGTTCACCGAGGCGCTTAA
>RRZT011479462.1_pt1 | contig 10890 bp, 9 predicted proteins | sample 2165551 | NCBI WGS metagenome assembly RRZT01 (sample SAMN10456910, study PRJNA506462) | wastewater metagenome | biome: wastewater; feature: sludge; material: wastewater sludge; isolation source: wastewater sludge with Escherichia coli K12::gfp cells carrying plasmid... | place: USA: Moscow, Idaho ...
ACGTGCTCAAGAGGGTTCGAACATGGCACCCTTAGAGGGTGTCACATCAGGATCTGAGTAATGAAACGGTACGAGGGGCGGCAATGACGGAGGAGAATCGACGGGCTCGCTTGCTGCTTCAAGGCCAGAAAACCCTCGGGAGTCTCCCGGGCGTCATTGATGAACTAGGAACCATTTTCGCAGATGCCGGGCATGAATTGGCACTTGTGGGCGGACCAGTTCGCGACGCGTTTCTTGGCCTGCCAATACATGACTTTGATTTGACCACCTCGGCGCGTCCTGACGAGACCGAAAAACTACTCGCGGGATGGGGGTCAACCACCTGGGACATTGGCCGTGAATTCGGCACTATTGGCGCCCAGCGCAGCGGAATTACCGTGGAAGTAACCACGTACCGCAGCGATTCGTACGAGATTGGATCCCGTAAACCGGAGGTCGATTTTGGCGACACTCTTGAGGGCGATCTCACGAGACGTGATTTTACAGTCAACGCGATGGCTGTTCGCCTGCCGCGGATTGAACTCGTGGATCCCTGCGGCGGGTTGAACGATTTGGTGGACGGCGTGTTGCGGACGCCAGTAACGGCGCGTCAGTCCTTTGACGATGATCCTCTGCGCATCATGCGAGCTGCACGCTTTGCCGCGCAGCTCGGGTTTGATGTCGACGTTGATGTCATGGATGCCATGGAAGAAATGGCTGGCCGCCTAGAGATCGTTTCCGCCGAGCGCGTGCGGGCAGAACTGGAGCGTCTGATGATATCGCCCGCACCCCGGCGAGGTATTGAGCTCATGGTGTACACCGGGGTTGCCGATGTGGTGTTGCCCGAGGTGGCGGTACTGCGTGACACGGTGGACGAGCATCATCGTCATAAGGACGTCTACGAGCACAGTCTGACCGTGTTGGATCAGGCGATCGCGTTGGAAGATGGGCCGGAAGTTGTTGCCGCATGGGAAGCCCGCGCTGCTGGTGGGCAGCCCGAGCTTGACGGGCGTAGGGCGTCGATTGGTGCCAATAAAGGCGATGAGCAACGTGTGGTGCCCATAAACAACCGGGATCGCGAGACCGCTGAGAAATTGGAGCAGTCTTTGACTGCTGCGGATGCCCTTGGGGGGCCGCTACCCGGCCCTGATCTCGTTCTTCGCCTGGCCGCGCTGCTCCATGATATTGGCAAGCCTGCTACTCGTCGTTTTGAAAAAGATGGTTCGGTCACCTTCCGTGCCCACGACGTCATTGGTGCGCGCATGGCAGCCAAGCGTCTGCGCGCCCTGCGCTTCGACAAGCAGACTGAAAAAGATGTGGCGCGCCTCGTTGAGCTGCACCTTCGGGCCTTTGGCTTCGGTGAGCACGCGTGGACGGACTCCGCCGTGCGCCGCTTTGTACGAGACGCTGGCCCGTTGCTTTCTCGTCTCTTGCGCCTCATTCGCGCGGATATCACCTCCCAGAACCGCCGCAAGGTCAATCGCCTGCAGGCCGCCAATGATGAGCTGTCCCGTCGCATTGTTGAGATCGCCGAACAGGAAGAGCTCGATGCTATTCGCCCTGACCTAGATGGCCAGGAAATCATGGACATCCTTGGTATCAAGCCGGGTCGCGAGGTGGGAGCCGCGCGTAACTTCCTTCTCGAGCTGCGTCTCGACGAAGGTCCGCTTGGTTATGACGAGGCCGTTTCTCGTCTCCTCACCTGGTGGGCTGAGCGGACCGGTGGTGAGGTTGTGACAACCGGGGAGAAAGAAGCCGACAAGTGAGGCTCATTGACGATCTGAAGACCCTCTCGGTCAACGCGAGGTTCCGCAAACTGCTTGGTGTGCGGCTCGTGTCGCAATCGGGCGACGGCATGTTCCAGGCGGGCATGGCATCGCTCTTCTTCTTCCGACCCGAGGCCATGACGGATGCGGCCGGGGTAGCGGCGGCGCTTGTTGTTATGTTGTTGCCATTTAGCATCGTTGGCCCCTTCACCGGCCCATTCCTCGACCGCTGGCGGCGGCGTCAGATTCTTGTCTACGGCAACATCCTGCGCGCCGTGCTCGTAGCCGTCACCATCGTGGCGATGGAGACACTCGGTGCGGGTTTGCCCGTGTATACGCTGGTGCTGGTGACGCTTGGTCTCTCGCGGTTCATGCTTTCCGGACTTTCGGCGGGTCTACCGATGGTGGTCGGTTCGAAGGAACGGCTGCTCGTGGCGAACTCTGTGGTGCCGACCCTCGGCGGTGTTGCCACCGGTGTGGGTGCAGCCATCGGATTCCTGCTCCGCCTGTTGTTGCCACCCGGGGCTTCTCAGCAGATGGCGTCGTTGGTTATCGCGTCGTTGCTGTATTTTGGGGCCGCCGCAGTGGCGCGTTTCCTGGCGCCGGATGAGCTTGGTCCCGAGATCCCCGATACCTCCACGAGCCTGATGAATCAGGTGAAGCAGGCCGCCGTCGACCTCGTTGATGCGGTCCGTTATCTTGCCCGTCGCGGCACGCCAGGCCTCGCGCTGTCCACGATGGCGCTGCACCGTTTCGTATATGGGATGCAGCTCATCACCATCATTCTCGCGGGCCGTAACTTGCTCGTGGACCCGAGTAACGCGGACGCCGGCCTCGCCGCCTTCGGAAGCCTCATGGGCGCCATGGTCACCGGCCACTTCGTGGCCGTCATCCTCACTCCGATCGCACATGAGCGGATTTCGCCCTCGCGCTGGATCGTGCTGTGCCTGCTGGGCGGAACAGCGGGGCAGATGCTCATTGTGTTCTCGCACCAGTGGGGCCTGTTCATGGCCGGACTGTTTATCTTTGGTATTGGGGTGCAGGGTGCGAAGATCGCCGTCGACACGATTGTCCAGTCCGACACCGCCGACGCCTATCGCGGCCGCGCCTTCTCCATCTACGATGTGCTGTTCAATGTGGCCGAATGCGTGGCGGCAGGGGTTGCGATCCTTGTACTGCCGAATATCGGCTGGTCGCGGCCGGTGCAGATTGCGCTCATTGTGTTCGTCTGGACGGTAGCGCTGGGCTACAACTACCTGGTGGGGAAGCTGGGGGACCAGCCCCGCGAGGCGTAATCCCGCCTTGTCGGAAAAGGGTCACGGAACGACGACGGCGCCACTCCCCCACGTACGGGAGCGGCGCCGTCGTCGTCCGGTGACTTATCGCTCCACGTCACCGCGGATAAAGGCTTCAACGGAAGCTCGCGCAATATCATCGGGGCGCTGCTCCATCGGCGACTTCATGAAGTACGAAGCGGCCGACAGCAGTTCCCCACCGATCCCGCGGTCCAGCCCGATCTTGGCGGCGCGCACGGCGTCGATGATGATGCCAGCCGAGTTGGGGGAATCCCACACCTCGAGCTTGTACTCCAGGGAAACCGGGGCATCGCCGAAGTTGCGGCCCTCTAGGCGGACGAAGGCCCACTTGCGGTCGTCGAGCCAGGAGACGTAATCCGAGGGCCCGATGTGCACGTTGTGCGGATCTAGTTTGTCTACCAGGTTGGACTGCACGGCGTTGGTCTTGGAGATCTTCTTCGACTCCAGGCGCTCGCGCTCCAGCATGTTCATGAAGTCCATGTTGCCGCCCACATTGAGCTGGTAGGTGCGGTCAACGGTCACCCCGCGGTCTTCGAAGAGTTTGGCGAGGACGCGGTGGGTGATGGTGGCGCCAATCTGGGACTTGATGTCGTCACCCACCACGGGAACCCCGGCCTCCTCGAACTTGTCTGACCACTCCTTCGTGGATCCGATGAACACCGGCATGGCGTTGACGAAAGCAACCTTGGCGTCGATAGCGCACTGGGCGTAGAACTTTGCGGCCTGCTCGGAGCCCACGGGCAGGTAGCTCACCAGAACGTCCACTTGCTTGTCCTTGAGGACCTTCACCACATCCACAGGCGCGGCGTCAGACTCTTCGACCTGCTGGTTGTAGTACTTGCCGAGTCCGTCGAGGGTGTGTCCACGTTCCACCGCGACCCCGGTGATCGGTACGTCGCAGAGTTTGATGGTGTTGTTCTGGGAGGCGGTGATTGCTTCGGCGAGGTCGGTGCCTACCTTCTTTGAGTCGACGTCGAACGCCGTCACGAATTCGAGATCGCGTACGTGGTAGTCGCCGAACTGGACGTGCATGAGTCCGGGGACTTTGCCCGTGGGGTCGGCATCTTTGTAGTACTCGACGCCCTGGATAAGTGAGGAGGCGCAGTTACCCACCCCGACAATTCCGACGCGGATCTTACTCATTGGTTCTCCTTGGGTTCGTGCGGTGGCCTCGATAGGCCGACTGCCCTAGTGTGCGGTGGGTGCCGCTTAGTCGCGGCCCCAACTGGCCCGTTTGCTTGCCGTTCCGCTGGCTCGCTTGCTCCAGATGGTTCCGGGAGCGACGCGTGGCCGGCGGTTGGTCCGCTCGGATTCGATCATGCGTTCCAGCCATTCGACTTCGGCGCTCACCTGGGCCAGCCCGTGGTTGGCGAGTTCAGTGATGTAGGCGTCGGAGTGGCGGAGTGCGTTCTCGGCCCAGAGGGTGAGTGCCTCGCGGCGTTCGAGCATTCGGGCGTATCGACCTTCGAGGACGCGTAGCCGGGTGGCTGAATCCGTGGAAGAGAACATCGTGAACCTTACGTCGAACGTTCCGTCTTCCCAATCACCCGGCCCGGCCGAGGACAGTTCGTTGTCCAGGTAGGCCACACCCTTCTGGGTGATGGAGTAGGTGATGCGCTTGCGGCGGGCTCCGGGGATGGTTGGATCTTCGTGGGATTCGATGTATCCAGAGTCCTCTAACCGCCGGAGTGCGGGGTAGAGGGAGCCGTAGCTGAGAGAGCGGAATGTGCCTAACGAGAGATTGAGTGCTTTGCGCAGCGCATAGCCGTGCTGCGGGCCTTGGACAAGGTGACCAAGAATCGCGAGGTTGAGGACCTGTGCTCGGGGTGTGCTGGCAGGCAATGAAGTTCCTTCGATCGATACGTTGTCACGAGGATATATCGGAAAGATATATCTGTCACGACTATTTGGTTATTCACCCTCGTCCTTCGGGTGATGAACGACGACGGCGAACTCCCCGTCACCTTGGTTCTCCGGTTGCGTCGGAGTATCCGGTGATGACCAACACGACGGACGAGTTCTTGTCACATTCTAGAGATTCTGCCAATTGGCTATCACCCGCGCGAGTGCTCAGAGGAGATATGAGTGCTCAGAAGGGGGTGCGGGATGAGCATTACATCCGGCCCTGTGGTTCAGCTAACGTAGGAACGTGGTCCCACGTGCGAAAATTGTGCGTGACGGAGAGAATCGCCCCGGAGGTGGACGTAGCCCGACTGGAACGTGGTGCAGACTGGCACCCGGGGGTATCAGTACCGCGGACGAGGAATTGAGGAGAGTAATGGCATCATCTGAAGACTCTGAGCGTGCTCAAGAGCCGCGTCAGGCGCGTGATGCCATTGCCGCGTTGGGTGCCGCTGGGCATTCGGGTGGGCAACATGGGTCGAAGGGGACCGACAACGGACACCGGGAGAGAAACGGCAAACGCCAGAGTGTCTCGCGTTCGGGCTCCTCACGTTCCAGTTCGTCTCGCGCGGTGCAACCTATCCAGGGAGATCCTCAGCCCTCGAAAGAGGCCGTGCAGCCAGAAACTTTGCAGTCCCCGCCTCGTGTGACACCCCCGCAGCCCGGTTATGTAGCGGGTAACGGCATGCCAGTGGGGTTGAAGGTTCTCCTTGTTGGCGCGCTCGCGACGATCACTTTCGCGGGTCTCAGCTACATTCAAAATATCTTTGCTCCGGCATTTTTCGCGCTCACGTTAGTGTTGACAGTGCGTCCTATCCACCGGTGGTTATTGCGCAAGGGGATGCCGGTGTGGTTCTCCGCCGTCGTCACAATCACTACCCTGGTGGGTTCGTTGCTCACGATTGTGGGCCTCATGGCGTGGTCGCTGGTGGGTTTGCCGGACGTGGTTCGGAGTTATGGTCCCAGCTTCCAGCGTATGACAAAGCAGGTGCTGGATTTTGCTGCCGAACAGGGTTTAAGTGCCGACCAGTTGACCAATGAACTACTAAGTAAGCTGGACTTTGGCCAAGCGGTGAATACACTGACGAACGTCGTCAATTCCCTGTCGTCTACCACCGCCCTTATTGCGCTGATGGCGCTCGCTTTGTTGTTCATCACGATTGATACGATGACTCTAGACATGCGTGCCAGAGTGGTGGAGAATCACGATTCGGGTTTGTTTGAAGCACTCTCGTCGTTCGAGGGTCGTGTACGTCAGTACTGGCTGGTGTCCTCGATTTTCGGTCTTATTGTTGCGGTGTTTAACTACGTGGTGCTGCGGTACCTCGATGTACCGCTTCCAGTGGCGTGGGCGCTTTTCTCATTCATCACGAATTACATTCCGAATCTGGGTTTCGTTATCGGAGTTATTCCTCCGGCGCTCATTGGGCTGCTGGATTCCGGTTGGGTCACGCTGGTGTGGGTGGTTATCGCCTACTCCCTCATCAACGCCACGATTCAGGGTGTGTTCCAACCTAAGTTCACGGGCGACGCCGTCGGCCTATCCACTACGGTGACATTCTTGTCCTTGGTCTTTTGGACCGTTGTGGTGGGTCCGCTCGGTGCGATCCTCGCTGTACCGCTCACATTGTTTGCCAAGGCTTTGCTGATTGACTCGAGTCCGCAAACACGTTGGATGGAATCGTTCCTCATTCCCGAGGTCGAATCCAAGAAGCGGAGCGCGGACAAATATTACGATGAGGAGTCTCCTTCACCGGATACTTTCGTTGATTTCACAGCACAGAATTCTGAAGGACGTAAGCGGATTCGCCGCACATTGCACAGTGTCTCGCTACGCAAGTTGAGGGCACGGACGGAGCAGAAATAGTCATGGCAAAAACATCGAATCAAGGAGCGGCCTCGGGGGCCTCTCGTTCGGGGGGCGGTTCGTCGTCGCCGAAGAAGCGGGGTCTTCGCTGGAACTATCCGCGGCGAGGTCTGGGGCCCGTTCACCGGTGGATTCCGAGCTGGCGGTTTGTACTGGCATCGATCGCGGCGGTTTTCGTGGCTGGCGTGGCGACTTTGGGAACGCTGTATGTCACCACCGATATCCCGGAGCCGGACGAGCTGGCGCTGGCCCAGACAACGCGCGTTTACTTCTCCGACGGTGAGACGGAGATGGGGTCCTTCGCGGATATCGACCGTGAGCCCGTCGCCCTGGATACTTTGCCTGAGTATGTGGGGCAGTCGGTTATCGCCTCGGAGGATAAGTCCTTCTACTCCAACAGCGGCATCGACCTACGAGGCATCGCCCGCGCGCTTGTGAATAACGCCCGCGGCGGGGCCCAGCAGGGTGGCTCGACTCTGACTCAGCAGTACGTGGAGCGTTACTACCTTGGGACGACGACGAATTACGCCGGCAAGTTGAAAGAGGCGATTATCGCTCTCAAGATCGATAACGAGCAGACGAAGGACGAGGTTCTCGAGAACTATCTCAATACGATCTACTTCGGTCGTGGTGCGTATGGCATTGAGATGGCCGCTCAGCGGTACTTTGGTATCTCGGCTAGTGATCTCAACCTGAGTCAGGCGGCTCTGTTGACGGCCGTGATCCCGGCGCCGTCGGCATGGGATCCGGCCCAGGATCCGGAGCAGGCAGAGAGCCGTTGGCACCGAGTATTGGACAACATGGTCTCCGAGGGGTACATCTCTCAGGCGGATGCGGACGCGGCCGTGTTCCCCCCAACGAATTCCTTGGAGCGGAGCAACGCTTTTGAGGGCCCCAACGGGTATCTGCTGAGCACAGCCTCCGCCGAACTTATTGATTCGGGTGAGTTCACCGCGGATGATATCAACACGCGCGGTCTGAAGATCGTCACGACGATCGATAGGGAGAAGCAGCAGGCCGCCGTCGATGCCGTGGCCAACCTGCCGGAGGATCGTCCCGCGAACAACAAGGTGGGTATTGTTTCCACGGATCCCCGCACCGGCTCGATTTACGCGCTATATGGAGGCGCTGACTTCATGGAGCGGGAGGTGAATGCCATCACCCAGGACCGGGCACAGGCAGGATCGACGTTTAAGCCGTTCGCCCTGCTTACCTACCTCGAACAGGGCGGCAGCCTATGGGATCGCTTCCCGTCCCAGTCCCCCATGTGGTTCTACGGCTCGGTCGAGATCGTCAACTTTGATGAGTTGAGCCGTGGAAATATTAATCTTGCGACGGCGACCATGCATTCGGTGAACACCACCTACGTGACGCTGAATGACGAGATTGGGCCCGAGAATACGATGAACACGGCCATTAAGGCTGGCCTTCCTGCCGATACTCCTGGACTTGATGACTCGTTGACAAACGTGCTGGGATCTTCGTCGCCGCATCCCATCGACATGGCGCGTGCCTATGGCATGTTTGCTAATCGAGGAGTTATGCACGAGCCTTTCATCGTCAAGGAAGTGCTTGATGCTCAGGGCAACTCCATCTACAAGGGTGGCGACGCTGGCGATCGTGTCTTTGAACAGGACGATATCGATACCCTCAACTACGCGTTGCAGCAGGTTACTCAGCCAGGCGCCACCGGAGAGACGGCCGGCTATCTGGGCCGTCCGGTTGCGGGTAAGACGGGTACCTCGTCGGATACCAAGTCGGCGTGGTTTATTGGCTACATCCCCCAGATGCTCACCGTCGTGGATATGTACCAGGTCGGTGAGGACGGCAGCGAGGAAGAGCTACAAGACTTCGGCTACCAATTCATCAGTGGTGGCACCTACCCCTCGGATATTTGGCTCGATTACATGTCTGTAGCCACCGAGGGGATGGATGTGGAGGAGTTCGCTCCGCTGCCGGATGGTTCAGGTAGGCCACAGCGGGACGTCCCGGTGGCGCCTATCCAGCAGCCTACGACTCCGACGGAGATTGAGACAGCGACCCCAACTCCAAGCGCTACCGCTACTGCAACCGAGACGCCGACTCCTACGCAAACACCGACACCCACCCAGAGTGTGACGGAGGTTCCAACTGGAACTCCGACTGACGGGACGAGTTCCGGTGACCAGACTGTACCTAATGATTCGGGAGGTGCTCCTGAGAATACGGTGCCGGAGAATCCTGGAAGTGATTCCGGTGGTGCGGGTAATGCGGGTGGAGACTCGGAGAACCAGAGTGATCAAGTGCGCCGCGAGAACGAATAGGTTGTCGGCGCGACTACGAATGGACGTCGTCGTCGAAACTGAATAGGTTGTCGTAACAGCGTGAGAGTGGCTACTTCGGGGAGAGATGGGTGACATCTTTTCTCCTCGAGGTAGCCACTTCTCGTCGTCGTCGGTAAAGTTGAGTTTTGGTGTTTCCACTCGGCCAACCCGGCCGTACGGGGATACCAACGCATTGACCCTCCTGTCATGGAAAGACCATGACCGTGTAGTCCAAAGGAGGTGGGAAAAGCATGCGTGATTACGAGATGATGATCATCATCGATCCGACCGTTGACGAGCGTAACCTCGGTATCTTCGTCGACAAGCTGCTTCAGGTCGTCCCAGCAGAGGGCGGTTCCGTGGAGAAGGTCGATATTTGGGGCAAGCGTCGCCTTGCTTACGACATCAACAAGCGTTCTGAAGGCATCTACGTCGTGGTGAACATGAAGTCCACCCCGGCAACCGCCCAGGAGCTGGATCGTCAGCTTGGCCTCAACGAGGTCATCCTGCGTACCAAGCTGCTGCGCGCTGAGGCCTGAGGCTAACTCTAAGGAGAGATCATGGCAGGCGAACCGGTACTCACAATCGTCGGTAATCTAACCGGCGATCCCGAGCTGCGCTACGTCAGCTCCGGCACCCCTGTCGCGAGCTTCACCGTTGCGTCTACTCCTCGTAGCCTCAACCGCCAGACCAACCAGTGGGAAGATGGCGAAGCCATGTTCGTCCGCTGCTCGGTGTGGCGTGAGTACGCGGAGAACGTCGCAGAGTCCCTGTCCAAGGGAATGCGGGTTATTGTCACTGGCCGTATGACGGTACGCAGCTACGAATACAACGGGCAGCAGCGTACCTCCATCGAGATGCAGGTTGATGAGGTTGGTCCTTCGTTGCGTTACGCGCGCGCGCAGGTCACCCGAGTCTCCGGCGGCGGTCAGGGTGGCCAAGGTGGCCGCGCTCAGGGCGGGAACAACTACGGCGGAAATCAGGGACAGCCCAGTGGCAGCGGCCAAGCGCCAAGCCAGGGCCGGGTGTCCTACGATGCTCCGCAGGGTGGTTCCTCCTATGATCCGTGGTCGCAGGCCCCGCAAGGTGGCTCGTCGTTCGACGATCTTCCTCCGTTCTAAGAGATCGACGTTGAGGGGTCGGGCTGAGATGCCACGGCTTGTTGACGAGAACTCTCCAGGTGAAGATTCGGTAGCTACAGGATTCCGAAGGGAATCTCAGGCTGTAACCGATCACGAGAATCGAACTCGAGATCGTAACTGAACTCCACTTGTTATATCGACTTTTTCGACGGCGAGAGCCGTCAGGTGGCTGCAGAGGTTGCAGTTCCACCGCAATTGAAGGAGCACATTATGCCGAAGCCCGCGCTTCGCAAGCCCAAGAAGAAGGCCAATCCGCTCAAGTCGGCCAAGGTCGCAAACATCGATTACAAGGACACCGCAACTCTGCGTAAGTTCATCTCCGATCGCGGCAAGATCCGCGCTCGTCGCGTCACCGGTGTCACCACGCAGGAACAGCGCAAGATCGCCAAGGCAATTAAGAATGCCCGCGAGATGGCTCTGCTGCCCTACTCGAGCTCTGCTCGCTAAGGAGAGTTAACTAATGAAGCTCATCCTGACGCATGATGTTGCCGGCCTCGGCCAGGCAGGCGAAGTCGTTGAGGTCAAGGACGGCTACGGCCGCAACTACCTCATCCCCCGTGGCTACGCTACCGCGTGGACCAAGGGTGGCCAGAAGCAGGTCGATCAGATCGCTGA
>RRZT012191625.1_pt1 | contig 10890 bp, 17 predicted proteins | sample 2165551 | NCBI WGS metagenome assembly RRZT01 (sample SAMN10456910, study PRJNA506462) | wastewater metagenome | biome: wastewater; feature: sludge; material: wastewater sludge; isolation source: wastewater sludge with Escherichia coli K12::gfp cells carrying plasmid... | place: USA: Moscow, Idaho...
ATAAGCAAAAAAAAGCTAAAGTTGGAAAGAGTAGTAGCTAAAAAGGAGCGAAGAAAAAAAGTAAAGAAGGTAAAGAAAAATACAAAAAGAATCAAAAGACAACCTAGAGCTAGACAAAAAATACAAGGAACTGCTGAAAGACCAAGATTAAATGTATTCAGAAGCAGTAACCATATTTACGCTCAAGTAATAAACGATATAGATGGAATAACAATGGTTTCAGCTTCAACTTTAGACAAAGATCTAAAAGGTAAGCTATCTTCAACTCAAAACAAGGAAGCAGCAAAACTTGTTGGTGAATTAGTTGGAAAAAGAGCAATTGATAAAGGAATTGAAGAGGTTGTATTCGATAGAGGTGGATATATATATCACGGAAGAATTAAAGAACTTGCAGATGGAGCTAGAGAAGCAGGACTTAAATTTTAAGAAAAGGAGGGGAAGTAATGGAACGTTCTTATGTAGATGTAAGTGGTTTAGAATTACAAGAGAGAGTTGTTAATATAAATCGTGTTGCTAAGGTTGTTAAGGGTGGTAGAAACTTCAGATTCAGTGCTGTAGTAGTTGTAGGAGATGAAAACGGTCACGTTGGAGTGGGAACAGGTAAAGCATTAGAAGTACCTGAAGCTATTAGAAAAGCAATTCAAGATGCAAAAAAACACGTTATAGAAGTACCACTAGTTGGTACGACAATTCCTCATGAGATAATAGGAAGATACGGAGCGGGCGAAGTATTACTTTTACCATCAAAAGAAGGTACAGGAGTAATCGCAGGCGGAGCAGTACGTGCTGTATGTGAGTTAGCAGGTATCAAAGATATCAGAGCTAAATCATTAGGAACAAGTAATCCAAGAAATGTTGTTAATGCTACATTACAAGGATTAAATAGTTTGCAAACAGTTGAAAAAGTTGCAAAATTAAGAGGAAAGAATGCAGAAGAAATATTAGGATAGGAGGGAGTATAGTGGCTAAAATTAATGTAAAACTGGTTAAATCAGTTATTGGAAAACCTGAAAATCATAAGAGAACTATTAAAGCTCTTGGGCTTAGAAAAATTGGCCAAGTTGTTGAAAAAGAAGATACCCCTCAAATTAGAGGTATGATAGCTCTAGTAGATTATATGGTTGAAGTAGTTGAATAATATATAATAAAGCTTGAGGAGGTGTAGTAAATGAAGTTAAATAACTTGAGACCACAAGTAGGTGGAGGAACAAAGAAGCGTAAAAGAGTGGGTAGAGGTCAAGGTTCTGGAACAGGAACTACGGCTGGTAGAGGTAATGACGGACAAAATTCAAGATCTGGTGGAGGAGTAAGACCAGGATTTGAAGGGGGCCAAATGCCTTTAACAAGAAGAATCCCTAAACGTGGATTTAAAAATGTATTTGCAAAAGAATATGCTACAGTAAATGTTGCAGATTTAAATAGATTTGAAGATAATACAGTTGTAACAATAGATCTTTTAATTGAAGAAGGCATAGTTAAAAAAGGCAAGAGTAGAAAATATGGATTAAAGATACTAGGTAACGGTGAGATTGATAAAAAAGTAACTGTAGAAGCTCAAAAATTCAGCAAAACAGCTGTGGAAAAAATTGAGGCTGCAGGAGGAAAGGCTGAGGTGAGATAAATGTTTTCAACCTTAAGAGATGCATGGAAGATTCCTGAGATAAGAAAAAAGATTATCTTTACCATGCTAATGTTATTAGTTATAAGATTAGGTAATAGTGTTCCAGTACCTTATATAGATAGAGAAGCATTAAGTGCAATGTTCTCATCAGATATGGGTATATTAGGTTTGATGGATTTAATGGGTGGTGGAGGATTAAGCCAGATGACTATTTTCGGATTGAGTATATCACCTTATATCACAGCATCAATTATTATACAACTTCTAACAATTGCAATACCAAGATTAGAAGAAATAATAAAAGATGGTGAAGAAGGTAAAAAGAAAATGAGTCAATGGACAAAATACGGAGCTATCATATTAGCAGCTATACAAGCTATAGCAATGGTTAGAGGATTATTTCGTCCAGCTCTTGAAGCAGTAGGATTCTTACAAAACTCAATAATAATCGTATCATTAGTAGCAGGAACAGCATTGTTAGTTTGGATTGGAGATCTTATAACAGAAAAAGGTATTGGAAATGGTATATCTCTTATAATCTTTATTGGTATAGTTTCACAATTACCAAAAGAAATGATACAGCTTTATACAACAACTAGAGCAGGTCTTATGAATATTCCAGCTCTTATAATATTCTTATTAGTATCATTAATAGGTATATTCTTTGTTGTAGCATTACAAGAAGGTGAAAGAAGAATACCAGTACAATATGCAAAAAGAGTTGTTGGAAGAAAAATGTATGGTGGCCAAAGTACACATATTCCATTAAAAGTATTAATGGCAGGGGTTTTACCTGTAATCTTTGCATCATCATTATTGGCATTCCCACAAACAATTGCAATGTTTTTAAATAAAGAAGTTAATTGGATTACTGAATATTTAACAGTACAAGGAAAAGTAGGAATTTGGGTATATTCAATATTACAAATAATAATGATTATATTCTTTACTTACTTCTATACAGCAGTACAGTTTAATACAGTAGAATATTCAAAGAATTTACAACAACAGGGTGGATTTATTCCAGGAATAAGACCAGGAAAATCTACTACTGAGTATTTAAATAAAATAGTTTCAAGAATTACTTTAATAGGTGCTATAGCATTAGCTATAATAGCAACATTACCAATAATATTCCAAACATTTATGGGAGGATTTAGAAGTGCATTTGGTGGAACTAGTATAATAATCGTTGTTGGGGTTGCTTTAGAAACAATCAAGCAAATAGAATCTCAAATGATGATGAGAAATTACAAAGGATTTTTAAATTAAGCTATAGGAGATGATATTTTGAGATTAATATTACTTGGGCCTCCTGGTGCAGGCAAAGGAACTCAAGCATCAGTTATAGTAAAAGAGTTTAATATTCCACATATATCAACTGGAGATATTTTTAGAGAGAACATCTCTAAGGAAACTGAATTAGGAAAAAAAGTTAAAGGTTATTTAGATGAAGGACTTTTAGTACCAGATGAGTTAACAGTATCGATAGTTTTAGATAGAATAAGCAAAGAAGATTGCGAAAATGGATTTTTATTAGATGGATTCCCTAGAACATTAGCTCAAGGAGAAGCATTGGATAAAAATTTAAAAGAAATGAATACATCATTAAATAAAGTTATTAATATAATTGTTAGAGAAGATGTGTTAATTGAAAGAATTACAGGTCGTAGAATCTGTAAAGATTGTGGAGCAACTTATCATATTAAGTATAATCCACCTAAAATAGAAGGAAAATGTGATGTTTGTGGCGGAGGATTTTATCAAAGAGATGATGACACAGAAGAGACAGTAAAGAAAAGATACTCTGTATATAAAGAACAAACAGAACCTTTAATAGATTATTATAACAAACAGGGCTTATTATTGGACATCAATGGTGAAGAAGCTATAGATGAAATATCTAAAAACATTATAAATGGATTAAGATAGGAATCATAAGCTTAGTATATCGTGCCAGTAAAGAGGTGAGAATATGATTACAACAGAAAATATTGAGATAGGACAGGTTGTTAAGTCTCTAGCTGGTAGGGATAAAGGGAAAATTTTATTAGTACTAAACATATTAGATGAAGAATATGTACTTGTAGTTGATGGAGATTTAAGGAAGATAGATAATCCCAAGAAAAAAAAGGTTAAACATTTAATGGTTTATAAAAAAGTATTAAAAGAATATACTGATAAACTTGAAGATAATATGGAGATTAATAATGCATATATTAGAAAATTGTTAGAACCTTTTTATAATAATTAAACAAAACATTGATCGGAGTCTGATAGGAGGTTCGATAATTAATGTCTAAAAAAGATATTATTGAAGTTGAAGGTGAAGTAGTAGAAGCTTTACCTAATGCGATATTTAGGGTTAAACTAGAAAATAATCATGAGATAATGGCACATATATCAGGAAAGTTAAGAATGAATTATATAAGAATACTGCCTGGTGACAAGGTGACAGTAGAACTATCACCCTATGATTTAACAAAGGGAAGAATAACCTGGCGAAAGAAGTAGTAGCATAGGAGGGATTTTAAATGAAAGTAAGACCATCAGTTAAGAAGATGTGTGAAAAATGTAAAGTTATCAGAAGAAAAGGTAGAGTAATGATAATTTGCGAAAACCCAAGACATAAACAAAAACAAGGATAATAGAAACTTATATGTATATAGGAGGTGCAATTAGTAAATGGCTAGAATAGCAGGTATAGATTTACCTAGAGATAAGAGAGTTGAAGTAGGTTTAACTTATATATTTGGAATAGGTAGAGCAAGATCAAATGAAATCTTAGAAAAAGCAAAGATTGACCCTAATACAAGAATTAAGGATTTAACTGAAACAGAAGTTAATGAATTAAGAACAATTATAGATACAGATTATGATGTTGAAGGGGATTTAAGAAGAGAAGTTTCATTAAATATAAAAAGATTGAGAGAAATCAATTGCTATAGAGGAACAAGACACAGAAGAGGACTTCCAGTAAGAGGACAAAAAACTAAAACAAATGCTAGAACTAGAAAAGGTCCTAAGAAATTAGTAAGCAAGAAAAAATAGTTAAAGGAGGGAATTTCATTGGCAACAAAAAAAGGTAAGAAAACCACACGTGTTAGAAGAAGAGAACGTAAAAATGTTGAAAGAGGACAAGCACATATAGTTTCAACATTTAACAATACAATGGTAACATTAACTGACTTACAAGGAAATGTATTATCATGGGCAAGTGCTGGACAATTAGGCTTCAGAGGCTCTAAAAAATCCACTCCTTTCGCAGCTCAACAGGCAGCAGAAGAAGCAGCACAAAAAGCAATGGAACATGGTTTAAAAACAGTTGAAGTTTATGTAAAAGGACCGGGATCAGGTAGAGAAGCAGCTATAAGATCACTTCAAGCTACAGGACTTGAAGTTAATCTAATTAAAGATGTAACTCCAATACCACATAATGGCTGTAGACCACCAAAAAGAAGAAGAGTTTAATTTGTAGGAGGTGTAATATAAATGGGAAGATATACAGGACCTGTATGTAGATTATGTCGTGCAGAAGGACAAAAACTATATTTAAAAGGTGATAAATGTTTTAGTGACAAATGTGCACTATCAAAAAGAAATTTTCCACCAGGACAACATGGTCAAGGTAGAAAAAGAGTAACAGAATACGGATTACAGTTAAGAGAGAAACAAAAAGTTAAGAGATTCTATGGAATTCAAGAATCACAAATGAGAAAATATTTTAATATGGCTGATAGAGCTGAAGGAATTACAGGGGAAAACCTATTAAACATATTAGAAAAAAGATTAGACAATGTTGTATATAGAATGGGAATGGGAGCATCAAGAGCAGAAGCTAGACAATTAGTAACTCATGGACATTTCACAGTAAATGGTAAGAGAGTTGACATTCCATCATATATAGTAAATGTTGGTGATGAAATAGAAGTTAAAGCAACAAGCAAAAACAGTCCAAAAATCAAAGAATTTAAAGAAGATATAAAAGGTAATTCACCAAGTTGGTTAAATAGTAATTTGGAAGAATTAAAGGGTAAGGTAATAGCTGAACCAGCTAGAGAAGACATTGATATTCCAGTAGAAGAACACTTAATTGTTGAGTTATATTCTAAATAATAATATCTATAAGAGAATCAGTTGCCCTCGTCCTTTACTAACGTTTATTAACTAAGGAGGGTTAATGTTAATGATAGAAATTGAAAAACCAAAAATTGAAATTGTGGAAATAAGTGAAGATAACACTTACGGAAAATTTGTAGTAGAACCTTTGGAAAGAGGGTTCGGAACAACTTTAGGAAACGGTTTAAGAAGAGTATTATTATCATCATTACCAGGGGCTGCAATATCCTCTGTAAATATACAAGATATTTCACACGAGTTTTCTACTATACCAGGAGTATTAGAAGATGTACCAGAGATTATTTTAAATATAAAAGGTATAGTAGCTAAGATGTATACAGATGAACCTATAACCTTAAGGTTAGAAGGAGAAGGAGCTCAGACTTTAACAGCTGGAGATATTATTACAGGACCAGATGTGGAAATATTAAATGAAGACCATTATATTGCTACATTAAATGAAGATGCAAACTTTTATATGGAATTAGAAATGGTAAAAGGCAGAGGCTATTATGTAGCAGAGAGAAATAAAAAAGAAGATCAGCCAATAGGAACAATACCTATTGATTCTTCATTTACACCTGTTAGAAAAGTTAATTTCCATGTTGAAAATACAAGAGTTGGTCAAGTAACTGACTTTGATAAACTAACTTTAGAAGTTTGGACAAATGGTACAATGACTCCAGAAGAAGCAACTTCACTTGGAGCAAAAATATTGACAGAACATCTAAACTTATATGTAAATCTAACAGAACATGCTCATGAAGTTGAGATAATGGTTGAAAAAGAAGAAGATAAAAAAGAAAAAGTTCTAGAGATGACTGTAGAAGAATTAGATCTTTCTGTAAGAAGCTATAACTGCTTAAAGAGAGCGGGTATAAATACAGTTGATGAATTAGCTCAAAAGACAGAAGAAGATATGATGAAAGTAAGAAACCTAGGAAAGAAATCACTTGAGGAAATAAATAATAAACTTATAGCATTAGATTTAGCATTAAGAGAATCTGATGAATAGTAAGGCATAAAGGAGGGATATATATGACTACATTGAGAAAACTTGGTCGCCCTACAGATCATAGAAAAGCAATGCTTAGAAATCAAGTAACAAGCTTATTAAGAAATGGAAGAATTGAAACAACACTTCATAAAGCGAAAGAGACTCAAAGAATGGCTGAAAGAATGATTACTTTAGGCAAAAGAGGAGATCTTCACGCAAGAAGACAAGCATTAGCATATATATATGATAAAGAAGTTGTAAAGGAACTATTCGAAGAAATAGCACCAAAATACGCTGAGAGAAACGGTGGATACACAAGAGTATTAAAACTTGGACCACGTAGAGGAGACGCAGCAGAAATGGCTATATTAGAATTAGTATAGAGGGTAGGGGATTAAGTTTTTACTTAGTCCCTTTTGTATTTATTATTTTTGTAGTAAAGTTAATTTTATTGTTTAATAAGAATGGGTATGTTATATTAGATGATGAATAATATAAAGTTAGGGGATAAAGATGGATAAAAATATTATTAAGATAGATAATTTAACTTTTAAATATAAAGGTATTGAAGATAAAGATGATTTTACTGCAATAAATAATTTAAATTTAGAAATAAAAGAAGGAGAATATCTAGTAATTTTAGGGCATAATGGTTCAGGTAAATCTACATTAGCAAAACTAATAAATGGATTATACTTACCAACAGAAGGAAATATTTATGTCGATGATATGAATACAAAAGATACTGAAACAATTTGGGATGTTAGAAAAACAGCTGGTATGGTATTTCAAAATCCAGACAATCAAATAGTAGCCACTATAGTGGAAGAGGATGTAGCTTTTGGTCCTGAAAATTTAGGTGTTCCTCCAAGAGAGATAAGAAAAAGAGTAGACAATGCATTAGAAATAGTAGAGATGAGTAAATATAAAAAACATGCACCACATTTATTATCAGGTGGTCAAAAACAAAGGGTTGCTATAGCGGGAATACTTGCAATGGAGCCTGATTGTATTATATTTGATGAGCCAACAGCCATGTTAGATCCAACTGGTAGAAAAGAAGTAATGGATACTATTAGAAAACTAAATGGTGAAGAAGGGAAAACTATCATCAATATAACCCATTTTATGGATGAAGCTGTAGAAGGTGATAGGGTACTGGTAATGTCAGATGGAGAAATCGTTATGGAAGGTACACCAAGAGAAATTTTTTCTGATGTTGAAAAAGTTAAGTTACTAGGATTAGATGTACCTCAAGTTACAGAATTGGCATATGAATTAAAAAATGAAGGAATTGATATTTCGACAGATATATTAACAATAGAAGAGTTGGTGGAAGCATTATGATAATGGAACTTAAAAATATTAACTATATATATAATCCAGAAACTCCCTTTGAAACAAAGGCATTGGATAATATTAATCTAAAAATAGATAGTGGAGAATTTATAGGTTTAATAGGTCACACAGGTTCAGGAAAATCCACTTTAGTTCAACATTTAAATGGATTGATAAAGCCTTCATCAGGAGAAATCTATTTTAGAGATCTAGATTTAATGGATAAGAATACAAATATGCAAAAAGTGAGACAAAAAGTAGGACTTGTATTTCAATATCCAGAATATCAATTATTTGAAGAGACTATATATAAAGATATTGCATTTGGACCTAAGAATTTAGAATTGGATGAAGAAGAAGTAGATAGAAGAGTAAGAAAAGCAATGAAATTGGTTGGACTTGATATAGAAGAATTTGGAGAAAGATCTCCATTTGAATTATCAGGAGGTCAAAAGAGAAGGGTTGCTATAGCTGGTGTACTTGCAATGGAACCGGAAGTTCTTATATTAGATGAGCCAACAGCAGGATTAGATCCTAAAGGAAGGGATGAAATACTAGCTGAAATAGAATCGCTTTATAAAAATGAAGATTTAACAATAATATTGGTTTCTCACAGTATGGAAGATATAGCTAGATTAGCTAAAAGAGTAATTGTTATGCATCAAGCAAAGATTGTAATGGATGGAGAAACTAGAGAGATATTTAAAAATATAGATAAACTTCAGTCTTTAGACTTAGGTATTCCACAAATAATGTCCTTTATGAAAAAATATCATGATTTAGGACATGATGTTAGATATGATATATTAACAGTGGAAGAAGCAAAGACTGAAATACTAAATTACTTAAGGAGAATGAAAAATGCTTAAGGATATAACAATAGGACAATATTTTCCAGGTAATACAATAGTGCATAGGATGGACCCTAGAGTTAAAATATTGATAGTTTTATTATTTATACTAACATTATTTATGATTAATTCATTCTATCCTTATTTATTAATAGTATTATTTTTAATATTTTCAATTAAACTTACAGAGATACCATTAAAAATTATATTAAGAGGTATAAAACCAATTATTCCAATAATTCTTATAACATTTACAATAAATGTACTCTTTACAAAAGGAGAAATTATTGCAAAACTTGGACCAATAGTAATATCTAAAGAAGGATTGAAGCAGGCAAGTTTTATGGCAGCAAGATTGATTTTCTTAATATTAGGTTCCTCATTATTGACATTAACCACATCTCCCATTTCACTAACAGATGGTATAGAAAAATTATTAAACCCATTTAGAAAGATTGGAGTACCAGCACATGAGCTTGCAATGATGATGACAATAGCGTTGAGATTTATACCTGATTTACTAGAAGAAACTGATAAGATAATGAAAGCTCAAATGGCAAGAGGAGCAGATTTTGAATCTGGAAATATATTAAGAAGAGCAAAAAATTTAATACCATTATTGGTACCTTTATTTATTAATTCATTAAGAAGATCTGAAGAATTAGCTTTTGCAATGGATGCACGATGCTATAGAGGTGGAGATAATAGGACTAGATTGCATGAATTAAAACTTAGACAAAAGGATATTATAATCTTGATTGTTACAATAGCATTTTTTGCATTAATAGTATCAACAAGATATATTAACTATTTTGGTTTTTTGAGAGGATAGTATGAAAAATATAAAATTAACTATAGAATATGATGGAACAGATTATTTTGGATGGCAAAGACAACTAAATAAAAGAACTATACAGGAAGAAATAGAAGATGCACTTTATGTATTGACTAAAGAAAAAATCAATTTAATAGCCTCGGGTAGGACAGATAGTGGTGTACATGCCAAAAAACAAATAGCTAATTTTAAAACAAATTCAAAAATACCATCCGATAAATTTGCATATGCACTAAATAGCATATTGCCAAAAGATATTTCAATAGTTGAATCTGTAGAAGCTGATATAAATTTTCATGCAAGATTTGATGCAGTATCAAAAAAATATAGATATATAATATATAACTCTAAAACAAGGACTGGATTATATAATAGATATTCCTATCATGTGCCTTATAAATTAGATATAGAAAAAATGAAGGAATTTTTACAATTATTAGAGGGTACACATGATTTTATTGGATTCATGTCTACTAATTCTGATGTAAAAGATACAGTAAGGACTATTTATAAAATAGAATTGATTAAAAAAGAAAATATGATTTTTATAGATATTGAAGGAAATGGATTCTTATATAATATGGTAAGAATCATTGTAGGAACAGCAATAGATATAGGACGAGGAAAAATAACTGATAATATAGTAGATATTTTAGAATCTAAAGACAGAAAAAAATTAGGACAAACAGCAACTAGTCAAGGATTATTTCTTGAGTGGGTAAAATACTCTAAATAGAGTATTGACAACAAGTATAAGTTGTAATAGAATATACTGGAGTGTTTAAAAAGAGCCCGGAAACTTTTTTTATATATTTTTAAAAGTAATAGATTAACGCCGTAATAAGGAGGGAATTCAATGAAGAGCTATATGCCAAATACAAAAGAAATTGAAAGAAAATGGTATGTAATAGATGCAGAAGATAAAGTTTTAGGAAGATTATCAACTGAAATTGCAAGTATACTAAGAGGAAAGCATAAACCAATATTTACTCCTCATGCAGATACTGGAGATTTCTTTATAGTTATAAATGCAGATTAAATAAAATTAACTGGAAATAAATTAATGCAAAAAGAATCTAAATATCGTACAGGATATCCAGGAGGCTTAGAATGAATCTCATATGATAGA
>RRZT010057175.1_pt1 | contig 10889 bp, 14 predicted proteins | sample 2165551 | NCBI WGS metagenome assembly RRZT01 (sample SAMN10456910, study PRJNA506462) | wastewater metagenome | biome: wastewater; feature: sludge; material: wastewater sludge; isolation source: wastewater sludge with Escherichia coli K12::gfp cells carrying plasmid... | place: USA: Moscow, Idaho...
CCAAGAGCGCGGGTCGACCAGTCGAATCTCTGGAACATCGAGGCACGTCTCTCCCGGAACGGCACCAGCACATCGCGGACGAGCCGGACGCGGTCGACGCCGTCCCAGGTCGCCGAGCGCTGATGGGATCGGGTCGGGTCGAGGAAGTCATCGCCGCGAAGACGGACGGCTCCGGGCACCTTCGCGGCGAGGGCGCGGGCAAGCGTCGACTTTCCAGACCCGCCGTAGCCGGAGATGCCCACCACGATCGGGTGGCCGGTGTCCGTTCGACGGGACGTGATCGTGTGGACAAGGTCTTCCAACGTCATGCGAGCAACGTATCCGAGCTGCGCACGCCCCACGGAAGGATGCGGCGGATGGGTTCCTCAGCGGTCGAACCCGAACGCTGTGTCCAGCGAAAGGTGTCCGCTGGCAAGGTCATGAAGTACGCGCTGCTCGTAGTCGGGGACCTGCTCGGGGAGGGCGTGCAGGTCGAACCACCGCAAGCCGGACGCCTTGTGGGGCTCTCGCAGGGAGGGTTCGCCCGCCCACTCCCGGCATGTCCAGAACCAGTCGACGCGCTGCTCTCGCGGATCGTCCGTCCCGTCCGTTCTCTGCATGACCGTCGCAAGGAGCAGGTGGGCAGGGTTGATCGTGACGGCGATCTCCTCGTGCGCTTCCCGGACTGCTGCCTGCCGAGCGGTCTCGCCAGGGTCCACGTGGCCGGCGGCACCTGCCACCCAGTAGCCGTCCATGTAACCGGTGTTCTGCCGTTGTTGCAGCAGCACCTGATTGCCGCGCATCAGGTAGATGTAGGACGCGGGCACCAACGCGAGAGAGTGAGCTGCCATACGGCTAGTCTGCACTGTCCCATCTGACGCCGATGACGTTCGGGGCTCGCACCGATTTGGGAGACACGCCCTAGGCTGGGTCCATGCAGGACCTGAGGATTGAGCCGGGGCCGGGCGTCCCGCTCGGTCTGGTCATCCCGTCCGCTGAACTGGCCGAGCGCTTCGCGCGGGCCTCCGGTCCGGGCGGTCAGGGCGTCAACACCACCGACAGCAAGGTGCACTTGTCGTTCGACGTCGAGGCCTCCGCCACGCTCACCGATGCCCAGAAGCGCCGCGTCCTGCATCGGCTGCGGGCGCGGGTGGCCGGCACGACGGTGACGGTGGAGTCGGCTGAGCAGCGCTCCCAGTTCCAGAATCGGGCGGCCGCGCGGGCTCGGTTGGCCGCCCTCCTGCGCGAGGCGCTCGCGCCGCCGCCCCCTCAGCGTCGGGCGCCCCGCCCCACGCGGGGCTCGGTGGAGCGGCGGTTGGCATCGAAGCGGCAGCGCTCCGAGACCAAGGAGGCCCGGCGTCGGCCCCAGGCGTGACCGCGGCTCAGGGGCGCAGCGGAAGGATCAGCGCCGCTGCTCCCGCGGCCAGCATGTAGCCGGGGGCCAGTTCGTCGAGGTCCTGGTCGGGCGCCGAGACCTGGTGCAGCAGCATGCCGCTGACCAGCGCGAGCACCAGACCGGCGCTGGCGCGTGGGTCGGGCGTCGGGAACGACGCGGCCGTCGCCTCGATGAACCGATCGCGGCCGCGGCGGATCGCGTCCTGGAGCGAGGGGTTGCGCCCGGCGTGGAGGTAGAGCTCGAAGCGGGCGCGCACCAATTCTGGTCGCGACGTGATCTCCGCCCACGCCGACTTCGCGGCTGCCCAGACCTCGGGCGGCATCTGCCCGGTGGCGGCCGCCGCTGCCTGCTGCTCGGGGGTCACCCGGAACACGGCGCCGATCTCGACGTCGGCCATGTGCTCCACGACCGCCGCGATGAGGCCATCGAGCGAACCGAAGTGGTACTTGACCAGCCCTTGGCTCGCCTCCGCGCGTTGTTCGACCCGACGGTGGGTGAGCCCGCGCATGCCCTCGTCGGCGAGCTGGGCGATGGCCGCGTCGACGAGTCTCGCGCGCATGGCCGCGGCGGCCTCGCGTCGAGTTCCGGTCATCGTCGCCTCCTGTGGGTCCAGTCTAGTTCATTCCACGACTGTGGAGTAAGATGGTTCCCATGGTGATTCGATACCCGCTCGCAGAATGGATCCTTCGGCGCTCGCGCAGGGTCGGTCCGTTCGCCCGCGGCTGGCTCGGCCAGCCCTACGTGTACCTGGTGGGCCCGGAGGCCAACGAGTTCGTGTTCGCCAACGATTCGCACTTCAGCCAGTACAAGGCGATGCGCGCGCTCGAGCCGGTCGACGGCCCGACGTCGGTGGTGCTGTCGGACCCGCCGGAGCACGCCCGTCGTCGGGCCTTGGTGCGGTCGGGTCTGCATCGCGCGCAGGTGCAGAGCTACGTCGCCACGATGGCGCGCACGGCGGCCGAGGCCTTGGCCACTGTCCGGCCGGGGGAGCCCTTCGACGGCTACGACCTGTTCCGCGACGCCATCCGTCGCTCCACGATGCGCTGCCTGTTCGGCGAGCGGATCGCCACGCATGCCGACGCCGTGGGCGACGCGCTGCAGCCGCTCATCGAGCTGACGTCGGTGCCGCCCCAGCTGCTGAGCGTGCACGAGCGACTCCGCACGAAGACGTGGCGCGAGGCCATGGCGGCGCGCGCCACCGTCGACGAGTTCGTCTTCCGGGAGATCGATCGGCTCGAGGCCGGCGACACCGAGGAGGACGAGCCGCAGGTGCTCTCCGTGCTGGTCCATGGTCGCGACGGGTCGGGCCCCGGGCTGTCACGCGCCGAGATCCGCGACCAGATGGTCACGCTCATCGCCGCGGGCTACGAGACGACGTCGGCCGCGATGGGGTGGATCCTCCACGGTCTCGGCGGCCGCCCGGACGCCCTCAAGAAGGCCCGAGCGCAGGTGCTGGGGGTGACCGCCGGCGAGCCGGTGACGGCCGACGACCTGCCGAAGCTCACGTGGGTGGAGGCCATCGTGAACGAGGCGCTGCGGCTCTACCCGCCGGCCGCGATCGTGCCGAGGTACGTCGAGCGCGAACTCGCGTTCCGCGGCCACCGGATCAAGCCGGGCACGATGGTGATCTTCTCGCCCTATGCGACGCACCGGATGCCCGAGGTGTACGACCGCCCCGAGGAGTTCCGTCCCGAGCGGTGGTTGGAGGAGGGCTTCCAGCCGGGTCGCGGCGAGTTCGTCGCCTTCGGCGGCGGCGCGCACCGGTGTCTGGGCCACGTAATGGCGACGACGGAGCTGTCCGTCATGCTCGCCACACTGTTGGCGCGCGGGGAGTTCCGGTTGGAGCCGCAGAAGGTGCGCGCGGTCGGGATCACGTCGATGCGCCCGAAGGGCGGCGTGCGCATCACCCTCGGCCCCGGAGCCTGAGCGTCGCGCACGGCCGCCGCAGCCCTGTGGTCGCTTGAGCTGCACCTTCGCAGGGCATCCGTCGTCCTCGCAGCCCGTTGGTCGGCCAGAAGCCCTGCGACGAAGACCAAAGCCCTGCGAGGGTGTGCGGCGAGCGGACGGGCGGCCGAACGCGGGGCGCGGGAGGAGCGGGGACGGCCAGGGGGCATGCAGACAAGGTCCGTGCGCAGAGACTGGCCTCCCCCGTAGGACCAACCCAGCCCAGGGGCCGTCACGCTCCGCACCGCCCAAGGCCAACCACGCCACGGGCGAAACCCTGCAGCCCGACTCTGAAGGACCAACCCGAGAAGGGGGTTGAGTCCACGGACCGGCTACGGAGGCCGCTCGTCCATCGCCGCTCGTCCCTCGCGGCTCAGGCTCAGAGACCCGGCTAGGCGGAGGTGTCCGTCTCTCCCTCGTAGAGGCCCAGCACGTTGCCGTCGAGGTCCTCGAAGAAGTCGAACCAGCTCGTCTCGGAGATCGCGGTCTTGGGCATGATCACCGTGCCGCCGTTCGCCTCGACCTTCGCCAAGGTGTCGTGGATCGAGTCCACCTCGACGTACGAACGCGGCTGCGTGAAGGACCCGTCGCGCGGGGCCAGTCCGCCGCCGCTGATCTTGTTGGGCGCCTGCCACATGGGGTAGCCCTCGAAGCCGGGGTACTCGTTGAACTGCCAGCCGAAGAGCTCGCCGTAGAACTCGCGGGCCTTGACGTGGTCGCTGACCGGGATGTCGATGTGGGTGATGTCGCCGTGCATGGGGACCTCCTGGGGTCGGGAGTCCAACGCTACGTCTCGGTGGCCTCCTTTGGAAGAGACTGCGGGACGACCGTCGGTGGGTAGTGTCGACGCATGACCGCCACCGGACGCCCCGCGCCGTTCAGCGTCTACACCACGCCGGAGTTCTGGGCCGACCCGCACATCTCCGCGCGCATGCTCACCCACCACCTGGACCCCGACACCGACGCGTCGTCCCGTCGGCACGAGTTCATCGACCGCTCCGCCGAGTGGTTGTTCTCCGCGCTCCAACTGAGCGACGGCGCCCGCCTTCTGGACCTGGGCTCCGGCCCCGGCCTCTACGCGATTCGCCTCGCGCGTCGAGGCGTTGAGGTGCTGGCCGTCGACGTCGCCCCGCTCTTGCTGGAGCACCTGCGCGCCGCCGCCGCGGCCGAGGACCTGCCCGTGCGGACCCTCGAGGGCAGCTACCTCGAGGCCGACCTCGGGTCGGGCCACGACGCCGCCATCCTCATCCACGAGGACTATTGCGTCCTCAGCCCGTCTCAGCGGGCCGTGTTGCTGCGGCGCGTTCGGGAGGCACTCCGACCCGGAGGTCGCGTGGCGTTCGACGTCACCGCTGCCGCCCGCTTCGATCCCACCGAGTTCCGGCGCGAGGAGGCCGACCTGCAGCGCGGCTTCTGGGCGCCCAGCCCGTACCGAGGCGTGCATGAGCGGTGGACCTACCCACACCTGCGGCTGATGCTCGACCGCTACGTCATCGAGCGCGACGGCCACGTGCGGGAGTTCTGGAACTGGACGCACTGCCTCACGGTGACGGAGGTCGAGGAGGAGCTTCATGCGGCCGGGTTCGAGGTGGAGCAGGTCGTCGGCGACGCGGCCGGCGGTCCCTTCGACGCGGCGTCGCCGACGTTCGCCGTCGTGGCGCGCGCCGTCGGATAGACGACAACGAGCCCCCGGGTGTGGCTGGCCGGGGGCTCGTGGGTTGGTGGGGGCTGGCTCAGAAGGCGGAGACCTTCGACTTATAGCCGGCCTTGGCGACGGTGTCGACCAGGTCCTGCGCGCTGGTGCGCTCGGCGTCGTGGTCAACCTCGATGCGGGACGAGGCGAAGTGCACCTTCACGTTTTCGACGCCGGCGAGCTGGCCAACCTGCTTCTCGATCTTGGTGACGCACGAGGGGCAGGAGAAGCCCTCGGCGCGAAGGATGGTGTGGGTGGTGGTCTGCGCGGTCATGGTGTGTCCTTTCGTGGCTGATGTCTGTGACTGTACGGAGTTGCGGGGTTGCGTTCCTTGATCTGGATCAAGTTCGGATCAGGGCTGGTTGACGAGCTCGCGATCGGGGCTGACAACGGTCTTCGCCGGGCTGGCGGCCTTCGGGCGACGCGGGTTCTCGCTGCGGAGGAGGCGCATCGCGTTGACGATGACCACCAGCACGGAGGCCTCGTGCACGAGCATGCCGATCGCCATCGTGACGCCGCCGAAGAGGACGCCGGCGAGCAGCGTCGCGACGACCACCAAGGCCACCGTGATGTTCTGCTTCATGTTGGCGACGGTGCGGCGGGCGAGGCGGACCGCCTGAGGGAGCTTCAGCAGGTCGTCCTTCATGAGCGCGATGTCCGCGGTCTCGATCGCGACCCCGGTACCCGCGGCACCCATGGCCACGCCGATGTCCGCGGTGGCCAGGGCGGGGGCGTCGTTGACGCCGTCGCCCACCATCGCGACGACATGGCCCTCGCGCTGGAGCTTGGCGACGATGTCGTGCTTGTCCTCGGGCAGCAGACCCGCGGGCACCTCGTCGACCCCCACCTGGGCGCCGACGGCGTCGGCCACGCGCTGGTTGTCGCCCGTCAGCATGACGACCTTCTTCACGCCGTTGGCGTGCAGGCGGCGGATCATCTCGGCGGCGTCGTCGCGGATCTTGTCGGCGACGGCGACCACGCCGGCGAGCCGGCCGTCGATGGCGATCGCCATCGGGGTGCGACCCTGGGCGGACAGGTCATCGAGCACGGAGGTCGGGGCCTCGACGCCCTCGGCGTCGAGCAGGCGGGTGTTGCCGATGGCGACGCGCTGGCCGTCGAGTTCGACGACGATGCCCTGGCCGGCGACCGGCTCGGTGTGAGTGGGCAGGCCGCCCACCTCGAGGCCTCGGGCGACGGCGCCGTCGATGATCGGGCGGGCGAGCGGATGCTCGGACGCGGCCTCGGCGTGGGCGGCGATGGTGAGGAGTTCGTCGGCGGAGAGGGACGGGTCGAGGACGACGACGTCGGTCAGCTTGGGCTTGCCCTCGGTGAGGGTGCCGGTCTTGTCGAGGGCGACGGCGGTGATCTTGGCGGAGGTCTCGAGGAACTCGCCGCCCTTGATGAGGATGCCGTCGCGGGCGCCGCGGCCGATGCCGGCGACGATCGACACGGGGATCGAGATGACCAGGGCGCCGGGGCAGCCGATGACCAGGAGCGTCAGGGCGAGGGTCACGTCGCGGGTGATGAGCCCGACGACCAGCGCCAGCACCATGATCCCGGGGGTGTACCACTTCGAGAAGCGGTCCATGAACTTCTGGGTCTTGGCCTTGGCGTCCTGCGCCTCCTCGACGCGGTGGATGATGCGCGCCAGCGTGGTGTCGGCGCCGACGCCGCGTGCCTCGACCTGGAGGAAGCCGCCCGTGGAGATCGTGCCGGCGAACACTTGGTCGCCGTCGCTCTTCTCGGCCGGGATGGACTCGCCGGTGATGGACGCCTCGTTGATGGCGCCGTTGCCGCCGATGACGACGCGGCTACGGGCACCTTGGCGCCGTTCTTCACGAGGACGGTCTCGCCCGGCTTGACCTCGTAGGCGGAGATCTCCACCTGCTGGCCATCGCGGAGGACGATCGCGGTGTCGGGGGCGACGGCCACCAGCTCGGCCAACGCGGAGCGGGTCTTGTTGAGGGTCGCGGCCTCGAGGGCGCCGCCGACGGCGAACAGGAACGTGACCGCCGCGGCCTCCCAGAAGTTGCCGACGAGGATCGCGCCGATGGCGGCGACGGAGACCAACAGGTCGATGCTGATGTGCTTGACCATCAGCGATCGGAAGGCCTTGATGGCGATGGGCAGGCCGGCGACGACGGCGGCCGCCAGCATGAGGATGTTGCCGACGGTGGTCGCGCCCAGCTTGTCGGCGATGAGGGAGGCGACGATGGCGACGCCGGAGATGGCGGGCACGGCCCAGCGGCCGTGGAGCCAAGTGTGGATCTTGTTCATGATGCGTCCTTCGGGGTGATCTTGACCTCGAAATTACGCATGATCGAGGTCTCTTTCCTTGACGCACGTCAAGTTCTGAAGCGGGCTGATGGAGGGGTGAGGAAGGGGGCGTTCTCAGTGATGGATCTGGTGCCGTCATTGGCACCAGATCCATCACTGAAAACGCCGTTCGGTGCGACGATGGGTCATGACCTTCACACTGACCATGGATGCCGCCGACCCGAGGCGGCTGGGTGACTTCTGGGCGCTGGCGCTCGGCTACCGGCCCGAGGACCCGCCGGGGAACTTCGCCACGTGGGAGGAGGCGCTGACGAGTTGGGGTCTTCCCGAGGAGCGCTGGAACGACGCCTACGCGATCGTCGGAGACGGCCCGCGGATCTTCATCCAGAAGGTGCCCGAGCCCAAGACCGCCAAGAACCGGTTGCACATCGACGTCCACAGCAACGCCGGCGGCCCCGACCAGCCGAAGGACTGGGACGTGATGCGCGCCAAGGCGGCCAAGCTGGTCGCCGCGGGTGCCGACGTCGTGGAGGAGTTCCGGCAGCCCCCTCAGGGCGAGTGGATCGTGATGGAGGACCCGGAGGGCAACGAGTTCTGCGTGGTGTGACTCAGTCGCGCACGCACAGCATGAGTCCCGAGCCCCACGGCAGGAACTCGGTGCGCCAGCCGTCGACTGACTGCATGTCGGCGATGAGGCGGTCGACGTTGGCTTGATGGCCGTCGGGCCAGCCCGGCTGCGGGTACAGGTCGTCGAGGACGAACCAGCCGTGCGGCTTCACCAGTTCCATGGCGAGGTCGCGGTCGTGGTACTTGCCGGGCCAGGTGTCGGCGAAGACGACGTCGAACCGCTCCGGGCGGGCGACCGCCTCGCGGAGCCACTCCGAGCCGTCTCCCAGCACCCACTCGACGCGGGGGTCGTCGTCGAAGGTGGCGCGCGCGATCCGCTGCAGGTCGTCCTCGAGTTCCACCGAGACCAGTCGTGAGTCGGCGTCCATGCCGTCGAGCAGCCATGCCGCCCCGTAACCGACGCCGGTGCCGAGCTCGAGGAAACTGCCGCCCGGGCGCGACGCGACCAGGAGTCGAAGCAGCCGGCCGAGGTCGCCCTCGGAGGACTGCACGAAGCCCAGGTCCTCCGCCGCTGCGGTCAGCGCGGCCAGGGTCTGGCGGAACGAGGAGCCGTCGGGCGTGGGTCGAGTGGTGGAGCTCATGCGTGCATCCAAGCACAGGGTGTGGGCAAGATGGGCCCGTGAACGACCCGACGGCCGACGACGCGCTGGCGCGGTGGCACCGCGCGCACGCGGCGGCGTCGATGGTGGGCTGGGACTTCTCCCGACTCGACGGGCGAATGACCGCGGACGAGCCCTGGTGGGACCTCGAGGGCGACTGCCGCGAGGCGCTGGCGACGGCGACCAGCGCGCTCGACCTCGGCACCGGCGGCTGTCCTGAAGTCGGGGAACCACCCGGGCGCTACCTTGGGCGCATGAGCACCTGGACGCGAACGTACCGACCTGTCGAGGGTGAGCGCGTCGACGGCGTCGTCACTCACGTCCTCGGCCGCCGTGACTCGAGGGGCGGGCACTACTTCGGCGTCACGAACCTCGAGGTGTACGCGGACGGTTCCATCCTGCCGTCGGGCCCGCCGGTGGCTGACGAGGAGTTCGTCAGGGAGGTCGCCGACCAGATCGAGCGCCTCAACGGTCGGCCCACGTCCCGCGAACTCTGCCGCGACGCCGCCGAGGCCTTCGCCGAGGAACCGAGCCACGAACGCTGGTTGGTGATGCAGGAGGCGTATCTGCGGGTACCGGCCCACCTGCGGCCGTACGTCCTCTCGGACATGGACGTGAAGGACCAGCCGATCCGGGTTCTCCTGACGCCTCTGGGCGGATCGACGGCCGAGGGCGTCACCGTCACGGAGAAGGTCCAGGCGCAGGCGATCGAGTACTTCCGCGAGCGCCGGGCCGACCGCACCGGTGGGAAGCCCACAAGGAGCGCGAGTTCCACGAGTTCACGGGGACTCCCACCGTCATCGAGAAGGTGTTCGTGCGCGACGAGTACTGGCCCCAGCCGCCGGCGCCGGAGGTGCTGCACAACAACTTCCCGCGGCAGATCGTCGTCGACGGCCAGCCGTACCCGACGGTGACGGCGGCGTTCCACGCGCTGCAGCGCCCGGGCGCCGGGCCCGATGCCAACCTCGCGCTCATGGCGGCAGCCCTGCGCGCCAAGTACACGCAACACAAGGACCTGACGAAGGCGCTGCTCGCCACCGACGGCCGCATCGAGTACGCCAACGGCATCGACGGCTTCTGGACCAGCTACCGCGGAGGCCGCAACTGGATCGGACGGCTCCTGGAGCTCGTCCGGGCGGAGTTGCGCGCCCGACGCTGACGTCGCACTCCGGTCTGGCAGGCACGTCGGCGGCGCTGCGTGGCTAGGGTTCCATCATGGGAGTACGCCTCATCCTCATCCGTCACGCGAAGTCCGACTGGAATGCGGGGGTCTCCGACCGCGACCGCCCGCTCAACGGCCGGGGCCGTAGCCAAGCGCCTGAAACGGGTGAGTGGCTGGCTGGCCGGTTCGGCGACGTCGACCTCGCCGTCGTGTCGGTGGCGGCGCGGGCGCGGGAGACGTGGGAGCTGGTCTCGCGGCACCTGTCCGCGGACGAGGTGCGCGACGCCGAGGACGCCTACACGTTCGACGGCGACGACCTCGCGGACCTGGTCGCGGGGCTGCCCGAGTCGGCGTCGTCGGTGGTGCTGGTGGGACACAACCCGGCGATGGAGGAGTTGATCCACCTCGCGACGGGGCGGTTCCTGCCGATGCCGACGTCGGCGCTGGCGGTGCTGGAGCTGGACAGCTGGTCCCAGGTCGCCGAGGGCACTGCCGGGGTGGTCGCGGCCGGGCGCCCCGCCGACGACCAGTGGTCGGTCGAGTGAGCTAGACCTTGCGGCCGACGGGGGCGATGCCGAACAGCCCGGTGTAGATGGCGGTGGCGGTGTCGTCGGGGTCTTCCTCGGTCTGGGTGCCCGCGGCGGCCGCGGCGGGGTCGTCGTCGAACTCCTCGATGACCGCGTGCACCCGCAGGGCGAGGGCACGGGCCTGGTGTCGCGTGAGGCGGAGCGACGTCGCCTCCGAGTGCGCGAGCGTCTCGGGTCCGGCGGCCATGGCCGCGGTGATCGCCCGTTGGACCTCCGAGTAGATGAGGCCGATCGAGGCGGAGGCGGAGGTGCGGTAGGCGGCGTCGTCCTTGAGAAGGTCGAGGTCTGCGTTGATGGTGGGCGGGCCGAGCTTCCACACCCGCTCGCGCGCGTCCTTGGCAAGCTCAGGCACCTCGACCAGGATGCCGACGTTGGCCAGCGATCGCACATGGAAGCTGATGGAATTCACGGGCTCGCCCAGCTCCGCGGCGATGTCGGTGGAACGCGCGTGGCCGAGCCCGTTGACGATCGCGAGGATGCGCCACCTCAGCGGGTGCGACATCGCCTTCATCATCGCCGGGCTGGCTGCCTGAACCGGTGCATCCAACACAGCGCGCCACTACTCCGCCGACGCAACTACCTCCTGTGGCTCGGCGGCGACACGGCCCAGCAACTGGGGCTCGGC
>RRZT011942372.1_pt1 | contig 10885 bp, 5 predicted proteins | sample 2165551 | NCBI WGS metagenome assembly RRZT01 (sample SAMN10456910, study PRJNA506462) | wastewater metagenome | biome: wastewater; feature: sludge; material: wastewater sludge; isolation source: wastewater sludge with Escherichia coli K12::gfp cells carrying plasmid... | place: USA: Moscow, Idaho ...
ACGCTTGCCGACAACAACAAGGACTACACCTTCGAACTACATCAACCGCTTGATCACAACGCCCCAGGTACGGAAGACGAGCTGTACCTGAAGCTGGACTTCACTGCTGTGGATGGCGATGGCGATACGGCCGATGGCGTGGTTAAAGTGGTGGTCGACGATGACACCCCGATATTAAATGGCAATGTGGTCATCGAACCCTGCCTGACCGTAACCTACGTCGGTGGCGATGCGGGCTACTCCAACAGCTACGGCTATTACATCAAAGGCCCGGATGGCATTCCCGTGAGTGGCGCCATCATCTGGGCCAATGTGCACAATGTAGCCGTGGGTGAGTCCGCCACCGTGAGCGGGCTAGATCCTGAAGATGTCGGCTTCTTTATCATCCCCAACGGGGCGACCGGCAACGCTGGTGTCGCAGGCTATACCGATGGTGCTGCGCTCACCTTTGTCGACACGGGCGATGGTTGGCAGGCATATCTGGATGGCGTGCCATTAACGGGCTCTGGCGGCTCGAATGCCCTATTCGACAACCCCCTGCTCAACCCCACTGACGGATCGCATTTGCAGGACAACGCTGCTCCCGGTAACGAGAACTGGGAAGATATTCATGTCGGCGGCGATAACGACTTCAACGATGTCAACGTGCAGGTGCAATGGAAGAATCTGGTCCACGAAGACAAGCTCTCGGTTCTGGATGCACCCGAACCTGCTCCATACGAGGGCAACGAGGAACTCAGTCAGTCGCTGGTAGCCACCGGTGGCGAAGGAACGCTGCTGTCGCTGGTAAGCTTCGGCGCCGATGGCCCTGGCACGGTTTCGCTGATCACCAGCAACGTCAATGCGGTGATGAGTGGTGCCAACCCAGGTCTTACTTCGGGTGGCGAACCACTCTTCTATTCGGTGTCGGGTGGTGTGCTGACTGCCTACGCCGGCGAGGGTGGTGACCCGGTCTTCAGCCTGTCGGTTACCGCGGGTGGTGGCTATACCTTCACCCTGTTGGGTCCGCTGGACCATGACGGCTCGCTGGCAACTGACAACGACCTCGATACCCTGGTGGCTAACGCCGGAATCGACTTCACTCGTGTGCTGAAAATCACCGACTTCGATGGCGACCCCGTCGACCTCAGCAATGCCAGTGGCCGCTTCGTGATCCGGGTCGAGGACGATGCGCCAATTGCCACCTGCGATGCGGCCTGCTTTACCGAGCAGCCGGCTACTACCAACATCCTCATGGCATTCGACTTCTCCAATTCGATGTTCTTCGAGGCGGATGGGGACGGACAAGCCTTCGTCGATGGCCGCTGGGTCAATCACCCGGACGGTAGCCGCTTCGAGCAGATATTCTCGGCTGTAGAGAGCATGTTTGCGGCCTATGACGCCCAAGGCGACGTCAATATTCGCATCGTTGGCTTCAGCAGCGGCGATGGCGATGGCAACGGCCTCTGGACTTCGGCCTGGTTCTCCTCTGCTGCGGAGGCTACTCAATGGCTGCTGGATACCTTCAATAACACCACCCGAGCCCAACCGGGGGGTACCAACTATGAGGATGCACTAGACGCAGCACGTGCAGCTTGGCTGGACGGAACTCCCAGCGAAGGCAGCAACGTTTCCTACTTCATTACCGATGGATACTCCAATGGTGGCAATACCTACGATGCCACTGGGGACTGGACTGACTTCCTGGCGGATGAAGGTTTCATTGATAACTATGTGGTTGCCGTGGGCGGTAGCGGTGACACCGATAGCGATGGCACTGCATTCGATCTGGCTGAGCTGAATGCCATCGCGGTGGGTGCGGGCGGCCAGGTGATCCTCAGTGACTTCGACTCGATCGCCGAAGACTTGGCCGGCACCACCGTGCTCAATCAGCTCGAGGGGAACCTGGTTACAGGTGACGCGCATGGAGGCGTCGCGGATCTGTCCGGCGCCGATGGCTGGCTGAAGGATGCCGGTGGGGATGATGTGCCGCTGGTGTCAGTCAAGTTTGACCGCAATGGTGATGGTGACTTTGACGACGCGGATGAGTCTTATGCCATTGCCCAGTCTGGTCCGACCACCATCGACCTGGGGGCAGGTCGCGGCACCATCGATTTCTACGCCAGTGGCAAGTACCTGTATAAGGCCGGCGACCTGCCGGCTGGCGAGCAGACGCTTAAGTTCCAGTACACCGTGCTGGATAATGACCGCACTAGCTCCACCGCCTGCTTCGAGCTCGACCTGAAAGGCGTCCAGAACACCGCTCCAAGAGTGAGCGACGCCGAGGTTTGGGTTTCCGAGGAAGGGCTTGCGACTCCTGCGGCGCCTTACCAGGGCATCACAGACGACGCTGGGCATCTGCCGGGTGACGACACCACTAATGCGGTCTCGGTTATCAATGGCTCGATCAGCATTACCGATGCCGATGGCGATGCGTTGACGGTTAGCTTGGTTGCACCGGCTCCGGGAGTGTTCATGTCGGGTGGCGTGCAGATCGTCTGGACGGGTGATGGTAGCAATCATCTGGTCGGTACCAAGGGCGTCGGCGGCATACCGATCCTGGATGTTTCAGTGTCGGCGGACGGTCACTACAGCGTGGTACTCAAGGGCCCGGTCGATCACGCCTATATGGGTGAAGGAACGGTCGGTGAGGATGTGTTCTCCTATGACTTCACCGTGCAGGTATCCGATGGTACCGATACCACTGAGGGCACCATCACCGTACATATCGAGGACGACTCGCCGTTTGCGCAGAACCTGGCGCAAAGCACCGAGCTTTCTGGTGCGCAACACACCAACCTGATGATCATCCTGGATGTCTCGGGCAGCATGAATAGCTCCGCAGACTTTGGCGGCTATTCGCGTCTTGAAGCGGCCAAACTATCGGTGCTGGAGCTGCTGGAGCAGTACGAGTCGAGGGGCGATGTGATGGTCCGACTGGTGACCTTCTCCAGCGGCGCGGCTGCGTCGGTGGATGGCTGGATGACGGTAAGCCAGGCGAAGACTGTGGTGCTCAACTTCCCTAACTCATCAGATAGTGCGTCCACCAACTATGACAGTGCGCTGATCGCAGCAGAGGCAGCATGGCAGACATCTGGCAAGCTGGTGCTCGCCGATAATCCCGGCGAGCCGCTGCAGAATGTCTCCTACTTCCTGTCTGACGGCCTGCCGAATCAGCCCAATAGCGATCCCGGAATCCAGTCCGGCGAGGAGGAGGATTGGGTTGATTTCCTCAACAAGTTCGACATCACCTCCTATGCGCTGGGCATGGGGCCAGCGGCTGAAGTCGAAGTGAACGCTCCGGGTAATGTCGCCAATAACGACCAGCTGGATCCTATCGCCTACGATGGCGCGGCTGGGGTGAATACCAATGCCATTGGCGTCGATAGCTTTGCCAACCTGTCGACCGTGTTGGCGGACGTTGCTCAGTCGACTCAGCTGCAGGGTTACCTGGTAGATGGTGCCAACGGCTTCGGCGCCGATGGTGGCCGGGTCAAGTCGGTGACGGTCAGTGGCATTACCTACACCTACGATCCGAGCAGCCAGGTGAAAATCACCACCAGCTCTCCAGCCCCGTTCGGCTTCACGGGAACCCAGCTTGCGCTGGTATTGGCGGCTGGGACGCTGGTCATCGACATGGCTTCGGGCGAGTATTCGTTCACGCCGGTTGCCGACCTGAACGCAGAGGCTCAAGTCAATGTCGGCTTTACCCTGATTGACGGAGATGGCGACTACGACTCTGCCAACCTAATGCTGACAGTAGATCCAGCTGACCAGCCCATGGTGCTGCGCGATAACTTCATCGTAACCAACCAGGCCAACTTCGCGGTGGCGGATTGGATGCTGCTCGCCAACGACACTGGGCCTCACCAGGTCAGCGGTGCTACTCCGGGTGCTGGTATTGGAGCTTTGCATGGGCCTGGAGCAACGTCCGTCAGCGTCACTTCGGCGAACACCGGTGAGTATTTCGAGTACAGCTCTACAGGTGGAAGCGTTACTGCCAGGGCAACGGTGGTGGTCGATGCCAGCGGCGCAATCGATGGAACCTTCCGCGACGAGATCCTCATCGGTGGTACGGGCAATGACACCCTGAATGGCAACCAGGGCCGAGATATTTTGCTGGGTGGTTCGGGCGCCGACACCCTGAATGGCGGTACCGGCGCGGACACCATAGTAGTGAGAGCGGTGGTGGGAAGTTCTTCGGATTCGGTAGGGGTTGAGGTCGGCTCATCATGGTCGAACTGGTTTGGTAGTGGAAACGATATCGGGCAGGACACGCTCCAGACCTTCAGCCTCAGCGAAGATATTATCCGGGTAGTAGGGAGCAACATTGGAGGCTTTACCCATGGAGCCAATACGACAATAGGGACAGCTGGGTCAGGGACAAATGGCTCTGGTGCTAGCAGCTACACAGAACTGACCGGCCTGATCGACCTCAATGCCAATGGCGCCTTCAATGATGCAGGCGACATAGTGCTGACCTTCGTTTCACCCAGTGGCACGTTCAACGAGGCAAACTTCGAGTCGCGCCTCCAGTACGAGCTGACGGGCACGGCAGGCAACAACACCATTGTGGGCGGTGCTTTGGATGATGTGCTGACCGGCAATGGCGGTAACGATACTCTGACGGGGGGGGCTGGAGCCGATACCTACAAGTGGCTGGCGGGCAACACCGGTACTACCACTGTGGTCGGTTTTACCAAGGGTGTGGATTCGCTGGATCTGTCGCTGCTACTGAGCGGCGAACATGGGCAGAGCGGTGATATTGGCAATCTGCTCAATTTCATTGATATCAGTACGGACTTCGTGGGAGGTAATGTGAGCCAGCTGGATACGGTGCTCAAGGTCAGTCAGACCTTCGCCACTGACCCTGCCGCCTCGACCGAGCAAACCATCGTCCTGCATGACGTTAACCTGCTGACCCTGTATGGCGGTGGCGAAAGCGGCACCATACTCGGCATGTTGGGCGACGGTACGCTGAAGGTCGACGTGGCTTAAACCACCGAGGAGCGTTTATGCGATCGGCCCGCTACCCTTGTGGGGTAGCGGGCCTTTTTATGCCTGGAGGAAACCACATGGTGTACGTGCAAAGGGATGCCGAAGGGCGGTTGCTGCGGGTGGAGCATGATCCGTTCGAGGGGATGACGGAAACGCTGGCGGTCGAGAGTGACGAGCTGCACAACTGGCTGGCGGCGCGCGAAGAGGTCAAGGAGCGGCTGGCCAGCCTGAAGGAGTCCGACCTGGAGCTGGTGCGGGTGCTGGAGGACGTGGTCAGCGTGCTGGTGGAGAAGGGCGTGATCCGCTACACCGATCTGCCGGATGCCGCGCGGCGCAAGCTGGACAGGCGGGCGGTGACCCGTGCCGAGATCGAAGGTCTCAGCGGCCTGCTGGGTGACGATGATCACCAACTGATCTGACGCTGGCCCGTACAGGCAGAAAAAAGCCCGCCATTATGGCGGGCTTTTTTGCGTCAGCGCGGCAGACACTCAGCCCTTCCAGGGGGCCGGCGCACCGAGCAAGCGACCCATGGCGCCATGGATGCCCAGCTCCCTGAGCACGTTCAACTCGCCCTCGGTTTCCACCATCTCGGCGATCAGCGGCAGGTCGATGCTGTTGGTGGCGCGGAAGATCGCCTCGATGAATGCGCGCTTGTCGTTCTCCCGGTCGATGGCGCGGATGTAGCTGCCGTCGATCTTCAGGTAGGCCAGGCCCAGGTGGGTCAGGTTGCCGATCAGGCTGAAACGCCCGCCGAAGTGCTGCAGGCCCAGGTGATAGCCGGCTTCGCGCACCTGCTGGCTGAGCTTCTCCAGCTCAGCTGGCGGTGGCAGGTAGCGTTCATCCAGCTCCAGGGTCATCAGTTCGGCCTGTTGCGGGGTGGCTCTGAGCACATCGAGCAGCTGGTTCAGGCTGGCGGCATCACGCAGGGTGGCGGCGGAGAGGCTGAGCGCCAGCGGCTGCGGGTACTTGGCCAGGTGGGCCAGGCTGTGTTCGAGCATGGCCAGGTCAAAGCGCGCCGCCCAGCCCAGGCGTTCGATCCAGGGCAGGAAGCGGCCGGCGGCTACGGCTTCGCCCTGCGGGTCGAGCAGGCGCGCCAGTACCTTCTGGTGCAACACGCGGCCGGTATCGGCACAGGTGGCCACCGGCTGGAAGTACAGCTGCAGCATGCCCTGGTTGAGCGCGTCGTCGATCCAGCGCCGCCAATCGTGCAGGCCCTGGCCGGCACTGGCATTGAAATCGTCCAGACGCTCCCAGGGTTTCTCGGGATGACTCTGCGCCTGGGCCAGGGCCTGGTCGGCGCGCCCGATGACATTGGCCATTTCCTCGCCCGGCTTGAACGCGGCGATGCCCAGGTGGGCCACCGGTATGCAGTCGCTGGCGCCGGTCTGGCGCAGGCTCTCCAGGCCTTCCACCAGTTCCTCGGCCAGGCGGTCGGCATCCTCGCCGACCAGCCCCGGGGCGAGCAGGGTGAACTCGCCGCCGCGGCTGCGCGAGGCCAGCCACTCCGGCGTGCCGCGCTGTTCCAGCAGGCGCTTGAGCAGCTCGCCGATGCTGTAGATCAGCGCGTCGGTCTTCTGTCCGCCCATGCGCTGGTTGAGGCCGCCAAGGTCGTGCACGCGCAGGAACATCAGGTAGCCCGCGGCGTTCTGCTCGGTGATGGCCAGCTGGTTGGCCAGCTTGATCTCGAACAGACGGCGGTTGGCCAGCCCGGTGAGGCTGTCCTGGTAGGCTTCCTCGCGCAGTTTCTCGCTGCGGGCGGCTTCTTCGGCAAACAGCTGCTTGAGCTTCTCGACCATCTGGTTCATCGCCAGCACCACGCGCTTGAGCTCGGGGGTGCGTGGCACGCGGGGCAGGGTGAGGAACTCGCGGCGGCTGATGGCCTGGGCCTGGTTGACCATGTTGTCCAGCGGGCGCAGCTGGGTGCGTAGCAGCCAGCCACCGAGAATGGCGCTGACCACTCCGCAGAACAGCAGCCACAGTGCGCTGCCGATGGCGCTGTCCCACAGCTTGGCCAGGGCGAATTGCGGATGGCTGAGCACCTCGACCCGGGCGGCCTGTTCCCAGCCACGCATGATCAGGGCGTCGCCACCTTCGGGCTCGAGGTCCACCAGGTCGACGAACCACTGCGGCACGCGGTCCGAGGTGGTGGTGGTGCGCCGTTCGACTATCACTTCATTGCTGGGGATGCGCACCACGCGGATGGTGGCGAAGTAGCCGCTGTCGAAGATCGAGCTGACCATCAGCTCGATCATCGCCGGGTCGTCGACATGCGGCGTCATCGACAGCCCCAGCGCGGTGGCGGCGTCCTGGGCGTGCGAGCGCAGCTGGCTGAGCAGTTGCTCTCGCGAGGTTTCGACACTGGCGATGAAGCTGCCGGTGAACGCCACCACGAGGAACAGGCAGATGGCGAGAAACAGCTGTTTCAACAGGGACATAGGCCTCTCCTAACCTTCTCCGATGTCGAAGCCTTCGGCTCGCATCTTCTTCAACAGATCCTGCCAGCGCGACAGTTTCTTGGTATCGCTCTTCTTGCCGGTCTGCCCCGGCAGATAGAGGCCCTCGGCATTGAAGGCATAGACCGGCAGCAGATCCTTGCGCTGGGACGCCGGACGGATTTCGCCGATCAGGTTGTCCAGCACCAGCGGCTCTGCGCCGGGGCTGGCGTAGTAGGTCAGCACCATGTGCGCCTGGTTGTAGCGCAGCGCCTTGACGTAGGTGATGCGCAGCTTGTCGGCGGGCACGCCGAGGCGGCGCAGGGTGAAGTACTTGGCGATGGAGTAGTCCTCGCAGTCGCCGGCGCCCTTGACCAGCGCCTCGACGGGGGTGGCCCAGTAGTCGTTCTGGCGCCAGTTGCGAATGTCGTCGGAGAAACGGTACTGGCGGTTGAAGAAGCGATTGACCGCTGCCAGCTGCTCGTTTTCGGGCAGCCCCTCACTGGCGCGGATCAGCTCGTCCCAGGCTTCGATTCGGCCCTTGGCCACGCCCAGCCCGCCGTAGCGCTGCTCGGCGTTCTGCAGGATCAGGCCGAAGTCCCAGCTGGCCTTTGCCGTCAGCGCCAGCAGCAGGCCGAGCAGGGCGCCGAGCAACAGCCGGCCTGCCGGCAGACTCCTGGCTCGTCCCTGAATATGCGGCCGCAACGGCATGAAGGTGCTCTCCACGGGAGGTGGAGAAAGTGTAGGCAGTCGCTGGGGTTTTTGCCGTCGCGCGCCAGGTTCAGTCGCGTGCCGGCAGGGTCTTCTGGCGCAGGATGTAGAGGGTCACCAGCACCGCACTGGTAAGCATGAACGCACGCGCCCAGGGCATCGGTACCAGGTAGCAGGACAGGCCGATGCTCGCCCACATCAGGCCGATGGCGTAGACCTTACCCTTGAGCGGGATGCCGTTGCCTTCCAGGTAGTCGCGAATCCACGGCCCGAGGTGTTTGTGGTTGACCAGCCACAGGTAGAAGCGCCGCGAGCTGCGCACGAAGCAGGCGGCCGCCAGCAGCAGGAAGGGTGTGGTCGGCAGCACCGGGACGAAGATGCCGATCACCCCGAGCAGCACGCTCAGCCAGCCTATGGCCAGCAGCGTGTAGCGCACGCTGCGGTGACGGCTCTGCGGGATGTCGCTGTGCGCCATGGGCGCGGCTTAGTGGTGGCGGGGCTTGAGCAGCGCGGGTTTCTCTTCCGGCGCCTGGCACAGCAGGAACAGGGCTGTGAGCAGCTCGGGAATCTGCTCGACCATGGTGTCCACCAGCTGGCGGTCACGGGCGATCTCGGCGAACTCGGGCTGCTCGTCGAACAGGCCGGAGGCGACCATGATCGGCAGCAGCAGCTCGCTGACTTCGTCTTCGGCGTCCTCGAACCACACGGCTTCGCGCAGGAACACGCCTTCCATGAAGCCGATGCACCAGCCGCGCAGGTCGGAGTCGTCCGGCTCATCGCCGAGGTCCAGCTCGCAGGGAATCTCCGGCTCGTCGTCGCTGGCCAGCTGGCGGGCGATGTGGGCCTTGAGCAGCTGCAGGGTGATCTCCACTTCCTCGCGCTCGATGTCGCTGCGGTAATGCGGCGGCTCGGCGAACAGGGCGTCGATCCATTCGCGCTCCGGCACCTGGTCGGGGCAGATGCACAGGGCGGTCAGGTAGCCATGGGCGGCCACGTAGTCCAGCGCTTCCTCATGCAGGTCATCGGCATCGAGGAAGGCTTGCAGGCGGGACAATTGCTCGGCGAAGGACATCGTGGAACTACCTTGAGTGAGTAATCTTCGGGATTCTAGCCGCCTGTGCCGGCAAAAGCACGGCCGACAGGCGATGGCCTGCCGTCTGCCAGGCTCGCGTATACTGCGCGGCCGTTTCTTCACTCTCCGGATGATCCCGTCGCCCATGTCCGCCGCGCTGCGCATTCTCAAAGATGTCTTCGGTTACGACGCCTTTCGGGGCAACCAGGCGGCGATCATCGATCGCGTGGCCGGTGGTGGCGATGCCCTGGTACTGATGCCCACCGGCGGCGGCAAGTCGCTGTGCTATCAGGTGCCGGGTCTGCTGCGCGAGGGGCTGGCGGTGATCGTCTCGCCGCTGATCGCGCTGATGGACGATCAGGTTGCCACCCTCGACGAACTCGGCGTGGCCGCGGTGGCGCTCAACTCCACCCTGAGCGCCGAGGAGCAGCGCGGCATTGCCGAGCGCGTCCGCCGCGGCGAGATCAAGTTCCTCTACCTGGCGCCCGAGCGCCTGGTGCAGCCGCGCATGCTGGATTTCCTGCAGCGCCTGCCGCAGCTGGCGCTGTTCGCCATCGACGAGGCGCACTGCGTGTCGCAATGGGGCCATGACTTCCGCCCGGAATATCTGCAGCTGGGCCAGCTCGCCGAGCTGTTCCCCGGCGTGCCGCGCATCGCCCTGACCGCCACGGCGGACATGCGCACCCGCGAGGAAATTGCCCAGCGTCTGCACCTGCAGGAGGCCGAGCGCTTCCTCTCCAGCTTCGACCGGCCGAACATCTTCTACCGCATCCAGCCCAAGGATCAGCCGCGCAAGCAGCTGCTGGCCTTCCTCGCCGCGCGCAAGGGCGATGCCGGCATCGTCTACTGCCTGTCGCGCAAGAAAGTCGAGGAGGTCGCCGAGTTCCTCAGTGCCCAGGGCTTCCCCGCACTGCCGTACCACGCCGGCCTGCCCAACGAACTGCGCGCCTACAACCAGAAGCGCTTCCTCAACGAGGAAGGGCTGATCATGGTGGCGACCATCGCCTTCGGCATGGGCATCGACAAGCCCAACGTGCGCTTCGTCTGCCACATGGACCTGCCCAAGAGCCTGGAAGCCTATTACCAGGAAACCGGCCGTGCCGGGCGCGACGGCCTGCCGGCGGATGCCTGGATGGCCTACGGCCTGCAGGACGTGGTGTTCCTCAAACAGATGCTGGCCAACTCCGAGGGCGACGAACGGCACAAGCGCATCGAGCAGCACAAGCTCGACGCCATGCTGGCGCTGTGCGAGGAAACGCGCTGCCGCCGCCAGGCGCTGCTGGCCTACTTCGACGAAGTGCTGGAAAAGCCCTGCGGCCATTGCGACACCTGTGTCGACAACGTGCAGACCTGGGACGCCACCGAGCCGGCGCGCCAGGCCCTGTCGGCCATCTACCGCAGCGGCCAGCGCTATGGCGTCGGCCACCTGGTGGACATCCTGCTGGGGCGCGAGAACGACAAGATCCGTGCCTCCGGCCACCAGCACCTGCCGGTGTTCGGCATCGGCAAGGCACTGACCGAGGGCGACTGGCGCACCCTGTTCCGCCAGCTGGTGGCGCGCGGCCTGGCCGATGTCGACCTGGAGGGCTACGGCGGCCTGCGCCTGACCGATGCCTGCCGCCCGCTGCTACGCGGGGAAGTGACCCTGGAACTGCGTCGTGACCTAAAGCCGCAGCAGGCGGCCAAGGCCAGC
>RRZT010716619.1_pt1 | contig 10884 bp, 10 predicted proteins | sample 2165551 | NCBI WGS metagenome assembly RRZT01 (sample SAMN10456910, study PRJNA506462) | wastewater metagenome | biome: wastewater; feature: sludge; material: wastewater sludge; isolation source: wastewater sludge with Escherichia coli K12::gfp cells carrying plasmid... | place: USA: Moscow, Idaho...
GCGTAGCGCTCGGCCTTCGCGCGACCGCGCCGCAGGAGGCCTGACTTAGGCTTGCGTGCTGTCGCCCCCCGTGGTGCGGCGACCCAGTTCGGCGTCCAGGCGCAGCAGGCCGGGGCCGTCGTCGCCGACCATCGTGATCTGAGCGAGGATCTCGCTCACGGTGGACTCCTCCTCGATTTGCTCTTCCAAGAACCAGTTGAGCAAGGGGCGGGCGTCGAGGTCGCCCTCGGCATCAGCCAGCCGGTAGAGGGCCCGGATCGCCGCGGAGACCTTCTCCTCATGTGCGAGGGCCGCGGCGAACACGTCGGCCGGGGAAGCCTCAGGGCTGACCTGAGGCGCGGCGATGGCGCCGATCGACGGGACGCCTTGGCGATCCACGACATGATCGATGAACTTGTCGGCGTGCCCGATCTCCTCGTCGGACTGGGCACGCAGCCAGGACGCGAACCCGGGCAGGTCGCCTGCACCCATCGCGATGGAGAGTTGGCGGTACACCACCGATGCGGACAATTCGAGGGTGATCTGCTGGTCGAAGGCCTGCGCCAATGTGTCGGTGAGCTTCATGCCTCCACTCTTCCACCGGTTTCTCGCCGCTCACAAGGTAACGTCCGCAGCGTGCACCTCGCCGATCTGGGCGTCGCCGGACGCCGCCAGCCTCTGTTCGTGCGGCATGGTGGCGTCGCCACCTCCCAGCCGGTCGCCGCGCAGGCGGGACTCGCCGTTCTGCAGGGCGGCGGCAACGCGGTGGATGCGGCGATCGCGACCGCCGCCGCGCTGACCGTCGTCGAGCCGACCAGCAACGGGCTCGGTTCGGACGCCTTCGCGCTGGTGTGGGACGGGAACCGCCTGCACGGCCTCAACGGATCGGGTCGGGCCGGCCGGGCTTGGCGGGCCGAGGACCTGCGCGCGGGGGGTCACACCGAGATGCCGCGGCACGGCTGGGCGTCGGTGACGGTCCCGGGGGCAGTACGGGCGTGGGCCGACCTCCACGCGCGGTTCGGACGACTGCCGTTCGCCGAGCTGCTCGAGCCGGCCGCGACGTTGGCCGAGGAAGGGTTCGCGGTCTCCCCTGTCGTCGCGGCCTCGTGGGCCAAGGCCGTGGTTGCGGCCACGGCGCGAGCACGAGCGCACCCGGATCCGGCGGAGGAAGAGTTCCTGCGTCACTTCGCCCCGGAAGGTCGCGCTCCCGGCGTCGGGGAGGTGTGGCGCAGCGCGGCCACCGCGGCGACCCTGCGGGCACTCGGCGCCAGCGCGGGGACCGACCTCTACACCGGCGAGGCCGCAGAACGACTCGTGGCGTTCGCGGCCAGCACGGGTGGGCGACTCGACGCCGCCGACCTGGCCGGGCACCGGTCCACCTGGGTGGACCCCATCAGCGTCGCCTACCGCGACCACGAGGTCTGGGAGATCCCGCCGAACGGGCAAGGTATCGCCGCGCTGATGGCGCTCAGGATCCTCGACGGCTACGACCCTGCGGATGTGGCCCCTTTCGGCCGGCCGGGCGTTGCCGCCCCGGTCACCGCCCCCGCGCGCCCGGATGCCTGGCATCGCGCCCTGGAGGCCACCAAGGTGGCGCTCGCCGACGCGCACGCCTTCGTCGCCGACCCGGAGCATGCCGATGTGCCCACCGCAGCTTTGCTCGCCGATCCTCACATCGCGGCCCGTCGCCGTGGCCTGAGTGCGGTCGCACGGACCCCGGTGGGTGTCGATCCCCGTGCCTCCGACACCGTGTATCTGTGCACCGCCGACGACGAGGGCCGCCTGGTCAGCTTCATCCAATCCAACTTCGCGGGTTTCGGATCGGGGATCGTCGTTCCCGGTACGGGTATCTCGTTGCAGAACCGAGGATGGGGGTTCTCGTTGCGCCCGGGGCATCCCAACGAGCTGGCCCCCGGCAAGCGGCCGTTCCACACCATCATCCCCGGGTTCCTGACCCGGGGCGGGGAGCCCGTGGGACCGTTCGGCGTGATGGGAGGGCACATGCAAGCACAGGGGCATGTCCAGGTGGTGCTCGACGCGGTGGAAGGCGGCGATGATCCGCAGACCGCGCTGGGGCGTCCGCGCTGGTTCTGGGACGCGGCCAGCGGCGAGGTTCAGGTCGAGGCGTCGGCAGGGCAGCAGGTCGTCGACGCTTTGACCGCACGAGGTCACCGGGTGAGCGTCGCCCCGGACGCCACCGTCTTCGGCCGGGGCCAGGCCATCTGGCGCGCCGGTGCGGGAACCTGGGCGGTCGGTTCGGAGCCTCGCGCGGACGCCTTCCCCGTCGGCTGGTGAAGGGCTCCGCGCGCCGGGTCGGGTCGCCGCCGTCGTCGCGCTAGTGTCGCGGCACGATCAGGCATCGGGAGGCGCGATGGGCCAGTGGCAGCCGGTCAGCCGGGGAATCGATGAGAATGAGCCGACGGTGGTGTTGGGCGATGAGCCCACGATCGGGGTGCCGCGGCTTCCCGAGCACACCCAGGTGCTGGACGTGAGCGCGTTGCAGGCCGCCCACGAGCCTCCGCTTCAGGCGCCACGCGGGGGTGACGCCGAACAGGAGGCGTCCCCGTCCGAGGACGACCAGGAGGTCGGTGCTCACGATGATCCCGCCTACGCTCTTCAGTTGTCGCGCATGCAGAACCGTCGGCTCACGGACCTGGGCCTGTTCCTGCTGCGGCTGAGTTCGCTGGCGCTGGTGCTGGAGGGGATTCACCAACTGATGCATCTCGGACCCGCGATCGAAGCGTTGCGCGGCGTCCCGTTCGTCGGTCAGGCCCCCGACCTCGTCGCGGTGGCCCTAGGAACCGCCTGGGTCGTGCTCCCCGCCTTGCTAGCGGTGGGGCTGTTCACCCGGGTGGCTGCGCTGCTGCAGGCCGCCGGGATCGCCGTCGTGTACGCCTGTCTGCTGCTCGGCGGGGCTCCGGTGCTCGACCCGCTCACCGGAGGCCTGGCTCAGCCGGCCCCGCTCGCCTACGCGGCGCTGGCGCTGCCGTTGGTCTTCACCGGGGCGGGACGGCTCTCGATCGACCACGCCCTGGGCGCGGACCGGCGGGTACGGCTGGCCGAGCGCCGGGCCTCCCGGGACCGGGCCCGCCATCCAAGGTGACGCCGCCGCGGGAATGGATGACGTCGCCGCGGCGTTGTTGGGGGTGGATCACGACACAGCGAGCGACAGGAGACGCCCATGCTCGACCCGGTGAGCCTGTTTACGTGGGAGCCCCACATCGATCAGCGGCGCGTTCACGCCGACACGCTGGTCGTGACGCTGGGCAGCTTCCTCGACGCCGGACACGCCCAGCGACTGCTGGACACCCAACTGCTGGATCACCTGCCCAACCATGTGCTGGGCCGCTTCGACGCGGATCAGGTCATCGACTACAGCGGGCGGCGCCCCGAGATCGTCTTCGACCGGGATCACTTTGCCGACTACGCCAAACCAGAGATCGCCCTGCACCTGGTGACCGACAAGGAGGGGCGTGACTTCCTGCTGCTGAACGGCCCCGAGCCGTCCTTCCAGTGGGAGCGCATGGCTGCGGGCATCGGCTATGTGATCGACCAGTTGGGGGTGAAGAACACCATCTTGACCCAGTCGATCCCGGCGCCTGCCCCGCACACTCGCCCGGTGGCGGTCACCCGATACGCCAGCGATGCCAGCATGGTCGCTGACCAGGACGCGATGATGGGAACCTTCACCCTGCGAGCCTCCTTCCCCGCCGTGCTGACGATGCGGCTGGGCGAAACCGAGCATCCTGTCACCGGGCTGCTCGCTCACGTCCCCCACTACATCGCTGAGGCCGACTATCCAGACGCGGCCGGCAGCCTGATGGCGGCTCTGCGCGAGGCCACCTCGCTGTCTCTGCCCACCGAAGGGTTCGATCTGGCGGGCGGCCTGGTGCGTGCGCAGATCGACCAGCAGGTGCAGGTGTCGGAGGAACTCACCGAGATGGTGTCCAACCTGGAGGCGAACTACGAGAGGTTCATCACCGAGCGAAGCCTGCGTACGGCGCGTACGGCGTCGCTGCCGTCGGCCGACGAGATCGGTGCCCAGTTCGAGGACTTCCTGGCGGGACTGGGTGAAGACGAGCCCGGGACCCCGGGAACGGATGGTTCCCAGGCTGATCCCGGCGATGCGCCCACCGCCGGTGAGGACGGCTCTGGCCCGACCGTAGCCTGACCGACAGTGCCGTGGCCCGTGCCCTCGTCATCTCGAGGGCACGGGCCTTCGCGCGACCCCGCCGGTATCCAGCCTGTGCACCGGCCCCGGTCCGGCCTGCGGCCCCGGTTACCCTGCCTCATATGAGGCTGGGCATCGACTTCGGAACCACACGCACGATCGTCGCGGTCGCCGACCGGGGGAACTACCCGGTGGTCGGCTTCGAGGATCTCGACGGCGACAGCGTCGATCACTTTCCCTCGGTCGCGGCCCGTGAGGGCGACGCGTTGGTGTTCGGTTTCGCCGCGCTGCGGGCGGCGCGCAGCGGTGCGCCGATGGTGCGTTCCTTCAAGCGGGCGCTGGTGGCTGGCAGTCTCCGCCCCGACGCCACGCTCGAGGTCGGCGGCCTGGCCGTTCCTTTGCCCGAGGTGATCGGGGGCTTCCTGGGCGCCCTGAGGGAGGCTCTCGTGTCGTCGTCGACCATGGCGGATGTCCTGACGGGCGCCGACCCCCTTGAGGTGATGGTCGCCGTCCCGGCTCACGCCCACACAGCGCAGCGGCTCCTCACGCTGGACGCCTTCGCGGCGGCGGGATTCAGCGTGGCCGGCCTGGTGAACGAACCCTCTGCCGCCGCGTTCGAGTACACCCATCGCCAGGCGCGGACTGTGAACGCCCGGCGCAGCCGGGTCGTGGTCTACGACCTGGGCGGTGGCACGTTCGACGCCTCCCTGGTTCAGGTGGCCGACCTGGTCCACGAGGTCGAGGCCTCGGTGGGGATCAACAGGCTGGGCGGGGACGATTTCGACGAGGTGCTCGCCGAGTGCGCGATTCACGCTGCCGGTGGCCCGGTGCTGGATACGGCCCAGCGGGTCGCGTTGCTGGAGGATGCCCGGGCAGGGAAGGAATCCCTGAGCCCCCAGTCGCGCCGGATTCCGTTGCGGGTCGCCGGGCGGGACGTGAGCGTGGAGGTGGACGACTTCTACCGGGCCGCGGCCCCGCTGGTGGCCGACACCGTGGACGCGCTGACGCCGCTGATCGGCCGCCCCGATGCTGCGGGGCTCGAGGCCTCCCAGGTGGCGAGCCTGTACTTGGTCGGCGGGGCGAGCGAACTGCCGCTAGTGGCGCGAGAACTCCGCGAACGATTCGGGCGCCGGGTGCGGCGCTCGCCCCATGCGGCGGCGTCCACCGCGATCGGGCTCGCGATCGCTGCCGACCCCGACTCGGGGTTCACCCTCACCGATCGGCTGTCACGGGGATTTGGCGTGTTCCGTGACCGCGACGGCGGCGCGACCTTCGCGTTCGATCCGCTGATCGGCCGCGATCATCGCACCAGCCTCGACGTCGATGTCACGGTCACCCGGCGTTACCGGGCGGCCCATAACGTGGGAGTGTTCCGCTTCGTGGAGCACTCCCGACTGGGACCCGGCGGTGAACCCACCGGTGATGTGCTCCCGCTGGAGCCGCTCTACTTCCCCTTCGATGCCGCCCTGCGCGACGGTCGTGACCTGGGCGGCGTCCCCGTGGTGCGGAGCGGAGAGGGCCCCCTGGTCACCGAGGAGTACCGCATCGATCGCAGCGGTGCCATCGAGGCGCGGATCACCGACCTCGAGTCGGGGTTCTCGGTGAGCCGCCGGCTGGGCGCGGAGTCCTGAGGCGGGACTACCCTCAGGTGCGTCACGGCTCGAACGGTGAAGGGTCCCCGGCGCCACGCCGGACGATGGGGTCGTCCTCGGCGGTGAAGTCGACCACGGTGGTCGGGCCGACGCCGACGTCTCCGGAGTCGAGGACAGCGTCTACTTGGTGCTCCAACTCCTCCGCGATCGTCCAGCCGTCGGTCGGTGCCTCGTCGCTGTCCGGTAGCAGCAGCGTGCTCGACATGAGCGGCCGACCGAGCACGTCCAGCAGGGCGCGCGCGGTGGTGTGGTCGGGGATCCGGACGCCGACGGTGCGCTTCTTGTCCTGCATCATCACCTTGGGCGTCTCGCGGGTGCCCCGCAGGATGAAGGTGTAGGGGCCGGGGGTGTTGGCCTTGATGGCCCGGAACACGTCGTTGCCCATCTCTACGTAGCGACCGAGTTGGCCGAACTCGGAGCACACCAGCGTGAAGTGGTGGTGCCGGTCGAGGTGGCGGATGGTGCGGATGCGGTCCAGCCCGTCAGCGTTGCCCAGGGCACAACCGAACGCGAACCCGGAATCGGTGGGGTACACCACCAGACCGCCCTCCTGGATGAGGGCGGCGACCGCGGCAAGCGAGCGGGGCTGCGGGTTGGCAGGGTGCACGTCGTAGTAGCGAGCCATGGCCTCAGCCTAGGCCCGTCCGATGTCTGCCGGACGGGAGGCGAGGGCACGTGTGCGTGGAACAATGCAGCCATGTCGTTGTTGAGCCTGTCGGAAGCCGAACTGCGCGCCCGCACGTCGATGAAGTGGCGCACCTACCCCGAGGACGTGCTGCCGCTGTTCGTCGCCGAGATGGACGTGCTGCCCCCTCGCCCGGTGGTGGACGCGGTCACGGCGGCGATGGAGATCGGCGACACCGGCTACCCGCACGGCACGGCCTACGCCGAGGCGTACGCAGACATGGCCGAGCGTCGCTGGGGGTGGCGTCCGGCGCCTGGCCAGATGCGGCGTGCCGGAGACGTGATGAACGCCATCTTGGGCCTGCTGCTGGGCAATACTTCTCCCGGTGACCGGATCGTCATCAACCCGCCGGTCTATCCCCCCTTCTGGCAGGTCATTCAGGGTTACGGTCGCCGGATCTCGCAAGTCCCGCTCACTGCCGCTGGCCGGCTGGATCTGGAGGGTTTGGCCGCGGAGTTCGCCGGGGAGAACAAGCCCGCGGCGTACCTGTTGTGCTCGCCGCACAACCCGACCGGCACCGTGCACACACCCGAGGAACTCAGCGAAGTCGCGGCCCTGTGCACGGCCTACGACGTCGTGCTGATCGTCGATGAGATCCACGCGGTCCTCATCGATCCCGGTACCACCTTCACGCCCATCCTCAGCCTTCCGCGGGCGCAGAACGCCGTGGTGGCGTTCTCCGCTGGGAAGGGGTGGAACCTCGCGGCGTTCAAGGGAGGCCTCTACATCGCGGGACGGGACGCCCCGGCGGTGAACCACCTGCCGCCGCTGGCGAATCAGTCCACCGGGCAGATGGCGACGCTCGCGCACACCGCGGCACTGGCTCACGGCCAGGAATGGGTCGACCAGGTGATGGTCGAGGTGTCGGCGAACAAGGACCTGCTGGGCCGCCTGCTGGCGCAGCGGCTCCCCCAGGTGCGATGGCAGCGCGAGCCGGGCACCTACCTGGCGTGGCTGGACTGCTCCGCGCTGGGGCTGGAGAATCCCGCACGGCACTTCCTCGATCACGCGAAGGTGGCGCTGAACGACGGCGCGACCTTCGGGGCGGTGTATGGCCAGTTCGTGCGGATCAACCTGGCCGCCAACCCCGACCTCATCGATCGGGCGATCACACGGATGGCGGACTCGCTCTGACGACTAGGTGCGCAGGGTAGCCGTCGCTTCGCCCCGACCGGAGACGCGCGTGATCCCGATGACGGACAGGAACACGGTGGGCATGCTCGCCGAGGCCGTCACGCGCACCGCGCCCGCCTCGACGCGCACGTCGCCGCCGAGTCCCCCCTCGGCCAGCGAGCGGCGCCCTGCTGCTTGGACGACGCTCACGTCGAAGGACAGGCCCGCGGCGCGCGCCGCTGCCCCGGCGTCCACCGCGGCGCGGGCGGCCTGAGCGGCGCCTGCCTCCGCCTCCCGCGCACAGGACGCCTGACGCCCACCATCGACGACCAGACCGGTCATGAGGAACAGGGCGAGTAGCACCACGGCGATCATCGCCGACAACGATTGGCCGCGCTCATCGCGCATGACGGCTCCTTCGGGGTGGGAACTGACCCCTATCGTGCCAGTCGCACTGGGCGGCGCGCACGGTATCCACAGGGCGTTGTGGTGGCGGCGCGCACGACTGCCCAGACGGCAATAGGCTGGGAGCACTGGGCGCCTGCGCGTCCTCGTCTGTTGTCTCACCCGAGAGGTATCCGATGACCCAGAAGGTCGCACTGCTCACTGCCGGTGGCTTCGCACCCTGCCTGTCCACCGCGATTGGCGCGCTGATCAGCCGCTACACCGAACTGGCCCCCGAGGTCGAGATCATCGCCTATCGCAACGGCTACCAGGGGCTGCTGACCGGTGATGCGCTGACCGTCACCGAGGAGGTGCGCGCGCACGCGGACGTGCTGCGACGCTTTGGTGGGTCCCCGATCGGCAACAGCCGGGTCAAGCTCACCAACACCACCGACCTGATCAAGCGCGGGCTGGTGCCCGAGGGGGTCGACCCGTTGAAGTTCGCCGCCGATCGGCTCGTGGCCGACGGCGTCACCATCTTGCACACCATCGGCGGTGACGACACCAACACCACCGCCGCCGACCTGGCGCACTACCTGCATGAGCACGACTACGAGTTGACCGTGGTGGGCCTGCCCAAGACCATCGACAACGACATCGTCCCGATCCAGCAGAGCCTCGGCGCGGACACGGCCGCCCAGGAAGGGGCGGACTTCGCCCGGAACGTCCTGGCCGAGCACAACGCCAGTGGTCGGATGCTCATCGTCCACGAGATCATGGGCCGTAACTGCGGCTGGCTGACCGCCGCCACCGCACGGAAGTACCGTTCCTGGCTCGACGAGCAGACCTGGGTGCCCGAGATCGGGCTCGACAAGCGCGCGTGGGACATTCACGGGCTCTACGTCCCCGAGGCGGTCATCGACATCGCCGCCGAGGCGGAGCGCCTGACCCAGGTCATGGACGAGGTCGGCTGCGTGAACCTGTTCATCTCCGAGGGTGCCGGCGTGGAGAGCATCGTTGCCGAACTGGAGGCCGCCGGAGAGGAGGTCGCCCGCGACGCATTCGGGCACATCCGCCTCGACAAGGTGAACCCCGGAGCGTGGTTCGGACAGCAGTTCGCCAAGAAGCTCGGCGCGGAGAAGACCCTGGTGCAGAAGTCCGGGTACTTCGCCCGCTCAGCTGCCTCCGATGCCTTCGATCTCGAGTTGATCGACACCATGGCGCACTTCGCCGTCGACGCCGCCCTGCGTGGCGAGCCGGGTCTGGTCGGGCAGGACGAGGAACGGGGCGGCGAACTGCGCTCCATCGAGTTCTCCCGGATCAAGGGCGGCAAGCCGTTCGACATCACGCAGGACTGGTACGTGGCGCTTCTGGAGGCGATCGGGCAGGACGCCCCGGTCGCGGCGGCACCTACGGAGCACTGATCCCCCCGTTACCTTTCTGGTGGGCCCCATGGTGGGGCTGCGGTCGCCGGGTCCGGTATGACTCAGTGCCCCTGTCGAGGTCATGATCCGGGGGGTGTTGTCGCCGGGCCTGGTGGCGTTGGCTGACCGCTGATAGGGACAGGGCCGCCGTGTTTGGTAGGTCTCTTCGTAACGTGGGTGCCGGCAACTGACGCTCGATCGGCGACCGTCCGAATGGAAGGATGGCCATTGATGAGCGACGAGGAACCCGAGGCCGCGTTCTCGGTCTGGTGCGGGCTGGACGTCGGCAAGCAGGACCACCATGCCTGCGCGCTCGACCCCGCCGGGAAGCGCTTGTTCGACGCGCCCCTGCCCCAGGACCAGCACCGGCTTGAGGAACTCTTCGCCAAGCTCCAGGCCCACGGTCGAGTTCTCGTGATCGTGGACCAGCCGAACACGATCGGCGCTTTGCCGATCGCGGTCGCCAGGTCGATGGGCATCCAGGTCGCCTACCTTCCCGGCCTCGCGATGCGACGGATCGCGGACCTCCACCCAGGCACCGCGAAGACCGACGCCCGCGACGCCTACGTGATCGCTGACGCCGCCCGGACCCTTCCACACACGCTGCGGCGGGTCGACGCCGGCGAGGAGACGCTGGCCGAGCTGAAGGTACTGGTCGGGTTCGACGACGACCTCGCCGGGGAGTCCACCCGGTTGTCGAACCGGATCCGCGGCCTGCTCACCCAGGTCCATCCCGCCCTGGAACGCGTACTCGGACCTAAGTTGGCCACCAAACAGGTCCTCGCCCTGATCAAGGCCCACGGCGGACCCCAGGGCATGGCCAAGGCCGGCAAGGCCCGTCTGTTGCGAACCGCGACCAAGGCCAACCCACGCCGCGCCGGCGAGCTGGTCGACTCCATCGTCAAGGCACTCGGCGAACAGACCGTCACCGTGCCCGGCACCGCCGCGGCCGAGACCGTCCTGCCGAAACTCGCCACCACCCTGGCCACCGTCCTGGACCAGCGCGCCGAAATCGCCGCCCAAGTCGAACAGGCCCTCGATGCACACCCTCTTGCCCCGGTCCTGACCTCCATGCCAGGCGTCGGGGTCAGGACCGCAGCCCGCATCCTCCTCGACGTCGGTGACGGCAGCGCCTTCCGCACCGCCGGCCACCTCGCCGCTTACGCCGGCCTCGCCCCGGTCACCCGCCGTTCGGGCACCTCGATCCGTGGCGAGTTTCCCGCCCGCAGCGGTAACAAGCACCTCAAACGAGCCCTGTTCCTGTCCGCGTTCGCGGCCTTGAGAGCCGATCCCGTCAGCCGCGCCTACTACGACCGCAAGCGAGCCCAGGGCAAGAAGCACAACGCCGCCCTGATCTGTTTGGCACGCCGCCGCTGCGACGTCCTCCACGCCATGCTCAGAACCGGCAGCCACTACCAACCACCCGCCACAGAATCAGTCCCCGCTGCTTGACAGGAGACATAGGGACACCCCCCC
>RRZT011739590.1_pt1 | contig 10882 bp, 13 predicted proteins | sample 2165551 | NCBI WGS metagenome assembly RRZT01 (sample SAMN10456910, study PRJNA506462) | wastewater metagenome | biome: wastewater; feature: sludge; material: wastewater sludge; isolation source: wastewater sludge with Escherichia coli K12::gfp cells carrying plasmid... | place: USA: Moscow, Idaho...
TCCACGAAGAGATGCCGCAACGACAGAGCCAAAGATACCCAAAGGAATGACCAATAAAACGGAAAAGGGTACTGCCCAACTTTCATAAAGAGCCGCTAAACATAAGAAAACCACTAAAATAGAGATAGAATAGAGCTTAAGCGTCTGACCACTCGATAGCCTTTCTTGATAAGAGAGTCCACTCCACGCAAAGCTTGTGCCTGTTGGCAAAGCCTCTTGTAAAGCTTCCATTTTATCCATCGCCACACCTGAACTAATCCCAGAAGCAGCAGCTCCTTGAATCTCATACGATGCTAGACCGTTATAGCGGGTTAAACTTTGCGCACCATAGCTCCAACTTGTTGTTGCAAAAGCAGAAAAAGGCGTCATCACATTACTGCTACTTTTCACATACCACTGATCTAAATCTTCTGGCTTGGAGCGAAAAGGTGCATCGCCTTGCAAATACACTTTTTTAATCCGCCCACGATCCACAAAATCATTCACATAAGCACCCGCCCACGCATAATTGAGCATACTATCAATGTCGGTTAGAAAAAGGCCCAGCGCCATTGCTTTAGCTTCATCGATGTTTACATGTAACTGAGGTGTATCTTCCATACTCCCTAAACGAACAGCACTAAAGATAGGATCTTGGTTCACATTATCTAACAATATGTCTCTTAATGATTTTAGTTTTTCACGATCAATATTGCTGAGTGCTTGAAGCTGAAAATCAAAGCCACTGCTTTGTCCTAACCCTTCAATAGCAGGAGGGTTAAGTGAGAAAATTTGAGCATCGCTTATGCGAGCGAGCTTCATGGTCGCACGATCTGAAATGGTGTCAGATCTATTTTCAATCCCTTTGCGCTCATCCCAATCTTTGAGTGCGACAAATGCCATACCTGCATTTTGACCACTTCCACTAAAACTAAACCCTGAGATGGTAAAAATCGCTTCGGTATTATTTCCCTCTTCATTTAAAAAGTAATGTTCAATTTCACGAGCAACGGCATCACTGCGTTTAAACGAAGCCCCCTCAGGCAAGCTAAACTGAACCATACTTTCGCCTTGATCCTCACTGGGTAAAAAGCCTGTCGGTAAACGCACTAGCAAAAGTGCCATGATTGAAGCGATAATGGCATACATCAGCATCCATCGCAATGGGGTGGCAATGACAGAACTCACATGACCTTTGTAACGCTCAATCAACCTATCAAAAGTTTTATTGAACCACCCAAAAAAACCATGGCTCATTATTTCTTCATGCGGTTTGAGCAATGAAGCGCAGAGTGCTGGCGTTAAGGTGAGCGCCACAATAACGGAGAGAATCATGGAAGAGACAATCGTAATGGAAAATTGACGGTAAAGAACCCCCGTTGAACCTCCAAAGAATGCCATCGGCAAGAAAACAGCCGAAAGAACCGTGGCAATACCAATTAATGCACTGGTAATCTCTTTCATCGACTTTTCTGTCGCTTCCACCGCAGAGAGCTTCTCTTCACGCATAATACGCTCAACATTTTCCACCACAACAATCGCATCATCCACCAAAAGACCAATGGAGAGCACCATACCAAACATCGTAAGAGTATTAATGGAATAACCAAAAATAGCTAAAACCCCAAAAGTTCCTAAAAGAACAACAGGAACAGCAATGGCAGGAATGAGGGTTGCACGCCAGTTTTGCAAAAAGACAAACATAACCACAATAACCAGTAAAATCGCTTCAAAAAGTGTTTTAACCACCTCTTCAATGGAGATTCGAATAAACTTGGTACTATCCAGAGGATAGGCTATCTTATACCCTGTTGGCATTGAAGATTCAAGTTTTGCGATACCCTCTTTAACACGACTTGCTGTAGAAAGTGCATTTGCACCAGGGGCTAGCATCACTGCAAGTCCAGAAGCTGGATGACCATTGAGTCTGGTGACATTACTGTAGTTCTCACTTCCAAGCTCTACGCGAGCGACATCACTTAAACGAACAATGGCACCAGTGCTATCACTTTTGACGATAATATTAGCAAACTCTTCTGCTGTTTGCAGTTGTGACTTAGCCGTTACTGTGGCATTGAGCTGTTGCTTAGAAGAACTCGGTAAAGCACCAATACTACCCGCAGACACCTGCACATTTTGTGCCGTAATGGCGTTGCTCACATCGGAAGGCATTAAACTATAAGAAGCTAGTTTATTGGGGTCTAACCAGATGCGCATCGCATACTGACCACCAAAAACTTGTACCGTACCCACACCTTCTATTCGAGCAATCGGGTCTTGCAGGTTACTAATCAAATAATCAGAAACATCATCAGATGTTTTCGTATCTAAAGCATCAAACAGAACAACAATCATCAAAAAATCATTTTGTGCTTTGCTGACACTTACACCCTCGTTTTGAACCGATTTTGGAAGACGCGTGGTAACTTGGGTTACTTTATTTTGTACTTGCATCTGTGCAGTGTCAGCATTGGTGCCTTTTTGAAAGGTTACTTCAATTTGAGCAGAACCTGAAGAACTACTGCTAGAGGAAAAGTATAAAAGACCATCCAACCCCGTAAGCTGCTGCTCAATAATCTGCACAACACTATTTTCAACTGTTTGCGCAGAAGCACCATCATAAGTCGCATCAATACGAATTGTAGGCGGTGCAATGTCAGGGTATTGCGCAACAGGAAGGGAAAAAATGGAACCAATACCTGCTAGCATAATGACAATCGAGATAACCCATGCAAAAATGGGTCGATGGATAAAAAGGTGTGCGATCATTGTGCGTTACCAAAAGTCGTGGTGACATCCACAGCTTTGACACTACTGCCCTCGTGAACTTTACTTGAGCCTTCGACAATTACTTTATCACCAACACTCAACCCACTACTGACCAACCACATATCTCCTATAGCTCGTTCTGTTTTTAAAGCACGGGTCTCAACTTTATTCTCACTCGTGACGATGAATGCCATTGCGTTACCTTTTGGATCGCGTTGAACGCCTTGTTGCGGGACTAAGAGCGCTTTTTCATTGACTGCTTCATCCATAAGTACTCGAACATACATCCCTGGAAGCAAGATACCATCAGGATTAGGGAAAGTGGCACGAAGTGTTACCGAACCAGTACTCTCATCAACTGCAATTTCTTGAAACTGAAGTCTTCCTTCATAAGGATAACGTGAGCCATCTTCAAGATTTAATGCTAATTTTGTGCTCCCTTTCTTAATCCCTTGTTGTGCTAGAAGTGCTCTTAGTTTTAAAAGCTGCGTGCTGGATTGGGTCAGATCCACATAGATGGGATCGAGAGTGCGAATCGTAGCAAGTGCGGTGGGTTGACTTGCGCTCACAAGGGCTCCCACACTTACACTTGATGTACCGATGCGTCCGCTAATTGGTGCTTTGATTTTGGTGTAGTCAAGATTAATCCGAGCACTTTGTAAAGCAGCATTTTTTTCATCTACACTCGCCACAGCTTGCAAATAGGTTGCCTTGACATCTTCGGCATCTTGTTGAGAGACACCTTCTAGTTTGACAAGATCCTCATAACGCTCACTTTTAAGGCGAGAGGACTCTTTCATTGCTTCGGCATTTTTGAGTACTGCTTTGGCTTCATCAAAAGCAGCTTGATAGGAAGCTGGATCGATCTGGTAGAGCACGGCATCTTTTTTCACGATACTTCCCTCTTCAAAAAAACGAACTTGAATAATACCATTCACTTGAGGACGAATCTCAGAGATAACAGCCGCTTTGGTACGACCAGGAAGCTCTCTAGTAAGTGTGAGGCTTTGTGAATTGAGAGTATAGACACCAACTTCTGCTTGCATCACTGGTATTGCTGTTTGACTTTCTTCAGAACAGCCAAGCCAAAGGAGAGGAAGGGATACTAAAAGTGATTTGAGAGTTTTAACGATCATTCTATTTCCTTGTAAATAATTAAGTAACCCAAACTGCTAGTTGTAAATATGGTTTGAAAGTTGCTTTAGACTCCATAAAAAGCCGTGGGAGGCGAGATTATGGAGCGAGATATTATAACAGTTTATTGTTTAATTGACGAATATTTGAAGGTATCAGGGATAAAAGATGATGTTAGAGCAGAGATTAGTAATGCAGAAGTGCTGCTTATCGGGTATATGGCAGTGAATGATTTTAGTGGTAACTACTATAAAGCCCATCAGTATTCTATGATGATGCAGTTGGTCAAAAGGATTGATTACACGAGATTTTTGCGTCGCTTAGCCAAAATAAATGAAGTGTTATCAACACTATTTTTATTTCTAGGCTCATTGTTTCAGCGATTAAACGGTGCAAAGATTTACTCTGTTGATTCTTTTCCTGTTGAATTGTGCCAAATCACAAGGCAAAGCAGAGTCAGATTGTGGAGTGATCCATCACTCAAAGGTTATAATGCATCCAAAGGGAGATTCTTTTATGGGCTTAAAGTCCATATGGTAGTCACAACCGATAAAGAGCCTGTAATGGTACATATCTCAGAAGGCTCCATACACGATGTTACGGCGGGGTATCAATTTATGCACTATCTACCCCAAAAATCAATCACGATTGGAGATAAAGGGTATGTTTCATCAAAGTTAGAAGCTTTTTTAAAACAGTTTGAGATTGTACTTTCACCCATTGGGCGTAACAACATGCAACAAGAAAACAAAGAAGAGTATTTTACCAAGCGTAGAATTAGAAAAGGTGTTGAAACTGCCTTTTCTATGATCACTGCTAAGTTTGGTAAAGTGATTAAGGCTACAACCATTGGTGGCTTTTTAACAAAGCTTAGACTTTTCATCACTGCGTATGCTATCAACTGCTTTTTGAAGCTTAGTGATGACAAAAAAGCTCTTCTGTTTAACTAGCAGTTTGGGTTATTTTAGTATTTATACTTTGTCCCGCTACTGTCCCAAAACCGTTCTTTTTAGTGTCCCGCTTGTTGCTTTGAAAGTCCGACTGTATCGGCTTTTTTGTGTCCCGTTTACTGTCCCTGCTTTGTCCCGCTACTGTCCCACGATATTTGAGCTCATTTTGTATTGTCCAGAAGTCGAAATGCTTGGCAATTTCATCTTTAAAATCCTCTATCCATCTTGATGCAGTTGTCTTTCCTACTTCCCAACTTGAAGCATAAAACCTTAGTGAGTTATCTCTTTTTTCATCAAGGTCAAACATATATTCCATGAAGGCAGAAGCTTTGTCTCTGTTCCCTTGTTTCATGAGTTCACGAGCGTAATCCTTTGGCATCATCATGTAGCTACTCATTCTGCCAACCTTAAAACAAACTTATCTGAGCTGCATTATGAAGCTTCGACTTCGTTTTTTCAAGACTTAACTCTCCTGATCGAATTCGTTCAACAAGTTCCCCCACTTCATCACAGGAGTCTTCATAAGACGCCTCGTTTTGATGTTTTAATTGTGTCTTCTGTGGATGAAAGTCGTGAAAGTACACACCACAAAGAGGGCAAGTAAAGCCATTTCCGACTGGTACTTTTATCTCTTTTGAACACCACTCGCATAGGACTGTGATCTCTTTTTTTTGGGTACTTTTTGAGCGATTGTTACCGTTCATTACATAGCCGTAAGCTGAAAGTTGAGCTTTTTTAAGCGAAGTTTCAACCAAGAGGCGTCTCCATACGGACGCCAACATTGAGGCCACAGTCTTGTCATCGCCATTTCTTAAGTTACGATTAAGACTATTGGCCCACGAGTTCTTTCTGGCTTCAACTTCACCGCTTAAGACATCATTAAGCTTTGATTTTAATTTTTCGAGTGCGATTGACTCGTGCACTTCATTCTCACCTTTCGCGAGATAATAGCCATGCGACGCAACGTCTGTGCGTATTCCAGATGTGGTTTCGGCGCATAAATACGCCCATAACAAATTTTTGGTATAATGTGTCCCTCCTCCTACTAGGGGAGAAAGGGGATCGATAATGGCCGGCAAGCTCATCAGGTCTCCTTTGGATATGTAAATTAACCATAATAATATCGTAATTTTTACATTATTTCAAGTAAATACTACATATATTGGAGAAACATTGGAAGAATTAAGCGACCGTATCAGAAAAATAAGAGACTTGTTCAAAATAAAGTCGCAAAAAGATCTTAGTTTCGAGCTTCTGGAAGAAATTTCGAGTACGCGTATCGCTGATCTAGAATCTGGTCGTACTGCGTCGCTCAAGGTCGAAGAGGCTATTTTGTTTCAGAAAAGATTCAACATTAACCCGTGGTGGCTTATGTCAGGTCAAGGGAATATGCAGACGATTGGCGATGAAACGCAATATTTTCGAATATCTATTATAGGTACGCAAAACCAGCTCATCCTGGATCAAAATCTTTTTAAGCCATTAAACTTAGAGTCTGCCCTAGATTTGATCGCAATCAAAATTAAAGACGACAACATGTCACCAACAATCGAAGATGATGGCTTTGCAGTTGTTCATCGATCAACTAGATATGTCTGGGAGCATCAAACTAATGGTTTGTATGGTATTCGTTTTGGACTCGCAGATAAAATCGTAGTTCGACGAATTCAATTTTTAGTGAATCGAGATATACGAATTTTAAACGACAACCCTTTATACCCACCAATACAGACTACGATAGATGATGTAGAGTGGCTTGGCATGGTGGTTTTAATTATCAAGAATTAACTCACTCCTTTTTTTTACGTATATGATTTTTTATAGCCCAGCTGTAAAATGTTGTATTGGGTGAACTTATATTGTGCTCGCTGCATATAAGCTTGTGGATTGACGATAAACTTATCCCTATATTTAGATAGCCTTTAATTTGAGTTACATGTGCATCAAAAACACTTACTTTCTTTTTTCTTTGCTTTTTCTTTTCAACAATATATTCCATTTTAAGTTCCTCCAAATTTTTATCTTTTCTCTATTCGTTTTTCAAACACAAAAAAGACAAAAAAATGGGAGCACTATCGCTCCCGCTCCTCCTTATAATACTTATATTAGATGACATATCTCTTACCTCTTAACACCTCCTTATTCCTTTATATTTATTTTTTAGTGGTACTACATTGCTAGATTACTTGGTTTAGTAAAGTCTTACAGATACATTTTCGAGCGATAAAGCTCACAGCCACAGTTACGACAAATATGTGAATTTAAAAGCATATTCGTAGTATTTCCTACTTGTTTTAAAAAGATATCATGTGTGTTGCATTTAAAGCAGTACACTTTCCCATCCTTTACATGTGCAGGATATTTTATTTTATAATCTTCATAGCTTCTTCCATCTGTAAAATGGTCCATTTGACGTTTGATGATAACAACCATATAGATGATTAATGCAACTACTATTGTAAACACAACTCCAAACCCAGTAAACGCATAATCAACACTTTGACTGACACTCATTTTTTCTCCTTGTATTTTTATATTAGTATTCGTTTTAGTGTTTACCAATTCTAAGATAATGCTCCGTGATCTCAGCTCTCTCGTGCTTCATCTCCCAACTCACTTGCTGTAGAGCTTGCTCATAAGTCAACTTACCTAAGATCTGCAAGTCTAAAAACCGCTTTTGTGCAAAATTCCATCGTAATCCATGCGAGCCGTTATACGATTGATTCGTCGCTTTAGCAGCGTTCATCAAAGCTCTTCTGTAGCCGTGCATATCGATTTTGAATACATGATGATCGATCAAATAACGCTCTAGCTTTTGATACGTCATCGATGAGAGAGAAACGATCCCAGGTTTTCCTCCTTTTTCAATCGTTAAGAGCTGTCCTTTGTGGGCATTATCGTAAGGATCTCGCATCATACCTTGAAGTTGAAAGATACGAGCATAGGTTTGATCAATGATTTGATAGGGAATATCGCCTAGATGATTGTCATATAGTTTCATGGTTTTAAGAGTGATTTCTTGATCGATGCGCAACACAGCTTCCAATCTTGCACCTCCTTCATACTGTATCGAAGCAGCAAGTTGGTATTTGTCATCTTCTATAGCGTGTATCAAAGCAATCGGATCGTTATAATCTCTGGCATACAAAGGCTCATCGCTGGTCTCTTTAACCAATAAAGCCTCTCTTGATGCATCTAATATCCTTTGACGAATCGAAAAATCATAGGTTTGTAATTCATCAGAATAACAAGCACTGAACTTTTCCAAAGCCGTTTGAAGCTTCCCGATAGCGCTGGAGATCAACTCCAGACGCTGCTCGGTGATATTTTGAGAAGCTTTGGAAAGCATATAGGATTCGATATGCTGACTGGATAGCTTTTGTAGATCCTTAATGCCATACATGCTTTTTGTAAAGATCGCCAGCTCATTCCAAACTTCCCGATAGGTTTCAAGAGTTTGCGCATTGGCCAAGGAGCCTGTTTGCTTTTGCTCGATCTTTGACATGTTAGGGGAAAAGAGCATTTTGGCCAGACATCCGGTCTGAAAGAAGAGTGAACCTCTCATTTGTAATGCTCTTGTAATCGAAATGAACGCTTTGCATAACAATACTCCGTGCTACCTGTGTAGATTTCATCTACAATCGCACTGCTTGTTATTTGATTGTTTAAGACTCTGACTAAGATGCGGCATTCGACTTTGTTCAAAGAAGCGATCTCTTGTTTGTCGTTACCTTCTAGGGAACTTAGTGCATAGATCATCAAATAAGGCTCTTCTTTAAAGCTCATTTGGAGCAATAACCCTCGCTTGAGGGTACTATCAAATATCCAATAGGAGCGATCGCGCATCAGTTGATTGTGTAAAAAGGCCTGAACAATTTCTATAAAATGGAAGATTCTCATACCCTCTAGAATGCACTCATTTTTCCATGCAAGGGCATGTATCTCAACTCTATTTTGAGTGTATTCGACAATTTCATATCGTTGAACTTTATTGCAGTGGTATTCAAGTTCTAAAGGATTGAGTTTATTGAGCACAATCTTTTCTTGCATACAGTGCAATGTAAAGTCGCAGATTAATGGAATGGTTTTTGGGTACATTATTTTTCCTTTTGAATTTTTTTCGTTACGTTACTATTCGTTTTAGATGAAGCCTTTTTGAGTGATTCGATACGTTTGAATAAGATAGCCTCATTATTTCGGCACTGTTGTAAGTCACCTAAAAGCCGTTTATTCTCTTGCGTGAGCACACTAATACTCTTTTCAAGATAGGCGCTGATCTCTATCGCCATGTGCAAATTCATGTCAACTTTGTGATGCAATGTATCAAGATCGTTATAGTAGGTTGTAAAGATACTTATCAAAGATTGTCTAGAATCTTGTACCATCTGATGAATGATTTTACGTTGTAGCATATACATTTTTTTATAGAGGAACCATAAGATGAGCACTAAGGAGATCAGGATGAACATGCTTGCGATAAAAAGCCCTAAAGAGAACTTTTGCAAGGAGTGAGAGGACGCAATCATCTCTTGGAGGGTTTGAAAATCAAGCATGGGTGGGCTCATTGCTCTTTGATTGTGTTGAGCTCATAATCATAGGATAGAGTTTACAAAGATAAGTCCGATCGATCTTCATCTTGTGGTATTTGGCAAGATATCTTTGGATCCATGAAAAACTTCTTTTTTCATTTTCTTTGAACTTGACAATCATGGGTGCATAGATTTTCAATAGCTTCTCACGCTTTTTAGCGATTTTACTAGAATGAGCTGTGAGCATTTTAGAGCGCAGGTCGCTTTTTTGAGCAAGGGAATCGAGTTCTCGTGAATGCTTTTTAGAAGAGCCAATGGAGAGCTTTTTTTCATACGATGTTAAAACATATAATAAAGCCTGAAGGTATAAAGTAGCGCGATTCGTCTCTTTCATGTTTGGCTTAAGCAGGTGATAGCGCTGGATCATTGCTTCGAAGACTTCTTCTTGTACCAAGGGAGGCATTTTTGAAAAAAGACGCAAGAGTGTTTGAGGCGATGGGGTTGACATAGAATACTCCTTTGAAAAAACCAAGATGACACTATTCGTTTTTTTCATAGGAAAATATGTGAAAATGGTGTTGAAAATAGCTGTTGAATTAAAAAAGATGATTCAACAACGATGTTTTAGAGCAGATACCAAGTTTATGGGAGGTGTGGTCTATTACAAAAGAGCAATTCCCCTTTATACCAAAACGGGTAAAAATGCCAACACATCCCTTTGATAGGGTAGACTTTCATCATTATTTTTTATTTTATTTTTTATCGTTACACGTTTTTCCAAACATATTGGAGAGTTGTTTACATAAGAGAGCATCCCTTGATCTCATGTAAGCTCCTATCGCAAATCAGGGATAGCCTTAAACCTCTAAGCAGGTGTATGGCCTGTGCTAGCAGTCACAACCAAAATGGATCTGAGATACGCTCAAAGCAGTTTATTGAAGATCGGTTTTACTGCCAACTTGTGTTTCCAAGCAAACACAAGCGAGTGCAATACTGAGCACTCAACAGTTCGTTTGCAGGCATCTTCCAAGGTGCCTCTCTCCAAGAAGAAAGCAAACGTTCTGTCAACTTATTTCACTTCTTTGCAAAGCCAAAGGAGGAGTGTCGATGCAAGCACTTAAACCATTGCAGATTATATTCAACATCCATTCGGTCGTCATAACCGTAGAGTATGGCACAGTACAAGATGATTTTTTGATGAAGGGAAGATAGAGCTAAAATAAAAATACCCAAAAGACAGCACTGTCGAAGTCAAGACCTCGTTTTCAGGGTTCCCTTTTGGGTTATTAGTGATAAAAGTATACTCTTTTTTTAGGTTCTATGCCAAGATAAGTGGCGATTTGTTTTCCTCCTTCCTTGAAAGGCATATTTTGAATATTTAAAAAGCGAATATAGATAAATGATGCCAAGTCCAAAAGGAGAGAATATGACACTCATTGAAATGATGGTTCTAACTGGTATTTTAATGCTCATTACAGCACTTAATTTAAAGCTAGCCATTTGGTATATCGAGCGTAAGCA
>RRZT010633235.1_pt1 | contig 10881 bp, 7 predicted proteins | sample 2165551 | NCBI WGS metagenome assembly RRZT01 (sample SAMN10456910, study PRJNA506462) | wastewater metagenome | biome: wastewater; feature: sludge; material: wastewater sludge; isolation source: wastewater sludge with Escherichia coli K12::gfp cells carrying plasmid... | place: USA: Moscow, Idaho ...
AATATAATTAAGGCGTTGGGTCAACTGTAAATAATGTGTGAGCTACTAAAGAAAAAGAATAAGGGTAAAAAATACATAAGGTATCCGCTGTAATAATATTTTCTCCATAAAGTTTTATTTTTATTTAGGGTATTGATGATAAGGAATATAACCATAATTTCCGTCTCTCGCTTTTGACTTTTAAATAAAGCTATTTAATAAAATAGAAAGCTTCTTAATAGATATGGTAAATTAAAAAGCTTTGGCTTAAAGAGGAGAAAAACTGTCAACTGTCTTTAAAAGTTCCTACGGAATTACTAAATTGATTAAAATATATATTATTACAAAAGCGAGTTTAATTTTGGAAAAAATCTAAACTCATCTTTTCAAGGGCTACTTCATAGCCAAGCCTTTCTAAGATTTCATTTGATTTTAAGACCAAAATTGCACAATGCTTTTTCCATAATATATATTTACTTAAGAGATTTTAGATAGAGCTATCCAATATTTTTATTTTGGAAACTATCGATAGAAAATATATCCATATTATCAGCCTACGCTTTTATATTAGAAGTAATTATGAATTAGGTAAATTTAGATGACTTATTATAAAAATCAATAAAATAAAATCACTCGGCTAAAGAGGGGAAAACTGTAAACTGTTCACTGTAAACTATTAACTGCTTTCAAACTATCAACTGCCCTTATCTTATGATATAATAATTCTTTAGATATAATAAATGATTTGAAAGGGAGTAAATTATGAGTAAGTCAAATACTGTAGCAAAATCGGCTTTGATGATTGCAATATTTACTTTAATAAGTAAATTTTTAGGCTTTTTAAGAGAGATGTTAATAGCATATAGATATGGTTCAGGATATACTACAGATACTTATTTTGTGGCATTGACTGCAACGGTTATTATTATGAACACTTTATGTTCAGCTTTAAATACAACCTTAGTTCCTATTTTTACAGAGATTGATTCAAAGTATGGTAGAAGGGGAAAGAATAAATTCTTAAATAATGTTTTAAATGTGGTGTTATTAGCTACTTTAGTATTAGTAGTTTTAGGATATATTTTTTCACCATATGTAATAAAAGTCCTAGCTAAAGGATTTCAAGGGGAACAACTTCAACTTGCAATAGAATTAAATAGAATAGGACTTCCTATTATTGTATTTTTGGGAATAACTTATGTGTTTTCAGGATATCTACATAGTGGAGAAATATTTGGACCTCCTGCAGTTATGGGACTTCCATATAATTTTGTATATATAATATTTTTACTATTTATTGCTAATGAAAATAATATAAAGGGATTGATGATTGCAAGTATAATTGCTGCTGCAACACAATTTTTAATTCAATACCCTACTGTAAAATATCATGGATATAAATTTAAACCAACTATTAATTTAAAAGACAAGTATTTAAGAAATGCATTATCTCTTATAGTGCCTGTTGTTATTGGTTCGGCAGTACAACAGATAAATACTGTTATAGACAAGACATTAGCATCTGACTTAGTTGAGGGAAGTATCTCTGCATTAACTTATGCATCAAGGATAAATGACATGATAATAACTGTATTTGTTATGGCTATAACAACAGTAGTATTTCCTATGTTATCAAGAGCTTTTGCAGATAAAGATGATAGTAAAGTAAAGACAATACTAGGGGAAGGAATAAATATTATTTTAATAATAACAGTTCCTTCTATGATAGGAATTATTATTCTTGCAGAACCATTAGTTAAGATATTTTTTGAAAGAGGAGCTTTCGATAATGCTGCTACATTGATGACCTCAGGAGCTTTATTATTTTATTCATTAGGACTAGTAGGTTCTTCATTGAGACTTATGTTAAATAATGTATTTTATTCATTTCAAGATACAAAGACACCAATGGTAAATGGTGCGATTGCTGTAGGATTAAATATTATCTTAAACATAATATTGATAAAGCCAATGAAACATGAAGGACTTGCGTTGGCAACAAGTATTTCAATTACAGTAACGACATTATTCTTATTTATAAATTTAAGAAAAAAACTTGGACCTATTGGACTTAAAAATTATCTAATATGTTTAATAAAAACTTTTGTCGCATCTTTAATAATGGGTTTAGTTGTATATATGATGTTTAATAAACTTCAAGTATTGTTACCAAGTGGAAATATTTATCAACTATTATTATTAGTTGCATCAGTAGCTGTTGGAGTAGTGATTTATTTTGTGCTTTGTATATTATTTAGGGTAAAAGAAGTAAGAGGATTAATAGAAAGATTTATCAAGAGATAGGCAACTATCTCTTTTTTAATAAAATAATTTTATGCTATAATCAATTTGAAAGGAAGGATAAAATGAAAAAGACAAGAATGATTACATTTTTATTGATATTTACAATATTATTTAGTTCAATATCATTTGCAGAAAATAATAATATATTAAATATAGCATTTACACATGATTTACATGACCATATTGAAGATTTTAATATACTGGAAGATGGAAAAATTGTAAATATTGGTGGTTATGAAAGAATTAATAATAGATTAAATGAATGGAGAGAATCAGATAAGGATTTAATAGTTTTGGATGGCGGGGATTATTCAATGGGAACATTGTTCCAAACAATTTATGCTACAGAGAATCCAAGTTTAAGATTATTGGGTAAGATGGGATTTGATGTAACTACATTGGGAAACCATGAATTTGATTTTAGGACTAGAGGACTAGCCGACAGTTTAGTATCTGCTAAAAATAGTGGGAGTGATCTTCCAGAGTTGGTTATGTCAAATATTGATTTTGAAAACTATGAAAATGTAGATAAAAAAGAAGTGGATAATTTAAAAAATGCATTTGAAGAATATGGTGTAAAGGACTATACAATATTAAATAAAAATGGATTTAAAGTAGGAGTATTTGGTATTTTAGGTAAAGAAGCTCAATCAAATGCGCCAATGGCTGGAGTAAACTTTGTTGACCGAATAGAAACTGCTAAGAGAGTTACGAAAATTCTGCGTGAAGATGAAAAAGTGGATTTGATAATTGCATTATCACATTCGGGAACTTGGTCAGATCCAAAAAAATCCGAGGATGAGATATTGGCAAAAGAAGTTGGAGATATTGATTTAATTATAAGTGGGCATACACATACAAAATTGGAAACACCAATAACGGTTGGAAAGACAATAATAGCTTCTTCAGGAAGATATTCTGAAAATATTGGATTTCTTCAATTGGAAAAAGTTGATGATAGTTGGAAATTAAATGATTATATCATTGATCCATTGAGAGATGCAGTTAAGGTAAAAGATATGGACAATAGCATTAAATATTTAAAGAAAAAAGTTCAAAGCGGATATTTAGATAATTTTGAATTGGAATACAATGAAGTGCTAGGTTATACAGACTTTGATTTTACACCTGCTTCAGAAATAGGAAGAGAGCATAGAGAAGATACATTGGCAAATTTAATTTCAGATTCTTTTATATATAAGGTAAAGGAAATTGAAGGGGATAAATATGAGAGAATAACTGCGGCAATAGTGCCGGCGGGTACTATAAGAGATAGTTTTACAAAGGGAAATATAACTGTTTCAGATGTATTTAATGTAAATTCTCTTGGAATTGGTCCTGATGGAATATCAGGCTATCCATTAGTGGAAGTTTATTTAACTGGAAAAGATTTAAAAACTGCAGCAGAAGTTGATGCTTCTATAGCGCCAATTATGGATGTAGCACAATTATATATGTCGGGAGTAAACTATAGATTCAATCCCAATAGAATGATATTTAATAAATTGACTGATATGTCCATAGTTGATGATAATAGTAAAAGAGAAGAAATTAAAGATGATAAACTATATAGAGTTGTTGCAGGATTATATACAGGACAGATGTTATCAATTGTAAAAGATCAATCCTTTGGACTTATGTCAATAACTCCAAGAGATAAAGAAGGGAACCCAATAGAAGATTTTGAAAAACATATTATCTATGATGGTAAGAATGAAGTTAAAGAATGGGTTGCAGTTGCAGAATATATTAAATCCTTTGAAGAAGTAGATGGAGTTCCAAATGTGCCTGAAAGATATTCTAAGCTAGAAGGTAGAAAAGTTATAGATAATAGTAAGAAATTAACTGATATATTAAAAAATCCAAATGGAATTGTAAAGGCATTGTATGGAGTTATTTTAGTGATAATAATATTGATTATATTATTAATAAGATTTATTATTAAAAGAAAGAAAAGAAAAAAATTATATTATTAGAAAAAAATGATATAATAGAATAAGTGCTTAAAAGAGGATTATATCCTCTTTTATTTTTTTGAGAGGGAGAAATATGAGATTAAATAAATATATTAGTTCCACGGGTATATGTTCAAGAAGAGAAGCAGATAGATTAATTGAAGATGGAAAAGTAAGAGTAAATGGAAAAATTCCAAGTATAGGTTATAGAGTAGAAGAGAATGATATAGTTGAAGTAAGTGGCAGAATACTAAAAAATAAACCTAAGTTAGTCTATATAGCTTTAAATAAACCTGTAGGGATAATATCTACTACAGAGAGAAATATAAAAAATAATATAATAGATTTTGTAAACTATCCGGAAAGAATATTTCCCATTGGCAGACTTGATAAGCCATCGGAAGGGCTTATATTACTTACAAATGATGGAGATATAATAAATGAAATTTTGAGAGAAGAGAATAATCATAAGAAAGAATATATAGTAAAAGTAAATAAAAAAATAACTGATGAATTTTTAAATAATATGAGAAATGGTGTTAAAATATATAATCCTGTAAGAGATGAATATACTATTACTAAAAAAACTATAGTAGAAAAATTAAGTAATAGAAAGTTTAAAATAGTATTATCTCAAGGTTTAAATAGACAAATAAGAAGAATGTGTGCTAAACTTGGCTATGAAGTTGAAGAATTAAAGAGAATAAAGATAATGAATATTGAACTTGGAAATCTTCCAGTAGGTGAGTGGAGATATTTAAATAAAATGGAAATGGAATATATAAAAAAATTAAAAGGGAATGAGAGTTGATAATATGAGATTTAGAGAATTAGGTATAGAAGTAGAATTAGAAGAATTATTAGAAAAAAGAAGGATAACTGAACCAACACCGATACAAGAATTGACAATACCAAGAATATTAAATGGTGAAGATATTATAGGGAAAGCACAAACTGGGACGGGGAAAACTTTAGCATTTTTACTTCCAATAATGCAAAAATTAAATAACGAGGAAGAATATACTCAAGCTATTATAATAACTCCTACAAGAGAATTGGCATTACAGATAACCAATGAAGCTGAAAAATTAAAGGAATATAATGAGATAAATATATTGGCAGCTTACGGTGGACAAAACATTGAAGGACAATTAAGTAAATTAAAAAGAGGAGTACATTTAGTAATAGGAACGCCAGGAAGAATATTGGACCATGTTAATAGAGGAAGTATAGTATTAAAGAATATAAAATATTTAGTAATAGATGAAGCAGATGAAATAATAAATATGGGATTCTTTGATGATGTAGAGAGTATTATTAAAAAGACTCCAAAAGATAGACAGACATTATTATATTCTGCAACTATGCCAAAGAGAATAAAGAATATCTCTAGAAATTCAATGAGACAACCACAATGGCTTGAAGCAAAGGAAAGAGATATAAGATTAGATCAAATAGAAGAAATAGTTATAAATACTAGAGAATCAGAAAAAGTAGAAAAACTTTCAGAATATCTTAATGAGCATAAGCCATTTATGGGAATTATATTCTGTAGAACAAGAGATAGAGTTGATATGCTAACAATGGAATTAGCAAAAAGAGGACATGTTGTTGATGGACTTCATGGTGAATTATCACAACAAAAAAGAGAAAAGGTTATGAAAGATTTTAGAGATTTAAAAACACATTATTTAGTTGCAACTGATATAGCAGCAAGGGGATTAGATATAGAGGGAGTAACTCATGTATTTAACTATGATGCTGCTGACAGAGACACTGGCTATACTCATAGAATTGGAAGAACAGGACGAGCTGGTGGTGAAGGTGTAGCGGTTACTTTTATGACACCAGAGGATAGAAAGAGAAAAGAATTAAGAGAGAAGTCTAATAGAAGATATAAAAAAACGGATAAGATAAAATCTAGTAGAAGTTCTAGTAAAAATTCTAAATCTAGATTTAAGAAACCATCAAAGAAGAGATAAAAGAGAGTAAAAGCCCATTTATATAAAGATATAAATGGGCTTTATTTTATATTTAAATATTTAAATTTAATAATGAGTGATTTTAAGCTTTATATGCGTAGCATAAAGAGAAAAGGTGAAAAATAAAATAAAAGATTTTTGATTCACATGAATATGAATTTATATTTCGTAGAAAGCTGGATTTGGATATAGTTACTTTTTGTGAATTTGATTTAGATATTGGTATTAGTTTTAACTATATTTTAATTATAGAGTTTAGGATAGAAAGTGAATATGGTATTTTAATATAACTTGATAATTTTCGAGGAAGAGCGAATGGAGCTTGGAAATTCTCCATCATGCTTTCCCTCGAGCACCCACTCATTACACCCTCCAAACGCTTTTTTACTTTTCATTTAATCGTTTGCCGAGAATAAATAAAGTTTAAATTTTATTATAATTACTGAAATAGAATTTGATATTTTATTTAGTCTATCTAGATAGAAAGTATAATCATAATTACAGACTTTCTCTTATAGGTTTAAATAAAGCTATTTAATAAAATAAATTAATTTGTAAGCTAGTATGGTAAATTAAAAAGCTTCGGCTTAAAGAGGGAAAACTGTCAACTCTCAACTGCCTTTAAAAGTTCCTACGGAATTACTAAATTGACTAAAATATATATTATTATAAAAGCGAGTTTAATTTTGGAAAAAATCTAAACTCATCTTTTCAAGGGTTATTTCATAGCCAAGCCTTTCAAAGATTTCATTTGATTTTATGACCAAAACCGCACAATGCTTTTTCCATAATATATATTTTTTTAAGAGATTCTAGATAAATTGAAATACTTTAGATAGAAAATATATCCACAGTCTCAGCCTCTCACTTTTGACTTTTAACTAAGTGTTTTAATAAAATAGAAAGTTTCCTAATAGATACGGTAAATTAAAAAGCTTCGGTTAAAGGGAGAAAAAACTATCAACTGTACACTGTCAACTATCAACTGTATTTATATTAAGTTAAGGAGTCAAAGTATGAGATTATATTGAAAAAGATAATATTTATAACTATAATAGCCTTTGTATTATAAATAATATATTTTAGGAGTAATAGATATGAATTATTATTTAAAGAAAAAGTGGAAGATAAGTTCTTTGGTTTGTTTATTTAAAATAAGTGAATGGGGGATGCAGACTGTAAATAATTTACTTTTAATAAAGATTTTTGCAGCTGCATTTGCACTAGACTTTAATGGTTTTTTATATTGGAATTTATTAAATATAATTACTTGGGCGGCTTATTTAACAATTGCTGTAACTGGAGATTATTTTCAAGGTAAGGCAGTTAAAAAATTAAATAACGATTTAAGACATGATTTATATTTGACCTTACTTAATAAGGATTATGTTGAGTACCATTCTCAAGATATAGGGGAATATATTTCTTGGTTTACAAATAATATAAAGCAGATAGAACTAATGACATGGTCGCCATTTTTTAATAGTGTGGGTAGAGTAGCTCAAATACTTATTAATATAATTGCTCTTGCTTTTATAGATTGGATATTATTAGTTGTTGCTATTGTAGTGGCAATAATTATGTGGATTTTCCCTAAAAACTTTGAGAAAAAGATTGAGATTATGGGAGAAGATAATGAAAGGGTACAAGGTAGATCTACTGGGCGTTTAAAAGATTTATTATCAGGGTTATATGTGCTTAAACATTTTGGTAAGGAATCTCTTTTTATTGAAAGAGGAGATATTACAAGTGATAATATGGAGAGTTCATATAGTAATTTAAATTATTACTCAAATAGATTTGGGAGATTTTTTGGACTATTGAAAGTTACATTGTCACTATTGCCAGATATAATAATTTTACTATTGGCATTTGCAGGGAGAATAGACTTATCAGTATTAGGTGGTGGAGGAAATTTGATTTCCGGTATTACCTATGGATTTGAAAATTTAGCTAGATTTAGAATAAATATAGCTTCAAGCAAAGCCTATTTTGATAAAATAAATACAGATGTTCGTGGACAATCAATTAATACAAATAAAATAAACAATTTTAAGCCTATAGAAAAATCAATTGAAATAGAAAATCTTAGCTTTAGTTATGGTGAAAAAGAAATATTAAAAGATATAAATATGAGATTTGAAAAAGGTAAAAAATATGCATTGGTTGGACAATCTGGTTCAGGAAAGACTACTTTACTTAAATTGTTATTAGGCTGGCAGGATGATTATACTGGGTATATTAAATTTGATAATAAAGACTCAAATGAATTTTCAACATCTGATATACAAAGGCAGATAAGCTATATTGAACAAGATGTTTATCTATTTAATACATCAATTATAGATAATATAACTTTAAATGAAAAATATTCTAAAGGTGAAATAGATAAGGCAATAAAAGATAGTGCACTTTCAAATGATTTAAAAAATATGCCTGATGGATTAGATACAATTGTTGGCGAAGGCGGGAAGAATCTTTCTGGAGGACAAAAGCAGAGAGTTGCCATTGCGAGAGCATTGATACATAACCATTCTATATTATTAGTAGATGAGGGAACTTCTGCCTTGGATAGGGAGAATGCAGATATTGTTGAAGAAAGCTTACTTAATAATAAGGATTTAACTCTTATTTTAATAAGCCATCATCTATCGGAGGAAAGAAAAAAGCAATTTGATAAAGTATATGAATTAGGAAGTGCATAAATAAATAATACATTTTAGGAGTATGGATATGAATTATTATTTAAAGAAAAATTGGAAGATAAGTTCATTAGTTTGTTTTTTACAAACTTGTGAATGGGGAATACAAGCAGTACATCAACTATTGTTAATGAAAACATTTGCAGCGGCAATGGCATTGGATTTCAATGCTTTTATATACTGGACTTTTATAAGTTTAGGAGTTTGGGGAGTATATTTTGGAATAGGAATAACTAGAGATTATTTTCAAGCACAGGCTATTAAAAAATTGAATAATGATTTAAGGCATGATTTATACTTGACTTTATTAAATAAGGATTATGTAGAATATCACTCTCAAGATACAGGAGAATATATTTCATTATTAACAAATAATATTAGGCAAATTGAATTATTAGCTTGGGTACCATTTTTTAATGGTGTAGGTAGAATGGCACAAATAATTTTTAGCATTGTTGCTCTAGCTTTTATAGATTGGATATTATTGTTGGCAGCAATTTTGACTGCCTTGATAATGTGGTTAGCACCAAAGTTATTTGAAAAAAAGATGGAAGATATGGGAAAGATGAATGAAAGAGTACAAAGTAAAGCGGTAAGTAGTTTAAAAGATTTACTATCAGGATTTTATGTACTTAGACTTTTTGGAAGAGAATCTCTTTTTGTTGAAGCTGGGGATAAGACCAGTAATGGAATGGAAGAGGCAAATTTTAGATTAAATTTTACTGAAAATAAAATTAGTGGAATGCTTGGATTTTTAAATGTTTCACTTCAAATATTATCAGATATAATTATTTTATTGTTAGCATTTGCAGGAAGAATACATCTATCTGTATTAGGTGGAGGTAGCAATTTAATAGCTGGAATTTCAAGTGGATTTAGTACAATATCAAGATTTAGATTATCAATTGCTGCAAGTAAGCCTTATTTTGAAAAAATAAATACTGAAGTACAAGGAGATGAACTTGAATTAAATAGTGAGAATGATTTTAAAACTATAAAAAAATCAATTGAAATAGGAAATCTTAGTTTTAGTTATAGTGAAAAAGAAATATTAAAAGATATAAATATGAGATTTGAAAAAGGTAAAAAATATGCATTGGTTGGGGAATCAGGTTCTGGAAAGACTACTTTACTTAAGCTGATACTAGGATGGCATAAGAATTATACTGGGTATATAAAATTTGACAATAAAGACTCAAAGAATTTTTCAATATCTGATATACAAAGTCAGATAAGCTATATTGAACAGGATGTTTATTTATTTAATACTTCAATTATAAATAATATAATTTTAAATGAAGAGTATTCTAAAAATGAAATAGATAGTGCAATAAAAGATAGTGCACTTTTAAATGATTTAAAAAATATGCCTGATGGATTAGATACAATTGTTGGCGAAGGCGGGAAAAATCTTTCTGGAGGACAAAAGCAGAGAGTTGCTATTGCGAGAGCATTGATACATAAGCATTCTATATTATTAGTAGACGAGGGAACTTCTGCCTTAGATAGAGAGAATGCAGATATTGTAGAGGAAAGCTTACTTAATAATAAGGATTTAACACTTATTTTAATAAGCCATCATTTATCAAAGGAAAGAAGAGAGCAGTTTGATAAAGTATATGAGTTATAGAGTGTACAAAAAAGCAAAATTAGTTTAAACAAGTTTTGCTTTTTTATATGCTGAATTGTAAATGGTTTTAAATTTAAACTCTCCACTCTCCACTCTCAACTATCCTTATATTTTGTTGAAGATAAAAATGAAATTTATTCCAAAATATAATTAAGGCGTTGGGTCAACTAAGGATAATGTATTAGCTACTAAAGAAAATAAATTTAATAAAGAATTACATAAGGTATCCGCTGTAATAATATTTTTTCCACAAAATTTATTTTTATTTCGTATACTGTTGGTAGAAAATATATCCATAGTATCAGCCTATGCTCTTATATTAAAAGTAA
>RRZT010004956.1_pt1 | contig 10879 bp, 6 predicted proteins | sample 2165551 | NCBI WGS metagenome assembly RRZT01 (sample SAMN10456910, study PRJNA506462) | wastewater metagenome | biome: wastewater; feature: sludge; material: wastewater sludge; isolation source: wastewater sludge with Escherichia coli K12::gfp cells carrying plasmid... | place: USA: Moscow, Idaho ...
AGAGAAAATAAAGTACGTTGAGTTATGTAATTTAAAAACCTTACTTTTGGAATATGCTCCAAAAATTACAGGTTGTTGAACTTGTTTTATAACTTATCCTTGTAGCAATTTTCTGTCCACATTGCACTTCCCCCTATATTATTATGATATCGCTTTAATATAAATACATAAAAACTATAGTAAAAGATTAAAATTACAAGAAAAAATATTTTAAACTACAATCTTTTTATAATTGCTTTCGTTAAGGTGTTTATCACTTTTTCAATATACGAAATTTTTATGTATGTTATTGGCTATCTTGTATATAATATATGTTGAATAAATAGTTGTATATCAATATAGAAAGTTGTGAAATGAATGAAAAATTAAAAGTATTAATTACAAATAGTACTCCCTTGACAATGAAATTAATCGTACAGATTCTTAATAATTATCGAGATAAAAACATTATAGTTATAAACTACTCTGTAGAGGTAAATGAAGAAAAAATAAATGATGCACTCACTTCTTATGATTTTAAGTCATTTGAAATATTTATACCAAAATGCAAAAATATTGAGGTTATTAAAACTAAAATTTGTGACTTTAAAGAAGATGATATTCTCTTTTTTATTGGTTTGGAAAATTTATTTATAGATACTGCAAAAAACACTTATACTTTAAAAAATAAAAATAAAACTTGGAATTATAAATCTTCAACAGATATCGATATTATTAAAGTTATGCAATTTATAGATTTCCTATATGAGAGTAAACGAAATTTAGTATTGCTATTAACAACGCAAGATTACGATATAGGTGAAAAAACCGCTAAAACTTTAGATGACTATGATATTGATGTTCTTTCTATATCAAATTCGAATCAAGATAATTTTACAGAAATTCAAGAAGAAGTATTACAAGCTATTCAACTTGATTCTTATACTGAAGCAATGGAAATTATAGAAAAACATAAAATAAATTTAGAGCCTTACTCATATAGACAAGCAAAAATATCAATTTTTATTAAACATGGGTTTTCAGATGAAGCGATAGCTTTACTTACTGATAATTATGATTCTTTACACTTTCTTGAAAAAATGAGTTTATCAGATCTTTTATATCATAAAAAAGAGTATCATCAAGCTTTTAATATTACAAAATCTCTTTTTGAAGAAAATCCTTTAATTATAAATCTTCCACTTCTTCTTTCTAAAATTACAATGGAACTTAATTCTTTCGATGAATGGTATCAAAAAATAATTAGCGTCGATAATAAAAATATTAATATATTAGATATTAGTGCAAATTATTTTACAAGAAAGAAAAATTATCAAGAGGCTATTAAATTAAGACAACAATTATTTGCAATAACTAATGACGCAAATCATTTATTATTAATAGAAATTTTAAAAATAGAAGAAACTAAACCTGACGATGGCAAAATTGCAGAAAAAAACATCATGAGTATAGTTAAGGAATATAAAAATGATTTAGATTTAGAAAATGAAGCAAGCTTTAAATTAGGACGAATATGGTTTGAGACTTATGATAATCCTAAAAAGGCCTTTTTCTATTTTAAAGAGAATTTAAAAAATAATAATATGTTGTATTCTTATGAGTCAGCAAAATATTGCATGAAACTTCTTGCTAACCAAGGGTATGTGGATAAAATTCAACTAAATAGTCATCCTGATAAAGTACCAAATATGAGACTAAATATTCTTCTTGATAGTATAATAATTCTTACTCACAATGAGAATGGTTATTTAGAATGGGAAGAATTTATTGACAATGCACAGAGTATAGAGATATGGAAAAAATACCTTGCAACAAAAATAATGTATTTTTTAAAAGATATTGATATTAAATTGATACAAAGTTATATTGAAAATTCTTCTATATATGGTGACCCTCAAGAATTGGAATATGCTCTATTTGTAAGAAAATACCATCATGAAGGTTTCTCTAAGGAAGCTAGTCTAAAAGATATGGCAGATGCAATACTTATTCACACAAAATCTATCAAAGAAAAAATTTGGACAAGATATTATCTTGCAATTAATCTTATTGTGGATGGGGAAATGCAAATAGCTAATAATCAAGCTATATCCTTGTGGCATCTAGCCAATGAAATACAAGATAACAAATATCTTTCTAATTTATCGAGGTACTTAGGAACATTGTCTTGGGGAATAATACAAGTAAAAAACCATAAATATATAGAAGGTATTTCTTCAATAATTGTTACAATAAAATATTTAATATATGAAGCAAAAGAAGTATTCCCTTTTATAGAAGATGCGCTTAGAGTATTAAATATTTGGATACAAGAAAATAAGGTACTATTTAGAGAAAAAGAAATTGATTTATTTATGCATCTATTCAATTCCTTAGTTCCAAATCAAGAAAAAAATGAAGTAATTGATTTAGTTCGAAAAGAAGATTGGATTAACATCTATAATAAATTAGGTCATAGAATATACAATACACAAGAATATACTTCAGAATGGGGACTTGACTTTTACAATTATAATCTAGCATCATCAAGATTAAATAAATTAGATTTAAACTTAATTATGAATAATGTACAAAACTTAGTAACTGCTTTAGCTACTAGAATAGATGTAAGAGCAAAACTATTATACGGGTTAAGTGATATTTTATTTAAATATAAATTACCAGAGGATACTTTTCAACAAAAGTATGAGGCTTGTTTAAAACTATTAATTGTTTCTGTTGAAGATACAGAAGAGAAAAGAAAACAATTTACAAATAGTTATGAAAGAGCTTTCTTATCTGATGAATATAGAAAAACATATAAATTATATTTAACTATTAATCTATTTTTATACAAGCTTAAATTATATTTTCCTTCTGAAGAAAAAATGGTTTTAAATATGATTAATACTTTTGATTATTTATCTCCTAGAACAATTAAAGAGAAGAAAGAAAATTTATTAGATACAAACTTAACAGAAGAGATAAAAGAGTTAGAAAAAGAATATAAAATTTTATATGATGAGTTATCACTTTTCAGTTTGAATAGCTCAAAAGAAGCATATCTAACTAAAGAGTATGAAGAAAAAAGTCACAGATATATGCGTCTTAAAAAGATTTTAGAAAAACAACATCCTGTATATAAAAAAGATACAAACTTTGAATTTATACCCATTCCTTTTATTCAAAAGTTTTTAAAAGAAGATGAAATATATTATCAATATGTTGATACAGGTTTTTCCGTTGCTTCATTAGTTATTACAAAAGAGTTTATTAACATAGATTTAAATGAACATAATAAATTAGATAAAGATATAAATATTTTAGCAACTGAATTACAAAACTTTGAAAAGTCATCTAATTATGACATTAATGAAGTACATAATTTATACTTTCAATTATCCAAAAAATATTTTGGATTATTATTAAATATATATGCTAGTCATAAGTATAAAAAAATATATATAAATCCAGATTTAACAAAACCTTTGCTTTCATCAAACTTAATTCGTTTAGAAGACAATTGGTTAATAGAAGAGGTTGATTTTATTGTTAATGTAACCAGTAAAAATTATTTTTTAAATAGAGGTGAAAGAAAAAAAACTAATTTCAAAATAGCTAATATTGGAAAAGTATCTGATAAACAGATGAAAGAAACTATAAAGTGGATTAATCAAGATGAATACAGAAAGAATATTTTTATTAAAGATATTGAAACTAATCTAGATAATATAACTTTAACTAAAGAAGATAGCCTTTTAATTGTTAGCCATGGTGTTCAAGGAAATTTCGATAATAACACCACAGGTTCTTTACAAATAGATGGAGCAAAAAAAAGCTATACCATAGATGAGTTAAAATTTATTAATGATTTAGACTGCATATATTTTTTAACTTGTAGTAGTGGTTCTGTCTCTGTTGGAGAACATGAAACAAGTAATAGTATTTTAAATAGTATTTTGTCAAAAAAAATAAATAGTGCTATTTTATGTAAGTGGGATGTCTTTTTAGATGTTTCACTTGAAATATCAGATAAGTTTATTACCTTATCTGAAAATAAGTCTATTGAATTCGCACTTAATCAAGCCTTAGTAGATACTTTGAAATCAAAATGGAAACATCCTGTATATTGGGCAGGAATTGAAATTTGGAAAAGTTAATAATGTAATAAAGAAATACAACAAAACCTATCCTTGAACAGGTAAACCTATCTGTGAAGTCAATAGTTCAAGAACCTCTTATATTTGGAGTAGTTTCTACTAATAGAAAGCTTGTTCCAAATAGAGTTGAAATTTGGAGCATGTTCAATAATGTACAGGTTGTGGAACTTATCTTTGTGAAAGTTTTATGTTTGCCTTATTTAAGTTGTTTGTGATTTTTTCAATATATAATATTTTCATATATGTTATTTATTTTTAGGATAGTTTGTATACTATATATGTTTAATAAATAGTTATATTGAGAGTCTCACTATCTGGAAATATAGTATTGTAAATTTAATTTTAGGATGAATAATGAATGACGTTCAATATTGTGTTTTAGTAAATAAAGATGTTATCGTAGATGAACAGCAAAAAGAAGATATAGATAAAATTGAACTAGACCTTAAAGATACAAAACTTCCATTTAGTGATAAAGTTGTTGACATACATTTAATTTCACATGATAAAAACGAATGTAAGAAATATATCAGAAATCTGGATAAAAAAATTCAAAAGTATTTTGATATCGAACAGGTAGGAACTGAAATACAATATACTGCTTTTTTAGATGTTTTAGGGTTTTCAGAATACATAAAAACTAAAATAACAAATGATTATCAAGCAGAAGATTTTTATAACACTTTTAATGAAGTTATTGAATATATTCTATATGAAAAAAAAGACGAGATTAAAATTGATGATGCTGATTATTTAAGAAATATAAAGATAAAACATAGTTGGATTTCAGATACTTTTGTAATATGTATAGAATATATGGATGAAATTCAAAAAGATGATGAAAATAAAATTAGAGTTATGATGATTTTTAGATTATCAATGATTATTGCTTCTATACATCATTTTATGGCTTCAAAGTTCGGTTTTATAGTAAGAGGTGGAGTTTCATCAAAATATTCATGTATTACAGATAACTTTATATTAGGAGAAGGTGTAGCTGAAGCTTCAAAGCTTGAAAAAGAAATAGCAATATACCCTAGAGTGATTTTTAAACAAAATATAATTAGTGATGAGATTTATGAGATAATAACACGACAATATCGTGATAATGATTTAAATTTTATTTCAAAAGATTGTGACGGTTACTATTTTGTAAATTACTTAGCAATGTTGCAACATATACCACCTATGATAGGGAAAATGTTTAAAATATCTGATAAGGAAATTAAAGAAACAGTAATTCAACAAAAAATAAATGTAATAAAAAAATATCAAGAAATAGTAGTAGATGGTTTTAAAATACCTAACGAAAAAGTTAAGGTTAAATATACATGGCTAAATAATTATTTAGGAAAAGTTCTTTTGAACAAAGAATTTCAAAAAAATATTATTAATAATTGATAAAAAAATATATGATAAATTAGCTCACTTCAACCGTTATACGAAAATTTCAATATAAGGAATAAAATAAACTATGTTTGGAAAATCAAAAAATAAAGATGTAGTTTCAACCTCAGTGTCAGAGCATAGTGAAGAACAAGTTAACATTCACCAACATCCTATGATATGCTTATTTGACTTTGAAGAAGAAGTTATAAAAGAACTTGAGCGATTAAGGTTTAATTGTGTAACAGCTAGTTTCGGAACTAATATCAAAGTAAACAATAAGCAGTATGAAGAAAAACTATTAAAATTAAATCATGACTATCCAAGTAATTTACACGAATTTGATATTGTAATGTTAGATATGACAAAAAACAAAGCTGAAAACTTTGACCAGAATCAACATAGCTTAAAAGACTCTAGAGGAGCTAAAGCACATGCTTTATTAAGTCATTATCCAGAACAAGTTTTTGATCCTAGACCGTTATCTATTTATATTGTTTCTAAAGAGATAGAAGAACTTATAAAAAAGGAATCGATAGTAATAGCTTTTTGTAGAAATGAAAATATAGTAGAGTATGAGTTTGTTGAAATCACTTCAAATGGAGCTCATGTAACAAGCAATAATTCCTACTCAAATTTTAATTTTTACAACAATAATGCTAATCACTCCAATAAATATGGAAAAAAATCTATTCTTCCTAATAAAAAGTCTAAATTATCTCCTCTTTTAGAAAAACATCTAAGTGGTATTGAATATGGTACAATTTTTTTTCATCCTCAAACATGGGAAAATGGTAAATATAAAAAAAATGAAGACTTCATGCCTCTTCTTCTTAATGAACGAGAGGAAATAATAAGTTATGCTCATTTTATCGAGAAGTCTACAGTATTGGTTTTCCCAGATATCAAAGAAAAAGCAGAATTTGTAAATGAACTATTTAAAACTTACCTACCAGAAATAATTCCTAATATTTTTCCATTTCATGGTGAGTTTGGTTGGTTAAATAACGGAGAATATTTATTGCCGGAAGAGGCTGAACTGATACTTCAGAAAAAAGAAATTGAAGAAAAATATCTCAAAGATATAAATAATATTGAAGAGTCAATTGCTCAACTAAAGATTAAATATGAGTTTTTAAACGATTTAGTTTCTGAGAGTGGTGAAAAGTTGGTTAAAGCGGTTGAATATTACATGAAATGGTTAGGTTTTGAATCTGTAGTTAATTTAGATGATACAAATCCAGATGTACTAGAAGAAGATTTACAAATAGATTATGGCGATAGATTTTTAGTTGTGGAAATTAAAGGTCTTGGCGGAACATCTACCGATAAAGATTGTAATCAAATTAGTAAAATTAGATACAGACGTGCTGAGCAAAGAGGAAAATTTGATGTTTTTGGTTTATATATCGTTAATCATCAACGATATATGCCTCCAAAAAGTAGAGCAAATCCTCCTTTTTCTGAACATCAAATTAATGATGCTAGTTTAGATAATCGTGGTCTTTTAACCACATATGAACTTTATAAAGCATATTTTCTTATAGAAGAAGACATCCTTAAAAAAGAATTAGTAAGAGAGGAACTATTTAAAACAGGTTTACTTTCACTAATTCCAAAACATCTAAAATCACTTGGAATTCCTACTGAATACTTTATGGATGGACATATTGCAATTGTTAATTTAGATGGAATTTCCTTATGTAATGGAGATACAGTAATAGTAAAAAAACAAGATGAATATTTTAAAGTTACTATAGAGTCTTTAATGGTAAACGATAACGAAGTTGATAGTGCAGACTCTGGAGAGATTGGGGTAAAGTTTAATAAAAAGTTAAAAAAGAATTCAGAGCTATTTATTGAGAAAATATAAAAAATTTTGAAAAAAATAAGTTACCATATTTGAGAATTTTTTTCTTAACTCAACCGTTCAATAATCTCTTATCTTTGGAACAGTTTTTACTAATGAAAAGCTTGTTCCAAAAACAGTTGAGTTTCTGAACATACTCCAAAAGGTACAGTTTGTTGAACTTGTTTTATAATTTATCTTTGTAGCAGTTTTCTGTTTACATTACTCCTCATAATATATTTAACATTTTGCAGGTTTATTACGATATTACCTTAATATACATACATTATGTACTATTATCATCTAAATATCCACATTAAACATACATAAAAAGCATATCATAAACTTAAAAATCATCTCAATTTCCAATGTTTTTTATAATAATATCTGCAAAAACACCTTATTTAAGATGTTTGTATGCATTTTGATATACGACATATTTTGTGTATGTTATTTATTGATTTTCATGGTATTTTATATATAATGTATGTTTAATAAATAGTTAGAGTAACAAAAGAATATTAAGGAGAAATATATGTCTGATGCAATTGCAACAACATTGATAACAGGTGTCTTTGCATTGGGAGGAGTATACTTAGGAACACTACTAAATTCACTAAATGAATCAAAAAAAAGTACTAGAGAAATAAAAATTAGAGCTTTCACTAAATTAGCTAGTTTAAAACTTCCTCTCATCCAAAGTATTCAGACGACCATTGAAGCAAAGCTTCTTTGTGAGTATTATGAGGCAAGAGCTTATATGCTTAATTCTAGTACTGATCTTGAAGAAGCAAAAGCACAAAACAATAGAATGTTGACATTAATACCAGAGGTTACAAAACAAAGAAGTGAGTTTGCTGTAGCTGTGGCTGAAATAAAAATAGCATTTGATGTTCCTAAAGAAATCAATAAACTTCTTATGGATATTTATAAAGCTAAAAGTTTAGAAATTAATTCTGTTGTAAATATTTTCAATACTGAAGATGAATTAAATCAATGGAAAGAGCATACTTTTAAACAAATAGTTAATCATTTAAAAGATGAATATTCTAATAAAATTGAAAGAATAATTGAACACTTTTATCCAGAGTTTGAAATACTCTAACAAATCAGTGGAGCTAATAAATTACCTGTGGCTAATTTATTAGCTCATTTTAAACGTTATACTCTAAGAAGGATATATACATATGAAGTTATTAATGCCTTGTATGGCTTGTTTTCAAGAGTTAGGTAAACCTACTAATGAATTTGTAACATTAGAATTTCATGATGATGGTCATTATGAAGTATGTTGTTCACGAGGACATACCTCAGTAACTATCTTACAACAACAAAAATTCGAAATTCTATTTGATATAGGTGCTAATGCAATTATTGATGGATACTATCGTGAAGCTATTTCATCTTTTACATCAAGTCTTGAAAGATTCTATGAGTTTTGCATAAAGGTATTTTGTGAAAACAATTCAATGAATGATGATACTTATAATAAAGTTTGGAAGCAAGTGTCAAATCAATCAGAACAACAGCTAGGAGCTTTTTTATTTCTTTGGACAAATAAATTTGATGAAGTACCCGAATTATTAACTAATAAAGATACTAAATTTAGAAATGAAGTTATACATAAAGGAAAAATACCTACAAAAGAAGAAGCATTAATATTTGGAAATACAATTTTAAAAATAATTAGACCAAAAATCAAACAATTACAGTCTTTATTTGAAGAAGAAATTTCATCTGTTATATTTAAACATCTTAGGGACTGCTCTAAAATAGAATCAAACCAAATTTCAGGAGGAACAATGTGTACGAATACTATTATTAGTCTTTCATCTGGAGAAGAAAGTCACAATACACAAACATTAGAAAGTGCGTTAGATTCAATTCTTAAATGGAGAGTTTTAATTGAAAATACTGAAAGTATAACAAATTAGTGGAGCCAATAAATTACCCTGCGGTCAATTCATCGGCTCAATTCAAACGTTAAGTTACTAAATCTCTTATATTTGGAACACGATTTTAACTTTTAGTTAAAAGTTCCAAATATTACAGGTTGAGGAACTTGTTTTTATGACTCATTTTTGTAAAAAGTTTTTACCCACATTGCACTTTCCTATATATTAAACACACATAAAACTATAAGAAAAATATTTATAATTACAATGTTTGTAACTAAAAAGTTTTACATTTGCCTTATTTAATGTTTGTATTTGTTTCAATATATAATATTCTTGTGTATATTATTTGTTATTTTTTAGGCTGTTTTGTATATAATGTACGTCTAATAGATAATTAAACTCTAGATAAAAAGGGAATATTTTGTTTAATGATTTTAAAGTAATTTTAAAAATTGAAAATTCTGATGATGAATTAAAAAACATTTTTGAACAAAATTTAAAAGAATTAATTGTAGAAATTAAAAATATACTTGAACTTGAAATAAATACTTTAGATAGAATTATTTTAACAAAAAATTATAAAAATGAATTAGAATTATTAAAAGAGGAAGGAATTGATGAAACTCTTTTAACTTATACCGACAATGGTTTAGGTGTAGGAATTGCAAAATCAATTGATTTTAATGGAAAAGACATTGTAATTTTAAGTGAAACTTTTTTATCTATGTACTTAAATAAAGATACAATTAAATCAACATTCAATATCTTAGCACATGAATTAGCTCATATAGATGATAGAAATAAGAAGAATAAATATATCAAAGACTTTTTTAGTGAAGAATATGCTAATTATGAAGATAAAGTTTTTTACCCTTTAGTGAAAAATTCTTGGAATGAATTTTATGCAAACTATAAAGCTTCTAGCTTATTGACACCATTAAATATAAATCACTGTAATGATACTTTTTTTGATGCATTAAATGATTTTGACAAAAATATTTTTGATAAAAAATGGGCTTATCAAAATAGACTTATACCTATATTAGAATTTTTAGATTCTTTCAGAGCACATGCTTATTATTTATTTAACCAAGCCTCATATCTTTTAGGTAATATCATAGGAATGAATTATACTTTGGATAAATACTTGGATGAAATGAATTCTAGTATTAAAGATACAATAATGGAAGAAACTTTATATACAATGGAAAGAATTTTTAATAATCTAATTCAAAATTATCCTGATAAATGGAATGGAATAAAAGAACTTGAAAATTTAAAAATTTGTTTAATAGATTATTATGCAGATATTGGTGTTATTTTTAAAGAAGTTGAAGGACAAAGTTCTGTAGATATAAAATTTTCTAAGTATGGTCATCAAGTGTAACTTATTTGATGATATACAATAGATAAATGTCTACCAAATAAGTGGAACCAATAAATTACCCTGCGAGTAATTTATTGGTTCATTTTAAACATTGTGAATATCATATAGAATTAAAGGATAAATTTGGACAATAAGCCATTAGAACAACTAGCAGAAGATTACATTAAAACTAGACTAGCAAAAGCTAAAATAAAATTCTTAAAGCCTAATTATGACACTG
>RRZT012902199.1_pt1 | contig 10879 bp, 8 predicted proteins | sample 2165551 | NCBI WGS metagenome assembly RRZT01 (sample SAMN10456910, study PRJNA506462) | wastewater metagenome | biome: wastewater; feature: sludge; material: wastewater sludge; isolation source: wastewater sludge with Escherichia coli K12::gfp cells carrying plasmid... | place: USA: Moscow, Idaho ...
AATCAAAACCGCCTTATTGGCTAGCGCGTTAATTGTAGGTTCTGCCAACTTAACAGGCTGTGGTTACAATGCCATGCAAGCGCAAGATGAGCAAATCAATGCGTCATGGTCAGAGGTGGTTAACCAGTACCAGCGCCGTGCCGACTTGATTCCAAACCTTGTCAAAGTGGTAGAGCGTTACGCCCAGCATGAACAAGCAACCCTCACCCAAGTCACCCAAGCGCGCTCACAAGCCACTACCATCAATGTCAATGCTGACGTACTCAATGACCCAGCCGCCTTTCAGCGTTATCAGCAAGCTCAAGACCAATTGGGTGGTGCATTATCACGTTTGATGGCAGTTTCAGAGCGTTACCCAGACCTAAAAGCCGATAAGCAGTTCCAAGAGTTACAAGCCCAACTTGAAGGCACAGAAAACCGTATTACCGTGGCGCGTGGTCGTTATATTCAAGACGTACAAACTTACAATACCACGGTACGCCAGTTCCCAACTAATGTTACCGCCAAGGTATTTGGTATGCACACGCGTCCTAACTTCACGGTAGGCAATGAAGCCCAAATCTCAACCGCGCCCACGGTGGAATTTGGCAATAACCCTGCTGCCACTAGCAACACTGCCAATGCGGGCGGTCAACCTGTCCAAAATACTGGCAACACTGGCAATGCAGGCGGTCAACCCGTCAATAACAACAGCGCAACTGCCACTGCAAAACCTTAATTGCCGCTAAAAATAGCGTGTTATCTGACGGTAACACGTTATTTTTACTTACCCAGTCAGCCGAGTGTATCAATATTTTAATGATAACGGTTTGATAAAACTGCGGTACATTATTTGTCTATCATAAATAATTTGGCTATCATAAATAAAAAACTATTAATAAACATTGTATGATTTTGAGCTTGAGGAAAAATAGGTGTCAACGACCGTCAAACAGCAGCCTGCAACCACGCCTTTACTAGCCCACCCAAATACTGCGCTAGCAAAAGCCCATCGGTTGTCAAAACAACTTGCGATGGTGGCATGGTCGGCACTTGCAATGGCGGTGACCTATCTAACGCCAAGTACAGTTTTTGCTCAGACAGCCACAGCCACAGCGACTGCCAACCAAGCCACAGCATCTGCTAAGCCTACCTTGACTGAGCATAGCGTGGATGACATGGTGGCAATTTCTAAAGCCGCACAGACCAATGACGCCCTAAATGATGCAGTACTTAATAATCAAGCCATCAAAGAAACTTTGGGTCATGACGCACTGCGCAACGATGCCCTGCCCGTGCCCAACACCGTCAACCCATCTGCTACTGTGGCAACCGCTGACCCGACCAATACTCCCACAACCACCCCACGCCAATCCACCCAAGCTCCTGTGGCGGCGGATAAATTAATTTTAAACAACCCAGTCATTGATGAAGCCAAAGTGCTGTCCGCCTCTGACAAGCAAACCCTTGAAATAAAGCTACGGAGTATCAACGAGCGTGGGCTTGCACAGGCGGCAGTGGTGATTGTACCCACGACCAATGGCGAGGATATTTTTGATTATTCAATGAAGGTTGCTAACCGCTGGCAACTGGGCAAAAAAGACACTGACCAAGGCTTGTTGATGGTGGTGGCGGTCAATGACCGAAAAATGTATATTTTGACGGGCTATGGACTAGAAGGCACTATTCCAGATGCGGTTGCCAAACGTATCATCCGTGATGATGTAACCCCTTATTTTAAACAAGGCGATTATGCAGGCGGTATCAATGCAGGCATCAATCGCATTGAAGAACGCTTGACCACTGACCCTGCAATTTTAAAACAAACCGATGCCAATAAGGTAAATACAGACGCCCAGTCGCAACCTGAAGGTGGCATACCGCTTATTTTTTTGGGGTTTTTTGGGTTTGTGGCAGGGTCAATTTTGACCAGTATCTTGGGGCGGTTTTTTGGCTCAGTGGCGACAGCAGGCGGTATTGTGACACTGGGTAGTGTGTTTGGGGCAGGGCTGCTAGGTAGTTTGCTGGTTGCTTTTATCGTCTTTATGTTATTGCTATTTCGAGGTGGCGGTGGCGGCGGTGGTGGACGCGGCGGCGGTGGCGGTTTTGTTGTGCTGCCTGGTGGTGGTGGCTTCGGTGGGGGCGGTTTTGGTGGGGGCGGCTTTAGCGGTGGCGGCGGTGGTTTTGGCGGCGGTGGTGCGGGCGGTTCTTGGTGATAATAAGGTAATAACCGCCAAAGCGTTTGTAGTGCCTCGCTTTTTATAACTTGTAGTTAGGTAGTTGTGGATATTTTATGCAGCCAGAAAAGTCTTTTTCTCATACAAATACATCGGCAGAGGAGGTGACAGTTGCTTATACTTCCCCTGTTGCCAACATGGTGGCGACCACGCCCAGCTGGCGTAGATGGTGGCGACAAGTCAGTTATTTGCCGTGGCTGCATAGCCGCTGGCTTACCAAAACTGTGCAGCAACAACTTACCGAAGCCGTGGCAAAAGCGGAACAGGGTCACCGCGGTGAATTGGTACTGGTGGTAGAAAATCATTTGCCTATTCAGCGCGCGCGTGTGCAAAATAGCTTGGATAGGGCGCTTGAGCTATTTGGGCATTATCGGGTTTGGGATACGGCAGAAAATACGGGGGTGTTAATTTATCTCAATCTGTGTGAGCAGCGTTTAGAGATTGTGGCAGATCGCGGCATCAATCAACATGTGATGCCCGCCATGTGGCAAGCCATGTGTGATAAGGCGCTGGCAGGCATGGCAGATCAGCGCCATTTACAAAGTTTGGTTGAATTACTGCAAGATGTGGGGCAGCTCTTGGGGCAATATTATCGCGTGGACGATGACCCAAGCGGCAACGAGCTTCCCGATCAGTTGATTTTTCTTGCCTAAATGCCGACTTTGACGGTGGCAGGCAGGTCAGTGCTATTGTGGCACGGCTAGCACCTCTTACCTAGTTGCCAACCCTGCTCGGTTTTTGCGGTTTGGGTGTCTTGTATGTTGTATAAAGACAACGGGTGAGCATCAATAAAACACATGACCAGAACGGCTGTAGATGCAGCGCTCACATAAACTGGTCTTATTTTTTAAGCAATCGGCTATACTATACGACTATACGCGATAAGGGCTTTTACCTTTTTGTTTGTACTTGTTGACTGTTTTGCCCAGTTTTTTATTATTTTGTCTAAAGATGCGGATGCACTATGCGCCAACCCCCCGATATGGCTGAAAAAACCCCAACATTTTTACAGTATTACCAGCGTGCTGAAAGCGGCGATGCGGAAGCACAGTTTCAAGTAGGCTGCTATTTTGCCAAAGGTGTGCAGGTGGCACAAAGTTATCATAATGCAGGATTTTATTGGCTCAAAGCTGCCAAACAATCACACCTTGCGGCACAAATTCACCTAGGAATATTGTTTGAAAAGGGCTTGGGTTTTGCAAAAGATGGGTATAAAGCCAAACACTGCTACCAAACGGCTGCCTCACTAGGCTCTGTGGTGGCCAAAGTAAGACTGGCTATTTTATATCTTAATGGGCAAGGCGTGGCGCAAGACTTTAAAAAAGCGATTGCTTTATTTATCCAAGCTGCTGAGCAGGGTGAGGCGGTGGCGCAGTATAATTTGGGCATCGCTTATGAAAAGGGCTGGGGCGGTCTTACCCAAAATGATGACCTTGCTCACTTTTGGTACGAACAAGCCGCAAAACAGCACCATTCTCACGCGCAGCAGAAGTTGCAGGATGCCAAATTTAGCCATAAGCCGTCACATGTGACCGCAGAGGGTACCACCTTACCAAAACCTGCCCAAACAGCGGCGCTGGCGTCCTTTAGCTTTAGCGATGATGATCTGCCAAGCTCGCCTGATAGTGACCATGTGTTTGCACAAGGTGTGGCTAATTTGCATATCTCGCTTAATAAAGCGTTTCATTTTTTTGAGAAAGCAGCGCTGCTCGGACATGCCAAAGCACAATACAATATGGGATTGGCGTGGTTGTATGGGTTGGCAGGCAATCAGGCGTCCATTGATACAGCCGTGGAGTGGCTAGAAAAATCTGCTTCACAAAGTTACCGTCCTGCTTATCTGGTACTAGGCTGGTTGTATCAAGGTGGTGATCCGTACGTGTACCAAATGAATGATGAGGCGGTTGAGAGCATCGTGGTAGATTATGACAATGCTATTAGCCAATTTGAGATGGCAAGTGAGCTTGGACACGCCCAAGCCCAATATTTTTTGGCACAGATTTATGCCACAGGCAATGGCACCGCGATAGACCTGCAAAAAGCCCAAATTTGGCGCCAACAAGCCGCAAAAAATGGTTATGCCTTGGCACAATGGCAGTTAGCCAGCGCGGCGGATTTAGCCAACGATACATTTTACCCAGACTGACTATCAAGCCTGACTATCAAGCATAATAGTCGAGCATAGTAATTAAGCATAGTAATCAAGCCTGATGACCATACCATAAAAAAGATATCAAAGGACAAAGCATGACCCCTGTTGACATAATTACCAGTAAACAAATCAGTGATATCCGCGACATTGTCAAACGCGATGACATTGACGTTCCTCTCGTTGCCGTGTACTGCGGTTCTCGCGTGGGCAATCACCCAAGCTATGTGAAGATGTCCTACGAGCTTGGCACCGCCTTGGTAGCAGCAGGGCTTGGGCTAGTATATGGTGGTGCCGTCATCGGTTGTATGGGCGCGGTGGCTGATGGTGTGATTGACAAAGGCGGCATGGCAGTTGGGGTAATTCCAGAATTTATGATGGAGCGCGAGGTGGCGCATGGTGGGCTTACGCGGCTACATTTGACCGATACCATGCACACCCGCAAAGCCATCATGGCAGAATATGCCAGTGCCTTTATCACCTTGCCAGGTGGGCTTGGAACATTAGAAGAAATTATGGAAATCGCCACATGGCGTCAGCTTTATCAACATGAAAAACCCATGATTATTCTTAACATCAATGGGTTTTATGACCAGCTCATAGCGCATCTTCATCTCACCACCGAGCATGGTTTTATGAAGCCAGAAGACCTTCAGCGGCTGATTGTTTGTCATACCGTAGATGAAGCAATTGAGCTACTAAAACCTATTGTCAAAATGCCCGACAATTTAAACGTCAATAAAATTTAAGTAGAAGGTTTAAGCAGGTGGCAAAACCAACGCATGATTGACTTTTGCCATAGCGTCTGGGTATTGGCGCCAAGCAGCGAGTTTGGCGGCAAGCTCATCGACCGCTTCGCGCGCTAATGGCTGCCAAACGGGACGCTGCCTAGCGTGACTTGGCAATAACTGAGCCGTAATTAGCGCCTCGACCACCCCATCTGCCACATCAAGCGCTGAGTTGGCTTTGACGTTCTCGGCGATGGCATAGCGCTTATTAGCAAACACTTGTAGATCCGCCACCCGCGTGGTGATATCTTCACTTGGCACCTGTTGACCACCATATAAGGCATTATCCACAGGTACCGCTTGGGCAAAACTGGGAATAAACTCACTCACATACTCAATGGCATTTTGGGTGCGTGTATTAAGTATGGTTTTGTCCCAGCCTTGCTCAATATAACCAAGATAGGCAGGATTGATGGGTGGCTGGCTACTGCTGTCATTACTATGGGTCAAGCCATCTTTAAATAAAGTAATTGACTCGGTCATGCCGTGCAGCTGAAATATGCCTTGTGGGTAGGGGGTAAACTGCGCCATACCATGCGGGGTACCCCGTTCACCATGAAAAATGATTTCAGGCAACTGCCCTTGGTAGCTGTGCTCACCGCGCCATTCACTCAAATAAGACGCCTTAAACTCGACCATGCGCTGCACTTTGACGCCCGCTTGGTCATCAATAATTCCTGTGCGAAAACCGCAAGCATTTACCACAAAGTCTGCATTAAGGGTTTGAATCTCGCCTTGAGTGTCTGTAAAGCTGAGCTGCCAACCTTGCTCAACTGGCTGCATCTGGCTAATCGCAGTATTAAGATAAACCTGCGCGGTCGGCAAATTCGCTAGGCGTAGGGTGGCGGCAGCCGCTAGGCGAAAAATGTTCCAGCCATACTCTTGCACCGCAATCAAAGGCAGCTGTAACTTTTCAAGAGCCACCAACTGGGTAACAGGAATCAGCCACTCTTCTGTGGTAGTAGGTATAGCAACGGGGGGAAGTTTGCTTAGGGCGGCAAGTTCTTCTTCATCAAACACTTGAAAATATTGTGCGGGGTCGCCTAATAGCTGATTACTGGCGTCTTCGGCAACCAACGCTTGATAATAGTCGCGCAGTGTATGAAGCCTTGGCAATAAGGCACTTGCGGTACCACTGTCACGCTTTGGCACGGTGATTACCGTGGGGCGTACATCAATACTCTCTGGATAAAGTTTTGCAATATCAATACATTGGCGCATAAGGGTTTTACAATCCTCATCGCTAATTTCACGATATAAATTACCCCCTGCATGCAGATGACACATGGGAGGCGAATTAATCAAACTGGCATTTTTTTCAAATAAATGCACCTCTACCCCCGCTTCGGCTAAGCGAATGGCAACCGTTGAACCTGCTGTACCACCGCCAATAATGGCGACACTTGGCGGGCGTTTGATGGGGTTTGCTGCTGTGAGGTTGTTAAGCATAATAGACCTTAAAATTTTGAAATTGTTATTTGATCGTCGTTGTTATTTAATATTCAAGGTTGTGCTAGCGATGGCTAAAGTCAAGAGAGCGGCTTAATAAAAAAGGGTATGCTGTTAATACCCTTTTCATAAATGTATTTGGTTGATCAATGTGTTTGGTTAATGGTGCGTCATAATTTGTCACATCAATCAAAAATTTTACCCCTATTCATAATGCCATTGGGGTCAAATACTTGTTTGATGGCGCGCAGATAATCAATTTCCACCTCAGGGCGCGTATAGTCAAGATACGGCTTTTTGGTCATGCCCACGCCGTGTTCCGCTGAGATAGAGCCGTTGTATTTTTGTACTGTCTCAAACACGTATCGGTTGACCACTTGGCATTTTTCAAAGAACTCATCTTTGCTAAGGTTCTCTGGTTTTAAAATATTTAAGTGTAAATTGCCATCACCAATATGCCCAAACCAGCACACCTGAAAATCAGGGTAATTTTGGCTAACGATGGCATCAATATCCGCGATAAATGCAGGCACATGGCTGATGAGCACCGAGATATCATTTTTGTACGGAGTAAATACCGAGATGGTTTCAGAGATATACTCACGCAGTTTCCATAGCTCTTGGGCTTGGTGAATGGACTGACTCATCACCCCATCTAGCACCCAGCCTTCGTTCAGACAGTCTTCAAAAATCTGCATTGCCATGTCCATAATCGGCTCGTAAGGCGCTTCAAATTCTAGTAGCGCATAAAACGGCGCATCGGTTTCAAACGGTTTTTGCACATGCCCTGTGGCAAGTAACTTGTCAACGGCGACATCATCAAAAAATTCAAACGCGGTCAAATCCATTTTGCTTTGAAATGCCGACAAGATTTGCATGATATTGGCAAACTCTGGCACGCCTAGCACCATCACGGTTAAGTTTTTGGGCTGACGCTCTAGCTTGACTTGCACTTCGGTGACAATGCCTAAGGTGCCTTCTGCCCCGATAAACAAATGACGCAAATCATAACCTGTGGCGTTTTTTATCATGCCTTTGTTGAGCTGCAAAATATCGCCTTTACCTGTCACCACCGTAAGACCTAATATCCAGTTGCGGGTCATGCCGTATTTGATGACCTTGATGCCGCCTGCATTGGTGCCAATATTGCCGCCAAGCTGGCTTGAACCAGCTGAGGCAAAGTCCACGGGGTAATACAACCCTTGCTGTTCGGCAAAGTCTTGCAGCGCTTTGGTGACAATGCCTGCCTCAACTTCCACCATACGGTCGGCAGGGTAGAAGCCCAATACTTGGTGCATTTTATCAAGGCTAATCACCACCTCGCCATTGGCAGCAACTGCCCCTGCGGACAAGCCTGTGCGTCCACCGCTTGGGGTGATGACGATGTTTAGCGCGTTGCACAGCTTGACCACGGTTTGGACTTGCTGGGTGGATTTTGGGAACACAATGGCACTGGCATTGGGCTCAAAATGCTTGGTCCAATCTTTGCCCCAAAAGCTCAAACTGTCCGCGTCGGTTTTGATTTGGTGCGCATCAAATCCTTGCTGGTGTAGTTGGTCAATCAACGTATTGATAGCGGTTTTATTAGCAGTCATGGCGTGGTTTTTACCCGTATGTTTTGCAGAAATTAAAAATTTTTTAAGCCCCTATAATAGCATAACAATGATCATGAAATTTAACAAAAACATGGGCAGATTCACCACAATTTTTGCCAAAAAAAATAAAAAATCCCAAAGTTTTACGAGAATTTCGCCACAAAACTGCCCCCAAGTATGGTAGGATAATTGACTAAAAATACTGACTAGGGGTTTGTTATGGCACAAAATCTATCACTTGAAAAAGACAAAATCCGCTTTTTGATGCTTGAAGGCTTGCATGACAACGCATTTAACGTGCTGTCGGAGGCAGGCTATCACAATGTTGAGAACATCAAAACCGCCTTAGACCCCGAAGAGCTTAGCGAAAAAATCAAAGACGCCCATTTTATTGGCATTCGCTCTCGCACCAATTTGACCCGCGATATCTTAGAAAAAGCCGAAAAGCTCATCGCGATTGGCTGTTTTTGTATCGGTACCAACCAAGTGGACTTGGATGCGGCACGTGAGCTGGGTATCCCTGTCTTTAATGCCCCATACTCCAACACTCGCTCTGTCGCGGAGCTGGTACTTGCCGAAATCATCATGCTGATGCGCGGCATCCCCGAAAAAAACGCGGTGGTACACCGTGGTGGCTGGAACAAATCTGCCAAAGACAGCTATGAAGTACGCGGCAAAACCTTGGGTATTGTGGGTTATGGCTCTATTGGCACCCAGTTATCGGTACTGGCTGAAAGCCTTGGCATGAAAGTCATCTATCACGATGTGGTCACCAAATTGCCACTGGGCAATGCCACCCAAGTGGGCAGCTTAGAAGAACTGCTTGGCAAAGCCGATGTGGTCACCCTACATGTGCCAGACTTGCCTAGCACTCGCAACATGATAACCGCCACAGAATTGGCTGCCATGAAACAAGGCGCGCACCTAATCAATGCGGCGCGTGGCAAATGTGTGGACATTGATGCGCTAGCAGCGGCATTAGAGAGCGGGCATGTGTTGGGCGCGGCGATTGACGTGTTTCCCAAAGAACCAAAATCAGCGGATGAAGAATTTGAATCACCGCTACGCGCGTTTGACAACGTGATTTTGACGCCGCATATCGGTGGCTCAACCCAAGAAGCCCAAGCCAATATCGGTCTTGAAGTGGCTGACAAATTCGTGCGTTATTCGGATATGGGTGACACGGCAACGTCAGTAAACTTCCCAAATATCAGTATGCCACAAAAAGAAGGCACGCACCGCTTGCTACATATTCACAAAAACGTCCCTGGCGTGTTGTCACAGATTAACAAATCCTTTGCTGATGCGCACATCAATATCTTTGCGCAAAGCCTGATGACCGAAGAAAATGTGGGCTATCTGGTGATGGATGTCGGTAGTGGTGATTCTGCGCAAGCGGTTGAAGCGCTTAAAAATATCCCAGAAACCATTCGGGTACGGGTGTTGTTTTAATTTTTGAATCTGAATAAAAAACCAACTGCTAGAAGTTGGTTTTTTTCTGTCAAACGTAGAGTATATTTTACATACCACTCATGGCATGGTTTTACTACAACATGGGGCGTTGCATGATTATTAGATAAATTTAGGCTGACATTTAAATATACAATAGCATTTGACGGTGAGTCAGTAATATGAAATATTACAAAAAGCAGCCGTTGGCATGGGAATAAATAATGCATATTCCGACCTAAAAGCGGTTGCAGATTATGTATGCCCCAATACGTGGGGTGATAGGATTTATCAGAGTTTATTACGGTTAGAGTTGGTATAATTTTGACGCGACATCAAGCGATAATGGAATTAGCATTACCAATTAAGTTTTATCAGCAACCTCGTATGCTGGTTTTTTTTGCCATTTTGTGCATGATTGGCTTAGTATTTTTTGGTTATGACCTAATTTATCCAATAGACACACATCGGGGTGAATTGCCTATACTTATTAAAATTGTCATTATCATATTTTGTATCGGTTGGGATGTAATATTATTAAAGCAATTGATTGATAAAAAACCACTTTTTACTTTGAACAAACAGCATATCAGCATAACGCAATGGTTCAAAGAGGATATCATTATAGCGTACCAAGATATTGAAGCAATTCATATTAGCCATGACCGCCATCCGCGCATTGTATTTGAACGCCATAACAGCAAGTTATTTGAAAAGCAACCTGCTATACCAATTGGATTTTTACAGATTAACAATCAGGCGGTTAATACTAGACAAATAGAAGACGTTATTAATCAAGTATTTGATAATTATAAAAATAAAGCCCATCAAGTAATTTATTTAAATCCCATTAAACAACATTTTTTCGATGGGTATTAATTGGACATAATCAAATTATAGCTAGTATTATTGCCGTATTATGGGGATAGATATATTGGGTGTTGATTGAGAACAAATTTGGTGGATTAAAAATATCCTCATCGCTGATAAAACCAAGATTATAGCCCATTAATTTCCCCCATAAAAAACCCACCGCAACTTAGGTCACGATGGGCTATTTTAACAAAATTTAGCCGTTAAATCATTTCGCAATCTTTTTATATTTCATGCGTTTTGGCTCGGCATCTGCCCCCAGTTGTTTTTTGCGATACGCTTCAAACTCCGAGTAATTACCATCAAACCAAATCGGACCCTCATCCTCAAACGCCAAAATATGGGTGGCAATACGGTCAA
>RRZT012910211.1_pt1 | contig 10878 bp, 8 predicted proteins | sample 2165551 | NCBI WGS metagenome assembly RRZT01 (sample SAMN10456910, study PRJNA506462) | wastewater metagenome | biome: wastewater; feature: sludge; material: wastewater sludge; isolation source: wastewater sludge with Escherichia coli K12::gfp cells carrying plasmid... | place: USA: Moscow, Idaho ...
GAACTTATTACCACTTTAAAATTAGGAATCAAGAATGCAAAATTATTTCCGGTATTATGTGGTTCGGCTCTAAAAAATATCGGGGTAAATAAATTATTATATGATATTATTGAATATCTGCCAGAGCCTAGTTTAGATAATTTAGCGACTAATAATCTAACAGAGGAATTGGTCGAGATTAATGAAAACAGTCCGTTTTCCGGTTTAGTTTTTAAAACTACTGCTGATCCTTTTGTCGGACGGCTAAGTTATATTAGGATTTTCTCCGGTAGTTTAACTGCCGACAGTACTGTTTATAATCCGTTAAAAGATAAAGTTGAAAAAATTGGTAATATTTTTAGTTTAAGAGGGAAACAACAAATTAATCTTGAAAAAGGGTTAGCCGGTGATATTGTGGTTGTGGCAAAACTACAAGATACGGTTACCGGTGATTCTCTAACCGATAAAAGCTTTCCGGTGGTCTTTGATGAAATAATTTATCCTAAACCAATGTTTACGATGGCTGTAGAAACAAAAAATAAGGGTGATGAGGATAAATTAAGTAACGCATTAGTGCGGATTTTAGATGAAGATCCAACGGTACGCTATGTGAAAAGTGCTGAAACTGCAGAGTTTTTGTTAAGTGGTATCGGTGAGATGCATACGGAAATTATTGCTGATAAAATTAAACGAAAATTCGGAGTAGAGCTATTATTGAAAAACCCTAAGATTCCTTATCGTGAAACAATTAGGATGAAAGAAAAAGTTGAAGCTAAACATAAAAAACAAAGTGGCGGGCATGGACAATATGGTCATGTTTGGTTACAAATTGAACCACTACCACCGGGAACAGGAATTGAATTTACTGATTCAATTTTTGGTGGTGCAGTTCCAAGACAATATATTCCGGCTGTTGAAAAAGGAGTAAAAGAGGCTTTGCAGGCAGGAATACTAGCCGGTTATCCAGTCGTTGATGTGAAAGTAGATTTATGTGATGGCTCATATCACACTGTAGATTCTTCGGAAATGGCGTTTAAGATTGCTAGTGCTGCTGCGGTAAAAAAAGCAGTAATGCAAGCTAAGCCTGTTTTATTAGAGCCAATTTATGATTTGGAAATAACAATTCCTGAATATTATATGGGTGATGTTATTGCAGATCTTAATACTAAGCGTGGTCGGATTAATGGTATGGACTCAGGGTTAACTGGTATCGGGGTCGTTAAGGCTCAAGCACCGGTAGCGGAACTATTCCGTTTTGCGATTGATTTACGTTCAATCACTCAAGGTCGCGGATTTTTTGATATGAAATTTTCTCATTATGAAGAGGTTCCACAAAAAATCGCTCAAGAAATTATTGATAATGCTAAAGACAAGACCATAGATTAAACTCGACAGATAATATCGTGGCTTATTAACGATATTATCTGTCTTATCTTTAAAATGATAATAGGGAGAAGGTTATGAAAAAAATATGTTGTTTATTTGTAATACTATTTGTAATTACTACAATGGGTATCGCCGGGGCAGCTGAGAAAAAAATAATAATTAAAACTCCGGATAAGATTATTCAAACCGAAGACACTGCAAATTTGATAGATGGTAAAATAAAGATTCCCCTTAATTTAGTTAAAGATTATCTTTATCAAAATATGGCGATAGATAATCCTAATAAACAGGTATTAATTAATTTTAGTATGCCAAAAATTAAATTTAATAATGATAAGACCAATAACTTGATTTTTAATGGCTTTAAAATAATGTATCCACTGGAAAAGATCAATAATAATGATTATCTTAATATTGACCGCTTAGGGCTACTATTAGGAATTAGCATTGAAGAAAATGAAGATAATATAATAATTACTACTAATAGAAATTCTTATTATAATCCAGTTAAACTTAATTACAGTGCTACTAATGATTTAGCAAAAATTGTTATGGTGTGGCAACCTATTTTAACTGAATCCGCCGCTACAGAAAAATTGCCGGCATTAAACATATTATCACCAAGTTGGTTTAGTATTGTCAGTGCTGATGGAATGATTGACAACAAAGCTGATTACCAATATAGTGTAATGGCAAAAGAAAATAAGTATAAGTTGTGGCCACTAATTACTAATAGTTTTGATCCGGATTTAACCCATAAATTTCTTAATAATAAAAATGCCAGGAAAAATATCATAAAACAATTGGTGGTTTATGCCGGATTATATGAAGTTGATGGTATTAATTTTGATTTTGAAAATATTTATGAAAGCGATCGAGAGCTTTTAAATCAATTTATGTTGGAAGCAACTAAAGCATTACATGATATTAATGTAAAGGTATCCATTGATGTTACAGCACCAATGGATGATTCACAATGGTCAAAATGTTATGATCGTAAGACTCTTGGCAAAATCGTTGATTATGTGATGTTAATGGCTTACGATGAACATTGGCGCACTAGTACAGTTAGTGGTTCAGTAGCGTCTTTGCCTTGGGTGGAAAATGGTGTTGTTAATACTTTAAAGGATGTGCCTAATGAAAAATTAGTGTTAGGCCTACCTTTTTATATGAGAGAGTGGCAAGAACAAACAGTAGCTGGAAAAATTAAGGTTAAAGCTAAAACTGTAGCAATGCACGAAATTGATACAATAATAAAAGATAAAAAGTTAAAGCCTCTGTGGTTAGAAGATAAAGGTCAAGATTATGTTCAATACCAACAAGATGGTGCCATTTATAAGATTTGGATTGAAAATGAAAAATCCTTGGATAAAAAAATTGATTTAGTAGAAAAGTATAATTTAGCTGGTGTGGCAGCTTGGCGGAAAGGTTTCGAAAAACCAGAAGTATGGCAGTTGCTGGAGGAGAAACTTAATAGTAAGGTTCCTGAAGAAACCACTACTTGCATTAAAAAGCCGAAAAAGAAAAAGAAAAAGTCCACTATAACATAGTGGACTTTAAAACCTTAGAGAAAATGCACCTTACGAAAAAGTAAGGTGCATTTTTATTGTAGTGGTAAAAGATTTAAGAAAATAAAATCATATTAAATAATGTAGCTCATAAAAATGTTATTGTTGAGCTACTGTTAGATGAGTTTTGCAGAAATCAATAAAAGCTTGAGCTGCTTTTGATACATATTTATCTTTTTTCCATGCTAGTCCAATATCGACATATTTAGCTTCGGTCAGTGGAATAGCTTTCAAAGTAGTTTCATTATGAACAATAACATCTAGTAAAAAAGAAATACCAACGCCACTAGCGACTAATCCTTTGATGGTTTCAATCTGGTTAGATTCTAAAATTATTCTTGGAGCAATATTATGCTTATCAAATTCCGTTAGAATTGCTTGACGTAAATAAGAGCCTGATTTTAACATAATTAAATTATCTTCATGAATATCATTAAAAGAAATAGTAGTTTTGTTGGCTAACAGATGATCATTCGGTAAACAAGCGACAATTTGATTGGTGGACATTTGAAATAGTTGAAGATTAGAAGGAGCATTGGTTGTAATGACAATTCCAAAATCAAGCTCATCACGTTCTAATTGTTCTCTAATAGCAATAGAGCCTTCTTCGTAGATATAAATATCTAAATTTGAATGAAGTTGTCGAAAATCTGAAAATATCTTGGGAAAGAGATAAGCTCCAATCATTGGTGGTATCCCTATTTTGATGGAGCCTTTTTGTAATTGCTTATAATCATTTAACTCCAATAAGGCATCTTGAATATTACGTAACGCAATATCAATACGATTTAAAAAAACCGTTCCTTCCGGTGTTAAAGTCAGTTGTTTTTGACTTCTATCAAATAATTGAACGCCAAGTTCAGCTTCTAATTTTTTAATAGCAACAGTGATATTCGGTTGTGAAACCTTTAATCTTTCTGCGGCTCTGGTGATATTTTTTAAGCGACTGGCCATTTGAAAATACTCTAGTTGACGCAATTCCATTTGTATTACCTCTTTAATGATTAAGTTGATAAGTTCCTCTTAAGATAATAAGTAAAAACTATATTATCATTATTATATCATATTTTAAAATTATTTAAATTGTTTTAGAAATAAAAATCGCGCTTACCATTTTCAATTTCTTTTAAAGTAGCAATCGTTTTATCTTTAACACTAGGATTGCTTAACTTTTCAACTTCTTTAGCAATTAAGGCATTGCCGACTGCTTTAGTTTTTTCATCAGCGTAATCTATTAGATATTCTTTTAAGGTTAAAATAGCGTTTGGCAAGCACACATTTTGAATTTCGCCTGATTTGGCTAAAGCCATGAATCGATCACCAGTACGCCCTTGACGATAACAAGCGGTACAGTAACTTGGAATATAGCCTTTTTCACATAGCATTTGAATTATTTCATTAGGAGATCTAGTGTCGCTGGTTTCAAATTGCATACTACTTTCAGCAGTATTATTTTTGTCATAATTTTCACGATATGCCCCAACACCGGTACCGGAAGCAGCACTGATTTGAGAAACACCATAATCAATTAAAATATCACGATAAGTCGGATCTTCTCTAGTTGATAATATTAAGCCGGTATAAGGCACTGCTAGCCTAATAATTGCAATAATTTTTGCAAAATCTGCATCGCTGACTAGGTGTGGGAATTTATCTAAAGTTACACCGGTTGCTGGTCTTAGACGAGGGACAGAAATAGTATGTGGACCGACCCCAAATTCTTGCTCTAGATGTTCAGCGTGCAAAAACATAGCTACAGTTTCATACTTAAAATCATATAGACCGTATAAGACACCAATTCCAACATCATCAATTCCGGCCTTCATAGCACGATCCATGGCAGTAGTATGCCAATTATAGTCGCTTTTTGGCCCGGATAAATGTAGCTTTTGGTAAGTGTCGCGATGATAAGTTTCTTGAAACAAAATATATGTTCCAATCCCTGCTTTTTTCAAAAGTTCATATTCAGCAATAGTTGTCGCAGCGATATTAACATTAGCTCGTCTGATACTACCGTTATCATTTTTTACGGAGTAGATTGTTTTTAAGGCATCTACAACATAATCGATAGGGCAATTGACATTATCTTCACCAGCCTCAATCGCAAGACGCTTATGTCCTAAATTTTCTAAAATTTCTACTTCTTTTTTTATTTCAGCCATAGATAATTTTCGGCGCAGTTGTTTTTTGTTACTGGTACGATAACCACAATAAGTACAGTTATTAATACAATAACTCGATAAATATAACGGAGCAAACAACACAATTCGGTCACCATAAATACTTTGTTTAATAAACTGGGCTGTTTTATAAATTTCTTGTAATAATTCTTTATCTTCAACCTGTAATAATATTGCAACTTCAGCTGCGCTTAACCCCGCTAAAGTTTTAGCTTTATTGATTATTTTTGCAATAGATTCTTTGTTTTGAGCAAGTTTTTTTGAATTATCTAACAATTCAAAAATTAAATTATCATCTATAAATGCATCAGAAGTACGTTCTGTTTGCTTTATCATAAAAACACCTCTTTTTTTACTGGATTATTTATATTATTTAGTTTAATATATTATTTATAATATTTCTATAATAAATACATATTTCCTCTACAACAAGAAGGAAAATGTAAAACGATATTGAATTATAAATATTTATGGTCAATATCAAGGAGATATTGTTAATAAATTAAAGTAAAGAAGTGGTGGGGTTTAAATGAGAAGTGATACAGTAAAAAAAGGCTCAACAAGAGCTGCTCATCGTGCATTATTTTATGCAATGGGCTATACTCCAGAAGATTTAAAAAAACCATTAATTGGTGTAGTTAATGCGTTTAATGAGATAATTCCAGGTCATATTCATTTAAGAACAATTGCTGAAGCTGTTAAAACGGGTGTTTCAGCGGCAGGCGGAACACCGATGGAATTTCCGTCTATTGGTATTTGTGATGGTATTGCCATGGGTCATGAGGGAATGCGTTATCCTTTAGCTAGTCGCGAGCTTATCGCTGATTCTATTGAATCGGTAGCGAGCGCTCATGCTTTTGATGGCTTAGTGTTAATTCCTAACTGCGACAAAATAATTCCTGGTATGTTAATGGCCGCAGCACGTTTAAATATTCCATGTGTTGTTGTTAGTGGTGGGCCGATGATGGCGGGCCGTCATGATCAAAAAGAAATTAGTGTAAGCCAAATTTTTGAAGCTGCTGGTAAATTTGAAGCTGGTGAAATATCAGCAACAGAATTAGATCAAATGGAACAATCAGCTTGTCCAGGCTGTGGTTCTTGTGCCGGACTATTTACTGCTAATAGCATGAATTGTTTGACAGAAGCCTTAGGGATGGGTCTTCCGGGGAATGGAACTATTCCAGCTGCCCATACCGGAGCAAGAAAAGCCTTGGCGAAAAAAGCTGGTGAAGCAATTTTGGAATTAGTAAAAAAAGATATTAAGCCTCGTGATATTATGACGAAAAATGCTTTTGAAAATGCGATTGCTGTTGATATGGGTATTGGTGGATCTTCTAATACTGTATTACATTTGACGGCGATTGCTCACGAAGCTGGTATTGATTTACCGTTATCATTATTTGATGAAATCAGTGCTAAAACACCATATATTACAAAGTTAAGCCCAGGAGGTTTCCATCACTTACAAGATTTAAATGATGCTGGTGGGATAAGTGCTGTAATTAAAGAATTAGCTAAACGTGGAGTAATTCATACTGATGCTATTACAATTACCGGAACGATGGCAGAACGTATTGAAAATGCAGTGATCAGATCATCAGAGGTTATAAAAACAGTGGAGGAACCTTATCGTAATAAGGGTGGTATTGCCATTTTAAAAGGAAATTTAGCATTAGATGGCGCTGTAGTAAAAGAAAGTGCTGTTACTGAAGATATGCTAGTATTCGAAGGAAAAGCAAAAGTATTTGATTCTGAGGAAGCTGCTATTGAAGCTATTTTAGCACGTAAGGTCTTTGATGGTGATGTCGTTGTTATTCGTTATGAAGGACCGAAAGGTGGTCCGGGAATGAGAGAAATGCTTAATCCGACAGCAGTAATTGCTGGAATGGGATTGAAAGTAGCATTATTGACTGATGGTAGATTCTCCGGAGCTACTAGAGGAGCTTGTATTGGACATGTTTCACCAGAAGCAATGGAAGGTGGTAATATCGCCTTGGTTGAAAATGGTGATACAATTTTCATTGATATTCCTAATAGAATTTTAGAGGTTAAAGTTAGTTCAGAAGAATTGGCACAAAGAAAAGCAAATTGGAAAATGCCTCTACCTAAAGTAACTAGTGGTTATTTAGCGCGTTATGCGAGAATGGTTACTTCGGCTAGTACAGGTGCAGTTTTAAAGTAGAATAAAATTTAAATCCCACTGCTAGTCGGTGGGATTTTGTTTTTTTTAGATAATTGTATATAATATAATTATAAATATTAATAGAGGTGTAGTTAATGCATATTGTTTTAGTAGAACCCGAAATACCTGGTAATACCGGTAACATTGCACGATTATGTGCAGCCACCGGAACGGAATTACATTTAGTAAAGCCTTTAGGCTTTTCCGTTGATGACAAAGCTTTAAAAAGAGCAGGCCTTGATTATTGGCATTTAGTAAAAGTGCATTATCATGATAGTTTTATAGAGTTATATGAACAGTATCCAAAAAGTAATTTTTATTTTAATACAACTAAAACTACTAAAAGTTACGGAGAAATTAAATTTTCACCTGATGATTTTTTAGTTTTTGGTAAAGAAACAGCAGGGTTACCGGAAAAAATATTGAATTTAAACAAAGAGAACTGTATTAGAATTCCGATGTATAGTGAAGCTAGATCGCTTAACTTATCTAATGCAGTAGCTATTGTATTATACGAGAGTTTAAGACAACACGGTTTTGAAGGTTTGATTTAAGTTGGAGGTTTTAAATTTTGAATTTTGATGGCGCTTTTTTAGAAGCAATAAAAAAAATAGTACCAAGTGAAAATATATTATTAAATGAGCCCTTGGCAAAACATACTACTTTTAAAATTGGTGGTCCTGCCGATATCTTTATTAATGTATCATCAACACAAGAAGTTTCACAAATAATAAAATTATGTGAAGAAAACCAAGTTAACCTTCATGTTTTAGGTAATGGTTCCAATATTTTAGTATTAGATAAAGGGATTAGAGGTGTTTTGGTCAAGTTTGGGCACAATTTTGCAAAAATGAAATTTGAAAATAATAGATTTATTGTTGGGGCTGGTGCATTATTAAAAGATGTAGCCAATTTCGCAGCACAAAATGGTCATAGTGGAATGGAGTTTGCAGTTGGAATACCGGGGAGCATTGGCGGTGCCGTGTTTATGAATGCCGGAGCTTATGAAGGTGAAATGAGTAAAGTTGTAGAAAGCGTTACTGCCATAAATCAAGCCGGTGAAATAATTAAATATCAGAATAGTGAAGTTGATTTTTCATATCGACATAGTATTTTTCAAGATAATCATCATATTATTTGTGAAGTTACTTTAAATCTTGGAGCTGATAATCAAACTGAAATTACTGAAAAGATGAATGATTTCACTACTAGAAGGGAAAGTAAACAACCACTGGATATGCCAAGTGCCGGCAGTACTTTTAAGCGGCCGGTAGGATATTTTGCCGGAACTTTAATTGAGCAAGCCGGGTTAAAAGGGTTTAAAGTTGGTGGGGCAATGGTTTCTCCTAAACATGCTGGTTTTGTTATTAATGCGGGTGGTGCGACAGCACAAGATGTGCTGGACTTAATTAAAGAAATACAAAGAATTGTTTATGAAAAGCATGGCGTTAACTTACAGCCGGAAGTAAAAACGATGGGTGAGTAAACAGAGGATTTAATTTATTTGGGGGTATGAAACATGAAATTGCAATTTTTAGGCGCAGCACAAATGGTAACAGGTTCATCCTTTTTATTAGAAGTTGCAGATAAGAAAATTTTAATTGACTGTGGTTTATTTCAAGGTTCAAAAGCTGTAAGAATGCTCAATTATCGTGAGTTTTTATATGACCCTCAGACTATAGATTGTGTAATTTTAACGCATGCTCATATTGATCATTGCGGATTAATTCCTAAGCTGTGCAAAAATGGCTTTAAAGGTCCTATTTATGCCACTAAAGTGACTAATGAATTGTGCCGAATAATGTTACCTGATAGTGCTCATATTCAAGAATATGATGCTTCGTTAATTAACAAAAAAGGGCAACGTTCTGGGAAAAAAATAATCGAGCCAATTTATACTGTTGATGATGCTTTTTTAGCATTACAACAATTTGTGGAAGTTGATTATGTTGAAGATTTAATGCTTGATGAAAATATTACGGTTAGGTTTAATGATGCCGGACATATTATGGGATCAGCTATTTTAGAGATTTTTGTGCATGAAAATAATGAAACAATTAAATTGTTGTTTTCAGGAGACTTAGGACAACCTAATCAGCCTATCATCAAGGATCCTAGTATTATTAGTGGTGCTGATTATGTTATTTGCGAATCAACTTACGGCAATAGGATTCATAAATTTTATGATAAGGAAGCTAAATTGGCTGAAATCATCAATGATACCGTGGCACGAGGTGGCAATATAATTATTCCTTCCTTTGCAGTCGGCAGAACACAATCTGTATTGTATTATCTAAGTAAACTAGTAAAAGAAAGTAAAATCCCCGAAATTCCTATTGTGATTGATAGTCCGCTTGCTATTGCGGCTACTAATATTATTGATAATAATCAACAAGAATTTGATGAGGAAACATTAGCTTTATTATCTTATGATGGTAGTATTTTAGATGTGCCTAATCTGCGACTAACAAAAACCTTTGATGAATCAAAAGAATTAAATAATATCGAAGGTTCCGCTATTATTATTTCTGCTAGTGGTATGGCTGATGCTGGCCGCGTTTTACACCATTTGAAACATAATTTATGGCGTCCGGAGTCTAGTGTATTATTTGTTGGCTATCAAGCCGAAGATAGTATGGGGAAACGCTTAATTGATGGTATTAAACGTGTTAAAATCATTGGTGAAGAAATCACGGTAAGGGCTAAAATATACAATTTGGATGGATTTTCCGCGCATGCGGACAGAGAACAGATTGTTGATTGGTTAAAACAAGTAGTAAACCCGATTCCTAATAATATTTTCTTAGTTCATGGTGAACTAAGTGCCTCACAGCCATTTGCTGAATATGTTGAAGAAGTTATCCCTACTAAAACTTATATTCCTAAATATGGTGATATTGCTATTATTGATGGACGTAATTGGCATATTGAAGAAACTCAAGTAGTTCTTGAACCTGCCGTTAAAGACCTTGAAGAAATCTTTAGCTTGGCGGAATCTGATTTTATCATTATTAAAAAACGCTTACTCGATTTAGTTTTAGCACAGCCTAATAAGCTAAAAGAAACTGAAATAAGAATTGGCAAAGTATTACGTTATGCTAAAAAAATATTGAATGATTTATAAATAGCAGGTTTTTCAAATAATTAGAAGAATTATTATAATAAGACTTCTAATTATTTGAAAGTTGGGATGTTATAATGGTGATTTTGTTAATAGTAATAATTATTTCATTAATAATATATTGGTTATTTTATAAAAAAAGCAATAGTGCGATAACCTTATGTAAAAATAAATCAGTTTGGCCTTCATTACTTAGTGTTATTGGTCTTGGTATGCTTATTAATTATTTCTCCAATGATAACAATGATAATAACGTTAATAAAAACAATGAAATAAATGAAGATTATGATAATGAGTTTTATTATAATGATACTTATTTGGATGATGAATTTTTAAATGAAGATATCAACGAAGATGATGAAGATTATGGTGATAACGATTATGAATAAGTAAAGATATTGTGAAAGAAGTGAAAAGTTTGTGAAAAAAATTTTAAAAAATCTTAAGCTTGAAACAAAACTA
>RRZT011408503.1_pt1 | contig 10876 bp, 8 predicted proteins | sample 2165551 | NCBI WGS metagenome assembly RRZT01 (sample SAMN10456910, study PRJNA506462) | wastewater metagenome | biome: wastewater; feature: sludge; material: wastewater sludge; isolation source: wastewater sludge with Escherichia coli K12::gfp cells carrying plasmid... | place: USA: Moscow, Idaho ...
GGCGTGGGCTCGAACCGGCCGGGTGTTCGAGCGCGTCGAACTGCTCGGTCGGGACCGCCGGCCGTTTGCTCGACTGGTTTTCGCCGGCGCGCCGGTCGGCCGCGAGCTGGCGGTGCTGTTCAACGTCTTGCGCGGCGACATGGCCTTTGCCGGGCCGCGGGCGCTGACGGCCGGGGAAGCCGCGACGGTGCCGGTCGAGGCGGAACGGCGTTTCGGCATGCGTCCCGGCGTATTCTCACCGTACCAGCTCCAGCGCCGGGTCGGCATCGCCCACGACTCGGAGTGGGCGTTGGACCGTGCCTTCGTCGGGCGGCCCAGCTTGCGCGGTAGCTCGGGGCTGGTCGCGCGCTCCCTGCTCGCCGGATTGCTGGGCGGCGGTGACCGGCCGATGCCGCCCGCGCTCGATTTCTTCGGTGTGCCGGTCGTCAACACCACCATGGACGAGGCGGTGGACTGGATCGCCGCCCGCGCCGCCGGAGCGGCGGGCGAAAGTGAAAGCGAAGCCAAATTTCTGCTGGCGTTCGTCAACCCGGACTGCCTCAATATCGCCCACGACAACGCCCGCTACCGGACCGTGCTCCAGCGCGCGGCGCGGGTGTTGCCGGACGGCATCGGCCTGCAAATCGGTTGCCGGATGCGCGGTTTCGCGCTGGCCGCCAACGTCAACGGCACCGATCTGTTTCCGCGGCTGTGCGAGCGCGCCGCCCGCGATGGCTTGTCGCTGTTCCTGCTGGGCGCGCGGCCGGGCGTGGCCGAAGCGGTCGCCGATAACATGCGCCGGCGCTATCCCGAGCTGATCGTCGCCGGCACCCGGCACGGCTATTTCGCGCCGTCGGAAGAGAGCGACCTGATCGCTCGCATCAACGCTTCCGGGGCGCGAATCCTGTTGGTGGCTTTCGGCGTGCCCCGGCAGGAGTTGTGGCTGGCGGAGCATCGCGACCGCCTGCGGCCGCCGGTGCGGATGGGCGTCGGGGGGCTGTTCGATTTCTACTCCGGCCGGATTCCCCGCGCGCCGTTGTGGCTGCGCGAAATCGGCCTGGAATGGACCTGGCGGCTCGCCCAGGAACCGGGGCGGATGTGGCGGCGCTACCTGCTCGGCAATCCCTTGTTTCTCTACCGGGTCTGGCGCCAAACCCGCCGGGAAGCGCGACGATGAGCGAACTGTCGGACCGGTGGCTGGAGCCGGACCCGGAGTTGCGGGAGGCGCTGCTGCGCCGTTACGGCCAGATTCGGCCCGACGGCTTCTGGCAGCGCCTGCGGTTCCAGGGCAAGCGGCTGGCCTGGAAAGCGGTGATCGGCGGAACCTACGTCTTCAAGCGCCTGCTCGACATCGTGGTGTCCCTGGAGCTGCTGATTGTGCTGGCCCCGGTGTTTTTGCTCGTGGCGGCCGCCATCAAGCTCGAATCGCCGGGACCGGTGTTCTTCAAGCAAATCCGGGTCGGCCGCTGGGGCAAACTATTCCCGATGTGGAAGTTTCGCTCGATGTACGTCGATGCCGAAGCCCGCAAGGCCGAACTGCTGGCCCGCAACGAGTCGGCCGGCGGGGTGATTTTCAAGATGAAGCGCGATCCGCGCATCACGCGGGTCGGGCGGATCATCCGTCGCGCTTCCATCGACGAGTTGCCGCAATTCTGGAACGTGCTGGTCGGCGACATGTCGTTGGTGGGGCCGCGCCCGGCCTTGCCCAGCGAAGTGGACCAATATTCCCTGGCCGACCGGCGGCGGCTGGACGTGATCCCCGGCATCACCTGCATCTGGCAGGTATCGGGGCGCTCCGAAATACCCTTTCCCGAACAGGTCAAGCTCGACGTGCGCTATATCGAGTCCTCCTCGCCGTGGCAGGACATCCTGATTCTGCTCAAGACGGTGCCGGCGGTGTTGCTGGGGCGGGGGGCCTACTAAGCCGTGCAGGTATTAATTTTCGCCGACCGGCTAGGCCAGGAACTCCAGCCGCTCACCGAGCGGACCGCCGTGGCATTGCTGCCGGTGGTCGGCAAACCGGTATTGGAGCACGCGCTGGAAATGGTGGCCGCCGCCGGCTTGCGCGAGGCGCTCGTCGCCATTTCGTCCCAAGCCGAGGCGTTGCGGGCGGCCTTCGGCGACGGTGGCCGCTGGGGGATGCGGCTGGATTACGTGCTCACCCGGGGCGAGGCCGATCCGGACGAAGTGGTGGAATTGGGTCGAGCCCGCCTGGAGAGCGAGGTGCTGGCCTTGCGCGGCGATGTCTTGCACGGAACCCCTCTCGCCCGATTTCTCCGGTCGGCCGGCGAAATCGCCGGCCCGGTGGTGTACGGCAAAACCCCGGACGCGCCGATCAGCCTCTGCCTGCATCGGGCGGGCGGCCGGGGCGGGTTGGAGTTGTTGCGCTGGCCGGTCGCGCCGAATCCGGCCCCGCCAGCCTGGCCGGTGGTGGAACTGGGCGAAGGAGCGGTCAAACCTCTGGAATCGTTGCGCGCCTTCCACCGGGCCAATCTCGACGCCGCCGCCGGCCGGATTCCGGGGCTGATCGTGCCCGGCCGGCCGGTGGCTTTGGGCTTGACCGTGGGCCTGCGATCCCGAGTGTCGCCCCGCAGCCTGCGTCGGGGCATCGCCTGCGTCGGCCGAAATTGCCGGATCGAACCGAGCGCCCAGATGCACGGCGAAGTGGTGATCGCCAACCATGTGATCGTGGACCGCCTCGCTTTGTTGAGGGACAGCGTGGTGCTTTCGGACACCTACATCGGGGAGCTGGTGGAGGTGAGCAATGCCATCGTCCAGGGCAACCGTCTGATTCGGGTCGATATCGGCGCCGTGCTGTCCGTGGCCGAGACGTTTCTGCTGGCCGATCTGGAGGAGGCGACCCTGAGCCGTTTGGTGGCCGAGCCCCTGAACCGCTTGCTGGGGACGGTCGTCCTGGGATTGTCGCTGCCTCTATGGCCGCTGGCGCTGGCCGCCGCGCTGACCGAGAATCCCGGTCAACCGCTGCGGGCGATGCGGCTGCGCGGCAATCGGCTCGAGTTCGACGCGTTCGGCGTGCGCCAGCGGCGGGTGTTTGATGTCCGGGAGTGGGCGACTTCGATCCCGGTGCTGCGATATCTGCCGAGGTTGCTGGCGGTGGTCAGCGGCGATCTGCGCCTGGTGGGCGCGGAACCGCTGACGCCGGAGCAAGCCGCCGGCCGAGTGGAGGAGTGGGAGCTGTTGGGCGACCGGGCGCCGGCCGGGCTGATCGGTCCGACCCAGTTGCTGTTGCCGGGGTCTGCCCCGCGCGAGGAGCGCCTGATGAGCGACGCTTTTTACGCCCGCCAGCGCGGCACCCGCAAGGATTTGTACTATCTGGCGCGGGGCCTGGCCGCGCTGTTTTCGCGCCGCGCCTGGTGGCGGGGTTGAATCTGACCGGCCTGCTTTCGGCCCGGGGGTGACGACATGGAACCGGATTTTTGGCACGAACGCTGGGTGCGAGCCGAAATCGGCTTTCACCAGCAGGACATCAACTTTCATCTCCAGCGGTTTTGGGACCGGCTGGGCCTGCCGGCGGGGCGGCGGGTGTTCGTCCCCCTGTGCGGCAAAAGCCGCGACATGCTGTGGCTGGCGGGCGAGGGTTATCCCGTGACCGGGGTGGAAATCAGTCCGGTCGCGGTGGAGGCCTTCTTCGAGGAAAACGGCTTGCGGCCGAATCGCTGGCGGGAAGGGGCCTTCGAAATTTGGGAGCAGGACGAGATTCGCGTTCTGCTAGGCGATTTTTTTGCCCTCGAACCGGGCTATCTCGCCGAAATCGCCGGTGTCTACGACCGCGCTTCTCTGATCGCTTTGCCGCCGGCCATGCGCGAGCGCTACGCGCGCAAGCTGGCGGCGATGCTGCCCGCCGGAATCCAAACTTTGCTGGTGACGCTGGAGTACGACCAAGCGGCGTTGGTGGGGCCGCCGTTCGCGGTCGGCGAGACCGAGGTGCGGGCGCTGTTCGAGCCGGCTCACGCCGTGGAGTTGCTCCATACCCGCGACGCGCTGGCCGAGGAATCGCGCTGGCGGGAGCGCGGTTTGACGTGGTTGCTGGAAAAAGCCTATCGGCTGACGCACCGGGCGGCGACCGGCGCATGACGGATGCGGTGTCGCTGTCGCCGCCGGCGGTGGTGTGGCGGGTTTTTCTGCCGTTCGCCGCCGGCTATTGCCTGTCTTACATTTACCGCACCATCCATGCGGTGCTGTCGCCTCATCTGGCGGCGGAACTGGGGCTGGATGCCGGCGATCTCGGTCTGTTGACCAGCGTCTATTTCCTGACCTTTGCCGCGTTCCAATTACCCTTGGGCGTGTTGCTGGACCGATTCGGCCCGCGTCGGGTGGAAGCGACCTTGTTGCTGTTCGCGGCGGCCGGCGCCGGCGTGTTCGCGGCGAGCGGCGGCTTGACGGAGCTGCTGATCGGCCGGGGTTTGATCGGGTTGGGGGTGTCGGCCTGCCTGATGGCCAGTTTCAAGGCGTTCGTGATGTGGTTTCCCGCCGAGCGGTTGCCCTCGGCCAACGGCTGGGTGCTGGCGGCGGGCGGGCTGGGGGCGCTGGCCGCCACCGCGCCGGTCGAAGCCGTGTTGAGGCTGACCGACTGGCGGGGGTTGTTCGCCGGGCTGGCGGGGTCGAGCGTGGCGGTCGCGCTCGCCCTGTTTCTGGCGGTGCCGGAACGCGGCGGCGCGACGGTGGGGGACTGGCGCTCGCAAGTGCGCGGTGTGGCCGATATTTTCCGCAGCGAGGTTTTTTGGTGGATCGCCCCGAGCAGCGTGTTGTCCCAAGCCTCGTTCCTGGCGATTCAGAGCTTGTGGGCGGGTCCCTGGTTGCGCGACGTGGCGGGGTTGGACAAAGCCTCGGCCGCCGATTGTCTCTTCTGGACTGCGGCGGCCATGGTGGGGGGGTTCCTCGGCATGGGGCAACTGGCCTACCGGCTGTCGCGGCGCGGGCTGCCACCGGTGGCGGTGGCGGCGGGCGGCATGGGTTTGTTCATGCTGGTGCAACTGGCGTTGCTGGCCGGGGTCGGCCCTCTGCTGCCGCTGTGGGCGCTGTTCGGGTTTTTCGGCACCAGCGGGATGTTGAATTACGCGATTCTGTCGCAAGCCTTCGCGCCCGCTCTCGCGGGCCGGGTCAACACGGCGCTGAACCTGCCGGTGTTCGTGCTGGCGTTCGCCGGCCAATGGGGGATGGGGGCGATCATCAACCGCTGGCCGGCGGCGGGCGGCGGTTACGCCGAAGCCGGCTATCGGCTCGCGTTCGGGCTGGCGCTGGGGGGACAATTGCTTTCTTGGATTTGGTTGCTGGCGAAATGGGCTCGCCGGCGAGCTTAAACGGCGAAACGGGTGTCCAACCGGGATAGCGGCGCGAAAAGCCGTCGCGAGCGATGTCGAGCCCGCGCATCGAGCGACCGGTTTGGGTCGCTCGATCGGCTGATCGGGCGCGGGATGGGAAACTTGGAGGCGCCCAGAGTCGAGAGGGTTGTTCGAGAGTGATGGAAATTCCAGGCTACACGATAGTGCGCAAGATCGGCGAAGGCGGTATGGCCGCCGTCTATCTCGCCATTCAGGAATCGCTCGGTCGCCAAGTCGCCCTGAAAGTCATGAAATCGGCGCGGGTCAACGATGAGAGCTTCGCCGATCGGTTTCTGAAGGAAGGGCGCATCATCGCCCAGTTCCAGCATCCGCAAATCATCACGGTCTACGATTTCGGCTCGCACGGCCCCCACTATTATTTTTCCATGGAGCTGCTCCCGGAAGGGACCCTAGCGCAGCAAATCGAACAGGGCTTGAGCCTGGAACGCGCCCTGGAGATCGTCAAATCCATCGCCGTGGCGCTGGCCTACGCCCACAAGCGAGGCGTTATCCATCGCGACATCAAGCCGCAGAATATCCTGTTTCGCCAAGACGGCACCCCGGTGCTCAGCGATTTTGGCATCGCCAAGCTGGTCGATGCTGACGATACCCAGTTGACCGCGCCCGGACTGGCCATCGGCAGTCCCGTTTACATGAGCCCGGAGCAAATCACCGGCAAGAAGCTGGATCACCGCTCCGATCTTTACAGCCTCGGTATCGTGTTTTACGAAATGCTCGCCAGGCAGCCGCCTTATCGGGCGGACGATGTCATCGGCATCGCCATGATGCATTGCGCTCAGCCGGTCCCGGAATTGCCGGCCGGGTTCGGTCAGCTTCAGCCGATGTTGCGGAAACTGTTGGCCAAGGATCCCGCCGACCGTTTTCAGAATGCCGAGGAATTGATCCGCGCGCTCGAACACCCCAGAATCAGGCAACCGTTTTATTCCTTTCGCGATACGACCCGGATCGCTCGATCGTTTAAAAGCTACTCGCAGCCCAAGAAGATCGTTTTGGCGGGTGGGTTATTCTTGTCAATCATGGCCGTGGGCAGCACGATTTATTCGACCCTTTTTTGGCGATTGACCCGCACCGATTCCGAAATCGGCGCCGTTGACTTGCCGCCCGTACCGGAAAATCGCGCCGCGCTCACCGCCAATTACGAGCAGCTTGCCGTCAGGCATTTTCAGAAGGAAGAATTCGGGCCAAGCCTGGAATTGATCAAACTGGGTCTTAACGCTTCACCGAACGATGGCCGACTGCTGGCGTTACGCGAAAAGGTCGAACGCCATCAGGACGCCTCCCGCTTGCTGGAACAGGCCCAGCGCGACTATCGCGACGGAATGTTCGAGCGGAGCCTGCAACGGGTCGAGGAAGGGCTGCGGCGCGTGCCCGATCACGGCGGATTGGCGCTGTTGCGCGATACCTTGCGCACCCGAGCGGAAGACCGGCAACGACAGGCCGAGCAATTCTTGTCGCAGGCGCACGCCCACTGGCAGGCGGGCGATTCTGAGGGTAGCTTGAAACTGATCGAGCAGGGCTTGCAACAGGTTGCCGGCCACCCCGAATTGGTGACGCTGCGCGAGGTGATTCAAGGCCAGAGCAAGCAGCGGCAACACGTCGCCCAACTGCTGGCTCAAGCGCGCGATTTGCTGGGGCGGGGCGAGCTGGACGAAAGCCTGAAGCGGATCGAGGAAGGGCTGAGTTCGGCCTCCGAACAGTCCGATTTTCTCGCATTGCGCGATCAGGTGAAAACGGCCATCGCGACCAACAACCGTATCGGCGAATTGCTGCGGGATTGCGCCACCCGCTTCCCGCTAGACCGTCTGACCGACCAGCAGGGCAGCGAGGTGGCAGGGTGCTACAATCAAATATTGGCTTTGTCGCCCGATCACGGCCAGGCGCGCGCCAGGCTGGAGCAAGTCGCCGACCGCTACGCGGATTTGGCGAATGGCGCCCTCGACAAAGCGGATTTTCGACTGGCCGACGCATATTTGGCGCAACTGGCCCGGATCAGGCCCGATCATGCCCGACTCGCCAGCCTGAACCGGACGCTGCGGTCCAAGCGGGAGCAGGCGGCCATCGAGGCGCGGCGGATGCTGGAGAGCGAAGCCAAGCGGCGGGCCGCCGACGAGGCCAAGCGTCAAGCCGCCGAAGAGGCAAAACGCCGCGCCAGCGCGACTCTCCCCGCAGCCCCGCCGGCCAATCCGCCGGCTCGTCCTAAATCACCCGAAGGCACGGTTTTTAAACCTGAAATAACGGCGTCGCCGAAGCCGGCCAAACCCAGGGCGGAGCTCGCCGGCCAGCCGCGCCAAAAAGGGCCAAAGCCCGGCTGCCGAGAAGCGTTGCTCAAGGCGCAGCTCGGAGAACCGCTTTCAGCCACCGAACAGGAGGAGTGCAGACCATGAGTGTGTTTCAGCTTGATAGCCCAGGATTTATTCGGAGTTTGGGCGCTTTGGCGCTCGCGGCGTTCCTGGGGGGGTTAGGAGGATGCACCACCCCGCCCGCCGACGAGAAACAGGCACCAGCTCCGGCCCCGCCGGTTCAGCCGGTTCCCTTCGATGAGGCGATGCTGAAGGCAGCGAACGACTTGTTCGGCCGCGCGCAGTTGCCCGATGCGGGCGCCAAGGAAGCGGCCAAGTATGCTCTGGTGATCGATCCCTTGATCGACGGTGTAACGGGCGCGCAATCGGCCGCCACCCGCTCCATGGAAACGCGCCTGGTCGAATTGGTCAAGAACAAGTATCCGCAATTTGCGGTGCAACCCTTCTCGACGGCGACGGTGGCCAAATCTCCCATCGTGCTGGTCGGCACGTTTACCGGCGTCAACAAGGAAGGAAAAACCGAGGGCGCGCGCGACGCGTTCCGCATCTGTCTCGCGCTGGCCGATCTCAAGACGGGCAAGATCATCTCCAAGGGCACCGCTCGCGCCAAGCCCGAAGGGGTCAATATCACCCCCACCACCTATTTTAAAGACAGCCCCACTTGGACGCCGGATCAGGCCACGGAGAGTTACATCAAGACCTGCCAGGGCACCAAGGCGGGCGATCCGATCAATCCCGCTTATGTGGATCGCATTCTCACGGCGGCGCTGATCAGCGAGGCGATCAACGCCTACAACGACCGCCAGTACCAGAAAGCGTTAGAGCTGTACCAGAGCGCGCTCCGCTCGCCGGGGGGCCAGCAGTTGCGGGTCTACAACGGTCTTTATCTCGCCAGTTGGAAGCTGGGCCGCCGCGACGACGCGACCGATGCCTTCGGCAAGATCGTGGACTATGGCTTGACCAACAAGCGCCTCGCCGTCAAATTTTTATTCAAGCCCGGCTCGACCGACTTCTTGGCGGACCGGCAGGTTTCGGGGCCGTACCCGCTGTGGCTGAAGCAGATCGCTGAAGGCACCGCCCAGAATCAGGGGTGTCTGGAGGTTGTCGGGCACACCAGCCGCACCGGTCCCGAGCCGATCAACGAGCGCTTGTCCCTGCTCCGGGCCGAATCCATCAAGACCAAATTGGAGCGGGACCGGCCGGCGCTGAAAGCCCGGACCATCGCCAACGGCGTGGGTTCGAAGGAGAATCTCATCGGCACCGGCACCGACGACGCTCGGGACGCGCTGGATCGACGGGTCGAGTTCAAGGTGGTCGATTGTCGCGCGCCCGGTTAAATCGCGGGGCGGGAGCGATCGATCGCGGCGGTCGGCTCGGCGTCTGACAGGCCGCACAAAAATTCCCCTCTCCCTGCGGGAGAGGGGTTGGGGGGTGAGGGCGTCAGTTCGACGAGCGGGCTCGCCGAAGCTGTACCGAAACGTCTCTAAAACCGCGCGGGCTTGGTTTTACTTTCCCACTCGGCGGCTTGGCGCGGATCGCGCGGTAAGCCCAGCTCGCCGTTCCGATACGCTTGCGCCAGGCGGCGAGCCGCGCCGGAATGCCCTCCGGCGCTGGCCCGCCGCAGCCAGGCAATGGCCGCCGGATCGTCGCGGCCGACGCCGCGACCTTCCGCGTAAGCCAGCGCGACCTGATATTGCGCCGGCGCATAACCCCGCTCGGCCAAGCGCTGAAACCACTCGAAGGCCAGTTCCGGCGAGGCGGGCAGCCCTTCGCCGCGCCGATAAGATTCGGCCAACCAGTACTGTCCGCCCACATCGCCTCCCCGCGCCGCCTTGTCGAACCAATAGCTGGCCAGCCGGGCGTTGCGCTGAACGCCAAGACCTTGGCGATACAGGAAACCCAGCCGAAACTGGGAAGGCGCGTGGCCGTTTTCCGCCAGCGAGGCCAGGGTCGCGGCCCCGGCGCGGTAATCGCGGTGAAACAACTGTTGCATCCCTGTCCGGTATCGCGCCTGCTGGAGATCGTCGCAGCCGGTCAGCAGCGACAAGCACACCAGCAGCAAGGAGCGGGGAAGACGCGACATCACGCCTCGGGGTCCGAGGGCAGGGACGGTGGCGAAGAGGGCCGGGAACCCGAGCGGATACCCCGTTGCAGCAACCCGCCGAGGATGACCTTGCGCAAAAACGAGCGGTGCAACAGCAGCCAAGCGAGCAGCGGCGCGACCACCGGCAGCACCAGCACCGCCAGTTGCCGGCCCAGCCCCCACAGATAATAGGATGCCGGCGAATCCGGCAGGGCCAGGGCGAAATCGGCGGGCGGGGTTTCGGTCAGCAAGGGCACATGCGTTCGGTACAGCGCCAGTTGAAACTGCGCGTACAGCAGGACCATGGCGCAGATCACCGGCAGCAGGGCCAGCGTGCCGAGCAGCAGCCGGCGGAGCAGCGCCCGCCCCGGCGTGGCCAAGGTCAAGCCCCAGAACAGCGGCAGGATCACGGTCGCGCGGTTGAACGCCAGCGGCAGGGCCGCGAACATCTGGGCCGAGTCGGTCAGCGGTGGCAGCAGGCTGACGAGCAAGCCTTTGTCGCCGTCCAGGCCGACGCCCAGGACGGCTTCCGGCCACAGCCACGGACTGAGCAGGCCGACGCCGTGCCCCAGCCCTTTCGCCAGGGGTTCCCGGACGAGCCACCACCACGCCATCAAGCAGAGCGGCAGGCAGAGCGCCGCGCCCAGCAGCAAGCGCAGCAGCGGATCAAGCGGCCGTCGCATCGGGCATGGTCGTCAGCGGCAACCGGCGCAGCCACAGCAGGAAAATCAGCAGCACGTCCATCAGGATCAGCGCATCCCAAACGTACCAGTGCACCCAGTAAAACCACGCCGGTTTCCAGAGCCCCAGGTACACCAGACTGACGATGCGCGCCAAATTGAGAATCTGGACGCCCAGGAAGCCGATCAACAGCCCCGCCAGCCGATGCGGCCATGGCGCGGGAAAGGCCAGCATGGCGGTCCACAGCAGCAGGGTGGCTTCCACCCCATTGCAGAGATCGAGAATGCGCACGCTGAAACCGGGGATGCTCAGCACGTTGCCCTGGACCCAGGCTTGGCCTCCGAAAAAGGTGATGACCGCGCCGGCCGCGACCGTCAGCCCGTCGGTAAAAGGCGCGATGAAGCCGTCCCGAACCGGGGGCAGGTAGACCGTGCCGTACAGCATCAGCCCGATTCCGACAAAGGCCAGCA
>RRZT010225702.1_pt1 | contig 10875 bp, 7 predicted proteins | sample 2165551 | NCBI WGS metagenome assembly RRZT01 (sample SAMN10456910, study PRJNA506462) | wastewater metagenome | biome: wastewater; feature: sludge; material: wastewater sludge; isolation source: wastewater sludge with Escherichia coli K12::gfp cells carrying plasmid... | place: USA: Moscow, Idaho ...
ACGACCTGCTCAAGGGTGCGGGGTTGTCGGCCACCGAGGCCGCCGACGTGTTCGCCCAGTGGAACACCGGCGACCTCGACAGCTACCTGATCGAGATCACCTCAGAGGTGCTGCGCCAGGTGGACGCCCGTACCGGCAAGCCCCTGGTCGACGTGGTCGTCGACGCCGCGGGCATGAAGGGCACCGGCACCTGGACCGTGATGGAGTCGCTCAACCTGGGCGTGCCGGCCGCGGCGATCGCCGAGGCCGTGTTCGCCCGCGCGGCGTCCAGCAGCCCCGAACTGCGAGCCGCCGCCCAAGCCGCGCTGCAGGGCCCCGACGGCACGATCAACACCGACGACCGCGACGCGTTCGTGGCCGACGTCCGTCAGGCGCTGTGGTGCGCCAAGGTGATCGCCTACGCGCAGGGCCTGCACCTGATCAAGGTGGCCGGGCAGCAATACGGGTGGGACATCGACGTGGCCGCCTGCGCCCGCATCTGGCGCGCCGGCTGCATTATTCGCGCCAAGCTGCTCGACCGCATCAGCAACGAATACGCCGCCGGCAACCTCGAAACGCTGCTCGAAGCGCCGTCGATCAGCGCCGAACTGGCCAACTGCAACGACGCCTGGCGTCGGGTGGTGGCCAAGGCCAGCGAGGCGGGCGTGCCGATCCCCGGGTTCAGCTCGGCGCTGTCGTACTACGACCTGGTGCGGGCCAAGCGCACCAACGCCGCGCTCACCCAGGGTCTGCGCGACTTCTTCGGCTCGCACACCTACCGCCGTGTCGACACCGACGGCACCTTCCACACCCAGTGGTCGGGCGATCGCTCCGAGGTCGAAGCAGTCGACTCCCACTGATCGGGCGGGATCTTCCGACGCTGGGCCTGCATGACTCCCCGACCGGACGCCGGGGATCTCTCAGCCGCTCGGGGCAGCGAGACCCGGATCAAGCCCGGGATGAGGCACCACCCGCTTTTCGTTGCGCTTGACTCAACCGGCGCCGCAACGGCGTGAGGCCTCGTCATCCCGGCGGACGCCGGGATCTCCCCAATCGCGCCCTCGGAGCATGCGAGATCCCGGGTCAAGCCCGTGATGACGTGCGCCACCCAGTCGCGGGGGTGGTGGCACCCCCCTGAGCTAGAGTCAGAGGCAAGGGGGCTTCGTTGATCGTCTTTCTCGCCATCGGCGTGATCGGCATTGTGCTGCTCCTGGTGGCCCTGTTCGTCGGTGATCATCTCGACGGCGCCTTGGACGCCCTGGGCGGCGGCGACTGGTTCACCGGAGCGGCGCTGGCAGGCTTTCTCGGCGGTGTCGGTTTCGTCGGAGCGGCGGCACTCGCGCTCACCGACAACCCCTGGCTCGCGGCCATCGCCGGCCTCATCGCAGGCGTCGCCCTGGGCCTCGCCGTCGGCGCCGTCACCGTTCGGCTCAAAGACAGCGGCAGCGGCACGACCCCCACCTCCCAGTCGTTGACCGGGCTGACCGGCACCGTGGTGGGCGACATTCCCGCCGACGGCTACGGCACCGTCAGCGTCGTCAACGCCGGCCATCTCACCAGGCTGAACGCCCGCGCCGGCATGCCGTTGCCGTCTGGCACCCAGGTCACCGTCGTCGAGGTGCTGTCACCCACGTCGGTCAAGGTCATACCCACCTACCGCTGAACTCGAAGGAGTCCGATGTTCGATCTTCCCCCGTTGCTGCTGCCCATTCTCGGCCTGGTCGTGCTGCTCGTGCTGCTCGGTCTCCTCATCGTGAGCCGTTACAAGGTGGCCGGCCCGCAAGAGGCCTACATCGTCACCGGACGCCGCGGCAAAGAGGTGCGCAACGCCGTCACCGGCCAGGTGTCGACCGACCTGTCGGGTCAGAAGGTGGTGATGGGCGGTGGCGTGTTCGTGCTGCCGTTCGTTCAGCGGTTGCACGTGCTCGACCTGCAGAGCCGGCGCATTCCCGTGCAGATCAGGGGCGCGGTCTCGGGCCAGGGCGTCAAGCTGAACCTCGACGGCGTCGCGATCGTCAAGGTGGGCGGCAACGAAGACTCGGTGCGGGCGGCCGCGCAGCGCTTTCTGCAGCAGCAGGACGAGGTCGAGACCTTCACCCAAGAAACGTTGGCGGGTTCCCTGCGTGCCATCATCGGCGGCCTGAGCGTCGAGCAGATCATTCGTGACCGCGCGGCGTTCGCCCAGCGCGTCGCCGACGAGGCCGAGTCGTCGCTCACCGGGCAGGGCCTGGTGCTCGACACGTTCCAGATTCAGGACATCACCGACGACGGAACCTACCTCTCCGACCTCGGACGCCCCGAGGCCGCGCGCGTGCAGCAGCTCGCGGCAGTGGCCGAGGCGCAGTCGCGGCAGGCCGCGGAGCAGTCGCGGCTGGCCGCCGAGCAGCAGATCGCCATCTCTGAGCGCGAACTCATGCTCAAGCGCGCCGAGATCAAGTCCGAGACCGACGCAGCCGCCGCGCAGGCCGCGGCGTCCGGCCCGTTGGCGCAGGCAGACCGCGACCAGGCGATTCTCACCGAGCAAGAGAAGGTGGCCGTGCGCCAGGCGGCGCTGAAGGAACGCCAACTCGACACCGAGGTGCGCAAGCCGGCCGACGCCGAGCGCTACCGGGTCGAAACCGAGGCGGCCGCCAGGCGGCAGTCGGTGATTCTGACCGCCGAGGCCAACAAGGCCGCCGCTATCGCCGCCGCCGAAGCAGAGGCCGAGAAGGCTCGACTGACCGGTGAGGGCGACAAGTCACGCCGTGCGGCCCTGGCAGAAGCCGAAGCCATCGAGGGTGCCAAGCGGGGCGAGGCCGAGAAGGCCCGCCGCGTCGCCGAGGCCGACGCGGTGCGCGCCGAGGGCGACGCCCAGGCTGCGTCCATTCTGGCCACCGGCGAGGCCGAGGCCGAGGCGATGAACAAGCGCGCCGACGCCTACGCCCGCTACAACGAGGCCGCGGTTCTTGAAATGCTGGTCAAGGTGCTGCCGCAGGTGGCCCGCGAGGTGGCCCTGCCGATGGCCAACATCGACAAACTCACCGTGGTGTCCACCGACGGCGCCGGAGCACTGCCCCGGCAGGTCAACGACAACGTGGTGCAGACCATGGAGTTGCTGAAGAACACCACCGGTGTCGACCTGGCCGCGCTGGTCGAGAAGGTCACCGGCAAGGCGTCCGAGAGCACCCCCGCCGGTAGCTGAGCATCGCTGGTTGGGCGTGCAGAGCGCTGGTTGAGCTTGTAGAAACCCTGGGTCTCGACACGCTCGATCGGCGCACCGGCCCAGGTCGCAAGGCCCGGGTCTAGTGCGGTTGGCCGCCGCCGATCACGTGGCCCACGAACAAGGGGTGGCCTCCGGACGGTACCCGGGTGCTCCAGGTGCCCTTGGGATTGGTCGACTTCGCCCAAGTGACCCAGGCAGCCTGTGATGACGTGGCCTTGTTACTGAGGATTCCCGTGGGGCACTCGAAGTGCAAGGTGACGGCCTGCATCGTCAGATCAGCATTGGAATAGCCATATCGGATGGTGCCGTCCGACCCGCGAATGCCCGGCTTGGGGTCGCCCAGCACCAACCGCGCAACCATGCTCTGCGGAATCCAGGTCGGCGGACCCACCACGAAACTGCCTTCGGATGCGTTCGCGCTTTGCAGCACCAGATCGCTCGCACCGCCGGTGTTGTCGATCTCGACGTAGCAGGCGAAGTCGAGGGGCAGCCCCAAGTAGCTCTCGATCTGGCCGACCCAGACACCGAAGTCCGAATCGACGCCGCTCCACCACTGCGCGCGACAACCTCCTCGGCGACGTTGAAGGCGGACGCGAGGCGACTGACCACGGGTCCGATCGGCAGGCCGAGTTCGCTCGCCAACTGGCCTCACGGCCAAGCCGAAGAAGTCGCCCATGCGCAGCATGCTGAGGCACCGCAACGTCGAGAAACTCCGCGTCGACGACGTTCGGGTCGCTGCTCGGAAAACCCTCTGCCTGGTAGGCGCTGACGACGGTGCTGTTCGCCTCTTCGATGGCGGCCACCTCGACCGGCGTTCGCGGAGTTTGGGGTGCGAACGGCCTTGAGAACGTGAACGACACAGTCGTGCCGTCAACCCGCAGATTCCGGTAATCGCAGCCCGCGATCCCGCCCAGAAATGCTTGACACATCACACCGTCTTTCAGCGTGATCGCCAGATCCACGCTGGGTTCGCTCGCGTCCGACAGCACGCCCCACCTGAAGCCGGTCAGCCACCAGTCAGCGGCTGGTTGGTCGGGTTGAGAATGCGGACATAGCACGAGTAATTAGGCCGCATTTGATCAGCACGATCACCCGCGAACAATGGTGCTCATGTGCGCATAATTGCTGATTTCAGAATCTGATAAAGGTTACACTGAAAAGCCGCCGAAAATCCGCCAGGGATGGACGTCACTGAGGCTGAGCGGGCCAGGTCTCCAAGCCGTGTCTGAGTTCGTCCGGCACCGGCACCGGACGACCCGACTGGTCGCCACAGACGATCACGGTGCGGGCGCGGGCGAACACCGTGCCCGCGTCGGGGTCGGTGACCTCGGCCACCAGCGTCATCGAGGTGCGTCCGATGTCGGCGACCGCCACCCGGGTGACATACGGCTCGAGTCGGTGGTCGAGCTGGGCTAGATAGTCGACGTCCTGGCGCACCACCATCCAGAGCTGCCCCACCTCTTCGGCCGCGCTCATGCGGTTGCCCGACCGGTCGGCGTCGCTCGACATGTGCACTCGAGCCTCGGCGACGAAGTCGAAGAAGCGGACGTTGTTGACGTGGCCGTAGGCGTCGAGGTCGGTCCAGCGCACGATCAACGGGGCCTCGTACGCGACGGGCCCCGGACGCCACCTACCCAGCGGTCGCAGCGGCTTGAGCGGCTCGCTGCGCGCCTGAAACCAGCCGCGTTCGTCGGCCGTCATGCGCCGCGGCCGTCCGGCTTCGAAGTCGAAGATGCAGAGCACAGTGCGGGCCCGGGCCGCCACCCGCCCCTGCTGCACCACCTCGTAGCCGATGGTGAACCGTGACGCGCCGACCTCGCCGACGCTCAGGTGCACCTCGACCGGGTCGGCGGCGAACTCCACCGGCGCCAGATACTCGATCTGGTGCCCCACCACCAGCGTGCCGTTGCCGAGCAGGGCGGCGTTGTCACCGTCGAGCAGAAACCGAACCCTGGCCTCTTGAAGATAGTCGGCGACCACACCGTTGTTGACGTGGCCCTGGGCGTCGAGGTCGACCCATCGCAGCGGCACCGGAATCACCGCCGGCCGAGCGCCCTGGCTCACTCGTCGATGTCTTCCTTGTCGTACATGGCGTCGATCTCTTCGGCGTACTTCTCGGCGATCTGCGACCGGCGGATCTTCATGCTGGGGGTGACTTCGCCTTCGTCGACGCTGAACTCCTGGGGCAGAATCGTGAACTTCTTCACCCTCTCCCACCTCTGGAGGCCCTGATTGGCCCTGTCGATGAAGTTCTGCACCGCTTCGTGCGCGGCGGGGCTGGCGACGATGTCGGCGTAGCTGGCATCGGCCAAGCCGTTGTGTGCGGCCCAGCGCTTGGCGTTGTCGGCGTCCAAGGTGAGCAGTGCCGAGATGTACTTTCGTCCCTCACCCACCGCCACGGCCTGGCTGACGAACGGCATCGCCGCCACCAACGCACCCTCGACCTTCTGCGGCGCGACGTACTTGCCGCCCGAGGTCTTCATCAGGTCTTTCTTGCGATCGGTCAGGGTGAGGTTGTTGTCGCCGTCCAGGTGACCGATGTCGCCGGTGTGGAACCAGCCGTCGACCAGCGCTTCTGCGGTGAGGTCTGGAGCGTTGTGGTAGCCGGTCATGATGGCCGGGCCGCGCAGCAACACCTCACCATCTTCGGCGATCTTCACCTCGGTGCCGGGCAGCACCTGCCCGACCGTGCCGAAACGCGGATGGGCGGGCACGTTGACGAACGAGACCGCAGTGGTTTCGGTGAGCCCGTACCCCTCGATGATGACCAGCCCGGCCGAGTAGAACCACCCCTGAACCTTGGCGTTGAGCTTGGCCGAACCCGACACCATGAAGCGCATCTTGCCGCCCATCGTTTCGCGCAGGCGCGAGAACACCAGCCGGTCGGCAAGCCGGTACTGAACCTTGAGCAGAAGCGGCATCGGCCGATTCTCGAGGCGGTAGGGCCTGCTCTGCCTACCGACGGTGAACGCCCACCGCGAGATGGTGCCCTTGAGGCCCGTGGCACCCATCGACAACACGGTGGCGCGCACCTTCTCGAAAATGCGCGGCGCCCCGCACATGAAGGTGGGTTGCACCTGCTTGAGGTTGGGCACGATGCGGTCGATGCGGCCGTCGACCGCCGAGGTGAAACCGATGACGAGTTGAATGCCGATCAGACACTTGCCGAACACGTGCGACAGCGGGAGCCACAAGTACTGCACGTCGTCGGCGTCGATGATCTGCAACTCCTCGACGCCGTACCCCACCGACATCCAGTTGCTCTGCACCAACTCGACGCCCTTGGGCCGTCCGGTGGTGCCCGAGGTGTAGATCAGGGTGGCCAGGCTGTCGAAACCGACGCCCTCGCGCGCCTGCTCGACGCAGTCGGGCTGCTCGGCAAGCTTCTGCCGGCCACGCTCGATGAGTTGCCGCCACGACAGCGTGTGCTCGCCGTCGCCCTCGCCGTCGATCAGCACCACGAAATCGACGCTCGCATCAGAACCGTCGAGCTTCGCGGCCTGGTCGGCGTTCTCGGCGATCAGCACCTTCGACGCGGAGTGGTTCACGATGTACTGAAAGTCGTCGCGGGCTGTGTTGGGGTAGATCGTGGTGGTCGCCGCACCGATGACGTTGACGGCCAGGTCGGCCAGAATCCACTCCAGTCGGGTGGTGGAGGCGATGGATACTCGTTCGGCCTGCCCGACCGACAGGGTCAGCAGCCCCGCCCCCAGTTCACGCACCCGCTCGCGGGTCTGGGCCCACGTGAGCGACACCCAGCCATCGGATGAGTCGGGGTACCGGAACGCCTCGTTGTCGGGCGTGGTGGCGACCCGCCAGTCGAAGAGGTCACCGATCGATTCGGGCTTGCCGTTCAGAAGGGCATCGGCCTCGGCGTTCATGTCACTCCTGTCCCGGCAGCGGCGACGGTGCCGACTAGACGACCATAGTAGGGGGACGAGGCCAGCAAGGCACCGCTGGACGCGCTTTGTGCATGCTGTCGCGCAGGCGGCTAGCCTACCCGCCGAGGCACACGTCAACCACCGTGCGTCACCGGCCGGATGCCGGATTGGCTAGGTACTTTTCCGCAGTTTCGACCGTTTGAGGCATTGTGGTTTAGACTTCAATCATATTTGCTACACTGTGGACTGTGACCACAACGATTGACCGGCTCTGGCTCACCTCGGAGCAGCAGACGATCTGGCGAACCTATCTGGCCGGAGTGAGCCGTATCAACGAACGCCTCGATGCCGAGTTGCGTCCGTTCGGCCTCGATCTGGGCGAGTACGAAATCTTGGTGAACCTGTCGGAGGCCGACCATCTCGAGATGCGCATGTCCGAGCTGGCCGACCGCGTGCGCCAGTCACGCTCACGGCTCACCCACACGGTCGCCCGCATGGAGTCCAAGGGCCTGATCCTACGCAAGAGCTGTCAAGGCGATCGCCGCGGTGTGATCGCGGTGCTGACCGCAACCGGCCTGAATCTGCTCAAGACGGCCGCCCCGGCACACGTCGCGTCAGTGCGGGCAGCACTCGTCGACGTGGTGAGTGGCGAAGATTTCGAGGCGCTGGGCCGTGCGATGAAGGCCGTGGTCGAGGTGGCAGACTGAGCCCGTGGGGGCTCCTGCCTTTGATCGCTCCACGCTGAGCCGCGCGCTCTATTCGTCCGATGCCTCGTTGTACCGGGTGGTGCCTGAGGCGGTCTGCGTGCCTGCCAACACCCGCGAGTTGACCGACGCGGTCGACCGGGCATTGGCCGACCGGCTGCCCGTCACCATGCGCGGCGCCGGCACCTCGTGTGCCGGAAATGCCGTGGGGCCCGGTCTGGTGATCGACACCCGTCGACTCGACGGCATCGTCTCTCTCGACCCGTCGTCGGCTCGGGCCGTGGCGCAACCGGGGGTCGTGCAGGGCGTGTTGAGCATTGCCGGACGGGCGCACGGGTTGCGGTTCGGGCCCGACCCATCAACGGCGAACCGCTGCACCGTCGGCGGCATGATCGGCAACAACGCCTGCGGTTCGCGTGCCCTCGGCTACGGCAAGACCAGCGACGTGATCGAGGGGCTCGAGTTGATCGCCGGCACGGGCGAGCGGCTGAATCTGCGCCGCGGTGACGACCTGCGCACACACCCGTCGCCGATCGTGCAGGGCCTGCACCGACTCACCATGGCCAACCTGGGCCTGATCCGCACCGAGTTCGGACGCTTTGCACGCCAGGTGTCGGGCTACGCGCTGCACCACCTGCTGCCCGAGCACGGCTTCGACGTCACCCGGTTTCTCGTCGGCTCCGAGGGCACGCTGGGCGTGATAACCCGGGCCGAGGTGCGGCTGTCGCACGACCCCGGGCACCGGTGCCTGGTGGTTCTGGGGTACCCCACTCTTGCCGACGCCGCTGACGCCGTACCGTCGGTGCTCGCATTCAGGCCTACCGCGTGCGAAGGGTTGGACGCCCGCATCGTCGACGCGGTGCGGGCCCGGCACGGGGCTGGAGCCGTGCCCGACCTTCCGGTCGGCGCGGGGTGGCTGCTGGTCGAACTCGCGGGTGACGACGCCGGCGAAGTGGCTGACCGGGCGGCCGCACTCACGATCGGCCGCGCTGCCGCGCGGGTGATCGCCGAACCGGCCGAACAGGCGACGCTGTGGCGGTTGCGTTCCGACGGGGCGGGGTACGCCGCCATCGCTCTCACCGATCCCGCTCACCCGGGGTGGGAGGACGCCGCCGTGCCGACCGAACGGCTTGGCGACTACCTGCGTGACTTCGAGCATCTGCTCGCCGAGCACGGCCTGCACGGGCTGCCGTACGGGCACTTCGGCGAGGGTTGTGTGCACTGCCGAATCGACTTTCCCCTCGGCCGGGTCGGCGGAGCCGCCGGGTATCGGCGCTTCGTCGAGGCGGCCGCAGACCTGGTCGCCTCGTACGGTGGCTCTCTGTCGGGCGAGCACGGCGACGGCCGGGCCCGCTCCGCTCTGCTGGAACGCATGTACTCCCCCGCCGCGCTGAACCTGTTCGCTCAGGTCAAGGCGCTGTTCGACCCGGGCGACCTGCTGAACCCGGGGGTCATGGTGCGGCCGTCAGCCGTCGACGCCGACCTGCGATTGGCCCAGGTTGCTCACCCACTGGACGATCTCGCCGCCGACGTCCACCGGTGTTCAGGGGTCGGACGATGCGTGGCGGCCGGTGCGGCCGACGGCATGTGTCCCTCGTACCAGGTGACCCGCCGTGAGCAGGATTCGACGCGTGGCCGGGCGCGGGTGCTGCAAGAGCTGGCCAACGGCAGCCTGATCACCTCGCCGCGGTCGCCGGCGGTGATCGCGGCCCTCGACCTGTGCCTGGCCTGCAAGGCGTGCGCCACGGAGTGCCCGACCGGGGTCGACATCGCGCGTGACAAGGCCAAAGTGTTGCACCGGGCCTACCGTGGCCGGCTGCGTCCGCTCACCCACTACACGCTGGGCCGCCTGCCCACCTGGACCGACTTGTTCACCAACCACCCGCCGCTGGCGCGGCTGGCCAACGCCCTGGCCACCGTGCCCTGGCTGCGTCGAACGGCGTTGCGGGCCGCCGGCGTCGACGCGCGCCGCGGCCTGCCGCGGCTCAGGGAACGTCCGATCGACGGCGGCACGCCCGGGTGCGACGGCCTCGAGGTAGCGGTCTGGGCCGACTCGTTCTCACGCGGCTTCGAGGGTGGCCAGGTCGAGGCCACCCTGCAGGTGCTGGCCGCCGCCGGCTACCGTGCCCGGCTGATCGAGCAGCCGGCCTGCTGCGGCCTTCCCTGGATCAGCACGGGCCAACTGGACGCCGCAGCGGCGCGATTGACGGCCGCGCTCGACGTGCTGGCACCATTGGCTGCGCGCGGTGTGCCGATCGTGGGTGCTGAGCCGTCGTGCCTGGCCGTGTGGCGCGACGAAGCGTCCGAGCTGGTGCGCGATGCGCGGGTCGGGCACGTGCGTGGCCGCGTTCTGACGCTGGCCGAACTGTTGGCCGAAACGAACGGCTGGACGCCCCCCGATCTCACCGGCCGCACCATTGTCGCCCAGCCGCACTGCCACCATCGCGCGGTGCTCGGCTGGGCCACCGACGCCGCGCTGCTGCGCCGCACCGGTGCTGATGTGGTGACCGTGACCGGGTGCTGCGGGCTGGCCGGCAACTTCGGCATGGAACACGGACACTACGAGACGTCGGTGGCCGTGGCGGGCCTGCACCTGTTGCCCGCCCTGGCCGACGCACCGGCCGATGCGCTGGTACTGGCCGACGGGTTCTCGTGCCGCACGCAGATCGCCGACCTGACCGTCCGGCGGGCCATCACCCTGGCCGAGTTGCTCGCGCCAGCCGACTGAGGGTCTGCACGTGTGCCGGGCACCGGCCACGATGGCCCTATACTCGTCGGGTTCCGTTCCCCACCACCACGTCGAGGTGACCGCATGCCCGAGTTCGTGTTCACCATGCACAACGTCCGCAAGAAGCTGGGCGAGAAACTGGTGCTCGACAACGTCACCATGTCGTTCTTCGAGGGCGCCAAGATCGGTGTGGTCGGCCCGAACGGGGCCGGCAAGTCGACCATGCTCAAGTTGATGGCGGGCCTGATCCAGTCCGACAACGGCGACGTCTTCCTGAAGAAGGGCGCCTCGGTCGGCATCCTGCTGCAGGAGCCGCCGCTGACCGAGGGCAAGACCGTGCTGGAGAACATCCATGAGGCGGTCGCCGAGACCAAGGGGATG
>RRZT010976240.1_pt1 | contig 10874 bp, 11 predicted proteins | sample 2165551 | NCBI WGS metagenome assembly RRZT01 (sample SAMN10456910, study PRJNA506462) | wastewater metagenome | biome: wastewater; feature: sludge; material: wastewater sludge; isolation source: wastewater sludge with Escherichia coli K12::gfp cells carrying plasmid... | place: USA: Moscow, Idaho...
GATTTTATGTATTTTATTGATTTTAAAACAAGCTCTTTATTTTTCTCTTCTTGAAAAGCTCTATACTCTGCTAAGTTGTTATTTTTAATTTTTTGAACCATTTAATCCTCCTTCAAAGTTTCATAAAAATCTTTATTAAATACTTCTTGATTATCTTTAAAAATTAAATTACTTGATTTTAAAACTGCATCTTTCATTGTTTGAGTAGAGATATTAAAGTAAACGAGAGTTGAGTCTAAACTAGAATGTCCCATTGCATCTTGTGCAATTTTAATAAGAGAATTACAGTATTATTTATCAAAAAAAGTAAAAAAAATATTCGATACAGATTATGTTAATTCTAAAGAATATGCAGATGTTCTTAGAAATTATGAAAATCAATTTGAAGAAATGAGTAATAAAATCAATAATAAAACACTAGAGCTTCAAAATTTAAAAAAAATCATTAGATTAACTGAAGATGAAAGAAGATTATTTTATAAAATGCTTGAAACGAATGGTCATATTAATTATAAGGAATTATCATATGATGAAAAACATATTATGAAAAAAATTCATAACAAAGGAATATGCAGTAAAGGTAATGAAGATTATGTATTAAATTCTAATTATAACAGTTTAAAATAGACATATTGTAAATTGAAAAATAAAGTATTAAAACAAAAGTATAAATTATATGAAATATAGATTTGATTTTACCATTAAAAAAGATTTCAATTTAGGCTACCCTTTTGCTCAGATATCTTTATAAATTCCATTTCCAGGTATAGTCTGAGTATTTTTTAAAATATACCTTTCATAAGGTAAAACTTCTGTTGTACGTCCTGTATTAATAACGTGATTTAATTTTGTTAACAAATATTGAAATTCACCTTCTGGATGTTTAAAAAAATATATGCTATCTGCAAATACTTTATTCTCACAAGTTTTTTTATTATTTTTATCCATAAAAAGTATAATACCATCTTCTAGCGATATAATCATATTTGGAGATAAATGATCATCAATTCCATTTAGTAATTCTTTATATTTCTCCAATAGTGTTTCTATTTTTAAACCAAATTTTTGACATAGTATAAAACCATAAATTTGGTCTTTTGAATTATTTATTTGATCAAATATTTCACTCTGAGCTCCTTCTAATGCCATTGCAGAGCCATACTTTCGCCAACATAATTTATTATTTGAGTATCTTTGTAATTCTTTAACTCTTTTTATTTTATTTATTGAATCTTTTAAATCAGTAGCAGTTAATGTACTTTTAATTTCTCCAATTGCAACTACTCCTTCACAAGGTATATAAGTTGCTTCAGGAGTATCATTAATTGAAAAAATTGGACATTGGTCTCTTTCGTACAATATAACATCTGTTTGTGTTGAAGTTTTACCATAAGAATCAATAATACAACCAGTTGCAATTGCTACTTTTGATGGTAATAATTTTTCTAATTTTAATCTAATTTCATTTTCTCTAGCAGTACCAACTAAAACTGGTGTAGTAGCTCTACTTGCTCTAGAAAAGTTATTAATAACATCTTCTGCAAGATGTAAAAAATATTCATGTGAATTAAAAGTAACTTCCAAGTTATTCCTTTATGCATAAATTAAAATTAAGAGATAATAATTTTAATGGAAATGATATAAAATAAAAAATACGAAAACAATTTTAAATTAAATGCAAAATTATAATTGATAATGTTAAGAATTTTGTGTCAGTAACCTATAATTGTCAAAATTGTATCATAACCAAATAATTTAGTTTTAAACTTAGAAAAAATTCCAAAATCTACTACATATGGGCACAGAAAATGAGTGAAAAAGATCAAAAAAAAGAAACAAATGAATTTGTGTTTGCACGACTTCGCCTTGCACAGCAACTTATAGAAGAATCAGATCATTTGGAAGGTAGAAATGGATACGATTTTGGTAGTGAAAAATGGTGGTTTCATCCTAGGCACGAACGAGAAGCATTGGTTGTTTATCTCTTATTGACGTGCTTTGATAGATTGGGGCAACTTAAACGATATATTTCTTTTGCTAACTGGTTGAAAAGTACAAAAGCAGTTTACGTGACTGAAAGGAATAGGGTACTAACTTCATTGTCATCAAGTTTGAGTCCAGTTGAAACTGCTTATAAACTTAATGAAGCATATCAGGATATATACGGAGTAAAAAATTCATTTTGTCAGGGAATCTTAAATTTATCCGAAGAAGTGAAAGAGCAATTTTTGAAAAGTGTTAGCTTAACTTTTAATCCTGAGTTCGGAATGCATGGTACAAATGTAAGCACACCTTCCTTTCCGCTTGAGGATAAGAAAAAAGAGTTAGAATTAAAACTTAAATACCTGTATAACAAACGAAACAGCTTTACTCATAGGCTAGAACAATATCACAGTTCTTCAATCCCGATGGCATTCAGAACATGTAGTTCAAAATGGTTCATCTTGGGGTGCTATTTTTAAAGATTCACGACTCTTTTATATGGGTGTACATCAAGAACATGAAAAATTGCAAAGTGGCGGTGCAAATGTATACAGTGTTAGTGATTGGCCTTTTATACTATTTGAAACATTGTACTCAGCCATAAGTATTAAATTTGATAGAACAAATATAAATTTAATGTTTCAAGTTAAGGTTTTTTCAAAAGACAAAAGTTATAGAACTACATATGATGGTGTATCACACAAATATCTCAAAGATTTTGAAAATTTCATAGAACAGAACAGCAAAAGTTAGTAAAGTATATAGAAATTCTTTAATCAATTTTAGCTATATTTATTCAAATATTTATAAAAATCTCTGAAATTCAAAATGTTGTTAAGGATAATAAAAATTTACTTCGAATTATCGTTGTACTTACTATATTCGCTCAAAAAGAGTTGAGTTTTATGTGTGAAAATTTAACTATTATTAATGTTATAATATCGAATAGCAATATTAAAAAGGATATTAATTTGGAATTACCATCATCATATATTTCTACCAGAAGAATGTTCTATTTTTGTAGATATTTCCATAAAAAATATTGAAAACTGAGGTGCTTCTTAAATAAATTTAAGTTTAGAATATATTTTTTATGTACCAAAATTGTCAATATTTATATGATAATAGTATAAATATATGTAAATTAAGGAGATGTCGTAGTAAACATGCAAAATGTTAAATATATTTTATGAGGAGTAATGTGGACAGAAAATTGCTACAAAGATAAGTTATAAAACAAGTTCCACAACTTGTAAATTAAAGTTTAGATTTTGATGTCATTGTATTTATAACTACAATAAAAATACTACAGATATTTTATAAAAGTTTTATTTATAAATATTGAAATAATAATTTCTAATGATATATATTGAATACTTATCTTAGGAATATTAAGTAAAAACAGATATAATTTTTTAAATGTTGATAATTAAAAAAAACTTTGAAAAATGTAATATAGTTAATAAATAATTTTAAGGCAAATTAATGTGTTTAGAAATAACTGATTCAATGGAAAACTCTGATTTAGGTGGAGTTGGTGCAAAAAAAGGTTTTTTATATCAAGATTATGCTGCTGCCTTATATGTAATATCTATGCTTAGAGATAAAAGAATTAAAGCTGTTAGATTTGAAGTTACTGATGACATTGATATTATTTATGATAGTTATACTGAATATGTGCAAGTTAAAACAACTGATAATGATAAAAAATGGAGTGTTATCGAATTTTGTAAAACATCTCCAGCAAAAAAAGGTAAGGGTTCGATAAAGTTTGCAGATTCTATATTACATAAATCATTAAGCTGTGATAGGAATAGAGGGATCGCAAAATTCAGGATTTTATCACCTCGTGATGTTAATTCATCTTTAACTTACTTAAAAATTGCTCTTGATTCACGTACTGATAAAGAGGGTAGAGATAAATTATTAAAGTCTTTAATTGCAAAAATAAAAGATTATAAATCTGATAATGGTAATGACGTTAGCTATTGGATTGATAATACAACTTGGGAAGTTAAAAGTAGTATTGAAGAGCTAAAACTAAAGGCTATTTCTGAAATAATGAGTGCAGCTAATGATTCAAGTATATATCTTGATTCTAATAGAGAACCACAAATAATACTAAATGATATTTTGGCAAATGTAACTAATAAAAGTGCAATTTCTAGAAAAATACATATTGCTTCAGATAAGAGCTATACAAGAGAAGATTTTATTTCTTGGTTTGATGAAGAAATTAAGATTATGGCAACTAAAAGTAAAGGGCATACAAAAGTTTATACTAAAGATACTAATGAATTAAAGCAATTATTTTTGGAGTTAGTTAGTATAGCTAAACCTGAATGTGATAAAAAAAATGGAGTAGGATTAAAACAAGATTATTTTCAAAATGAATATAGATTTGATTATATTGCTAAGACATTAGTTAATTGGCTACCTGAGCTATTATTAAAACCAAGTGAACTTGCTGATGCTCATGGTATTAATTTTATAGATAGATGGAAATCTTTAGTTTCAAGACTTAAAAAAGATTCAGTTGAATTTGAAACATTTATAGGAAAATTACTACTTCATTCAACTATAAGATATTATTCAAAAAGCCAACCTATCTCTGCTTCATTATATATCGATGATGGTTTAAATTCTTTTCATGAATTTGAAAATATACATATTGTGAATAACCGACATAAACCTGATGAATTATGGATGGGGTTTAGTAAATTATCAAATTCAAATGATATAAAAGAACCAATAAATGATATCTGTAAACAGTTGAATTTTTTAATTACACATAGTTTTGATAAACAAAGAGAAAAAATTTTAAATGTTAAAGAAGACAATTATCTATTTAAACATGATATTAATGAAATGCTAAGTCCTGCAAGCGCTCTTGATGCTCATGTTGAAAGATTTAAATTTGTGATTTTTTTGGGTTATAATTCAGAGTATCTAAAAATTAATAAAACTAAAGATAATATGGAGGCTAATTACGAAGATATTTTAAAACAAGAAGTCGAAGAATATTTTAATATACAAATTAATGAACTTAATAAAGAGAATAATTATTTTGAAGATCTAAATATTACAATATATCTATATCCTAGTCCATGTATTGATACAATGTTAAATGTAATTAAAGATGTGTTAGAAGGTATATCGAATGTTAAATAATTCTAAAACAATTACGGCACAATTCGAGTCTAATGAAATTACACCATTTCTATATCTAAAAAAAGCAAATGAATTACTTTCTAATAAAAAACAAGAAAGTGAAGGTCGAGAGCTTATTATTAGAGCATTAAGTAATCCTAATAAATTTCATAAATTTAATAAAATATTAAAAGACTTAGTTAGAAAATCTGGTTTATTTCCTTATCTTGATAGTGAATTTAATAGTAATACAATAGAAGAAGACTTTATTATAAATATATATAAATCAAATCTTGCAGAAAATTTTATTTTTCACTCTATGCAATTTAAGATATTTAATCTATTAATGCATGATGAAAATATTGTACTTAGTGCTCCTACAAGCATGGGTAAAAGTGTAATTATTGATGCATTAATTGCAAGTAATAAATATAATAGAATAGTATGTGTAGTCCCTACAATAGCTTTAATAGATGAGACAAGAAGAAGAATACATAAAAAATTTGGAAATATGTATGAGGTTATACACCACAATACTCAAAATGCTAAAACAAATAATGTAATATATATTCTTACTCAAGAACGAGTAAATGAAAGAGAAGATATTGAGAACATTGATTTATTTATTATAGATGAGTTTTATAAATTAGCTTTTAAAAGTGACGATGATGAACGAGCCATTTCTTTAAATATTGCATTAAGTAAATTGTTTAGTGTCTCAAAACAATTCTATATGATTGGTCCAAATATAGACCATGTAAAAGGGATTGGTAGTTTATCTAAACAATATAAATTCATATCATCATCTTTTAACACTGTTGCTCTTAATGTGTATGAATATAATATTTCTCCTAATGATACAATTAAAAAGAATGAAATATTAAAAGAAGTGTTAAGTAAAAATAAAGAAAAACAAACTATTATATATTGTAAATCACCAGCAGCAACAGCAGAAGTAGCTAAAACAATTATTGAAATGAAATTGTTTCCAGAATATGAATCTAACTATAGGCAATGGGTAGAAGATAATTATAGTTCTTTTTGGATTTATGGTAAATCAATAAAAAATGGAATAGGTATTCATCATGGATCACTGCCTAGAGCAATTCAACAGTATACGGTTGACTTATTTAATAAAGGAAAGATTAAAATTCTCATTTGTACCTCTACAATAATTGAAGGAGTAAATACAATTGCAGAAAATGTAATTATTTATGATAATAAAAATGGTACTAACACTATAGATTCTTTTACTCACAATAATATTAAAGGTAGAGCAGGTAGAATGAAAGTTCATTTTATTGGAAATGTATATTGTCTTGAAGAAATACCCATTCAAACAATTGAAGAAAAAGTAATTGAAATACCCCTAGGTACTCAAACAAAAGAGAGTCCTTATAATTTACTTGCAGGAATACAAGCTGAACATATTAATAATAATGTAAAAGATAATTTTGAGTCATTTTTAAAAAGTTGCAAAGTTCCTATAGAACTTATTAAAAAACATTCTACCTTTAAAATTGATATTCTTGAAAAAGCATTAACTTTTGTGGAAGAATTAACTTCTTATGAAATGAATTATCTTTGTAATAAAGCTTTGCCAAAAGAAAGAACAATAAAAATAATTATTAAATTTATTAAATTAGTTGCTTCAACTTCTCTGAGTAGAGTAAATCTTCATTTTGATGATTCAACAGATTTAGATATTAAATTTAAAAAATATTTATATTCTGAGTCTTATCAAGAGTATATAAATAAAATAATTGAGTGGCTAGAAGAAACTGATAAAAGTGAAATAGAAAAATCAACATATATAGATACTGAACTTAAAATTATACGTAATATATTTGGGTACTCAATTCCTAAATCACTAATATTATTTAGTGATATGATAAATTATGTAAGAAAAGAAGAAGAAGTACACTTTAGAGCTTTAATATCAATTTTTGAAAACAATCATATTCCGAATAATTTTTCAGCATTAGAAGAAATGGGAATACCTATTCAAACATTAGATAAACTTGTTTCAGAAGAATTAAAAGGTTATTCAGTAAATGATTTATCAAAATATTTAATTACTAATTTAAATACACTAAGTAAGTTAGATGATATGGATCGATTATTTATTAAAAGAGCATTACTTATATAGATATATTAAATTAAATAAAAGGAAGATATAATGTCTTGGATGATAGAGTCTGACAAATTAGATGTAGATCAAAAACATTTTATTTTTGAAGAAGTTACAACAGGTAATAATATATGGATAAATGGCTTTGCAGGTAGTGGTAAATCAATATTATTAGTACACGCAATTATTGAAAAATTAAAAAAAGATGAAAATGCATCAATTTGTATTGTTGTTTTTACTCATTCTCTTATTGAAATGTTTGAACTAGGTATGAATGAATTAGGTATTGATGGCAATATTAAACCAATGACTTATTATGAATTTCAAAAGAATAATACAAGTTATGATTATATATTTTGCGATGAAGTCCAAGATTTACCTAAAAGTATTTTAAAGGATATGAAAGAAAGATCAAAACAATTGATTTTAGCCGGAGACTCTAATCAATCAATTTATGATATTAATCCAAAAACTAATGAACCAACAGTTACTCCAACTGAAATAGTAGATATAACAAATTCAAATGAATATATATTAAGTACTATTTATAGACTAACAAAATCAATTATAAATGTAGTTTCTTTACTGCTACCAAAAATAGATATTTTTTCTGCAAAAACAGATAGAACAAAGCAGGATATTACAGTAAAATTATGTAATGGAGAAAATCTTGAAATGGAAGTTGAGTATATAATAAAAGAAGCTGAAGAATTGACATCTATTGATGAAAGCTTAGTTATAATTTTACCTAAGCATGATGATATTATTAATTTTATTAATATTGTACTTGATATAAAAAAGATAGCAAAATGGAATGTGACAAAAGATAATTTTAATAAATATAGGTATGATTTATTAAATAAGTATTTAAAAGAAAATAATGTAAATATTGAATATATTGGCAATAAATATGGAGACTTATCAAAAAGTTTAGAATTAAAAAAAATAATATTTATGACATATCATAGTTCCAAAGGTTTAGATTTTGATAATGTATTTCTACCATTTATGTCAATTCACTCAAATATAAGAAATGAGATTTTATTTATGGTAGGAATGACGAGAAGTAAAAAAAATTTATATTTAACATACTCAGGAACTATGCATGAATATATCAAAAAAATTGACAAAGAATGTACAAAAATTGATATTAATGATACATTAAATAAAAAAGACAAAGAAATTGATATTGGGTTTTAAGGGAAAATATGAGAAATGAGTATTATACAATAATAAGCAGAGATGAATTTATAAGTTTGTATAAATTTGGAAATATTAATATTAATACTAATTTTATAATTTTAAATAGTGATAATAGGGTAAATGAAATAATTAAATTATTGAATTATATGCCATTTTCTCAAGATGAAGACTATCTAATCTTAAAATTTAAAGATGATGATTGTTTAGTTGGAGAATGCTTTAATGAAATAAAAACAATATTTAATTTAAAAATCAAAAAAATTAAAGATGTTTATACTTTATCTGAAAAAGCACAATATTTTTATAAAACTAAATTTAATAAAAGAATAAATTTTCAGATTATTCCTTATAAGAATATTTTAATTGAAGTAACTAATTTTAGTGCAATAAAAGATATGAATTTAGGTATTGATATTTTATTTGAAGAATATAATTTAGGAAATAAAGAGAAAATTGAATTTGAACTTGGTGACGATTTAAAAGAAAGTTTTTTAACTATTGATAGCTATTTAGAGACAAACTTTAAAAATATTTATTTGGATATACTTTTTTATAAAAGAGAAAATAAATTTGAAAAAGAAGATGTAGGGTATATTCTTGATTTAATTATTGTAACAATATTAAAAGAAAGAAAATATGAAATTATCAATAAATTTAAACAAGGGGAACTTAAATTAAATAATTCTCCAACTTATAATAATATAATCAATAGTAATAAAAATACTTTATTTGAATACATAGATTTTATAAAAAAATCAGATGATGAAAACATAAAAAAGTTCTTAGATAAAATTAATATTTCTATATTAATATCAGGAGCTATATTTCTGAAAATTAAATATTTATTAATTAATAAAAATGCTAAATATAAATATGAAATAAATAAAACTATTGCAGATTTTAAAGATCTATATTTTAATGAAGTAAGTATTTCTTTATATTTAATAGGTTTGGTTTTTGGATATAAAGGTTTATATGATGATTATTATAATTTTATAAATTTAGATATTTTTATTAAAGAAAAAACATCTTTTAATAATAATGTTAAAGCAAATAAAATAGAAAAAATTGATATAAGAAATCTAATTGAAGAGAAAAATAGTTTAAATAATGGTAAAGATATTTCTTTTTTAAATTTTACAGACATTGAAATTATAAAAATGTCATTAAGTGCATTAAAAGAACTTGCAAAAAAAAGAGGTTTTAGAAAAGGTCTTTCAAAATTCAGAAGTAATGATGAAGATAAATTAAAATTATATAAAGAGATAAAAGAATATAAAGATGTATTTATAAATTAAAATAATAAATATGTATAAATTTATAATCTTCTATTCAAAATAGATTTAATTGTAAATATAGATATATTTATATCTTAAATAAATTTTAAATTTAGGGAGTGTTAGAAATTCCGTGTCAATCTGATAAAATACAAATTTTAAGGGTTGACAATGCAAGAAGAAAAACAAATAGATTTTGATTTTAATGAAATATTAAATCAATTTAGAAGTGGAAAAAGATTAACAGGTAAAGTGGACTTTTAGCTCCACTTATCAAACAACTAACTGAAGCTGCTTTGGAAGCAGAAGTTGAATTCACAATATCGATCTGTTCCATCTTCATAAGCAACAAGACAATCTGGTGTATATTTTCTTTTTGAACCATCTTTATACTCATAATTTATTGTTATGGGTTGCTCTGAATAAGAAATCACATTATCATCAAATTCTAACAACATATACAAATCTCTTTCAAGAACAGACTCAAAAGCAATTTGTATTTTATTTAAGTTAATTATTGTATATTTTTTATAATATCGCCTATTTGATGGGTTAATTATTTAAGTTTATTATTTTACATGACAACGGATTTACAACAATAAAGTTCACTGAATATATAAAAGCCTATAAATAGGTACTTTTATTAAAAAAGCTATATATTTAAGTTTATTGTTTGAATTTTTACAAGAGAAAAATTGAATAAATTAACTCAACTTTCGCAGATAAAACCTAACTGTTTTTTAGTGTAAACCCTTAGCATTAGGATAATCTGTTCCAAATCTTTATTTCTCTTGACAATTTCTTGGACTTGAACTAGTTGTTCTAATATTTTTATAAATAATTCCATTGAAATTGCTAGGGTTTCAAGCTGACACTCTAAATTTCTGAAAAGTTCTCCTAATGTTTGTGGTTCATTTTGAATTCTATTTATATAGCTTGTAAGATTATAAGCAAGGAAAGATAAAGTAATACGAGCAATGAGTGCTTCGTAAATTCTATTTTCTTCTTTACCAAATTGGAAATACTCTCGTAAATCTTTATATCCTTGTTCAATATTCCATCGTTTTTTATAGGTATTAATAATTTCAATATCTGATAAATTTATATTTGTTGAAACAATTGGAATAAGA
>RRZT010258791.1_pt1 | contig 10873 bp, 9 predicted proteins | sample 2165551 | NCBI WGS metagenome assembly RRZT01 (sample SAMN10456910, study PRJNA506462) | wastewater metagenome | biome: wastewater; feature: sludge; material: wastewater sludge; isolation source: wastewater sludge with Escherichia coli K12::gfp cells carrying plasmid... | place: USA: Moscow, Idaho ...
CTCTTGTTTTTACTGTATTAACCGGTATATTTAGCTCTGTGGCAATCTCTTCATATGCATATTCATAGACAAATCTAAGTTTCGCAACATCGCGGTATGTTGTTGGAAGAGATTCTATTGCTTTGATTAATTCGTCAACAGTCTGTTCGCTTATAAGGTTTTCTTCGGGGCTTGGAGCAGAAGCTGTTACCCATCCCGAAGAGCCACCCTCTTTAATCTCTGCACTTACAAGCTCTGTTGTCGAGATCCTCTTTTTTCTAAAGAAGTCGAGACAACTATTTTGTGCAATACTATATAACCATGTTGAAAATGCATATTCGGGGTTATAACCAGTAAGATTTCTAAAGGCTTTATCGAAGGTCTCCTGACAGATATCTTCGGCATCATTTTCTTGAATAACAAAATGTTGGATATATGCAGATACCGATTTTTCGTAGCGGGCAACAAGCATGGAGAAAGCCTTCTGGTCATTTTCTAATGCCATCTTGATCAGTTCAATATCTTGTATATCCGATACTTTTTTCTTCATTTTAATGTGCTTCTAACCAGTTTTTGCCATGGCTACATTCGGCGGTCAAAGGTATACTTAATTTGATTACACTCTCCATCTGCTCTTTTACCATTGCTTCCAAAGCAGCTACCTCTTCGGGGAAGGTGTCGAATACAAGTTCGTCATGTACTTGGAGGATCATCTCCGATTTAAAGTTCTTCCTTTTTAGCTCTTCAGCAACTTTTATCATCGCCACTTTTATGATGTCTGCAGCTGTGCCTTGAAGAGGTGCATTTATGGCGTTTCTCTCTGCAAGACCTCTAACAACCTGATTTCTTGATTTTATATCGGGCAGATACCTTTTCCTTCCATAAAGTGTCTCAACATATCCCTTTTCACCTGCAGTAACAATCATATTGTTCATGAACTCTTTGACTTTTGGATATGCGGCAAAATAATCGTCAATCAACTGCTTAGAGTCGCTTCGCGAAATGTTAAGGCGTTGAGACAAACCGAATGCCGAGATGCCGTAGATAATTCCGAAGTTGGCTGTTTTGGCTCTACTTCTCATCTCTTTAGTGACCTCCTCCTCTGAAATTTTGAAAATTTTTGCAGCAGTAGCAGTGTGGATGTCTTTACCTGAGTTGAAAGCCTCGATGAAATCGGGGTCGCCACTCATATGAGCCATAAGTCTTAATTCAATTTGAGAATAGTCTGCAGACATTATTAATCCATCCTCCCTCGAAGGGATGAATGCTTTGCGAATCTCGCGACCTCTTGCTGTTCTGATTGGTATGTTTTGCAGATTTGGTTTTACTGAACTTAGCCTCCCTGTTGCAGTCAACGCTTGATTATAGGTAGTGTGGATTTTACCGCTCTTGGGAGAGATCAGAGAGGGTAGAGGTTCGATATATGTTGAAAGTAACTTTTTTATATTTCTGAACTCCAAGATGAGTGGGATGATAGGATGAGCATCATAGAATTCGTTAAGAGTCTCTTCGTCTGTTGAGTAGTTCTTCTTGGATGTTGTTTTTGCTTTTCCTGTTAACTTCAATTTGTCGTATAACAAAATGCCTAGCTGTTTTGGAGAGGAGACATTTAAAGTTGGTTCGTCGGCGATCTCTCTTATTTTGTCCTCTATTGTTGCTAATTCGGAACTAAGTTCTGAACTGTATTTATTAAGCATCTCGCAGTCAATCTTTACTCCTGTTCGCTCAATTTCGGCAAGGATTCCAATTAAAGGCATCTCAATATCCACATAGAGGGATAGTACACCTTCATTAATTAGTTCAGCCTCCAAAGCTTTCGCTAATGGGACGTAGATGCAACTCTCTCTGAAAGTCTGCTCTATTGGAGATGAGGTTTCAGAAGTAGTCTCCCCAAATAGTGAGCCTTGGACAACAGTTTTCTCTTGCTCAATATCTATGTTTAGATATGATTTTGCCAATATCTCCACCTTATGAGCTCTCTCGGGCATCAATAGATAGTGCATTAGCTCAATATCGTATAATTTTTTGGGTTGATCCAAGCCATTTTCACATAAGATTGTACAAAGTTGCTTGAGGTCATATCCGCAAAAGGTTGTTGAGCTATTACTGAATATTTGACGAAGATACCCTTCGCGTTTTATTTTAAATTCGCAACAGTTTCCTCCATCAGATAATATAACTGACTCTCCCAAAATCTTTATCCCTAAAAAGGCATTTTGGCCAATGGAGTTTGTGAATTTCTCCTCAGGTATACTTTTGTATGCAATAGTCTGAGAGCTGCTTATCGAAGGTTTTGATGGTTCGGCAGATAATCCTGTTAGATTAAAAATAGATTCTAATTTATTTATTGAGCGCGATAATGACGAAAACTCATATCGATTAATTATGTTCTTGAACTCTTCGAAATTGCACATCTCTAACTTCAACTGCTCTTCATCAAGCTCTACATCTACATTTGTGTCAATTGTGACAAGGTGTTTGCTAAGTTGTATTCTATCTTTTGCCTCCTCAAATGCAGCTCTCTGTTTTTCGGGGAGCTCATTTAGTGAGTTGTAGATATTTTCGACTGTTTTGTATTTAGAGACAAGTTTCTTTGAGCCAACTTCACCAATTCCTCTTATACCTGGGATGTTGTCGGAGGCATCTCCCCAGATTGTGAGGATGTCTATAACTTGTATTGGGTCATCAATTCCAAAATAATCGCAGATCTTTTGTCTGTCGATAATCTCTGCTTCATCGCCAGATTTACCTGGTTTGTATTGAACTATATTATTAGAGATAAGCTGCCCGTAATCTTTGTCAGGCGTCACCATGTACACTTCAAACCCTTTATTTTCTGCTCTTTTTGAGATTGTCCCTATAACATCATCTGCTTCGAACCCCTCTTTCATAATCACAGGGATACAAAGAGTGGATAAAATGTCCTTAAGTGGTTCTAGTGCCGATTTTATCAGTTCTGGAGTCTCACTTCGATTGGCTTTATATTCTGGGAATATCTCATGACGGAATGTTTTAGCAGGAGGGTCGAAAGCAACTGCTAAATGTGTTGGCTTTTCTTTGATAATCAGGTCAGTGAGAATTTTTGTAAAGCCAAACAGAATTGAGGTATCCTCTCCCTTCGAATTTACCATTGGTCTGCGAAGAAAGGCGTAATAGGTCCTGAAAATCAGAGCATGACCATCTATAAGGAATAGTTTTTTCATTGTGTTATTCGTTGTCATCGGCTACCCATTCAACGAATGATGTAGCGGTTTCATGAAGCTTTACTCTATGTAGAGTTAGTCCTTGGGGCAAATTTTGTTTTATCAGATTTGCGAAGTATATTGTGAGGTTTTCGCATGTAGGCTGGAAATTCATAATCACTACATTCTGATAGCTCTTTGAGATCTCTTCGGCAATAGGCGATCCACTACGTAGTAGCAATGCATGGTCGAAAGGTTCAATAATTAGATTGTTTACTAGCTTTTTAAGTTCGGTAAAATCTAGGACCATTCCTCTTTTTGGATGATCGGTCTCAATCATTGGGGAACCTTTAAGAGTAATTTGCAATTTATATGAGTGGCCGTGAATATGCCTGCATTTGCCGTCGTAATCGAGCAGTGCGTGAGCACCCTCGAAGCTGAATTCTTTTGTAATTCGGATTGTTGACATTCTTTTTTTGCAAAAATATGAATAATTTTTCAGACTGAGATAATTAGATAAATACTTTACTTTATTAACAATCTATTATAAGTTTTATTAAAAATTTTAATAAATATTTGAATTTCTATTACAAATTAGTACTTTTGTAAAAAATAATTTAAGCTATGGCAGTAAATATTCAAGAAATCCTTTCATCTAACGCTAAAAATATGAGGAGATCTGCTATCAGAGACCTTCTCAGCGTTGCAAACAGACCTGAGGTTATCTCATTTGCCGGAGGTTTTCCAAATCCGACAACTTTTCCTGTTGACGAACTAAAAGAAATCATGCAAGAGATTCTGGATACGGAAAGCATTTCCGCACTTCAGTATGGAGCTACCGAAGGTAATGTGAAACTCAGAGAGCAGATTGCAAAAAGATATAATGCTCAGGGCTTGAATATTACTAAGGATAATATCATGATTACAACTTCGTCGCAACAGGCTATCGACCTTACGACTAAGGTATTCATCGATCCAGGTGATACTATTATCTGTGGTCTTCCTTCATATCTTGGCGCTCTTCAGGCATTTTGGTCATACCAAGCTAAACCAGTTGGAGTTCCTAAAGATGAGGATTTGGAGTTGGTTATCAAAACTCTTATTGCAACAGGAAAGAAACCAAAATTCATTTATGCTATTCCTGATTTCCAAAATCCATCTGGAATAACAATGAATTATCAGCAAAGAAAAGAGGTTATAGCTGTAGCTAAGAAGTATGACCTTTTAATTCTTGAAGATAGTCCTTATAGAGAGATTCGCTTCGATGGTGAAGCTCAACCAATGATGTATTCAATGGATACTGACGGAAGAGTAATCTTGTTTGGAACATTCTCTAAGACATTTGTACCTGGTTTCAGAATTGGATGGGTTATAGCTCCAGTTGAGATTATCGATAGGCTGATAGTTGCTAAACAATCAACCGACCTTTGTACACCAGTTTTTGACCAAGCTGTTGCTGCTAAATATCTTGAAAAAGGTCTATTCGAGAAGAATCTTAAGAAAACAATCGAACTTTACCATGGCAAGAGAGATCATATGCTTTCATGCTTCGAAAAATATATGCCAGCAGGTGTGTCTTGGACAAAACCAGAGGGTGGTTTGTTCTTATTTGTAACTTTACCAGAAGGTTATGATACACTTGAATTATTTGAAATCGCAATTAAAGAGGATGTTGCGTTTGTTATTGGTGAAGCATTCCACTGCGATGGTTCAGGAAAGAATACAATGAGAATCAACTTCTCATATATGGATAATGACAGAATCGAAGAGGGCGTAAAAAGATTGTCTAAGGCAATTGCAACAATGTTGCAAACACCTCCGAAAAATTAATTACAGAAGGGTTAGTAATTTTTTGTCGAATCTGAGAGAGGAGTCTTTGAACATAGTGTCGAAGACTCCTTCTTCTATTAATTGATTTGGAGTACCTTCGAAAAATCCGCCATGCCCCATTACCCAAATCTTATCGCACATTTGAATTGCAAGAGGAAGATCGTGAGTGGAAAAGATAACACTCTTTCCTTCATTCCTGGCAATAGATTTTAGCAGTTTTATTATAAGTGACTTGTTTTCAATATCTAAAAAGGCGGTTGGCTCATCTAGAAGAATGATTTTACTTTGTTGCACAAGGCTTCTTGCAATTGCAGCCCTTTGAAACTCTCCGTCGCTCAATTTTGAAGAGTCGGAATATACATATCTCTCCAACCCAACTTTTTCAATTACAGCAAGTACATTTTGTCTCTCAGCATCATCCAGATTTCCCATCCAACCAGTACGATTATATGTTCCAGCAGAGATCATATCGAAAAGTGAAAGATTTCCAGTTCTTGGTGAATTAGATGGAACCAATGAAAGCACGCTGGCGATCTCTTTATGAGAGTAGGAGTCTACAGATTTTGCAAAGAGAGAGATCTCTCCTCCCATAACACTAATGATTGAAGAGATGCTTTTAAGAAGAGTACTTTTCCCCATTCCATTTGGACCAATTATCGCAATCAGCTCTCCTTCATGGGCAGTAGCATTAATCCCACTAAATAGTACCTTGTTGTAGCCAAGAGTAAGATCTTTTAATTCTACTACCTTAATCATTGCATCTTACGTTTTAAAATGATCATTAGAATAACAGGAATTCCAATTAGGGCACTGACAGTATTAACTGGGAGAACAGTTGAATGTCCAGGAAGTTGGGAAACAGTATCAGTAAATAGCATGATTGCTGCACCAAGTATAGCTGTAGCCGGAAGAAGAACTTTATGGTCGGCATTCTTAAAGATCATCCTTGAGATGTGTGGAACAGCAATTCCAATAAACCCAACAGGTCCACAAAACGCGGTAATACTTCCTGCAAGCAAAGTTGAGGCAGTTAAAATTCTTATTCTAGTGAATTGTAGGTTTACTCCTAAACTTTTAGCGTAGGTCTCACCAGCTAGCAAGGCATTTAGATCTTTAATATTATAAATAGATAAAGCTAATCCGCAGATTACCATGATTGTGAGGATATAAATCTGATCTTGGTTAAGACCCGAAAAACTCCCCATTGTCCACAATACAAATGATTTTAATGAGGCAGAGGACGAAAAGTATTGTAAAAGGCTAATGACAGCTGTTACTGCACTACCCGACATGATTCCAAAAATAAGCAGAGATAGATTGTCTTTAAGTCTTGATGAGACTGCCATTATTATCAATGTAATTCCCATTGCACCCGTCCAACCAGCAGCAGCCATTCCAAATGAAGCGTATGCCGATGAGGAGATGTCAATCCCGAAGGCAGACGATCCCATAACAAAGAGAGCTACCCCTAATCCTGCTCCAGCGCTAATTCCTAGAATAAAAGGGTCTGCAAGTGGATTTCTAAAGAGAGTCTGCATTTGCAATCCGCAAATCGATAGGGCAAGTCCTGCCAACAGCGCAGTAATTGCCTTTGGTACTCTGAAAGACCAAATTATCTCACGTACATAATCGGGAGTTGAATTGCCAAGTAGTGCCGCTATAGAATCAGATGCAGGTATGGAGACAGAACCCAGCAGAATATTTGCTGCAAGAAGGATCGCAAAACAGAGTGTTGCGATTGCGTATTTATATAAATATCTGCTGTTTGAACCCACTTTTGCCATTTTTATCGTGGGCAAAGATAATTTAAAAATATGAAGCATTTTATTTAATTTTTTTAAATTTGCCACCAGTAAAGTAATTAATTAAATCATAAGTGTATGAGAAAGAAAATAGTAGCCGGTAACTGGAAGATGAATACTACCATTGCCGAAGGGGAGTTTTTAGTAAAACAACTTGTTTTCCTTAAGGGAGAGCTAAACTTAGAGTGCGACCTAGTTGTGGCACCTCCATTTACCCATTTGGTTACTGTCGCAAACATGCTTAAAGATACTGATATCGCACTCTCTGCTCAAAACTGTGCTGATCAAGAGTCTGGTGCATATACTGGTGAAGTTTCTATAAAGATGCTTAGCTCTGTTGGATGTAAATATGTGATTTTAGGTCACTCAGAGAGAAGAGAGTACTATGGAGAGAATAGTGAGACTTTACTTAAAAAGGTAAATCTTGCAATCAATGCAGGCATCGTTCCAATCTTCTGCGTTGGCGAAAAACTTGATGAAAGAGAGTCTAACAGACACTTTGAAGTTGTAGCTGAGCAATTAAAAGAGGTTTTATTCAAATTAAGAGGTGTTGAATTTGCAAATGTTGTAGTAGCGTATGAGCCAGTTTGGGCAATTGGTACAGGTAAAACAGCCACATCCGATCAAGCTCAAGAGATGCATGCATATATCAGAAGAGTTCTAGCTGGTAAATTTGGTGAGGCAGCAGACAAAACTCCAATTTTATATGGTGGAAGCTGCAAACCTTCGAATGCAAAAGAGATCTTCGCTCAACCAGATGTTGACGGTGGTCTAATTGGGGGCGCTTCACTGGTAGCTCAAGACTTCATTGAAATAGCTAAATCATTCTAATGAATTATTTGTCAGTACGTTTTCGTCTTGATTCTTATAATGAGGAGAATGCAGAGATACTTGTCGCCCTCACAGAGGAGATGGGTTTTGAGAGTTATGAGTATGCAGACGAATTCTTAACAGCTTATATAAAAGAGGACCTCTTTAATGAGGATGAGTTAAACGAGATACTGCCTTCGAAGGAGGGCGGTTTCTCTTTTAATGTTAGCTACACTTTCGAAAAGGTTAAAAATGAGAATTGGAATAAGATTTGGGAGTCAAATTTTCAACCAATTGTGATAGACGACTTGTGTACAGTAAAGGCAAGTTTTCATGAAGGTCTTCCAGAGACAAAATATACAATTACCATTGATCCCAAAATGGCATTTGGAACTGGGCACCATCAAACAACAAGTCTGATGATGCGCGCTTTATTGAAAGAGGATCTTACTGGTCGTTCGGTATTGGATATGGGCTGCGGAACTGGAATCTTAGCCATCCTCGCAGCTTTGAAAGGAGGCGCTACCAGAATCGTAGCTATAGATATCGATCCAACTGCTACCGAATCTGCAATTGAGAATTCTAATGCAAACAGAGTAGGGGATGAAATTGAAATTTTAACTGGAGACGCATCATTACTCGCATCTCAAGAGAAATTTGATCTCATTCTAGCAAATATTAATAGAAACATAATTTTAGACGATATCCAAAAATACTCCAATGTGATGAAGAGTCAAGGAGTATTACAATTAAGTGGCTTTTTTGCGGAAGATGTTGATTTAATTGAAGTTGGAGCAAAAGCTGCTGGTTTTGAAAAAGTATCTGTTACAATAGATAATCGTTGGGCTCAGGTAAAGATGAAAAAAAAGTAGAAAATTTTTCAAAAAAGAGTTGGAGGATTAAAAATTTGTCTTACCTTTGCAGTCCTCAAAGCGGGCATGGCGTAATTGGTAGCCGCGCCAGACTTAGGATCTGGTGCCGAGAGGCGTGGGGGTTCGAGTCCCTTTGCCCGCACAAAAAGCAGATACCGTTTGGTAATCTGCTTTTTTTACATAACATAAATGGTGCATCTATTTAATTAAAAAAACATATGAAAGTTACACAAAAGAATGTTGATGACTTGACGCTGACTCTGACGATCGGCATCGACAAAAACGATTATTCTGACAAGCGTAAAAAAATTCTAAGCGACTACCGCAGAAAGGCTGATATAAAAGGTTTCCGCAAAGGTATGGCACCTATGAGCCTAATCGAAAAGCTTCACGGCAGAAATGCTCTTTTGGATGCAGTAAACGGACTTATTTCCGATGGACTGAACAATCATATCAGAGATAATCAAATTAACATAATTGGCGAACCACTTCCTAATACAACAGAGCAAAAGGAGATCGATTGGGAAACTGCTGAGGAGTTTGAGTTTGTGTTTGATGTAGCACTAGCTCCAAAGGTGGATTTGAAGATTGACAACTCAATCAAGGTTCCTTACTACGAAGTTGAAATTTCGAAAGAGGCTAAAGCTGAGTACAGAAGCAATCTGTTAAAACAACATGGCAAACTAGAAAACACAGAAGTAATCGAAAACGATGACTTTGTGATTGTTGATCTTGTTCAAGGTGAAACTAGAGTTGAGGGAACTTATGTTGCTCTTCGCTCAGTTAGCGAAGCTGCTAAAGCCGAATTCATTGGCAAGAAAGCTGGTGACTCATTTGATTTAGATGTTAATAAAGCATTCGAAAACGAGACTGACAGAGCAGCAATGCTTAAAGTTAAGAAAGAGGAGCTTGAGGGTATGGATCCTATCTTCAATGTGACAATCAAAGAGGTTAAGAGATTTGCTGAGGCAGTTGCCGATAAAGATCTTTTTGACAGATTGTTCGGAGAGGGCGTTGTAAATAACGAAGAGGAGTTTGATGCTAAGATCGTTGAGAGAATGAAAGGTGAGTATGCTCAAGAGAGTGACTATAGATTCATGCTAGACGCTAGAGATACACTTATCGAGAAAGCTGCTATCAAACTTCCTGAAGAGTTCTTGAAGAGATGGTTATACACAGTAAACGAAGGTAAGTTTACAATGGAAGAGATTGAGAAAGATTTCCATCTATTTGCTCAAGATTTCCGTTGGCAGATGATCAGAGAGTCTGTGAAGAAAGATCAGTCTATCGAAGTGAAAAGAGAAGACTTGGTAAACCACGCTAAAAAAGTAGCAGCTTATCAATTTGCAATGTATGGTCTTCCAAATGTACCAGAGCAGCAATTGAACCAATATGCTGAATCTTTGTTGGCTAATGAAAAAGAGGGACGCAGAATTTACGAAAAAGTAGAAGACGATCTAGTTTTAGACTATGTAAGATCTGTAGTAACTTTAGAGTCGAAGCCTATTAGCATCGACGAACTTCATAAACTGACAAACTAATTTGTAAAATAATATGAGTACTGAATTTGAAAAATATGCAAGGTTACACAAAGGCATAAGCAGTTTGAGTCTTCATAGATTCAGCTCTGTGCATAGTGCATACATAAATCCAACAATCATTGAGGAGAGGCAACTAAATGTTGCAGCAATGGATGTATTCTCTCGATTGATGATGGATAGAATCATCTTCTTGGGTGTTCCAATTAACGACGATGTGGCAAATATTATTCAGGCTCAACTATTGTATCTTGATTCTACAGAATCGAAGTCTGATATTCAGTTATATATCAACTCTCCAGGAGGTTCTGTTTATGCAGGATTGGGAATCTACGACACAATGCAGCTAGTATCTAGCGATGTGGCTACGATTTGCACAGGCATGGCAGCATCAATGGCAGCAATCCTTTTGACAGCAGGTGCTCAAGGCAAACGCTCAGCACTTCCTCACTCACGTGTGATGATTCACCAACCAATGGGAGGAGCCGAAGGTCAAGCAACTGACATCGAGATTACTGCTAGAGAGATTGTGAAATTGAAAAAAGAGTTGTACGAGATTATATCTCTTCATTCTGGAAAACCGGTTGAGATTATCGAAAAAGATGCTGATAGAGACTATTGGATGACATCTTTGGAGGCAAAGGCCTACGGTATGATAGACGAAATTTTAATCAAGAGTAACAAAAAATAGAGATGCCTTCTAGATATAACGAATATTGTTCTTTTTGCGGAAGAGGAAAGGCCGAAGTTGAAGTTCTGATTGCAGGTGATATTGCATCAATCTGTAATGAATGTGCTCAACAGGCTATCGACTACGCAAAAGAGGCATTAAAAGAGAAAAACGGAAAAAATAGAAAAAA
>RRZT011738376.1_pt1 | contig 10873 bp, 11 predicted proteins | sample 2165551 | NCBI WGS metagenome assembly RRZT01 (sample SAMN10456910, study PRJNA506462) | wastewater metagenome | biome: wastewater; feature: sludge; material: wastewater sludge; isolation source: wastewater sludge with Escherichia coli K12::gfp cells carrying plasmid... | place: USA: Moscow, Idaho...
ACTACGCCGCCTTCTACCGCAGCCACATGATGACCGAGGAGCGCGAGGTGCTGCCGCAGATCCGCAAGCACTTCACCGCCGAGGACTGGGACAAGGCGAACGCCGGCTTCATCGCCGACGATCCGCTCTCCGGCACGCGCGCCACCGCACGGGCTGGCGAGGAAGACTTCGCGCAGATCTTCTCCAGGCTGGTCGCCGCCGCGCCGGCGCCGATCGGGCTCGGCGCGGGGCCTTACAAGGCCGAGTAAGCCTCGGGGCAGGGAAGGCCAGGCCCTTCGCCCCGCCCCGCCCGTATCGCTGCTCCCGGGGGTTGCCGATTTGCGGTCGGTGCGGGGCACGCTGTTTTCATGAGGGCTTCACGCTTTCCACGCGCTCACTCTGGCGGAGGATCCGGGCTAGAATCCGTCATCGATTCCAGTTTGCCGGGCCCGCCATGTGCGCCCGGTTTCAGCAGCGGTGAATGCGTGAGCGCCGAAAACAACAGTCCCAGCCCCGAGTTCTCTCCGTCCTCATCGACCGTCCCGCGGGTGGACGATGCCACCGCCCAGTTCGTGGCCTGGGTGCGCGGGGCGGCACCTTACATTCATGCCTTCAGGGGCCGTACCTTCGTCGTCGGCTTCGGTGGCGAGGTCGCCGCCGGCAAGCGCGCACAGAGCCTCGCCTACGACTGCAACCTCCTCGCTGCACTCGGCATCCGCCTGGTGCTGGTGCATGGCGCGCGGCCGCAGATCGATGTCGAGCTTGCGCGTCGCGGCCTGGAGTCGCGCTTCCACCACGGCCTGCGCGTGACCGATGCCGATGCGCTCGAGTGCGTCAAGTCGGCGATGGCCGTCACCCGCTTCGAGGTCGAGGCGCTGCTGTCCCAGGGCCTGCCCAACACCCCGATGGCGGGGAGCTACATCCGCGTCACCGGCGGCAACTTCATCACCGCGCGCCCGGTCGGCGTCGTTGACGGCGTCGATTACCAATACACCGGCGCGGTGCGCAAGATCATCGCCGAGGAGATCAACGCCGACCTCGACCAGCAGAACGTGGTGCTGATCACCCCGCTCGGCGTCTCGCCGGCGGGGGAGATCTTCAACCTGGCGATGGAAGAGGTGGCCGAGGCGGTGGCGGTGGCGCTCAAGGCCGAGAAGCTGATCTACCTGTGCGATGCGCCGGGACTGCTCGACGAGGACGGGCAGCTCGTCGAATCGGTCACCGCCGACGAGGCCCAGGGCAAGCTCGACACCGGCGAAGGCCTCACCGAAGATCTGGACCTCTTCCTGCCCTGTGCGATCCGCGCGGTGCGCAAGGGGGTGGCGCGCTGCCACCTCATCGATCACGACCTCGACGGCGGCCTGCTGCTGGAGTTCTTCACCCATGCCGGTGTAGGCACGGTGGTGTCGCGCGATCCGCTGTTCCGCCTGCGCGAGGCCACGGTGGACGACGTCGGTGCGCTGGTGGCGCTGATCACGCCGATGGAAGCCGACGGCACGCTGGTGCGTCGGGGGCGCGAGCTGCTCGAGCAGGAGATCGAGCGCTTCACCGTCGTCGAGCACGACGGCGTGCTGGTCGGCTGTGCGTCGCTGTATCCGTGCAGCGAGGACAACGCCGCCGAGCTCGCCTGCCTGGCGGTGACGCCGGAGTATCGTCGCGCCGGGCTTGGCGATCAGTTGCTCAAGCGCATCGAGCGCCGCGCGCGCGTGCAGCGTCTCGAGCGCCTGTTCGTGCTCACCACGCGCACCGCGCACTGGTTCCGCGAGCGCGGCTTCAGCGAGATCGGCCCCGAGGCCCTGCCGCGGCAGAAGCGCGAGCTGTACAACTTCCAGCGTCGGTCCAAGGTGTTCGTCAAGACGCTATGAAGTGGGGCCGCAAGCCTGCGAAGCGCAGCGAAGCCGATCTGCTGGGGGAAATCGCCGAAGGCGTCCATGGCATCGAGGCGATTTTCGACCCAGGCCTGCGCCTGCGCTGGATCAGCCCCTCGATCGAGCGCATGACCGGTTTCTCCCCGGCCGCCTGCATGGCCGCCGAGGATGCATTCGCGCTGCTTGTGTTCGAATCCGATCGCGATTTCTGCCGGCGGATGGTCGGCCAGGTGCTTGCCGACGGGCTGCCGCAGGACTTCGAGCTCCGCCTTGCGACCCGGGACGGGCGCACCGTGTGGGTGACCGCGCATTGGCGTCGTCGTGCCGGGAGCGGCGAAGGTGAAGGGGAGGGAGAAGGGGGGCTGCGTCTGTCGGCGGAGGACATCGGTGCGCGCAAGCAGACCGAATACACGCTGCTCGAGACGGTGGCGGAGTTGCGCCGGGCGCAGGCCCTGCGTGAGCACTACCTGCTGCGCAGCAACGACGAGCGTCAGCGCCTCGCCGCCCTGCTCAACCTGATCCGCCTTGGCATTCTGTTCATGGACCAGGATCGCCGCGTGCTCTATCACAACCGCGCCATGCTCGAGATCTGGGGCTATCCGCCGGATGCCCAACTCGTGGGCAGTCGCGAGGCCGTGCTCAAGGACAATGCGGCGGCGGTCGTCGCCGATCCGCAAGCCTATTTCGCGCATATCGACGAAGCCGTGCGCGAGCGCAGCGTGGCGAGCGCGGAATACGAGATCCGCTTCGCCGACGGCCGCATCGTCACCGACCGCTCGTCGGTCGTGCGTGGCGGCGACGATGCACGCAGCATCGGCCGGCTGTGGATATACGAAGACGTCACGGCGGCGCGCCGGATCTCGGACCGACTGATCGAGCTGGCCGAGCGCGACGAGCTGACCGGGCTCTACAATCGCCGCCGTTTCCACGAGGAGCTCGAGCGCACGCTGGCCGACGCTGCCCGGCGCGGGGCGGAGGTCGGTCTGCTGTCCTTCGACCTCGACGGCTTCAAGCCGGTGAATGACTCCTTCGGCCATCAGGCCGGCGACGAAGTGCTGGTCGGGCTCGCGCAGGCTGTCGGGCGGATCGTGCGCCGCAACGAGATGTTCTGTCGCGTCGGTGGCGACGAGTTCGTCCTGCTCGTGCCGGGCAGCAGCGCCGAGGGCCTGCTCGAGCTCGCGCATCGCGTGGTCGAGACGGTTGCAGCGCTGAGCTTTCGTTTTGCGGACAGCACGGTCGGCGTCACCGCGAGCGTGGGTATCGCCTGTTTTCCCCACAACGCCGCGGACGCGGAAACGCTCATCGCCGCTGCCGACGAGGCGCTCTATCTTTCCAAGGCCGAGGGCCGGAACCGCGCCACCGTCTCGGCGAGGCAGGGCGGCGAATCGGCTAGAATGCCGGCTTCGAGCTCCGATGAACATCAAAGCAGAGAGGATTGAAACATGGCTCGCATGGTTAACTGCGTGAAACTGGGCCGCGAGGCCGAAGGCCTGGACCTGCCCCCGGTTCCGGGCGCGCTCGGCAAGCGCATCTTCGAAAACGTGTCCAAGGAAGCCTGGCAGCAGTGGGTCAAGTACCAGACCATGCTGATCAACGAGAACCGCCTCAACCTGATGGACGCGCGTGCGCGCAAGTACCTCGCCGAGCAGATGGAGAAGCACTTCTTCGAAGGCGGCGCCGACCAGGTCGCGGGCTACGTGCCGCCGTCGCAGTAAGCCTTAGCATCGCGCCGATGCAAAAAAGGGATGCCGAGGCATCCCTTTTTTGCGCCGTGCCGCGAAGCGGACCGGGTTCAGCGCTTGTCGCCGGGCGCAGCAGCCTGCGACTTCTCGAAACGCACGTCCTGGCCGTGGGCCACGTACACGACGTGTTCGGCGATGTTCATCGCGTGGTCGCCGATGCGCTCGATCGATTTGGCGATGAAGAGCATCTCCAGGCTGTTCGAGATCGTGCGCGGGTCTTCCATCATGTAGGTGATGAGCTGGCGCATGATGCCCTTGAAGCCGCTATCGACCTCGGCGTCCTTGCGCCGCATCTCGTCGATGTTGTCGGCATTCACGCGCGCAAAGGCGTCGAGTGCGGTGCGCAGCATCTCGATCGCGATGTCCGTGGCCTGCGACAGCCCCACGCGCGGCGTGAACTTGACCTCGGACTGATGCAGTCTGCGTGCGGCCTTGGCGATCTTCTTCGCCTCGTCGCCGATGCGCTCGAGGTCGGAGGCGGCCTTGATCGTGGCGAGCACCAGGCGCAGGTCACCCGCGGCCGGTTGCTGGCGGGCGATGATGTGGGTGCAGGCGTCGTCGAGCTTGATCTGGGCGAGGTTGACCTCCTTGTCGCCCTGAATGACCGCTTCGAGCAACTCGATGTCACCGCTGCGCAATCCGTCCAGCGCCTTCGTCACCTGGGCTTCCACCAGACCGCCCATCTGCAGCACGCCGCGACGGATTTCCTGCAGTTCGGTGTCGAACTTCCTGAGAGTGTGTTCGGTCATTTTTGCCATGATCTGATCGGAGGAAGCGTGCACGCTAGCAGGTCATTGTTAAGCTTTTGTTGCGTGAAACCGGGCTGAAACCCGGCCTCAGCGCGCCTGCAGCCGTTCCACGCCGCCGGCGCCCGCCAGCAGCAGCACATCGGCGCCACGCTCGGCGAAGAGGCCGTTGGTGACGACGCCGACGATCTGGTTGATGCGGGTCTCCGTCGCCACCGGATCGCTGATCTGCAGGTCGTGGACGTCGAGGATCAGGTTGCCGTTGTCGGTCACGAAGCCTTCGCGCACCCTGGGCTCGCCGCCGAGCCGGCGCAGTTCGCGCATCACGTGGCTGCACGCCATCGGGATCACCTCGACCGGCAGCGGGAAGCGGCCGAGCACATCGACCCGCTTGCTGGCGTCGCAGATGCAGATGAAGCGCTCGGACACCGCGGCGACGATCTTTTCGCGCGTCAGCGCGCCGCCGCCGCCCTTGATCATCGCGAAGCCGCCATCGATTTCGTCGGCACCGTCGACATACACGGGCAGGGACTCGATGCCGTTGAGATCGAACACCTCGATGCCGTGCGCGGCGAGCCGGCGCGAGCTGGCCTCGGAGCTGGAGACCGCGCCGACGATGCGGTCGCGCATGCCGGCGAGTGCGTCGATGAAGTGGTTGACCGTCGAGCCGGTGCCGACGCCGACGATGCTGCCGTCCGCGATGTAGTCGAGTGCCGCGTGCGCCGCGGCCTTCTTGAGTTCGTCCTGGGTCATTTTGTGGGCCGTGGAGAGGGGCGCTCAGACGAGGCCGTGGAAGGGTTGGACGCAGACCGTGTCGCCCGGCTGCACCGCGGTGCAGTCCTCGGGCAGCACGACGAAGCAGTCGGCTTCGGACATCGAGCGCAGCACGCCCGAGCCCTGGGCGCCGGCGAGCGTCACCGACAGGCCGTCGGCGCCGCGCTGCAGGCGGCCACGCAGGTATTCGACGCGGCCAGGCTGCTTGCGCAGCGCGAAGCCGGCGCGCACCGGGAAGCGCTCGGCGGGCGGCAGCGGGGTTACGCCCATCAATTGCAGCAGCGCGTCCTGGACGAACTGATAGAAGGTCACCATCACCGCCACCGGGTTGCCGGGCAGCCCGAACAGCACCGCATCGCCGATGCGCCCGAACGCCATCGGCCGGCCGGGTTTGATGGCGAGCTTCCAGAACGCCACCTCGCCCAGGCGCGACATCATCTCGCGGATGAAGTCGGCCTCGCCGACCGACACGCCGCCGCTGGTGATGATCACGTCGGCGGCCTGCGCGGCGTCGCGGAAGGCGGCCTCGAGCGCCTCGGGGCGGTCGGGGATCACGCCCATGTCGACCAGCTCGCAGCCCAGCCGCGACAGTGCGCCGAAGAGCGTGTAGCGGTTGCTGTCATAGACCTCGCCCGGTCCGAGCGGGCGGCCGATCGAGGCGATCTCGTCGCCGGTGGACAGGATGGCGACGCGCAGGCGGCGGCGCACCGCCACTTCGGCGATACCGAGCGAAGCGATCAGCCCGAGTTCGGCCGGGCCGCAGCGGCAGCCAGCGGCGAGCGCCACGCCACCTTCGGCGAGGTCTTCACCGGCATGGCGCAGGTTCTGTCCCTTCTTCTGGCCGGCGGGGATGAAGACCCGGTCGTGCTCGCGGCGGGCAATTTCCTGCACCACGATGGTGTCGGCGCCTTGTGGGATGGAGGCGCCGGTCATGATCCGCACCGCCTGGCCGGGACCGACGATGCCGGAGAAGGGGCGGCCCGCAAACGCGGTGCCGACGACGCCGAGCGCCGTCTCGCCGTTCGCCCCCAGATCCTGCGCACGCACCGCGTAGCCGTCCATCGCCGAGTTGTCGTGCGCGGGCACGTTGTAGGGGGCGATGATGTCCTCGGCGAGCACGCGCCCGAGCGCACCGCGCACGGCGACACGCTCCCAGCCGGCGATCGGCTGCAACTGGTCGAGGATGGCGGCGCGCGCTTCAGCGACGGGGAGGAGGCTGCGGCCGCTGCCGGCGTCTGCGGAGGAGGTGGTCATGGGGTGGACTCCCGCTTGCTGGCCGCTGCGCTGGAGCCGACGCCGGGCGTCTGCACCCGGGCGGTCTTCAGCTTTTGCGAATCAGAATGAACAAGGCGGCCGTAGCCGCCCTGTCTTGTTGCATGCTCGGCCGCGATCAGCGCAGGCCGGCCGCGTAGTCGGAAACCGCCTTGATTTCCGGATCCGTCATCTTGATGGCGACCATGCGCATCATGCTGTTCGGATCGTTCTGGCGCACGCCGTCGCGGAAGCCCTTCATCTGCGCCTCGATGTACTCGGCGAACTGTCCGGACAGGCGCGGATATTGCGCGGGCATGCCGGCACCGGCCGGGCCGTGGCAGCCGGCACAGGCGGGTACGCCCTTCGAGGCGATGCCGGCACGCCAGATCTGCTGACCGAGTTCGATGGTCTCGAGGTTCTTGGCGGGCTCGGGCTGCAGCTCGAAGGACGAGAAGTACTTCGCCAGCGCGCGCATGTCCGCTTCCTCGAGGCCCGCAACCATGCCGCCCATGATCGCGTTCTCGCGCACGGGCGGGTTGCCGTTCCAGCCCTTGAACTCGCGCAGTTGCTTGAAGAGGTAGTCTTCATGCTGACCGGCGATCTTGGGGTTGGCCGCCAACTGGCTGTTGCCATCGGCCATGTGACAGGCGGCGCACAGCGTCTCGGCGGTCTGTTTCGCCTTGTCGAGATCCGGAGCCTGGGCCTGGAGGCTGCCGGCAACCAGCAGCAACGACGAGAGCAGCAGGGAACGCTTGATCATGATGTCCTCGGAAAGCCGTGAGTGATTTTTTCAAACGAGGTATTCTAATACACGAAAGCTCGATTGCGCGATGCGATGAAGGCTTTCTCCCGCAGCCAACCGGTTTTTCACCGACTTTTTTCATGCCTCTGTTCCGCAACGCACAATTCGAAATATCAATCGCCAAGCCCTCGGGCTTGCCTCCGCCCGCAGGCCCGGAGATTGCGTTCGCGGGGCGCTCGAATGCCGGCAAATCGAGCGCGATCAACACGCTCGTGGGCCATGTGCGGCTCGCCTTCGTGTCGAAGACGCCGGGGCGCACGCAGCTCATCAATTTCTTCCGTCTCAATTCCGGCGCGCTGCTCGTCGACCTGCCGGGCTACGGCTACGCCGCCGTGCCGGAAAAGATTCGGCGCCAGTGGCAGGGCCTGATCGAGTCCTACCTGAAACACCGCGAGAGCCTGATCGGCCTGGTGCTGATCATGGACTCCCGTCGCCCGCTCACAGCGCTTGACCGTCAGATGATCGACTGGTTCGCGCATTCGGGCCGGCCGATCCACGTGCTGCTGACCAAGAGCGACAAGCTGTCGCGCGGCGCGGCGGCGGCGGTGCTGCAGGAGGTGCGGCGCGCGCTGCAGCCGCTCGGGCCGCAGGTTACGGTGCAGCTTTTCTCGAGCCTGAAGAAGAGCGGGGTGGAAGAGGCCGAGGCCGTGATCGGCGGCTGGCTCAGCGGCGAGATTGCACCTGCGCCGGCGGCGCTCGAAGTGCAGCCCGCGCCTGAAGCCGATCCAGCGCCCGACAAAACAAAAGCCCCCGACCAGGGGACGTAGTCGGGGGCAAAAATGCCTCACCGGGCGTGAGGCACCCGCTCAGGGAGGTGAAGCGGGAGATGGCCCAAGAAGCGGCCCGCCGAAGCGGCCGGGCGCCATCTGCTTGCTAAGATGCAGGTCCCGCCGGGAAAGTTCCACGCGCGCGCTGCGCCACCTGCGTTCTGCCCCCACGTTTTCAGTCCGCGTCGCCTGCGGCGAGCGGATTTCATGATTCACCGATCTCCGATCGACGACCTGAGAGAGACCACGATGCGACCCACTGGAGCCTTTCCTTCGATCCGCATGCGCCGCATGCGCCGCGATGACTTCTCCCGCCGCCTGATGCGCGAGCACGTGCTGACCGCGAACGACCTGATCTATCCGGTGTTCGTGCTCGATGGCCAGGCGCGCACCGAGGCCGTGCCCTCGATGCCCGGCGTCGAGCGCGTGTCGATCGACAATTTGCTGCGTGTGGCCGAAGAGGCGATGAAGCTGGGCGTGCCGGCCCTCGCGCTGTTCCCGGTGATCGACGCGTCGGGCAAGACCGACGGCGCCGAAGAGGCCTGGAACCCCGAGGGCCTGGTGCCGCGCACGGTGCAGGCGCTCAAGGCGCGCTTCCCGGAGCTAGGCGTGATCACCGACGTCGCGCTCGACCCCTACACCAGCCACGGCCAGGACGGCCTCATCGACCCTGCCGACCCGCGCGGCTACGTGATGAACGACGAGACCCTGGAGGCGCTCGCCAAGCAGGCGCTGTGCCACGCCCAGGCCGGTGCCGACGTGGTCGCGCCGTCCGACATGATGGATGGCCGCATCGGCCGCATCCGCAGCGAGCTCGACCGCGCCGGTCACATCCACACCCGCATCCTGGCCTACTCGGCCAAGTACGCATCGAGCTTCTACGGCCCGTTCCGCGACGCGGTGGGTTCGGCGGGCAACCTCGGCAAGGGCAACAAATACACCTATCAGATGGATCCGGCCAACAGCGACGAGGCGATCCGCGAGGTCGCGCTCGACATCGCCGAGGGTGCCGACATGTTCATGGTCAAGCCCGGCATGCCGTATCTGGACATCGTGCGCCGCGTGAAGCAGGAACTGCAGGTGCCGACCTACGCGTACCAGGTCAGCGGCGAGTACGCGATGCTCAAGGCCGCCGCCGCCAACGGCTGGCTGGACGAGAAGGCGTGCGCGCTCGAGGCCCTGCTGTCCTTCAAGCGCGCCGGCGCCGACGGCATCCTGACCTACTTCGCGCTCGACGCGGCGCGCTGGCTGAAGGCCGAGGGTTGATGGCGGGCGTCGGACGCGGGCCTGCGCCGGACGTGCGTCCGCTGCGCGCCGCAGACCTGCCCGCCGTACTCGCAATCCAGCACGCGGCCTATGGCGCCGGCTATCAGGAGTCGGCCGCGGTGCTCGGCCGCAAGCTCGAGTTCGCGCCGCGAGCGTGCTGGCTTGCTCACATGGATGAGGTGGCGGTCGGTTATGTCTTCGCCCACCCCTGGAGCGACGCCGGCGCGCCGCCCTTGCACGCGCCGCTCGTGCTGCCGGCCGCAGCCGACCGCGGTTTCGTCCATGATCTGGCGGTCCTGCCCGCCGCGCGTGGGCTCGGCGTGGCGGCCACCTTGTTCACATGCGTTCGCGCATGGTCCGCCGCCGCGGGCCATCGCGGCATGCGCCTGGTCGCGCTTGCGGACGCCGTCCCGTTCTGGAAGCGGCAGGGCTTCCAGGCGCTGCCTGCGACGCTGCCGGCGGGGTATGGCGACGGTGCCTGCCTGATGGAGTACTCGCTGCCGCGGGCTTGAGTCGGGGCGAAACATCCTGCGCGCCAGCCGCTGGCCTCGAGACGCTGTCCCGGAGGCCGTGCCCCGGACCCTGGCAGATGCCCGGGTTGGCAACCGGAGGCGGCAGCACCCGTCACTGAGGGCGCGAGGGGTGGCCGGACGCGCGCCCCTCAGCGCACCAGCAGGCGCCCGAGCTGGCGGCGCAGCGCAAGGATGTTCGGGATGCGCAGATCGACATAGGCCGGCGTTCGCAGCCCGCCGCCTACCAGCACCGTACGCATGCCGAGGCGCTTGGCGGTGCGCAGGTTCACCGCCGAGTCTTCCAGCATGATGCACTGCTCGGGGCGCAGGCGCTGCGCGTGCAGCAGGCTGCGGTAGGCGCGGATGCCGGGCTTGGGCTGGTAGTCGAGGTCCTCGATGCCGACCACGTCCTCGAACAGCCGGCTTACCCCCATGACAGACAGGACCGCGCGCGCGTAATGGCGCGGGGCGTTGGAGAACACGATCTTGCGCCCGGGCAGCCGCCGCAGCAGGCCGTGCAACGCACGCTCGAACACCATCATCTCGTGCAGGCGGTCGAAGCGGTGGGTCTCGACCAGGAAGTGGTCGGGGTCGGTGCCGTGGTGGCGCATCAGGCCGAGCATGGTGGCGCCGTAGCGGTGCCAGTACTGCATGCGCAGCGCGTTGGCCTCGTCGAGCGTGAGCCCGAGGTGCTGCTCGAGGTAGTGCGTCATGCTGCGGTTGATGTGCGGAAAGATGTGAGGACTGGCGTTGTGCAGCGTGTTGTCGAGGTCGAACAGCCAGACGGGGGCGTTGGGCATCGTCATCTTCCGCGTTCGGGCTCAGCGCGCCGGCGGGCGGGGCTGGAAGCGGACGATGCTGCGTCCGTCGTCGGTGGTCTTTGGCGCGGCCTTCCACGCGTGGCCCTGGATGACCTCGAAGGTCGCAGGCAGCCGGCCGTCGCGGCGCAGGCGCTCGTAGGCGGCGCGTGCCTCGGCCCACTCCTGGCGGCCGGACAGGCCGCGCGGGCGGCTGGTGGCGGCGTTGGCGCCGCCGCTGCGACGCAGATCCTGCAGCAGGGTGTCGAGGTCGGGGTAGGGCAGGGTGACGATCTCCATGTCCATGACCGGGTCGGTGAAGCCCGCCTGGACCAGCGCATCGCCGACGTCGTGCATGTCGATGAA
>RRZT010793366.1_pt1 | contig 10872 bp, 11 predicted proteins | sample 2165551 | NCBI WGS metagenome assembly RRZT01 (sample SAMN10456910, study PRJNA506462) | wastewater metagenome | biome: wastewater; feature: sludge; material: wastewater sludge; isolation source: wastewater sludge with Escherichia coli K12::gfp cells carrying plasmid... | place: USA: Moscow, Idaho...
ACCCGTGGTATGGCCTTCTGGCGGTCCCGACTTGGGCGCTTGCGATATGCGAATCGCGGTTGTAAGTCGCATTTGTTCGTCTTTTTTCACTACGACGGTACTATATGAACTTTTGTTCGAAGTGGTTGTGCAGAGGGTATTTCACGCGTTGAAAGCAGGCATGGCATGAGTACAAGAACATCAGAAGACGTTGACTTCGGTACGAGCACTTCGGTGTCCGGCGATTGGCAGGGCCCCGACTACGAGGCATTGCATGTCGATGTTGAGTCGGCCTCGGCGTTGTTGGTGGTCATTGTTGGTGATGAGGTTCGTCTTCATGAGAATGAGAAGATCGGCGGGGATGAGGCCAGAAGATTTCTGGGTCGTTGCGTCAAGCGGGTTGTTCATGCGGCGGAGTCATTCAATGGGCGCCCGGTTGAAGACGCGGGTGGTGAAATCTTTGCTGAGTTTGAACGCGTCGACGACGCATTAAAGGCAGCGTTGGAGATGCTGCGCCGCGTGGCAGATTTGCCTCCGGTTTCCGGGCTTAAGCTGGGCTTGCGCATCGGTTTTTCGTACGGTTTGATCGCTGGCAATGGCGCTTTGTCTTCCTGTGAAGTTGCCAAGACTGCGCGAAGTCTGGCCGCGCTGGCTAGGTTGGGGCAAATTGCGGCATGTATTCGAGCGCAATCGGCGCTCTCACCGCAAGTCTTGGCACGCTATGACGCGCACTGCCAAGAGCCGCCGTTATTTGAAAGGGGGCCTGCGTCTGCTCAGCCTTTCGTGCCAGCCGAATTGGCTGTGTGCGATGAACCGTTGCGACACAAGGGCTTTCTGCTGAAGTATGGCGGAAGCGTCTATGTCCTGGACGACATAAATGAGGAGATCAGAATCGGCCGGGATGATGAAAACCATGTGGTTTTGCGTGGTCGCCATGCATCACGTTTTCACGCCACGATCAAGCGACGCGGGAACGATATCATTTTGGTCGATACCAGCACTAATGGAACCTTTGTTTCCTTGAAGGGCGAAGCGCCTCATCTGTTGTTGATTCAACGCGAGTGTGTCCTCCAAGGGGGCGGTGTGCTGTCTTTCTCGACCGCAGATCCTTCGAGCGGTATCGGGACAGCCAGCGCAAGATTCGAGGTTCTTTGAGTCGGCGGGTCGGGCTGCCGTTTCTGTCAGTACAATACGTGTTGCTTCATCATCGGGGTGTTCCCCTTTATCTGCCACTGAGCCATGCGGACAGCCAACTTTTTTGAGTGAATCGGAGTTTATTGATGTTTGCGGAATTAAAAAAAATGTTTTCGCCTCGGACAAAGTACACGTATGAAGGCCAGGTGTTTGATCTGCCGACAAAGTTTCAGAAGGGTGTCGATGACAAAGTCAAGGCAACCGTTAAGGCCATTACGCCTTTGCCCGCGCCTTTGAGCCAAAAGAAGTTGGTTTTTGCAATGCCGCGGCAGTCTGCGTTTATCAAGGAAAGTGCGAAGCGTTTTGCTGCCGTGCACGGTGCTCCTCCCGTTAAGCTGGCCAAGGAAATTGTGGAGAATCTTTCTATTTCCAATTTCAAGAGCATCAAGGTGTTCTTTCAGGCGGTCAAGAAGAAGAATATTTACGTTTCGGTAGAGTTTGTTGAACTGGATTCAATGTCTGGCTCCTACCCGGCTACAGAGGGCGTTGATGCACTGTATATGGTCGAACCCTCAGTGGGTGAGGTCCATTGGACCTACGCTTCGACACAGTACGGCGAGCAGGAACTTGTCTACGACAGAAGTAGTGAGCACATCGAAGGTAAGGTACAGGCGTTCGTTCAAGCCGTTCAGGCCATGGCTGTGGGTGATTAGAGCTCAGGAGGGTGCGCTTCGTTTTCTTGGCTTGAAGGGGGTTACAGCCACCAGGTGCCAAACAGAATGGTCAGCAGCGTCAAGGGTGCCCCCACTTTGAAGTAGGCCCAGAAGCTGATGGTGATCCCGGCGCCCTGTGCGCGCTGGGCAACGATCAGATTGGCGACCGATCCGACAAGTGTAAAGTTGCCGGCCAGTGTTGATGCCATGGCCACCACCAGCCAAGCACGTTGCGGGTCTCCCAGATTAGCAACGAAGGGTTTGAGCATGAGCACCGCGGGCACATTGCTGACGAGGTTGGACAAAGTTGCTGTTACCAGAGAAAGCGTGCCGACGTTGTCCAGATGCTGTTGTGCGACCGATGCCACGACCTCTGGTGTCAGCGCAACTCGCTCAAAGCCTGCGACGACAACAAACAGCCCAGAGAACATTACCAGCAAGGGCCAGTCGATTTCCTTGTAGATCTTGTGCGCTTTGATCCGGCGCGTAAAAAGCATGAACGCGCCGCCGGCAACGGCGACCTTTGCAATGGGATATCCGGCAAAGAACAGCACGACCATTACCGCTGTGACCAGCAAAGATTTCAAAACGACCGGTTGGTGGAAGCGAACCTGCTGCGAGCTGCGTATCGTGAAAGGTGTGCGTGTCAGGAATTCAGTACGGTAAATCAGGGCGATCAGGGTGGTCGTCATCACCAGGCCGGTTGCGGCAATGGGCGACAAGGCAGCAGCAAAGTCCCCGTAAGCAAGCTGTGAAATGCTGCCGATGATCATGTTCTGTGGATTGCCGGTAATGGTTGCTGTACTGCCAACGTTGGACGATAAGGCGACGGCAAGCAGATAGGGTATCGGGTTGCGCTTGAGGCGCATTGCAAGGTCCAGAACCAGCGGTGTCATGACCAGGCAGATCGTGTCGTTGACCAGAAACGCTGAAAGTGTGCCAGATACCAGAACAACAGCCATGAGAAGCACGATTGGGTATCGGGCGCGCCTGATGACCCATTCGTTAAGCAATTGGAAAAATCCGGCCAAGCGCAGGTTTGCGACGATGATCATCATGCCAAGGAGCAGGGTGATGGTATTGAAATCAATGGCCGAATAGGCTTCCTCCAGCGATAAAACGCCAAGCCAGACCATCAGGCTTGCGCCGAGCAGTGCCGCGCCGGCCCGGTCAATGTGATAGCCCGGTAGTTTGCCGACCGCGATAAAAAGATAGGTCAGGGCAAATACGGCAAATGCGCCGACAGTCACTGCATCGTGCCATATGGGGTTTGCTGTCAGGTCGAGAGGGAACATGGATGGCGTTGGTCGACGCTTCGCTATGGGTTGAGTTTTTCGGTTTTGTGGCTGCCGACGACAGTGGGTGTGTTTGGCAGGCGGCGCCAGAAGTATAACGTGGCTTCACAAAGGGCACTATTCGCGGGAGCTGGCAGAAGATTGGAGTGCTTACGCAAGCGAAGCCTTGGGGGCTACTTTTCGGCACAATAAGCGCGATTTCGTCCTTGTTCCTTGGCGCAGTAAAGTGCTTCGTCGGCACGTGCCATCAGTGACTCCGGCGATTCGTCTTTCGCCAGCGCGATGCCGATGCTTACGGTTATCCAAGAGGCCGCGGCGGATTCCTTGTGTGCGATGTTGCGTTCGCGCAGCAATTGCCTGATGCGTTCAGCAATTTCGATGGCGCCTTCCTCGTCGGTTTCCGGAAGCAGTACCGTGAATTCCTCGCCACCAATTCGCGCCGGCAAATCGGATGCGCGCAAGCAGGCTTGTCGCATTACGTCGGCAACGGCTTGTAGGGCGATATCTCCCGCCGGATGGCCATAACAGTCGTTGTAAGGCTTGAAGAAATCCACGTCTAGTATGAGTAATGCCAATCCATTCGGTGTGCGCCGTTCTCTGGAGAGCTCAACTGTTAGCCGGGCGTCGAAGGCTCGCCGGTTGGGCAGGCCGGTCAAAGGGTCGGACAGCGATAGTGCGGTCAGGTTGTCCATTTGCTCTTCAATTAGGCAGAGCATCTTGTTAACTTCGCCTGCCAATAAGCCTAGTTCGTCCTGGCCGCTGATGCCGATTCGTTCTTGCCAGGATGAGTTTCGCATCAAGTTCAGCAACTGCCGGGTGAAGGTGCGCAAACGGCTGACAAGCAAACCATGCAGAATGAATCCAAGCAGCAGCGCCATGCCGACGGCAGTCCATAGCAGTTGGCGGCGAACCTGAGCGTAAAGTGATGTGCCTTGCGCGTACAACTCGCGCGGAACCTTTAGGGAGATTAGGCCTACGTCATGCCTTGATACGTCTTGAAGGGTGTAGTAGAGGTGATACTCGGTCGAGTCGTGTTCGCTCCAGAAACCGGTGCCGCCGAGTGAACCCGGTTTCAGTGTGTCCGGCCAGAACGTCAGCTTCTCCGGCATGTCTGGCGTGATGTCTAAAGCAAAAGGAATGTCCGCTACATTTCGCAGTTTTTCAAGCCGTTCCGGGCTCATCAAGAGCCCCATGATCAGTGTTCCGGCCTCATCTCCGCTGAAGTCGCTGCGTACAATGCGCGCCCAGCAGAGGCCGACTAAACCCAGCTCCGTCCGCAGCAGGCCACAGTTTCGTTTTCGCGAATTGTTTTCGAAGATGCTCTGCTTATATTTTTCAAGGAATGGCGTGAGCATGATGTGGGGGCCGGCGGGATTCTCTGTCACCTTGTAGAGGAGTTCCTTGTTCGCCCCGAATATCCAAATCACTGAAACGTCGTTGGATTGCAGTGATTCAGCGGCCAAGTTGTTCTTAACCCACTCGTCTTTTCCGGCGGGGACTCGTGCATACTCATACATCTCGGTCCATTGCGCCCAGTCGCGCGTCAGGTTGTTCAGGCCGGAAAGCGTAGTCTCGAAACTCGACAGGACGCGCCCGATCCGGCCGATCATTTCCCGGCGTTCGATCGATTCGTAGCTCTTGTTTACGCTGCGCTGAAGCAGCGTCAGGCTAATAAAAGCCATCAAGCCGAAGCTCAGGATGAAAGCAAACAGAATTTTTTGCCGGATACCCATCGGGGGCTTTCACGGGGCGAAAAACAACATCTTACGCTTGCGAAAAAGCGGTGCAACGATGAGCTTGGTCCTCTGTTTGGCACGCCTGCTATCAGCGTTCCGATGTCACAGCTCACTGCAGTCTGGTCAGGGTGGGTGCGGTGCCGAGGGTGTCGATCAGTTCGCTAATCTGCGCCAGATCTTCACTATTGCCCGACTTTTCAGTACGTAGATGGACATTGCGTGCCAGATTGCGCAGGCGCCAGGTGACTTCCTTGAGCACGAGGCACACTTCGCCCATGACTACCGGGTCGCTTTCCAGTACGGCGAGTTGGGAGAATTCATAGACGCCGGTGGCGCGCAGGCTCTTATCGATGTTGCGTAGTGCGTCGTAGGCGAATTGCCCAACGTCGCCAAGCGACTTATTAAGATGAGCCTTGATCAGAGCCTCTGCCAGCAGACGTGCCGATCTGAGTTGTTGTAAAGTGGGTAGAACTCTTTCGGCGAAGCTGCCGGCCGTTGCAGGTGCGCATTCTTCGCGCAGTGGCGCAAGTGTCTTGGTGATGAACGATACCGCAGGACGTGGGAACTCTTCCGGAACAATGCGCAGGGCGACGTCAACCCGGTCAAACATGCTCGGGCCTCCGCGCATGATGATCGCCGAGACAGAGTCGGCAACGCTGATCAACTTGCACAGCGGCCCCATCGTTTCGCCGGAAACCTGGAAGGGGTAGCCGCTACCATCAAGCCGCTCGTGGTGATGAACAACACAGTCCGCGACAGCGGCTGGAAATTGTGCGAACTCCTTGAGGAAGGCCTGCCCGACGCAGGGGTGTGAGGCGACGTATTTCCATTCTGAGGCTTGTAGTGGGCGGTCGTCATCGAGATACTCCGGGTTGATGTACATCTCGCCGACGTCATGCACCAGCGCGGAGAGTATCAATATGCCGGCATCTCGGTCGTTCAAACCGATGCCGTAGGCCAAACCGGAGCAGGTGATCATCGACGCCAGACTGATTGCGTAGTTCTGTTTTTTGTGCTCCCGGGCGGAGGTTAGCAATAATTTGAGTGGCCCCGGCAGCGGCACGTTGCGAACGCTTCGTAATGCCCCTTTGGCACCACTGGACCCGCCGAGCAAGTCCAGTGCCGGGGTCTCCTTCATAAGGCCAAAGCAGTCGCTGACAATGCTTTCCAGGCAAACGCCGTCACCTACATCGAGGCTGACTTCCAGCGGTTGCCGCAGGCGTCTCTTCAGCATTTTTTCTTGCAGTGCTCGGGAAACCGGCTTGCCTTTTGCCCATAGTTTGATGCCGCAGTCGTCCACAATATCGCTGGAAGCGAGCACTTCCATGTCATCTGACAAGCGTACGATGTTTTCCAGGCAGTGCGCGTTGACGGTACAAAATGCGGGTGCTGCATTGTGGGTCACGGGATTGCCAATCGTTGCATTTGACATATTGCATCTCCGATTTGCTGGCGAACATCTTGCGGCGGAAGGGCTATTGGCTTTGCCGAGAACGTCACGTTTTCGTACGACAACGCGGCCCATCTTCTCAGAAAGCAACGGAGAAAAAAATCCGTAGTTTCCGCCGCTATCTCCGTAATTGCCGCTGATCGCTGCGACTGCCGGGTTTTTTGCTGACCGGCGGCCCTGCTGTAGTGCCGCCGGCGTCGCTTTAGTGACTCATGTGCTCCATGGCCGGCATGCCGGCCGTTGTTTCACCGGATATCATGATCGCCGGGTCGAGCATCCCGAAAATCATCGCGATATGAGCAACGACCAGGAAAATCGCGACAAAGATGGCGTGTTGCTTGAGTTTGCCTTCGTTGTCGAGCTTGCGACCGATGATTCCGAGATCAAGAAGCGCCAAACCCAGTAGCGGTACAACGCCGGACAGATACGCAAGTACGGCGATGACATCAGCCGGACCGCGCCAGCCACCTTGCGTGGTGAGCGGGATGGCCGCAGTGATGGTGAGGTAAACGAAGACCCCGGCAAAGTAGAAGCCGCCGAGAATGCTGGCAATCCGGTTGATGTTGCGCACCGGGCCTTGGTATTGACGTGAAAAGAGGATGAACAGTTCGGTGATGGCGACGGTTTCGGCCAGAATGACCGGAATCGCCATGAATAGAATAAGGTTCCACGGCTGATTGCTAGCCAGTAGTTCCATGTAATGTGTCATGGACATAGTGATTCTCCTGAGTTGCTTCGATAAGTAGTGACCTGAACCCGCCGTTAAACGGAGAGCTCAGTGGGTAAATCGAAAAATCAGGCAATCGGAGGAGGATGATCGGGCGGTGGGGTGACCCCCAGGTAGAGAACAGACTTGGCCGCGTTCATGACCTCAAAACCAGCAGAGGCAAGATCCGCCTGCGTGGGCATGAGTAGGGGAGCACTGGCGATGTCGCACATGATCTGGCACAACTTCGCCGTTTCGTTTGAAGCGCTGCCATGTGCAGCTTGCCCGGCTGGCTTCGTGTCTTCGTGACAGTCGCCCGCTGAGTGAGCTGACCCTTTCGGCACGGACGCCAGGGACGTGTCCGGCTGGCCGCTCAAATCGCTGTGGCTGCCCATGGAAAGTGGTAACGCGAAGGCGCGCAGCGCGACCATCACGCACAGCATAAGCAGAGTGAAACTCCGCAAGCCAGCTTGGCCGTGAGTTTTCATGGAAAACAACGAGAGAGGCGATGAGTTTTGCATCAATAGGTTCAAGAGTATTCAGGCACAGGCTTTTAAGTTGCTCATAGATGAGAGTCGCCAATGGGTGAAACGTTCAGTGAAACCGAAACTAACGACGTGTCGAGCCAGAATCGTCATTGGCTCTTGCCTTTGTTAAGGAGCGCTTTCAGGTTGGCGAAGGGCTGCGCCGTGGCATGGTTGGCGGCTTGCTTCTGGTTGTTTCCAAGGCCGGCTGCGCGTGCTGCGTCGGCTTCGAGTTCGCGTGAATGTTCGTTGTCGTGGCAGTAAAGACAGAGCAGTTCCCAGTTGCTGCCATCGCTCGGGTTATTGTCGTGATTGTGATCCTTGTGATGCACCGTCAGTTGGCGCACGTTCTCCCGTGTGAATTCTCGGGTGCAGCGGCCGCAGATCCACGGGTAGATCTTCAAGGCCTGCTCCCGGTAACCGGATTCTCGAGTCTCCCGGCTGCGAATGGTCTCGGCAATCATTCGATCGGTATGGGCACGTTTTTCGTCGGCAATGGTCACGGCGGTTCCTCTTGAAATGTTTCGCGTGATTTTACTGCAGTGCCAGCAGGGCGCATCCGCGTTGATAGAAGTTTTCGTATTCCGTGTCGGGGACAAATGCACCGCCGGTCGTCCAGAAAAGATGTGTGACCGTTGCCTTTTGTGGGCGCGCCGATTCCAAATATGCCTTGCCGGCGCCTTGTTCCATGAGGGCGGGGCCAAGAAAACACGCGGCTGCCGAGGGTTCGATCTGCAAGCCGTTGAGTTGCCGCAGACGAGCCAGTGTGGCGAACAGATCGTTGTCGGTAACCGTATAAACACCGGCAATCAGCTCGTGCGTTAGTTGGTATATCAGTTCGGAAGCGGCTGCGACGGCGAGGCCGTCGGCTTCGGTGGCATTGTCCAGGCCAATGTCGTAAACGGAGCGGGGGCCGCTCGCTGAGCTCATTCGTGCCAGCATCGCGGGCGAGGCACAGGGTTCGGCAAAGAAGCAATGTACGGCATCGCCGAAAACGTGTTTCAGTCCAAAGCTGATGCCTCCCGGTGCGCCACCGACGCCGCACGGCAGATAGACGAACAGCGGGTTGGCGGCATCGACCGGGATGTGTTGTGCTGAGAGTTGTGTTTTCAGGCGTAGCGCAGCGGCCGCGTAGCCGAGAAACAGATCGCGCGAGTTTTCATCGTCGACGAAATGAGAATGTGTCGAGGCGGTCGCTGCGGATCGTCCGGCGGCAACCGCTACGGCGTAATCGCCCTGATGCTCGATGACCTCAACACCACGCGCTCTTAGACGGTCTTTTTTCCATTGCTTGGCATCGTTTGACATGTGCACGATAGCTCGGAAGCCGAGGGCCGAGGCCATGATGCCAATGCTCAGGCCGAGATTGCCGGTGCTGCCGACGGCAATCGTGTGTTCGGCAAAGCGTGTGCGGGCGGCGTGGCCAAGGAGTTGTAGCGGGTCGGCGTTTCGTGAAAACAGGCCGTATTGCTTGGCAAGAGTCTCGGCGTAGACCAGTACTTCGTAGATGCCGCCTCGGGCTTTGATCGAGCCTGCCACGGGCAAGGCGTGGTCGGCTTTTAGTAGTGTTCGACCGGTGCTCATGGCCCCGGTAACGCGCTGCGCATCGGGCAGGTCGATCAGAGGAGATTCGATCAGGCCGTCGCTTGCAGCGAGTTCCGGAAAAAGTTCGGTCAGCGCCGGCGCCCAGCGCCGCAGCAGTTGATCGGCGGCTTCGATGTCAGAGAGCGTGATCGAATGTTGCGCCGCAATGTCTTGCAGAGCGTGCGCTGCTGGTGTTGCGCCGGGCTTGAGCCAGAGCAGTGGTTCGCGGGCTTGCAGGCGACGAACGAGTTCGGCGTCTTCAGTGAGCTGTGCTGCGGTCATGGTTTGGCCGCGGGTGCCGCGCCGCTTTGCGCGCCTGCTGAGTGGGCCTTATTGATCGCCGCTTGCAGTGACTTCGCTTCTTCCGAGTCCGGGTCGAGTTGCGCCAGCAGGCGGCTCCAGTATGCGGCCGTAGCGGCAAAATCCATGCGATCTTTTGCCGCTGCGCCGGCAAGGAAAAGCGCCTGCGGAGAATCTGGATCGATTTTGAGCGCCTGCTTGAGCAGTTCTGTAGGTTTGCCGTCCAGTTGGTCGCCATTGGCACGCGCCAGGGCTTCGGCGTAATCGGCCAGTAGCGCTGCGTCTGAGTCGAGCAACGCGCCGCCGTGGCTATAGGCCTCAACGGCTTCCGGGTAGCGGCCTAAAACCTTGTAGGAGCGGGCAAGCATCATCCAGCCTTGATGGTCGTCCGGGTTCTTTTTGAGCTTTGCCGCCAGTTTATTCAGCATGTCGTCGATTTGTTGCGGGGTGACGTCGGCCTGCGCTTGTTGTGGCGCAAAAGCCTGTGGGTTGCCGAGAATCAGATAGCCGGCGCTGGCCGCCAGCGGTAGGGCGATGAGCAAGGCCAGGGCTGTCTTGCGCCCGCCCTTGGCGATCTGTGTCACGACTTCAGGCTGAACTTCTTCAAGCAGGCGGCGTTGTAATTCGCTCTTGGCCTGCGCGAAATCGGCGTCGGTCAGAGAGCCGTCGCGATGGTCGCGCTCAAGTTCACTCAACTGGTCGCGGAAGATGGAAAGATTGGCTGCACGCCGATCAAGGGCGCTCCTGGTTCTTGGAGTGCGCAGCAGCGGTGGCAGCAGGATGGCCAGGGTCAAGAGCACAAGCAGCGTCGCAGCGAGGATAAAGGCAGTCATCATTGATCGTCTTTGGCGTTGAGCAGGCGCTCGGCCTGGCGGAGTTCGTCGGCACTGAGCGCGGTGGCGCCCTGCGCCGCGTTGCGCCGGCGCAGGGTGAGCAGCAGCGCGCCGAGGCCGCCAGCCAGGAGCAGGGCCGGGCCAAACCACAAGAGCACGGTGCTGCCCTTGAGCGGCGGCCGGTAGCGAACGAAATCGCCGTAACGACTGACCATGAAGTCCATGATTTCACTATCACTCTTGCCGTCCTTGATCAGCGTGCGGATTTCGCGGCGCAGGTCGTTGGCCAGTTCGGCGTGTGAAGCGGACAGCGATTCGTTCTGGCAGACCAGGCAACGTAGTTCAGCGGATATGTCGACCAAACGCTTTTCGGTGGCCTCGTCCTGTGCCAGCGGTACGGCTTCCTTGGCTTGCACTTGCAGGGTCGATAAGGCCGACAAGGCTAGCAGTAGTGCGACTATCCAGGGCTTCATTTCGACAACTCCACAAGCAGCGGCAGGATCTTGCTGGCAAAAACATCTGGTGTGATCGGGCCGGTCTGCTTCAGGCGGATGATGCCCGCTTTGTCGATAAGATAGGTTTCCGGCACGCCGTAAACGCCGTAGTCGATGCCAACCC
>RRZT010677325.1_pt1 | contig 10871 bp, 8 predicted proteins | sample 2165551 | NCBI WGS metagenome assembly RRZT01 (sample SAMN10456910, study PRJNA506462) | wastewater metagenome | biome: wastewater; feature: sludge; material: wastewater sludge; isolation source: wastewater sludge with Escherichia coli K12::gfp cells carrying plasmid... | place: USA: Moscow, Idaho ...
GCCCTCGGCGACTACACGGACGCCGTGGAGCAGGACAAGTTCCCTGCGTTCGAGAGCGACGACTGGGACACCTATGAGGCTGCCAACCTGGTAGTGACCGAGCGGGGCGACGCCGCCGAGACCGAGGCGTCCACTGCCACCACAGTCATCGTCGCCGTAATCGCGATCGGTTCCCTCGTCGGCGCGGCGCTCGGCTGGGTCGTCTCGGGCCGAATCCGCCGCAACGTCGTTCGCGTGCAGACCGCCATCGAGTCCATGGCCGGGGGCGACCTCACTCGCAATCCCGACGTCACCGGAGCCGACGAACTTGGTGAGATGGCCCGTGCACTGTCAAGCACCCAGGCGTCCCTGCGACGCACCCTGTCAGGGGTGCTCGAGGCGTCGGACACCCTCGCCTCCGGCGCGGAGGAACTCAGCATGGCCGCCCGGCAGATCGTGACCGCCACCCAGCAGACCTCGGACCGCTCCGGCGTGGTTGCCTCCGCCGCCGAGCAGGTCAGCCAGAGCGTGCACACGGTCGCTACAGGTGCCGAACAACTCGGCGCCTCGATCCGGGAGATCGCCGAGAGCTCCACCGAGGCCGCCAAGGTCGCCAGCAGCGCCGCCCACGAGGCCGCCGCTACCAACGACACAGTGCACCAGCTCGGCGAGGCATCGCAGCAGATCGGTGCAGTGATCAAGACCATCACCTCCATCGCCGAGCAGACGAACCTGCTCGCCCTGAACGCCACGATCGAGGCAGCACGCGCCGGCTCCGCCGGCAAGGGATTCGCGGTTGTCGCCGGTGAGGTCAAGGAGCTGGCCCAGCAGACCGCCACCGCGACGACGGACATCGCCCGGCGGATCGAAGCGATCCAGCAAACGACCGATGACGCTGTCGCCGCCATCGAGCAGATCACGGCGACCGTGTCCACGATCAATGACTACCAGCTCACGATCGCCTCAGCGGTCGAGGAGCAGACGGCGACGACCGCAGAGATCTCCCGGGGTGTAGCCGAGGCTGCGACCGGATCGACCGAGATCGCGGGCAGCATCGCCGGCATCGCTGGCAACGCCCAGGACAATGCAACCACTCTCGAGCACATGAGCGAAGCGGTCGTCGACCTGGCCAAGGTGGCCGAAACCCTGCGCTCTCACGTCGCGCAGTTCCGAATCGACACACGCGACTGAACACCACAACTGTCCGGAGCCCTGTGGCCCCGCCCAAGTGGAGGCGAAGCCAGCACGGCCCAGATGCTTGCGCAGTGACCGCTCCACGGCACGGGGCATCGTTGCTGACGGGCACTCGGGGTCTCGCTCGCGACGGAGTGGCGCCCTGGCTGCGTCCTCCCGATGCCCGCCGGCACGGTGTCCGAGTGCGAAGTGGGATCGCGGAGCGGCCCGGTGCCCGATCGACTCACGCGAACCCACCGGCCAGCCCTGGCCGGTGCACCGCCAGATAGCGCAGTCAGAACACCGCCAGCTACCGCTGCCACTCACCGTTCCTCTCGATAAGTAGCGGTGGTGTCCGGTGAGGGTTCCTCTATCGGAACGGGGTGCCAGGGAGCCGCGTCGCCAATGACGTCGATCTTTACCCGGGTCGCGCGGGGTCTTGGGCGACCCCGCGGCGACCGGGCCTGGACCCCAACGTACGGTGACATCCTTCATGGGTGCCGCCCGGGAGATTGGTGCCGAGGGAATGCTCAACCCGGCTCGTCGACTCGAGGACCGCCCGTACCGCGTCATGGGCCGCTGAGAGGGCACCGTTCTCCTATTGGACAGTGCACGGAGCGGTCGGCGTGCGAGATATTTCCCCGGGATGGGCCAGGCCTGACCAGGCCGCGACAAGCCTTGTCGAGAATCCCGTGATTACTCAACTCAGTCACCAGCTGCTTGAGTGACTCCAGGGCCCGCGCGCCGCCCCCGGCTCGTCGTCAGCTCCTGGCCGGCCGCGAATCACCGACCCGGCTCCTCGGTGCGGCGTCGGCCCTGCCACACGTCGTGTCAGGCAGGTTTCCGGGTGGTCGCCCGCAGAGCCGCAGGCAGGTTCCGCACGACGAGGTCGAGCGCCTGGGTGCCCTCGGGGCCGAGCGCGGTGGTCAGGTGGTCGAGGAGTCGAATCTGCATGCCGGTGATCTGTGTGAGTGTCGCGGTGCCGTCGTCGGTCAGCGCGAGTAGCGGTGAGTCCGGTCCGGGTGTCTGGTCGAGGAGGCCGCGGCGGGTGAGCCCGGCGACCAGGGTGGTGGTGACGTCCGGCGGTTGCCCGATGTGCCGGGCCAGTGCGTCGAGGCGCGCCGGCGCGGACGCGAGGGCGGTCAGCACCCACACCTCACCGGCACGGAGGGTCGTCACGCTCTCGACCCGGTCGAGGAGCGTCGTGGTGGCACGCTGGAGCTCCTCGAGGTTGCGGACCAAGGTCAGTGCGCGCTTGAGGCCCGGGCTGGGGAGCTGATCGACGTGCCTGTCGCTCATCTCGACTCCTCCAGCTCCGGGTGACCGTTGGTGGAGTCGGCGCCCACGGCCCTGAGGAAGCCCTCACGGTAGCCACGTTCGTAGCGCTCCTGTTCGTTCAGGCGTACACCCTCGGCGTATCCCGCGTCCCAGCCCTGCTGATATCGGGCGCGTCGTCCGGCGGCGAGCCCGTCGGCGTAGCCACGGTCCTACCCTTCGCGGATGGATACGTCCGCGACGGGCTCGACCGTCTGGGCGGTGACGGAGGGGCCCTCGATGCTGAGGTGGGGCAGCACCCGGTCCAGCCAGCCCGGTAGCCACCAGTTGGCTCGCCCGAGGCGCTGCATGAGGGCCGGGACGATGAGCAGGCGGATGACGAAGGCGTCGAGAAGGACGGCAGCCGCCATGCCCAGGCCCATGAGCTTGATGGTGCGGGCGTCGCCCAGCACGAACGCGCCGAAGACGAACACCATGATCGAGGCCGCGACGACGATGACCTTGCCGGTGGCAGCATGGCCGGTGCGCACTGCGGTGGCGTTGTCGCCGGTGCGCACCCACTCCTCGTGCATGCGCGAGACGAGGAAGACCTGGTAGTCCATCGACAGCCCGAACAGCAGGGCGAACAGCACGACCGGCAGGAACGGCTCGATCGGGCCGGCCTTACCGAGGCCGATGAGCTCTGCGCCCCAGCCCCACTGGAAGACGGCGACGACGATGCCGAAGGCCGCAGCCGCGGAGAGCAGGTTCAGCAGGGCTCCGACCAGGGGGATGACGAGCGAGCGGAAGGCCAGGACGAGGAGCAGCATCGAGAGCCCGATAACCAGGGAGATGAACGCCGGGAGGGCGTCCTGGATGCGCTCGGCGAAGTCGTCGAAGGTGGCGGTCGGCCCACCGACATGGACCTGGATGCCATGCGCGGCCTCCACGGCAGGGGCGATGTCCGTACGCACCCGGTCGATCAGGTCGCTGGTGGCCTGGTCCTGCGGGCTCGTCGTGGGGATGACACGGAGCAGAGCGGCGGTGCCGTCGGCGTTGGCCATGGGCGTGCTCACCCCGGCGACAGCTGGGTCGTCCTCCAGGTCCGCGATGAGTCCCGCCAACTGGGCAGGCACCTGTGCCTGCCGGCCCGGGTCACGGCCTGCCGCAGCCGCGGGCTCGCGGGCCGTTCCCTCGTCGGGGCGCCCGGCCGGTGCGGGGATGGGGTCGTTGCTGAGGTCGACGGCGATGAGCAGGGGGCCGTTCACGCCCGGGCCGAAGGCCTCGGCCAGGGTGTCGTAGGCCTGCCGGGTCGTGGTGCCGGCGGGGTCGTTGCCCTGGTCCGCGGTGCCCAGGCGCAGGTCGAGCATGGGGGAGGCGATGATGCCCAGCACGGCGACCGCGACCAGTACCAGGGCGACCGGGCGGCGGGCGACCAGGTTTGCCCAGCGGGTGAACCCGGGTCCGGCGGGTGCGCGCTTGAGCTGACCAGCGGCGAGGGCCCGCCGGTCGGCCGGCGACAGGATCCGCCGCCCGGCGATCCGCAGGAGGGCCGGCAGCAGTGTGCCTGCGGCGAGGGCGGTGAAGGCGACCGAGACCGCAGCCGACAGGGCCATCCCGTAGAGGAACTCGATGCCGGTCACCAGCAGGCCACCCAGGGCGATCACCACTGTCACGCCAGCGAAGACGACGGCACGCCCGGAGGTGTCCATTGCCGTGGCGACCGACTCGCGCAAGCGCATCCCGGCGCGCAGGTTGGTCCGGTGGCGGTTGAGGATCAACAACGCGTAGTCGATGCCCACCCCCAACCCCAGCAGGACTCCAAGCACCGGGGCGACGTCGGAAATCGTCACGAGGTTCGAGCCCAGGCGGACCAGCCCGGTGGCTACTCCAAGGGCCGCAGCGGCGGAGGCGATCGGCAGCACCATGGCCACCACGGAACGGAACGCGATGAACAGCACGAGGGCGGCGAAGGCGACCCCGATCAGCTCCCCAACCCCGACCTGCGGGGTGGACAGCGCCGCCACGCCCTGCCCTCCGACGGAGACCTCCAGCGCCTCCGTCCCGGCGTCCTCCACGAGGTCGGTCAACGACTCCAGGTCGTCGCGCGGGACCTCGATCCCGGCAGTGGCGTACTGGACGGCGGCGTAGGCCACCGTGCCGTCCGGGCTGATCTGACCCGCTCCCATGAGTCCGTACGGGCTACGCACGCCGGCGACCGAGTCGATCGCGGCGACCTCGGCGAGCAGCTCCTCGACCTGGACACGCACGTCCGGGTCGTTCACCGATCCCTCCGTCGACCTCACGACGAGCGTGTCGGCGTCGCCGGACGCCTCGGCAAAGCGCTCGTCCAGCAGGTCCACCGCAGCCTGGCTGTCCGTCTCCGGCAGCGCGAAGCTGTTCCGGTAGTCCGGGCCCACCATCCCCGCGGCGACCTGCACCCCACCGATTGCGAGCAGCCACAGCAGCACGATCACTGCCGGGTGGCGATAGCTCCACACGCCGAGCGTTCTCATCATTTACCCTAACTAGCCGACCGGTAAGTACTGGAGCAATTAGACTTGCTTCCTCACCGGTCGTCAAGTCGGAGGTGATGGGTGTGCGGGCCATGACGGAGGGTGGGACGCGTGAACGGATTCTCGAGGTGGCGCTGGGACTGTTCGAGCGCCAGGGCTACGCCGGGACCTCTCTGCGCGACATCTCTGACCAGCTGGGGGTGACCAAGGCGGCGCTGTACTACCACTTCCCGTCCAAGGAGGCCCTGCTCGACGCCGTCCTCACCCCGGCGCTGACCCAGGTCCGCGACGTCCTCACTTCCGACCCCGCGGACCGCACCGAGCTGGTCACCCGCCTGGTCGACGTCGTCGGCGACGTCGGTCCCCAGGTACTCGTCGCGATCTCCGACCCAGCTATCGCCGCCCACCTGAGCCGGCGCGCCGGGGGCACCCCACTGCCCGAGCAAGTCGCCGCAGCCATCGCCGGACCGCTGCCAGCGGACCCGGGCGAGGAGGCCGCGCTCCGGGTGCGAGCCGCGTGCGCGGTCGCCTGCCTACCGGCCGGCGTTCGCGCCTTCCGCCGGGTCAACCCGGCAGCGTCCCGGCTCGACGGTCCGACCAGGGCGTTGCTCGTGCGCACCGTGCTCGCCGTGCTACGCACCACCTGAAAGCGCCTATCGCCCGACGTCACCAGTGGTGCGCCGCGGCGGCGCGTCGCCGACGCCCGTCGTACCGCTGCACTGCGTTGTAGATGCACCAGTAGCCCATCGGCTTGCGGAACGTGAGCCTCACTCGCAGCGCCCTCTTGCCCGCGTGCTTGGAGGCCGCCACTGAGCTCCGACAGAACCCCGCCATATAGCGGCGCAAGCCACAGTGTTACGCGCGTAGAAGTCGAACGACTTCCCGTCCGAGAGTTTGTCGAACTCGTACGGCGACGTGTGGAACGAGCCGCTCGCGCCTTGCTTGACCGTCAGCTTTGAGCCGTTCGAGGCTGACGCCGCGACCTTGATCGACCGCGTCGTCTTGTCCGAGAACGAGATCGACGGCTTCGCCAGCGCGGCAGTGCGAGCGGTCGCGGTCTTCGTGACGTTGAAACCGTCGGTCCATGTCACGGTCGCCGTGAAGCTGCGGTTGTCGGGCACCGTTCTTATGAACGAGCCCCACCGGTGCCCTGGCAACGACGTTCCCAGCCGCGGTGCGGGACAATCGGAACCATGCCGCTCGTCCTGCCGCCCGCCGTCGACGCCGTCCTGGACGGCTTGAGCCGCTGGCCCGACGTCGAGGCCGACCTGGTCGCGGTCGACGCCGCCGACCGTCTCCTCCTCGCGGAGGCGGCCCCGCTGATCGCGGCCTCCGGCCCGGGCGACGTCGTCGTGCTCGACGACGCGTACGGGGCGCTCACGCTCGGCGCGATCGCGCTCGGCGCCCGGAGCGTCCGCGTGCACACGGACACGGTGACGAGCGAGCGAGCGATCCTCGCGAACGCCGCGCGGCTCGACGGCGCACGGGTCGACGCCGCGGACCTCCCCTGTCTCGCGCCCGAGCTGCGGGTCGAGCCCGCGCTCACGCCGCCGGTCGTCGCGGGCGCACGCCTCGTGCTCGCGCGGCTCCCCCGCGCGCTCGACGCGCTCGCCGAGACGGCGGCGCTCGTCGCCGACCACGCCGCGCCGGACGTCACATTCGTTGCGACGGGCCGCCTCAAGCACATGAGCCGCAGCATGAACGACGTGCTCGCGACCCGGTTCGACGACGTGCGCGCGACGCTCGCGCACGGCAAGTCGCGCGCGCTCGTCGCGCGCTCCCCTCGCTCGGCGCCCGCGGGCGCGGTCCCGTTCCCGAGGTCGGTGCACCACGGTGACGTCGGCCTCCACGTCGTCGCGCACGGCGCCGCGTTCGCGGGGACGAGCCTCGACATCGGCACGCGCTTCCTGCTGACGTTCCTCGACGACGTCGCGGCGGACCTGCCCGACGGCGGCACGGCGCTCGACCTGGGCTGCGGCACGGGGCTGCTCGCGGCGGCCGTCGCGCGTGCGGTGCCGTCGGCCCGCGTGACGGCGACCGACCGGTCTGCCGCCGCGGTCGCCTCGGCGGGGCTCACGGCGCGCGCGAACGGCGTCGGCGACCGGGTCGACGTACTGCGCGACGACGTCGCGGCATCGGTCCCGGACGCGAGCGTCGACGTCGTCGTGTGCAACCCGCCGTTCCACGCCGGGGCCGCGCTCAGCACGGACATCGCGTCGGCGATGTTCCGCGCGGCCGCGCGCGTCCTGCGCCCGGGCGGGGTCCTGTGGACGGTCTACAACACGCCCCTGCGGTACCGCGGCGAGCTGGGACGCGTCGTCGGCCCGACGACGCACGCGGGGCAGAACCCCAAGTTCACCGTGACCCGGTCGGTGCGCCGGTAGCGGGCGCGCCGGGCGTCAGAGCACGCGCAGCCGCGGGAGCGCGTCGGCGACCTCGGCGAGGATCGCCGGATCTCCCGCGTACAGCCCGTCGGGGCGCGGCCGGTGCACGACGACGTCGGTGAAGCCGAGCTCGGCCGCACGGCCGACCATGTGCTCGAGCCGGGCGACGCCCGCGAGGTGGCCGCCGTCGTCTGCAGGGCCGAGCGAGTAGGTGAACGAGTCGAGCGAGAGGTAGCGAGGGAACAGCTCGTGGTTCTCGACCGCGTCCTCGCGGCCGCCACGCACGAGCGCCTCGTCGAGACGACCGGTGAGCATCGCGAGGCCCTCCCACCACGCTTCTTCGGACTCCATGTCCTCGAGGCCGGTCGTGACCCAGCCGCTGCCGTGGCGCACGGCGACGTCGAGCGCGCGCGGGCCGTTGGCAGCGACGAGCATGGGCGGCGGGCCGTCGAGCGGGCCGGGGAACGTGCGGGCGTCGACGGCGGTGTAGAACTCGCCGGCGTGGTCGGTGACGGGCTGGGTGAGCATCGTCGTGAGCAGGCCGCAGAACTCGTCGAGGCGGCGCACGCGCTGCCCGGGGGTGAGCTCGTCCTGGCCGAGGACGGCGGCGTCGAAGCCGCGGCCGCCGGCGCCGATGCCGAGCAGGAGGCGTCCGCCGGACATGTCGTCGAGCGTCATGACGTCCTTCGCGAACGTCACGGGGTGCCGGTAGTTGGGTGAGGCGACGAACGTGCCGAGCCCGATGCGCTCGGTCGCGAGCGCGGCCGCGGTCAGGGTCGGGACGGTCGCGAACCAGGGCTCCCCGGCGAGGGTGCGCCACGCGAGATGGTCGTACGTCCACGCGTGGTCGAAGCCGAGGTCCTCGACCTCACGCCACATGGGTGCGGCCTCGGGCCACCGGTACTGGGGAAGGATGCAGACGCCGACTCGCATGCGGCCACGATAGTGGGCCGCTGATCGTCGTGGCTCGACAGGGGCTCAGATGCCCGCAGGGCCGGACCTCTGTCGAGGTCCGACCCTGCGTGGATGGTGCGTGTGTCAGCTGACGCCGAGGATGTCGACGACGAAGACGAGCACGTCGTCGCCACCGATGCCGGCCTGCGGCACGCCGCGAGAGCCGCAGCCGTGGTGCGGCGGGATCGACAGCAGGACGCGGGAGCCGACCTGCTGGCCGACGAGGCCCTGGTCCCAGCCGCCGATGACGGCGCCGACGCCGATCGGGAAGTCGATCGACGCGCCGCGGTCCTAGGAGTTGTCGAAGACGTGACCGCCCCAGGTCTGACCCAGGTAGTTCACGACGATGGTGTTGCCAGCCTCGACGGTGTCGCCGGAGCCCTGGACGAGCACCTGGATCTCGAGCTCTTCAGGAGCTGCTGCGTCGGGGAAGGTCAGGACCGGCTTGTCGCCGAAGCCACCGGACGCCTGGGGAAGTGAAGCCATGACTGCCTCTCGTCGTCGGACGGGCGCGCAGGAGCGCGACCGTAGTCAAGCCTAGGACGCCCGCGGGGGCGTCGCAGACGGGTCGGTCAGTCGCGCCCGGACAGGAGCGCGAAGATGCGGAGGAACTCGGTGTAGAGCCACACGAGCGTGACGATCAGACCGAACGCCGCGCTCCACGAGAACTGCCGCGGGGCACCCGACTCGACGCCGCGCTTGATGGAGTCGAAGTCCATCACGAGCGAGTACGCGGCGAGCACGACGGCGAGCGCGCCGATGACGACGCCGAGCGGCATGCCGCCGATCGTGATGTCGGAGCGCATGCCCCACGCGGAGTCGGTCGCACCGAAGAGCATCATGCCGATGTTGACGAGGCTGAACACCGCATAGCCGATCATCGCGACGAGGAAGATCTTCGTGGCCTTGGGTGTCACGCGTACCTTGCCCGACGTGAACAGGGCGAGGGTCACACCTGCGGTGACGACCGTCGCGATGAGCGCCTGCATGGCGATGCCCGGGTACACGCTGTCGAGGATGGCGCTCAGGCCACCGAGGAACACGCCCTCGGCGACGGCGTACGCGGTGATGAGCGCGGGGCTCGGCTTCTTCTTGAAGATGTTGACGAGGGCCAGCACGAACCCGACGCCGAGACCGACGAGGTACAGGCCGGGCATCGTGTCGGTGAGCTGCCAGGTGATGGCGGCGACGATCGCGAGCAGCGCGAGCAGGCCGCCGGTCTTCACGATGACGTCGTCGTACGTCATGCGGTTCGTCTGCACCGGCGTGGCGGACGGCGCTCCGTACATCGCGTCGAGGGTCGCAGGGCTGACGGAAGCCTCGCCGCGGCGCTTCACCGGGTCGGCGAAGACGGGGTTGGATCCGAAGGCGGGGTTGGACACTGGTCCTCCAGGGGCCGGGTGTGTTCACGAAGCGTCTGGATGACGCCCCTGCACGCTGAACGCACGAGGGTGGCGATCCGTTCCCGGCACCTGCCGCGAACACCCGCGCCTGCGCGCCGCGTCTCCTGATCCTATGTGCCTACGCTGAACGTCGCCTGAGTGTTCCCGGCCCGCGGGGCGACCGCAGAGGCCGAGTAGTACGCGATCTTCTCGTCGAGCACCGCCATCGCCGCGTTGATGCTCCTCGCGCGGCGCTGGAGCTCGGCGATGCCGAGCCCTGCGTCGGCCGGGGCGGCTGGCGTGGTCTGCGGGTCGGTTCTCGTGTTCTCCATACGAGCCGTCAGACCAGGAGCGCGCTCCAGGTCAAGGGACATCGGACGGACGATCCAGCTGTGCAGATACCGGTGCACGAGGAGGCGTGCCCCCGGTGGGACTCGAACCCACACTCGGTCGGGTTTAAGCCGACTGCCTCTGCCGGTTGGGCTACGGGGGCGTGCCGCCCCAGGCGGCACCGCCCGAGCATAGCGAGAGGGGACGGCCCACTGGGCCGTCCCCTCTCGCTATGCGTGACTACTTGCCGTGCGACGTGACGGCGGAGTCCGGTGCCGGGTCGGCCTTCGGCTTCGGTGCTGCCGACGCGGCCCGGAAGGACGCGCGCGGGTCGTGGATCGAACCGAGCGAGATGACCTCGCGGCGCAGGAACAGCGCGCCGGTCCAGCCGGCCATGATGCGGATCTTGCGGTTCCACGTCGGCATCGCCATGACGTGGTACGTGCGGTGCAGCACCCACGCGAGCGGGCCGCGGACCTTGATGCGGCCGAACATCTGGGCGACGCCCTTGTACATGCCGAGCGACGCGACGGCGCCGACGTTCTTGTGGCTGTACTCGGTCGGCTCCGCGCTGCGCAGCACCTTGGCGAGGTTGTCCCCGAGGTGGTTCGCCTGGCGGATCGCGTGCTGGGCGTTCGGCGGGCAGAACATGCCCGGGTTGAGCAGGTCCGGGACGGCGGCGCAGTCACCGGCGGCCCACGCGTCGGGCACGACCGTGCCTTCGGCGTCGACGATCTGGAGCGTCGGCAGGCAGGTCACGCGGCCGAGCTTGTCGAGCGGCAGGTCAGAGTCCTGGAGGACCGGGTTGGCCTTGACGCCCGCGGTCCACACGATCGTGTCGGCGTCGAACTCGACCTTGTTGGACAGCACGACGTGCCCGTCCTCGCACGAGCTCAGGA
>RRZT011956958.1_pt1 | contig 10871 bp, 7 predicted proteins | sample 2165551 | NCBI WGS metagenome assembly RRZT01 (sample SAMN10456910, study PRJNA506462) | wastewater metagenome | biome: wastewater; feature: sludge; material: wastewater sludge; isolation source: wastewater sludge with Escherichia coli K12::gfp cells carrying plasmid... | place: USA: Moscow, Idaho ...
CAGGCGAGTCAACATCCCTTCCTATCAGGTGCGTCCGGGCGACGTGGTTGAGGTCTGCGACAAGGCGAAGGCCCAGTTGCGGGTCAAGGCCGCTCTGGCAGCGGCCGAGGCGCGGGGTTTTCCGGCCTGGGTCGAGGTCGACGCGAAGGCTGCCAAGGGTGTCTACAAGGCGCACCCAGAGCGTAGCGAACTGCCGCCGACGATCAACGAGAGTCTCGTCATCGAACTCTACTCGAAGTAGTCGCGGTGAGGCTTGACGGAATCAGGCAAAGGACAGTACATGCAAAGCAGTGGACTATTTAAACCGCGCATCATCGATGTGCAGAGCTTGTCGCCGGTGCATGCACGAGTGGTCATGGAGCCGTTTGAACGCGGTTACGGGCATACTCTGGGCAATGCACTGCGTCGAATTCTGCTGTCGTCGATGCCGGGTTATGCGCCGACCGAGGTCAGCATCGAAGGCGTACTGCATGAATACTCGACCATTGACGGGGTTCAGGAGGATGTGGTCGATATCCTGTTGAACCTCAAGGGGGTCGTCTTCAAGCTGCACAACCGGGAAGAAGTCGTCCTGCAACTCCGCAAGGAAGGCAAGGGCGTTGTTCGGGCTGCCGACATCGATGTCTCGCACGACGTCGAGATCATCAACCCCGAGCATGTCATTGCCCACCTCTCTGCCGGCGGCAAGCTGGCGATGGAAATGAAGGTCGAGCGCTCGCGGGGTTATGTGGCTGGCAACCTCCGCGAGATTGGCGATGGCAGCAAGAATATTGGCAAGCTGATCCTTGACGCCTCGTTCAGCCCGGTTCGCCGGGTCAGCTACGCAGTCGAGAGCGCGCGTGTCGAGCAGCGGACCGATCTGGACAAGCTGATCATGGACATCGAAACCAACGGTGCCATCGAGCCGGAAGAGGCCATCCGGACGGCTGCGCGCATCCTGATGGAGCAGCTTTCGGTGTTTGCCGACCTCGCCGGGACGGCGCTGCCTATCGAGTATCAGAAGACGGTGCAGGTCGACCCCTTGCTGTTGCGTCCGGTGGATGACCTGGAGTTGACGGTTCGCTCGGCCAACTGTCTGAAGGCGGAAAACATCTATTACATTGGTGATCTGATCCAGCGCACCGAGAACGAGCTGCTCAAGACGCCCAATCTCGGTCGCAAGTCGCTGAATGAAATCAAGGAAGTGCTGGCCGCGCGCGGCCTGACACTGGGCATGAAGCTTGAGAACTGGCCTCCCGCCGGCCTCGAGAAATGAGCAGCCGGACAAGAACAGGAAGGAATTGATATGCGTCACCGTTTGGGTCTTCGTAAACTGAATCGTACCAGCGCCCATCGTCTGGCGATGTTGCGTAACATGACCGTTTCTCTGCTTCGTGAAGAAGCCATCAAGACGACCCTGCCGAAAGCCAAGGAGCTTCGGCGCGTCATCGAGCCGATCATCACCCTCGGCAAGAACCCGAACCTGGCCAACCGTCGCCTGGCTTTCGACCGACTGCGCGATCGGGACATGGTGGTCAAGGTGTTCAACGAACTCGGGCCGCGTTATGCGGCCCGCAATGGCGGCTATCTGCGGATTCTGAAGTGTGGTTTTCGCGATGGCGACAATGCACCGATGGCGTATGTCGAGTTGATGGATCGGCCGGAAGTCGACGCCGTCACCGAATAATCGCTTTTGCGGCCGGTCGGCCGAATGAACAATAGCCAGGCTCTGCTTGGTTTCGCCGGCAGAATGCATTGGTCATAACTCATGCGTGGCCGGCGACTCGCTTGCGGCCTTGTCGCCGGACTCCTCCAACTGTTGCAGGGCCCACATCTGCGCGTACAGGCCGCCAGCGTCGAGCAGTTTGAGGTGCGATCCGCGTTCGACGATGCGACCGGCGTCCATTACCAGAATCTCGTCGGCATTCATGATCGTCGATAGGCGATGGGCGATCACCAGCGTCGTGCGGCCGCGCGCCGCGTTGTCGAGACTCGCCTGGATGGCTTTCTCGGTTTTCGAGTCGAGTGCCGAAGTCGCTTCATCGAAAATCAACACCGGCGGGTTCTTGAGCAGCGCGCGAGCGATGGCGACCCGCTGCTTTTCCCCTCCCGAAAGCTTCAGTCCGCGTTCGCCCACTCGCGTTTCGTAGCCATCGGGGAGCAGTTCGATGAACGCCGCGAGTTGCGCCGCGCTGGCTGCGGCAAGCACCTGTTCGCGGCTGGCTTCGGGCTGGCCGTACTGAATGTTGTAGAAAATGGTGTCATTGAACAACACGGTATCCTGCGGTACGATGCCGATGGCTGCGCGCAGGCTCGCCTGGGTGAGTTGGCGAAGATCGCTGCCGTTGATCCGGACATGACCGCCGCTGATGTCATAGAAGCGGTAGAGCAGCCGTGCCAGGGTCGATTTTCCGGAACCGGACTCGCCGACGACAGCGAGGGTGCGCCCGGCCGGAATCACAAAATCAACGCCGTACAGAATCTGCCGGTTGGACTCGTAGAAAAAGTCCACATCGGAAAAGCGGATCTCCATTGGGCCAGCCATGAGGGGAATGGCGTCCGGCACATCGGCGATTTCCCGGTGCACGGCGAGCAGGTCGAACATGCGCTCGATGTCGGCCAGTGACTGGCGAATTTCGCGGTACACCACGCCGAGGAAGTTGAGTGGCATGTAGAGCTGAATCAGGAAAGCGTTGACCAGCACCAGATCGCCGATGGTCATCGAGCCCGCGACCACACCACTGGCTGCTCGCCACATCATCAAAGTGACCCCCAATGCAATGATGATCTGTTGGCCGAGATTGAGCCAGGACAGGGAGACCTGGCTCCTGGTCGCCGCGTCTTCCCACAGATGCATCTGCTGATCGTAGCGGCGGGCCTCGTATTCCTCATTGTTGAAGTACTTGACCGTTTCGTAGTTGAGCAGGCTGTCGATGGCGCGAGTATTTGCTGCCGAGTCCATCTCGTTGAGTTTCCGGCGAATGGCGATCCGCCAGTTGCTGACCTTGACCGTGAATACCACATAGGCCGTCAGCGAAGCCAGGGTGATCAGGACAAAGGCACTGTCGTACCTGACAAACAGGATGATCAGGACGAGCGTGATTTCGACCAGAGTCGGCAGGATCGAATAGAGCGTATAGCTGATCAGACTCGAGATCGATCGGCTGCCACGTTCGATGTCGCGCGAAACACCACCGGTCTGCCTTTGCAGATGAAAGCGGAGCGAAAGCTGGTGCAGGTGGCGGAAAACTTCCAGCGCGATCCGGCGTACGGCGCGTTGTGTGACGCGGGCAAAGAGAATCTCGCGCAGCTCCGTGAACAGGGAGGTCGAAAAACGCAGCGCACCATAAAGCAGCAGCAGCAGGGCAGGCAGGGCAAGTGCCTGTTGCGTGCTGCTCAGACTGTCGATCATCTCCTTGAAAACCAGCGGCACACAGACATTGGCCAGTTTGGCCGTGAACAGACACGAGAGGGCCAGCAAGACTCGCCACTTGTATTGCCACAGATAGGGAAGCAACTTGTTGAGGGTCAACCAGAGATGACTGTCGGCGGCCGCGGGTGGCTCGGCTGCAGGGTAGGAAGAGGCGGCACGGCGCATGGTTCTGGCTTGTCGATCGGGTGGCTGATCCCCGGAGTATGCCCTGTTGTCGAGCCAGGTCTCAAGAAGGACGCAGAAAGAGGCAAAAAACTCTTGCATTTGGGAGGCGATGGCCCTAACATTAAAACGAACGTTTGATCGAAGTGAGGATGACAAGCATTTCGAGCGTGCAAATCCGCTTTTCCTGGGCCAGCGATCCTATGTCCGATCAGAAAACAACGAGTGATACCCGTGAGCGCATTCTGGACGTTGCCGAACGCCTGTTCATGGAAAACGGCTACGAAGCGACGTCGATGCGGACCATCACCAGCGCGGCGGAAGTCAACCTGGCCGCGGTGAACTACCATTTCGGGTCGAAAGAGGCATTGCTGTGCGAGGTTTTCCGGCGTCGCCTGGCCTGGCTCAACCAGCAGCGCCTGCAGGCACTTGACGAACTCGAAGCGCAGGCTGCCGGTGCACCGCTCAAGCCGTCGCAGATACTCGAAGCGTTTTTCGGCACCTTGTTGCGGATGGGGGAGGATCCGTCGCTGGGTGGCATGACCTTTCTGCGATTGCTCGGCCGTACCTTGACCGAACCGGCCGAGTTCATTCGCACCTTTTTTGCCGGTGAGTATGCGCAGGTGATCGATCGCTACAAGCTGGCACTATTTCGTGCCTTGCCGGATGTTCCCAAAGCGGAGATTGTCTGGCGCCTGCATTTCATGCTTGGCGCCATGTCTTACGCGATCGCCGGAACCGATGTGCTGCAGGTCGTCACCGGCTGTGAATTGGGCGATCTCGCAGGCGAGAGCGCCGATGATCCGGGCGACACCGCGCTGGCCAGACGCCTGGCGCAGCGGCTGATGCCTTTCCTGCTCGGTGGCCTGCGGGCACCCTTGCCACAGTTTCATGAGCTACCGTTCCCCTCTCCCCCAACCCCTCCCCCGCGAGGGGGGAGGGGAGATTCGTGAGTCGCTCGCGACTTCCATAGTAACAACAAGAACCGTCCTCGAAGACGGTCTGATATTCAAGGGACAAGGCGCACAGCGCAAGGTCCAAGCTACAACACCCAAGACCCAGGACCAGCAATAGGAGAAGCAGCAATGATCACAACGGTCGTCTCGATCATCATCGGTGTCACACTGGTGAGTCTTGTCGCGCTGTTCGGCGTTCGCCCCTTGCGGCGAGCGCTGGTCAGCCGGCCCATTTTCAGTACTTACAAACGGATTCTGCCGCAGATGTCGGAAACCGAGCGCGTCGCGCTCGAGGCCGGGACGGTGTGGTGGGACGGCGAACTGTTCCGCGGCAATCCCGACTGGAACAAGCTGCTCGCCTATCCGGTGCCGAAACTCAAGCCCGAAGAGCAGTCCTTCATGGACAACGAGGTCGAGCAGGCCTGTGCGCTGGTGGATGACTGGCAGGTGACGAACGATTTGCACGATCTGCCACCACAGGCATGGCAGTACATCAAGGACAAGGGATTCCTCGGGATGATCATCCCGAAGAAGTATGGCGGTCTCGAGTTCTCGGCCTATGCCCACTCGCAGATCGTCACCAAACTATCGACGCGTTGTTCGGCGTTGTCGGTGTCGGTGATGGTGCCCAACTCGCTCGGTCCGGCCGAACTGTTGTTGCACTACGGTACCGAGGCACAGAAGAACCACTATCTGCCGCGGCTGGCCAAGGGGATCGAGATTCCCGCCTTCGCCCTGACCAGTCCCTGGGCCGGTTCCGACGCTGGCTCGATCCCCGACGTCGGCATCGTCTGCAAGGGCATGTGGCAGGGCCGGGAAGTGCTCGGCATGCGCGTGACCTGGGACAAGCGTTACATTACCCTCGGTCCGGTGTGCACCATCCTGGGTCTGGCTTTCCATCTCTATGATCCGGATGGCCTGCTCGGCAGCAGCAAGCACATCGGCATTACCTGTGCCCTGGTGCCGCGCGACACCCCCGGCGCAGAAATCGGTCGCCGCCACTTCCCGCTCAACGCCATGTTCATGAATGGCCCGACGCGCGGCAAGGACGTCTTCATGCCGCTCGACTACGTGATCGGTGGCCCGGCGATGGTTGGCCAGGGGTGGCGGATGCTGATGGAGTGTCTGGCGGCTGGCCTCTCGATCTCGCTGCCGTCATCGAACGCCGGCATGGCACAGTTGACGGCTCGCACGGTCGGTGCATACGCGCGTGTTCGCAGTCAGTTCAAGATGGCGATCGGGCGCTTCGAAGGCGTTGAAGAGCCGCTGACGCGCATCGGCGCCTACACCTATATGATGAATGCCGTGCGCACGATGACGGCTGGCGCCATCGACCTCGGCGAGAAGCCGTCGGTGGTCTCGGCGATCGCCAAGTATCATGTCACCGAGCTTGCCCGCCAGGTCGTCAATGACGGTATGGATATCGTCGGCGGCAAGGGGATCTGTCTGGGACCATCGAACTTCATCGGCCGTGCCTATCAGCAACTGCCTATCGGGATTACCGTCGAAGGTGCAAACATCCTGACGCGCAGCATGATCCTGTTTGGCCAGGGGGCCATCCGCTGTCATCCGTATGTGCTCAAGGAGATGAAGTCGGCTTTCAACCCCGATGAGGAACAGGGTCTGCGCGACTTCGACAAGGCCTTTTTCGGCCATCTCCTGTTCACCATAGGACATGCCTTCGGTGCGCTGAGAAAGGGACTGACTGGCTCGCATTTCGTCTCCGTGCCGGCCAATGTCGCTCCGGAAACCAGGCGCTACTACCAGCAGCTGACGCGCTTCTCTTCGGCTTTCGCCTTCCTCGCAGACATCTCGATGCTGGTTCTGGGAGGTGAATTGAAACGCCGCGAAAAACTCTCGGCGCGGCTCGGCGACATTCTGTCGATGTTGTATCTGTGCTCTGCGACGCTCAAGCGCTACGAGTCGGAAGGGCGTCAACCGGCCGACGCACCGCTGATGCACTGGGCGATGTGGGATGCGATGTACAAGGCGCAGATGGCGTTCGACGGGGTGATTGCCAACTTCCCGGTGCGCTGGATCGCGCGCATGCTCTACCGTCTCGTCTTCCCGCTCGGCCACCCCTACGACGTGCCTTCCGACCGGATTGGTCACCAGGTGGCAAAGCTGCTGATCGAACCGTCGGCTGCGCGCGACCGTCTGACCGCCGAATCCTACCTGCCCAAGGTTGAAAGCGAAGCCGTCGGCGCACTCGAACTGGCGCTGGCGGCAACCATTGCCGCCGAACCGATCGAAGCCAAGATTCGTGCCGCCGAAAAGAGCGGTGTGCTGGCCGACAATCCGGACGCCAACGTCCGCGATCTGGCGCACGCGGCTTTTGCTGCCGGCATCGTCACCGCTGCGGAGTACGCCGTGCTCAAGCGGCGGAATGAACTGCGCGACATCGTCATCCGCGTCGACGATTTCCCGCATGATCTCGGGCATGCGCGGCAACAGCCGCTGCTGCACAAAGCCGCCTAGACCGCCGCTCAGCGAACCCTGGAAGGCGCGGAGCCGTTGTTCCGTGCCTTTCGTGTTACTACTGTGAAAGTCGCGGCAGCGACTCACAAATCTCCCCTCCCCCCTCGTGGGGGAGGGGTCGGGGGAGAGGGAAACGGTCATGACTTTCATGATCGGGGGTGCCTGGAAAAGTCATGACCGTTTGGCAGAAGGAGAACCCATGGGATTTCAGCCCGTGTATGTCGTCGATGGCGCGAGAACTCCTTTCCTCAAGGGGCGCAATGCGCCCGGGCCGTTCGCTGCGAGCGATCTGGCGGTGCAGGCCGGCCGCGCATTGCTGATTCGCCAGCCGTTCGCACCGACCGAACTCGACGAGATCATTCTCGGTTGTGCCAGTCCCTCGCCCGACGAAGTCAATATCGCTCGCGTCGTTTCCCTGCGTCTCGGTTGCGGCCATCAGGTGCCGGCCTGGACGGTAATGCGCAACTGCGCCAGCGGCATGCAGGCGATCGACTCGGCGATGGCCAACATCCAGAATGGACGCTCGCAACTGGTGCTTGCCGGCGGGGTCGACGCGCTCTCGCATGCGCCGCTGCTGTACAACGAGGCAATGGTGCGCTGGTTTGCACAGATGATGCAGGCCCGGACGTTCAGTCAGAAGATCGGCATGTTCGCCCGCCTGCGTCCGTCGCAGGCGCTGTCCCCGGTGATCGGCCTGTTGAAGGGACTGACCGACCCGGTCGTTGGTCTGCTGATGGGTCAGACCGCCGAAAACCTTGCCTGGCGCTTCGGCATCTCGCGCCAGCAGATGGACGAATACAGTGTTCGCAGTCACCAGCGCGCAGTCGCTGCACAAGCCGCCGGACGTTTCGGCGAGATCGTCCCTCTCGTTGACGGCAAGGGCAAGGTCTACAGCGAAGACGACGGGGTGCGCGCCGATTCGAGCATGGCCGGACTTGCCAGGCTCAAGCCTTTTTTTGATCGCAAATATGGCCGCGTGACCCCGGGCAACAGCTCACAAATCACCGACGGGGCCGCGTGGCTGCTCCTGGCCTCGGCGGCAGCGGTCGACAAATGGCGGCTCGAGCCGCTCGGTAGCATTACCGACAGCCAGTGGGCCGGTCTCGATCCGGCGCAAATGGGGCTGGGGCCGGTGCATGCCGCAACGCCGATCCTGCAGCGTCATCAGTTCGGCTTGGCGGACATCGACCTCTGGGAAATCAATGAGGCGTTTGCGGCGCAGGTGCTCGGCTGCCTCGCTGCCTGGGAGTCGGACGACTACTGCCGCGAGCAGCTCGGCCTGCCGGGCGCGCTCGGCGTGATCCAGCCGGAGCGTCTCAACGTCGACGGCAGCGCCATTGCACTCGGTCACCCGGTCGGCGCTTCCGGCGCCCGCATCGTCCTGCATCTGCTGCAGGCGCTGCAGCACGCCAGGGCAAGGCGCGGCATCGCCGCAATCTGCATCGGTGGCGGCCAGGGCGGGGCAATGCTGGTGGAAACGATCAACCGACCAGGGTAAGACGGGGAAAAGCATGCACATCCATGAAAATGACTACCGGCACTGGCGGCTCGATGTCGATGCCGCAGGTCTCGCCTGGGCGACGCTCGACAAGGCTGGCGAATCGGCCAATTCACTTTCCAGTGCGGTAATGGACGAACTCGCCTTGCTTCTCGATCAGTTCGATCGCAGCCCGCCGCAAGGGCTGATCTTCCGTTCGGGGAAAGCGGCCGGCTTCATCGCCGGTGCCGACATCCAGGAGTTCACGCAGCTCGATACGCCTGAAAAGGGGCTCGATCTGGTGACACGTGGCTGGCAGCTCTTCAACCGTCTGGCCGCCGTTTCGTCTCCGACGCTGGCGCTGGTACGCGGTCACTGCCTCGGTGGTGGCCTCGAACTGGCGCTGGCGTGTCGTTACCTGCTGGCGGTCGACGAGCCCTCGACCCGGATGGGCCTGCCGGAAGTCATGCTCGGCATCGTGCCGGGCTGGGGCGGCATGCTGCGCCTGCCGGAACGAATCGGCCCACAGGCGGCACTCGACATGATGCTGACCGGCAAGACGATCGATGCCGGCAAGGCGAAACGCCTTGGCCTTGCCGACGACTGCGTACCGGCGCGCGTCATGGACAGCGCCGCGGCATTGCTGGTGCTCGCCGATCAGCCGCGCCGCCGTCCGCCCCTGCTGCAGCGCCTGCTCAATGGTCCGTTCAAGGGCCTGCTGGCGAGTGCTGCGAGAAAGCAGGTCGGCAGGCGCGCGCGCCGCGAGCATTATCCGGCACCGTACGCGATCATCGACATCTGGGCCAATCACCAGGGGAATGCGCTGGCAGCACCGGCACTGATCGACCGCATCGTTCGTTCGCCGACGGCACGCAATCTGCTGCGCGTGTTCTTCCTGCAGGAGCGCCTGAAGAGCTTTGGCAAGGCGGGCAGCTTTGCGGCCAGGCGCGTGCATGTCGTCGGCGCCGGCGTGATGGGCGGCGACATCGCGGCCTGGTGCGCGTTGCGCGGGCTGACCGTCACCCTGCAGGATCAGGGAATGGAGCGCATCGCCCCGGCCTTGCAACGCGCCTATGCGGCGTGGCGCCAGCGCATCAAAGACCCGCGCGAACTGCGCAAGGTGATGGACCGGCTGATTCCCGACCCGGAAGGCTACGGAGCACGCCAGGCGGACGTGGTGATCGAGGCGATTTTCGAAGACCTCGACGCCAAGCGCGGGCTGCTCAGCAAACTCGAAGCGGTGATCCCGCCCGACGCGGTCCTGGCGACGAACACCTCGAGCCTGCGCATCGAGGATTTGTCCACGGTACTGGTCCGGCCGCAACGATTGATCGGGATTCATTTCTTCAACCCGGTCGCGAAGATGCCGCTCGTCGAAGTCGTCGCCACGGCGGCTGCCGACCCGGAAATGCAGCAACGCGCCACCGCTTTCGTCAAACAGATCGAGCGACTGCCGCTGCCGGTGAAGAGCGCGCCGGGTTTCCTGGTCAACGCCGTTCTCGGGCCTTACCTGCTCGAAGCGATGCGCGCCGTCGATGAGGGCCTCGCACCGGAAACCGTGGACGAAGCGATGCTCGCTTTCGGCATGCCGATGGGCCCGATCGAACTCGTTGACATGGTCGGACTCGACGTTGCGATGGCTGCTGGCAAGAGCCTCGCAGGGACTGCTGCCGAGCCACCGAGGTGCCTGCTGGAACGTTTCAACGCCGGTCACCTCGGCAAGAAGAGTGGCCGGGGTTTCTACGATTACCCCGGTGGCCGGCCGAACAAGGGTCCGGCCGGGAGAGTCCCGGCCGGACTCGCCGCTCGTCTGCTCAAACCACTGCTCGAGCGCACGCAGCAACTGGTGAACGACGGGGTCGTCGCCGATGCCGATCTGGCCGATGCCGGAGTGATCTTCGGGACCGGATTTGCGCCCTTCACCGGCGGACCGCTGAATTATCTGGGGAGTCAAGCTGCCTGACCTGTTGCAATTAACCAACAGGGCCAGAAAAGGGAGCTGCCAAACCTTGAATAGCTGAAGATTTTTCTGGACGGTGGTCTTAGCATAGGGCGGCAAATTACTTTTGACGCGTGGCGGAATAGCCACGGAAAGATCACATCCAGAGGGGAGATGACCATGTCACAAAAAGTTACGATGAAGATGATTCCGGCCTTGTTGCTGGTGGCCTTGTCAGGCAGTGCAGGTGCGTCCGGTTTCCAGTTGCTTGAGCAGGGTAGCGGCCTGGGTAATGCCTACGCCGGTTCCGCAGCCAAGGCCAGCGATGCCAGCACGATTTTCTGGAACCCGGCGGGAATGACGCAACTGCAGGCGCGTGAAGTCTCCGGTGGCCTGACGGCGGTGAAACCGAGTTTCAAGTTCGACAACAGCGCGTCCCAGGTGGGC
>RRZT012650205.1_pt1 | contig 10870 bp, 10 predicted proteins | sample 2165551 | NCBI WGS metagenome assembly RRZT01 (sample SAMN10456910, study PRJNA506462) | wastewater metagenome | biome: wastewater; feature: sludge; material: wastewater sludge; isolation source: wastewater sludge with Escherichia coli K12::gfp cells carrying plasmid... | place: USA: Moscow, Idaho...
GTCTGAGACGCTGCCCGCCAGCTTCACCTCGATCGCGACCACGGAGCGATCCGGCCCCTCGACGATGAGGTCGATCTCGCGAGCCGTGCCCATCGTTCGCAGGTGGCCGACCTGCGCCTCTGTAGCCTCCGCGTAGACCCTCCCGGACTGCGTCGCCAGCGACTCAAAGAGCGCACCGAGCCACGTCCCGGTCTGCGTGCCCACTCGGTCCCCCTCACCCGTCAGCAACCCACGCTTGCCAACACCCACAAGACGGGCAGCCAACGCCGGATCGACAAGGTGATGCTTCGGCGTGACCGTCAGCCTCTTGAGAGGCGAGAACGCCGGTATCCACGCTTCGAGCGGGTCGAGGACGAACAGTCGAGTCAGCGCCTCGCGGTACACCTCCGCGGTCTGTCGCGTGGGTTTGTCCCCCTCGCCCGGCGTTGCCGAGTCCAGGATGTTGCTATACGCCGCCTGGGTTGATGTCGCTGCCGCATAGGCGGACAGCCACGCCCTGAGCGCGCGAGGGCGACGGACCTCCACCTCGTTTTCCACGAGCTCGCGGTCAACGATCCGGGTGACATAGCTGTCGAGTTGGATGCGCTGACCTCGCTCGCTGAGGGGCCGAATGCCGGGGAACCCGGACCCCAGGATCTCATCGGTGTACTCGGCAAGTCCGACGGTCGTGTGTCCTCCGATCTCCACCCCCTCGCGGTTCATCAGCGACGCAAGCGACACCGTCGGGGTCTCGATGCCTCGCTCCGCGAGACTCAACGGCCTCATCCTCACACTGACGATCCGCCCAGCACCCGAGTGAATGCGCACCCCGGGCGCCACACCGGCCGATCCCGTGAGGAGGAACTGTCCCCCCGCGCGATCGTCGTCGACGGCGCGCCGGACCGCGTCCCACACCTGAGGTTCCAGTTGCCACTCGTCAATCAGGACCGGCGGTTCGAGGTTCCTGATCAAGCGCACATCGCCCGCCACAAGCGCACGCTGCGACGCAACATCCATCGAGAGTTCACTCCGCGCCCGCTGGCGCGCGGTCGCCGTCTTCCCGACGCCTTTGGCCCCCTCCAAGGCGATCGCGGCAAGGTCCCCGATGACCTCGTCGAGCAGGTCATCGATGATTCGACGGGTGTAACTCATCGCTGAATCATACATCTCATCGCCTATCTAGTTAACATCTCATCGCCTCTCAAGTGAACATCTCATCGCCCTGCACTCGACCGAGAACTCCACCAAGATGCTCCGCACCCCCGCCAAAACCCCAGAATCCCCAGCCAGCCGCAGTTTTCCGTCAGACCTTTCGCTAGGCTCGACGTGCCGTCGAACGGAGAGGTGAGCGATGGGCAACTTCGACTTCCTCCGCGAGACGCTGCCCGGGGTCTTTCCCGACAGCGCGCGGGCCGAGTCGTACCTCACCTCCGATCCTCGCGCGGCGTGCATCTACAGCCGCCGCGCGGCGGAGCTCCTAGTCAATCACCTGTACGACGTCCTTGCTCTGCGCGAGCCGTACCGGGACGACTTCGCGGCCAAGGCCAACGATCCGGTGTTCAAGGCCCGCGTCGGCAGCGGCATCCAGGCCAAGCTCAACCTCATCCGGCTGAACGGCAACGACGCCGTCCACAAGCCCAAGCCCGTCCCGCCGGGCACCGCGTTGGCGACGCTGCGCGAGCTGTTCCACGTCATGATCTGGGCCGCGTTCCGGCACTCCCCGAATCCCGGGGCCGTGCCGACGGGCAGGCAGTTCGACCCACAGCTTGCCGCGCGTTCCGCTCCCCTCACCCGCGAGCGGGTGCAGCAGCTCGCGGCCAAGTTCACGGCCCAGGACGAGGCTCACGCCAGGGAGCTCGCCGAGCGCGACGAGGCCCGCGCCCAGCTGGAGGCCGAACTCAGCGAGCTCCGGGCGCAGATCGCCGCGGCGCAGGCCGTCAACACCCAGACGGATGACCACGACTACAACGAGGCCGAGACCCGCGACCTGTTCATCGACCGGCTGCTGAATGAGGCCGGATGGCCGCTCGCCGATGCCCGCGACCGCGAATACGAGGTCGACGGCATGCCGAACGCGCAGAGCAAGGGCTACGTCGACTACGTCCTCTGGGGTGCCGACGGGCTGCCGCTCGCCGTCGTCGAGGCCAAGCGCACGACGAAGTCCCCCGCCATCGGGCAGAAGCAGGCCGAGCTGTACGCCGACGCGCTCGAGCGCCGCTTCGGCCGCCGCCCCGTCATCTTCTACACCAACGGCTACGAGCACTGGCTGTGGGACGACGCCGCGGGGTACCCGCCGCGCGAGGTGCAGGGCTTCCTCACCCGCGACGAGCTGGAGCTGGCCATCCAGCGTCGCTCGACCCGCCGTCGGCTCGCCACCGAGCCCGTCAACACCGACGTCGCCGGGCGCGCCTACCAGCAGCGCGCCATCAAGGCCGTCGGCGAGGCGTTCGACGGCAAGGAGCGGCGGGCGCTGCTCGCGATGGCTACGGGTTCCGGCAAGACGCGCACGGTGATCGCGCTCATCGAGCAGCTAATGAAGGCCGGCTGGGTGAAGCGCGCGCTGTTCCTCGCCGACCGCACGGCGCTCGTCACGCAGGCGGCCAACGCGTTCAAGGCACACCTGCCGCAGTCGTCGCCGGTCAACCTCGTGACGGAGCGGAAGGGCGACGGCCGCGTCTACCTCTCCACCTACCCCACCATGCTCAACCTGCTGAGCGAGGTCGATGACGGCGGGCGCCGGTTCGGCCCCGGCTTCTTCGACCTCATCGTCGTCGACGAGGCCCACCGCTCCGTCTACGCCAAGTACAAGGCCATCTTCGACCACTTCGACGCGCTCCTCGTCGGCCTGACCGCGACGCCGAAGGACGAGGTGGCCCACAACACCTATCAGCTGTTCCACCTCGAGGACGGCGTCCCCACCGATGCCTACAGCCTCGACGAGGCGGTCGCCGACGGCTACCTCGTGCCGCCGCGCGCGGTGTCGGTCGGCACACAGTTCCTGCGCCAGGGCATCCGCTACGACGACCTCAGCGACGACGAGAAGGACCAGTGGGACACGCTCGAGTGGGGCGACGACGGACCGCCTGCCGAGGTCGGCTCCGAGGAGATCAACAAGTTCCTGTTCAACGAGGACACCGTCGACAAGGTGCTCGCGACGCTGATGACCGACGGCTACACCGTCGCCGGCGGGGACCGACTGGGCAAGACGATCGTCTTCGCGAAGAACCAGCAGCATGCCGAGTTCATCCAGCGCCGCTTCGACCTCGGCTGGCCGGAGCACGCGGGCCGCTTCGCGCGCGTCATCACCCACTCGGTGCCCTACGCGCAGCAGCTGATCGACGACTTCTCCGTCCCGGACAAGCCGCCCCACATCGCGATCAGCGTCGACATGCTCGACACCGGCATCGACGTGCCCGAGGTACTCAACCTCGTGTTCTTCAAGATGGTTCGATCGAAGTCGAAGTTCTGGCAGATGATCGGACGCGGCACCCGGCTGCGGCCCGACCTGTTCGGCCCCGGCCGGGACAAGACCGACTTCCTCGTCTTCGACTTCTGTGGGAACCTCGAGTTCTTCAGCCAGGATCTGCCCGGATCCGAGGGCTCGGTGCAGAAGTCGCTGACCCAGCGCATCTTCGAGGGGCGCTTGGCGATGGTGCAGGCGCTCGACACGGCCGGCGGCGAGCGCGAGCTGCGGGCGTCGACGGCGGGGTGGCTGCGAGAGGTCGTCGACGGAATGACGCTCGACAACGTGCTGGTCCGCCCGCACCGTCGGGCCGTCGAGCGGTTCTCGCAGGCCGACGCGTGGGAGTCGCTCACCGCCGACGGCGCGGCCCTCGCGCTGACGCTGTCTGGGCTGCCGAGCCAGGTCACGGACGACGACGAGGCGGCCAAGCGTTTCGACCTGCTGATCCTCCGCCGCCAGCTCGCGCAGCTGGAGGGCGACGCCGTCGCCGCCGAGCGCGTGCGAGAGGCGGTGCAGGAGATCGCCTCCGGCCTGCTCGGCAAGCTGACCATCCCGGCGGTCAAGGAGCGCGCCGAGCTGCTCGAAGAGGTCGCCGGCGACGACTGGTGGGTCGACGTGACGCTGCCGATGCTGGAGCTTGTACGCGTCCGGGTCAGATCGCTGGTCCGGTTCGCCGACAAGGCAACGCGCGCCACCGTCTACACCGACTTCGAGGACACGCTTGGGGAGGCGGTCGAGATCACGCTGCCCGGGGTCACGCCCGGCACCGACGTCGAGCGGTTCCGGGCGAAAGCGCGGGGCTACCTGCGCGTGCACGAGGACGCGCTCGCGCTGCAGCGGCTGCGCCGCAACAAGCAGCTCACGAGCCAGGATCTCTCCGAGCTTGAGGGGATGCTCCACGACGCCGGCGCCGGCCCCGCCGACCTGGTGTGGGCCGCGCACCAACCCGGCGGCCTGGGGTTGTTCATCCGCTCGCTGGTCGGGCTGGAGCGCGCCGCCGCCGAGGAGGCGTTCACCGATTTCCTCGGCGACGGCGCGGGCTACACCGTCAGTCAGGTGCGGTTCGTCGACCTGATCGTCAAGGAACTGACGACCCAGGGCGCGATGGAGCCCGCCCGGCTGTTCGAGTCGCCCTACACCGACGTCGCCGCGACGGGCCCCGATGGGCTGTTCGCCGAGGGCGACGTCGGCAAGATCGTCGACATCCTGGGCGCCGTCAGATCGACCGCGGTGGTGGCCGCTACTGGCTGAGGCGCTCGGCCTTCAGCTGCTCCGCCTGCTCGTGGGCGACCTCGGCGAGGCGCGCGGACACGAGCGAGAGCGCCTCCTCGAAGGCCTCCGCGCGGAAGCGCGCCTTGCCGCCCTTGGCGTAGGCCTCGCCGCGGGCGCCCTTCTCCGCGACGTTCTTCGCGGCCTTGCGGCGGTAGTTCGTCGTGTGCTTGTTGCGCGCGCGCCTGACGCGGCGATGCAGCGCGATCAAGCCGTCCTCGTCGAGCTGGTTCATCCGCTCAGGCTCGATCTCGCGCATCAGGTCCTTCTCGGACTCCTTCAACACCCACAGGTAATCCTGCATCTCCGCCTCTTCCTTGATGATCGGTAGTTCGTGTTCAGCCTAGTGGGCCACGGGTTCTTCGGCCTTGATCCAGGCGAACTCGCCGGAGTCCAGCTCGACGAGCGCGTTGCCGTCGGCCAATCGGGCGAGCGGGTCGCCCTCGATCACGAACGGGACGGGGCCCGCGGCATCGATCAGCAGGCGCGACGCGCCCGCGGGCTCGACGGTGGCGGCCAGCTCGTCGAGCAGGCACGGCACCGGGCGCGCGTCGGGCTGCCAGGCGCGCAGCGCGTCGATCCCGGTGAACGCCAGCAGATAGGTGCCGGTCTCGTCGGTCAGCGTCACCGCGGCCATCTCCGCGTGCCGGTCCGGGTCCGGCTCCGAGCCTCCCTCGTCGCCGCTCGCGACGATCGGCAGCAGCAACCTCGACGTGCACAGCGCCACGAGCGCGCGGATGTAGCCGGGCTGGTCCACGGCCTTCGCGATCGCCGCCCTCGTCACCGGGTCCGGCTCCCCGTGGTCTCCTGCGAACCGCGAGCTGGGCTGAGCGAGCGTGCGAAGGTCCATGGAGGCCAGGCTATCGAAGTCTTGTGGGAGACTTAGCCCATGTCAGTCACGCTGCTCGTCACCATCGCCCTTGCCGTGCTCATCGCGGCCGCGACGGCGGGATTCACCTCACGATCGCGGTCGGCGCGCACGGCGGTGATCGGGGCCGGCTGGACCGCGCTCCCCGTCGGGCTGTGGCTGACCGGCGTGACGGACCTCACCGTCAACGGCATCGCGTCGCTCATCGCGTGGTTCCAGCGCACGCCGTTCACGACGGCGACGGCGTGGGGCCTCGGGCTGCTGATCGGCGGCATCGTGTTCGTCGTCGTCGGCGCCATGCTGCCGAAGAAGGATCCCGCCGAGCGCCCGGCCAAGGCCGTCAAGGGTGCCGACGCCCGCCCCGCCTCCCCGCAGGCCCGCGGGGGTCAGCGTCCCCAAGTCCAGGGCGGTCAGCCCACAGTCCCCGCCACCAGGCCCGCGCCGAAGCAGGCTCAGAAGGGCCTCGACCCCGAGGACGCCGAGATCGAGGAGCTGCTGCGCAAGCGCGGAATCATGTGACGTCCTGGCTGGTGGCGCCGTGCTCAACCAGCCAGCGGCGCAGTTCGATCACCTTCCGCTGGGCGGCCTCGCCCTCTAGGAACTGGATGGCGAGCACGGGCGCGCGCTTCAGTCCGCCGTCGCGCTTGATCAGCAGCGACGACCACGCGTCGCCCGAGCGCAGCCGCAGGCCCGCGATCTCGTTCACGGAGTACCGCCGCACCAGAGGACCGTTGCGCACGACGACCTGATCGTCCGCGGCCCACAAGCGCGAGTACCCCACCGACAGCATGACGAAGATCATGAAGAAGATGAAGAACAGCAGCGTGGCGGCCTGCGGCCAGGTGATCTCGCTGCGGATCTCCGGGCCGAGCTGCCACCAGCCGAACATCGCGAACGCGAGCAGCACCATCGACAGCACCACCGCCGTCATCAGCGCGGGCGGGCTGGTGTAGGACAGCCGCTCGGGGACCGGATTCTCCGCCGCCGCATCGGGCTGGGCCTCGGCCGCGCCGTCGGAGTGAGTCTCTGGCTCGTCACCGGGCCGGAACTCCGGCATCGGGTCCTGCCGCTCGTCGCTCACAGCCGGCAGGCGGTCAGCTCGGTCAGCAGAATGCCGCGAGCCCCCGCATCGTAGAGCCGGTCCATCAGCAGGTGCGCGCCCTTGCGCGGGACCAGCACGCGCACGGCGCACCAGCCCTCCTTGTGGAGCTTCGACACCGTCGGGCCCTCGACGCCGGGCGCGAGGTCCGTCGTCGCCGAGAGGTCGGCCTCGGCCACGTTGTAGTCCATCATCAGGAAGTTCTGCGCGACGAGCACCGAGTTCAGGCGCGTCTCCAGCGCCTCGGCTCTCTCGGGGAGGTCCGTCCCCGTGCGCTGGATGAGCACCGCCTCGGAGGTGCAGATCGCGCCGTCGAGCATCTCGAGGCCCGCGCGGCGCAGCGTCGTGCCCGTGTCGACCACGTCGGCCACGACGTCGGCGACGCCCAGCCGGATGGCCGACTCGACGGCCCCGTCGAGCTTCACGAGGTCCGCCTCGATGCCCTGCTCGGTGAGGTACGCGTCGAGCAGCCACGGGTAGGAGGTGGCGATGCGCTTGCCCTGCAGGTCCGCGACGGTCATCCGCGAGCCCCCGACGGCGGCGAAGCGGAACCGCGAACCGGCGAAGCCGAGCTGCATGATCTCGGTGGCCTGGGCACCGGAGTCGAGCAGCATGTCGCGGCCGGTGATGCCGAGGTCGAGGTCGCCGCGGCCGATGTAGACGGCGATGTCGCGGGGCCGGAGGTAGTAGAACTCGACGCCGTGGTCCGCGTCGATCAGCGTCAGGTCCTTGGGGTCGGTGCGCTGGCGGTAACCCGCGGCGCGCAGCATGGCGGCGGCGGGCTCGGCCAGGGCGCCCTTGTTGGGGACGGCGATGCGGAGCAGTCGGTCACTGGTCACAGTGTTCACCCTTGTCAGAGGTATCAGAGGTAGCGGTAGACGTCGTCGAGGTCCAGGTCGAGCGCCAGCATCATCACCTGGAGGTGGTAGAGCAGTTGGCTGATCTCCTCGGCGGCCTGTTCCTTGGTCTCGTGCTCGGAGGCCATCCACACCTCGGCGGCCTCCTCGACGATCTTCTTGCCGATCGCATGCACGCCCGCATCCAGGCGGGCGACGGTGCCGGACCCCTCGGGCCGGGTGCGGGCGGTCTCAGAGAGCTGCTCGAAGAGCTGGTCGAACGTCTTCACGATGCCCCAGCCTATCGGTCAGAGCGCGATCCCCAACAACGCATCGACGGCGGCGCGCACCTGGGCCGGGGCGTCGGCGTCGTCGCCGCCCGCGAGCGAGGCCTCCGCCCACCGGTCGACGGCGGCCAGCGCGGCCGGGGCGTCGAGGTCCGAGCGGAGCGCGCGACGCAGCTCCGCGAGCAGCGGCTCGGCAGGCGCTCCTGCTCCCCGCGCGACGGCCTCGCGCCACCGGGCGAGGCGCGCCTCGGCGGCGGGGAGCTGCTCGGGGGTCCACTCCCAGTCGGAGCGGTAGTGGTGATTCATCAGCGCGAGCCGGATGGCCATGGGGTCGCCACCCGCGTGGCGGAGGCGGCTGACCAGCTCCAGGTTCCCCTTGGACTTACTCATCTTCTCGCCGTGCAGGCCGACCATGCCGGAGTGCACGAACGCCTCGGCCAGCGGCTCCCCGGCAGCGACCATGCCCTCGGCGGCGGACATCTCGTGGTGCGGGAAGATGAGGTCGCGGCCGCCGCCCTGAACGTCGAAATTCGCCCCCAGGTAGCGCAGCGCGATCGCGGTGCACTCGATGTGCCAGCCGGGGCGTCCCGCGCCGAGCGGCGAGTTCCAGCTGGGCTCGTCGGGGCGCGCGAAGCGCCAGACGAGGCAGTCGAGCGGGTGCCGCTTGCCCGGCCGCTCCGGGTCGCCGCCGTTGGCCGCGCACAAGGGGATCATCGCGTCCTCGTCGAGGTGCGAGATGCCGCCGAACCCCGGCGCCGCGACGGTGTTGAAGTACCAGTCCGGGTGCTTGTCGTCCTCGACCTGGTAGACCAGCCCGCTCTCCACCAGGTGCTCGATCAGCTCGACGACGCAGGAGATGGACTCCACGGCGCCGATGTAGTGGTCCGGCGGGATGACGCGCAGGTCCACCATGTCGCTGCGGAACAGCTCGGTCTGATCCTCGGCCAGCTCCTCCCACTCCTGGCCCGTGGCGGCGGCGCGCTCCAGCAGCGGGTCGTCGACGTCCGTCACATTCTGCGTGTAGTTGACCTCGAGGCCGAGATCGCGCCAGGCGCGATTGATCAGGTCGAACGTGACATACGTGTTCGCGTGGCCGAGGTGCGTGGCGTCGTAGGGGGTGATGCCGCAGACGTACATGCGGGCGACGTCGTCCTTCGGCCCGACGGGGACGATCCGCCTCGTCGCGGTGTCGTAGAGGCTGAGCCCCTCGGGGACCTCCTCCGACGACGGGGAGAGGCTAGGGACGGCGACATCAGCCCATGCATACATGGGCGCAAACCTACCGGCTACAACGGCGGCCAGGGGATGCTGGGCCAGCGGCCGGACGGAACGGGGAACGCGCCGGCGGCCAGGATCGCGTCGGCCCGGGCCCTCAGGGCCTCCCACTCCTCGTCCGCGAGGCCGGGCGCGACCGGCGCGGCGATCCCCCTAGCCACAGCCAGGATGGCGCGCTCGTCGTCGGTCAGCGGGTCACCCGCCCAGCCCCAGAGAATGGTGCGGAGCTTGTCGTCGACGTGCAGGCTCACACCGTGGTCGACACCCAGCACGCGTTCGCCGTCGGCGATGAGATGAGCGCCCTTCCGATCGGAGTTGCCCAGCAGCGCATCGAACAGCGCCATGCGGCGGAGGCGCGGGTCGTCGCGGTGCGCGAGGACGACGGTCGCGCCGTCCTCGGTGGTGCCCGCGACGATGGGCAGCCAGGCCTCGGTGATCTCCTCCGGGCGCAAGAGGCCGACCAGGTCGGTGGGCTCGCCGTCGATCCACGCCTGAGCGGACCCCTCCCCCAGCGGCCCCTCGCACCAGACGGTCTCCGGCACGAGGCCGAGGCCCAGCTCCTCCGAGAGCACGTACGCGGCTACCTCGCGGCGGCCCAGCGTCGCGGGCGGGAAGTCCCAGAGCGGCGCCTCGCCGGCGACGGGCTTGTAGACCCACCGCGCGCCGGCGTCGTCCTCGGCGAGGAAGGTGCCGTTGGAGGCCTCGACGAGGCGGCCGACCAGCCGCAGCTCCCCCTGAGGCCCGGTCATGAAAACAGCGGGCCTCGGTAGCCGTTGGCGCGCGGGCAGATGTGGGCCGCGCCGTCGAGCGGCTGCCCGCAGGCGGGGCACGGGGGGCGGCCGGAGGCGACGACGATGGCCGCACGGCCGGAGAACTCGCGCGCCATCGCGGGCGTGAGCCGAATCTGGAGGAGGGAGTTGTCGGGCTCATCGGCCTCGACATCAGCGTCGACCGAGATCAGCTCGAGCACCAGCCGGCCCGAGTCCTGATCCCAGGCGAGCCCGATCGCCGAGGCGCGGAACGCGACCGTGACCGGCGCGTCGAGCGGGCCGAGGTCGAGCGGGTCTCCCGCCGGGGGGACGTCGCGGCCGAGCTCGGCGAGCTGGTCCAGCACCTCCCCCACCCGCAGGCCGAGGAGCTGCGCCTGCTGCTTCTCGACGGCGACGGCGGCCAGCCTGCTGCCCTGCGCCACCTGGATCAGGAACAGCCGGTTTCCGGGCGGGCCGACGGTGCCGACGATGCAGCGGTCCGGCCGGTCGAACTCCAGGAACATGGCGCTCACCCTACGCCCGCGACGTCGCCGCCGCCGACGGTCGGGGCGACGGCCGCGCCGAGGAGGGCCGCGAGGTGGCCGCCGACGTTCATCGCGAGCACCATCGGCCGTTCGGGCGCCCACTCGATGACGCTGACGCCCGCGGGGTTCACGTGGAGCCGCTGGAAGTCGTCGAGGCCGACGGCGAGGGCGTCGGCGAGGATCGCCTTGATGGGGTCTCCGTGGCTGAACACGAGCACGATCCCGCCTTCGTGCCGGGAGACGAGGTCGGCGACGGCGGCGACGGACCGGCGGGCCATCGCGGCCATGGCCTCGCCGCCGGGGAAGGTGACGGCCGAGGGGCGGTTCTGGATCTCCGCCCACGCCGGGTCCTTGGCGAGCTCGGCGAGCGCGCGGCCCGTCCAGGCGCCGTAGTCGCACTCGGTGAGGGCGTCGATGACCGTCGCTTCAGGGAGGCCGGCGAGCGCCGCGGTCTCGCGGCAGCGTCGCAGCGGCGAGGTGTAGGCGCCGGCCACGGGCAC
>RRZT011401399.1_pt1 | contig 10869 bp, 9 predicted proteins | sample 2165551 | NCBI WGS metagenome assembly RRZT01 (sample SAMN10456910, study PRJNA506462) | wastewater metagenome | biome: wastewater; feature: sludge; material: wastewater sludge; isolation source: wastewater sludge with Escherichia coli K12::gfp cells carrying plasmid... | place: USA: Moscow, Idaho ...
CTCTATCTTCTCATTGAACCTCATGATAAGCGCAGGCATAAGCATCATTACCGTAGCAAGGCTTATCACTATGCCCTTGGCAAGCACGAATCCAAGGTCTCTGCCCACGCTGAACTTCATAAGCGCCATAGCGAGAAATCCGACGATCGTAGTCATAGAGCTCGCAACTATAGCCCCGGCAGATTCCCGCAGCGCCATCTCAAGTGCCTCATGGATCTCCATGCCCTTCTGCTTGTACGCCGTAAAGGTATGAAGCAGGAATATCGAATAGTCCATCGATACCGCCAGCTGAAGTATGGCCGCTGTGGCAAAGGTAAAGAACGAGATCGTCCCAAAAATTATGTTGCTTCCCATGTTTATTATGATCGCGACTCCCATGACCCCTATAAACAGCACCGGCTCAAACCAGGACGTAGTAGTGACCGTAAGGATAGAAAAGATGATCACGAGCGCAATCACCATCGCTATGGCCACTTCCTTCACTATAGTTTCCTGCCTTGACTTGTTGCTTACAGCAGATCCCGAAAAATATCCGTCCTCGCCGACTATCTCATATATCCTGTCCAGTGCCTCATGTGTGGACTTTTCAGAGCTTCCCTCCTCAAATACCACATCGATCAGCGCATTCCCGTCCTTATAGTAGTCATCCAGGGCATCCGATTCAGTCGCGAAGGGATATGCCATATAGACATCCGTAGCCGTATCCGCGCCAGTAACCATGTCCACGCCTTCCACTGAAGCTATCTGGTCCCTCATCTGCCTCGCCTCATAGAGCGACACATCCCGTAGCATTATCCTAGCCATGCCCGGATACCCGAACTCATCCTCCATCACAGTGAGCGCCTCACGGGAAGGCGCAGACTGCGGAAGATACTTGCTCAGGTCATAATTGACTCCAACTAGCGGGAAGCATATCGCAAATACAAGCAGCATCGCGATGAACGCCTTTTCTATCTTCCTGCCTTCGTAGACTATAAAATGAAATATCTTTTCAATGCCATTTATTTTCATGTCTTCCTCCATTAATGAACATCATGTTGATTTTTAATCTGTTGTATATTATAATACCATTATAGACATACTTCAATAATCAATAAAACGATATATGTACATTAATCAACATAAATAGAGTTTGTGTTCATTTTTCTGAAAAAGGGGGAACATTATGAAAAATCCAAAGGTAGACAGGCGAATACGAAAGACCAGAGACACGCTCAAGCGCACGCTTGCAGAGCTCGTACGCGAAAAAGACCTGAGAGACATAACCGTAAGAGACATCACCGAAAAAGCCGACCTCAACCGCGGCACCTTCTATCTCCACTATAAGGATGTCTATGACCTCATGGAGAAAATGGAGGATGACCTGATCTCAGAAATTCAGGAGATGATTGATACCTCAAGGCCAAAGCCAGCTCCGGGAAAATCCTCGTCAAAGCCGGTCTTTGAGACCCTGCTTCCCATGCTCGACCCTATAGCTGACTATATCCTCGACAACCGTGAAATCTGCGCGAGCATGTTTCAGAGCAGAGTCGGCAGCAGCTTCTTCCCAAAATTCAGGGAGCTGGTATCAAAAAACGGCGCCGAGCTCATAAAAGAAAAATTCCCGGATTACGACCGCGAGATATATGACTACTACATCGCCTTCATAAGCTTCGGGATACAGGGACAGCTCCAGCACTGGTTTGACACAGGGCTCAGCTTTCCAAAAAAAGACCTTATAAAAATGGTGGACCAGATAATAACCGCCGCCGCCGTGAGCGTGCTGGAATGAGATTCATCGATTAATATCAATCGATAGATTCGTTTAAATTGAGGAGCTTTAACTTTGCATGAAGATTTTTTCTCGCTATACCCATAAAATCTGCTGCATAGGTTATGTTATTGTCAAATTTCTTCATTACACTGGAGACATACTCTATTTCGAAGTCTCGCTTTGCTTCTCTGAATGCTTTAATCTCGCTTTCCTGACCTGTTTTTTCACTAAAAACCATGTATTTCAAAACATCACTGGATTCAATAAAATTATTATTTGAAAGAACTATGATTCGTTCTATTGAGTTTTTTAATTCTCTTATATTTCCTACCCATTCATTTTCTACAAGTAATTTAATAGCAGCTGGAGAATATTTGATTTCTTTTTTGCCTATTTCACTTGATAGTATTGACGAAAAGTATTCTATGAGTCCTGGAATATCATCTCGCCGTTCGCGTAATGGCGGAACTTGTATAGGTATTACATTCAATCTATAAAACAGATCTTCTCTGAAGTTGCCAAGTTGCATCTCTTTCTTAAAATCCTTGTTAGTCGCACTTATCAGCCTGAAATTAGTCTTAATTGTCTTACTCCCGCCAACTCTCTCAAATTCCTTTTCCTGAAGAACTCTCAACAATTTAACCTGTATAGATGGTGATATTTCGCCAATTTCATCAAGAAACAAAGTTCCCTTATTTGCTCTTTCGAATCTTCCTATTTTTAGCGAAAAAGCCCCAGTAAAAGCTCCTTTCTCGTGACCGAACAATTCACTTTCCAGCAGCGATTCTGATAGTGCACTACAATTTACTTTTACTAAATTCTCAGTCGCCCTTACACTTTGATTGTGTATGGCCTTTGCAATAACTTCTTTACCTGTACCGCTTTCACCTGTGATACATATTGAAGAATCTGTTTTTGCTACTTTTTCTATAATTTCTTTTAACTCAATTGCTTTCTTAGATTTTCCGATAAAATAGTCTTGCATATTCAGTTCTGATTTTAAATATTCATTTTCTTGTTTTATATCCGTAAGCTCTTTCAATTTACTAAGATTTATAAGCAATTCCTCGGTATTAACTGGTTTTTGAACGTAAGTAAATGCACCATTTTTAATAGCCTCTACCGCATTTTCAATGCTCCCATTTCCAGTAACCAGTATTATCTGTATCTCCGGGAATTTGCTTTTCAATTTTTTGATCAGTTGCAATCCATTCATTTGAGGCATATACATATCTGTTATGACAATTCCCGTTTCATTAACATCCACCAGATTTTCCGCAAGCTCTGGATTATTGCATATTACAACTTCATATTCATTAAATTTCAGTATTTTATTATAGATATTAAGAAATGAAGTATCATCATCAACTAAAAGTATCTTATTATAATTTAACATATCCCATCTCCTTATAAAACAAAGGTAATTCAGTCAATTGGAAGAACAACAATAAATTTAGTACCTTCCCCATATTTACTTTCAACATATATGTGCCCATTTAGATTATCCACATGGTTTTTTGCAATCCATAATCCGAGTCCACTTCCATCGGCTTTGGTTGTTATGAATGGGTTAAAGATATTATTTCTCTCATCATCAAGTATACCAGGCCCATTATCACTTATATTTATGTGTAAGTGCCGTTTTTCTTTTATTTGGTTAACAAAAACTCTGATTTCAATCATATTTCCTTTTTCTTTCATTGCATCAAGAGCGTTACTGATTATGTTGACGACTATGAATTTTAAAGAATTCGAATTTGCCTTGATTTTTATGGATTCGAGATCATATCTTTTTATTGCTTTTATATTATATTTTAAAAAGTGAGACTTTTTAAGCATCAGGATTTGGTCAATGATGGAAATAACATCAACCATACCATCAGACTTATCCTCCTTATTTGAGAATCCAAGTAAACTTGATATAATATTCTCTGAATCAGTTATGCTTATGCTGAAATCCTGGAGAATCTCATTTAAAATCTTGGTATCAACAAAATTTTTATTGGACATTGAACTCAACAGATAGTGTGATCCTTTCATAATGGATAAGTTGTTTTTTAATTCGTGAGTTACGCCTGCTGCAAGTTGACCAATTGCAGAAAATCTCTCTGAATTTTCACGTTCCATATCCTTTACTATTTTTTCAGTTATATCACTTCGATGCACAATAATTTCAGTTATATTATTGTCTTTGTCAAATACAGGAAAACTGCTGATACTGTAAATTTTATCTTTATTCTTTATAATATGGTTACAGATCTCTTTAGTTTTAATACTTTCGACAACCGGACAATTTGGACAGATCTCACTTCTGCCAAAAAATATATCGTAGCACTTTGAGTGATCCTCTCTTAAATTATAATTAAACTCACTATCATTGTACATTATAACGTTGTAATCCAAGTCATGTATTGAAATAGTCCCAGGGAAGTTTTTAAATATAATCTCTAATTCTTTATTTTTATGGCTTAGATTATTGATGTGCAGATCTAACTGATCCTTTAAACTTATAAATGTTTCATTCAACAGTTTTATTTCATTTTCTTCAGAGTACTCAACCGATGATATTCCATAAGTTTTCCCCATATTTATAATTTCTTTCATGAGTCTTAATAATGGTTTTGATAAGTAATTATAAAAGTAAATAAGAAAAATCATAATTAATACAAACGAGAAAATCAAAAACTTGCTTGTCCCTCCGCTTACAAGTCTTTGTTCAGCCAGATATTCAGCGCTGTCAACTATAACTCCTATTTTCCATCCCATGCCCTCAATATTTTTGTATATCAACAGCTCTTCATCGCCTGAATCATCAAAAAGTTTTGTTACCCCTTCATTATTTGAATCCGAAATCATTTTATTGAAACTTTTATATTCATTTTTGCTTTTAGCAGTGTCTAAAATATTACTATTAAAGATACTGCCTTTATCCTTGTTGGAAAAAGGAACCGAAATACCCGAATGGAAAATGATATCTCCATTTTCATCTATAAGGAAAGCCTCTCCTTTTTCATCAATAGATAAATCCAAAATACTTTTCCTTAATTCATCTACGTCTAAATCAATAGAAACGACTGCTTTAAGACCATCATTATTGTAAACTGGATAAGAACAAGTTATTACCCAGCCGTTATAAAGATAGTCTACATATGGTTCTGTCCATAATGGTTTTATATTATCTGGTTTAGTTTGATCTACTACATTATAATAGACATCCTTAGAAAAATCATGGCCATATTCAAAATTATCAATTTTTTCAAATGGATAAATCCGGATTAGATTATAATTCGTAATTATATATATATATTCAGCATCAGGTAATCTCTCATATGAGGTTTTAATCTTATCTTCAAGCTTTAACGTTGCAATTAAATCTACACTATACTCATCCTTCCAGATTTCTCTATTAGAGAAAAATACATTTGAATTTTCCTTTTCATTTATCAGATTTCCAGAAGCTTGATTTAGTTTTCGTGTAATTATATTTTTAGAGTTAATATAGTAATTTTCTTCTATGTATTTTATTTCCTCATTTTTAAGTTCCACCGAATCATTCAATTCATATTCCAACCAAGCTCCAATATTTTCCGTTTCAAATTCAAATTGTCTAAGAATATTTTCTACATTTGTTGATTTTTCGTCTATGAGTTTTTCCAGACTTGTTTCCGCAAACTTCCTATTTCCAGACTGAACGTCAGTACTGTAAATACTATTAATATATGCAAATAGTATAAGAGCAAAAATGATAAATGCCAAAAATATTCTTTTAATTATTCCTTTGCCTATAATTTTTATAATATCCCACTCCATTCTCCACTAAATTTCCAAATGATTCTGAAAAACCAAACTATATTGTAACCAAAAGGTTACAATAAAAATTTCCAGTCTATAATATTAAACTCTATCAACCACTTTGGCTATAACTCAAACGTTACATTAAATAAATAAAGCTCCCCGCAAAGTGCTTATTTATAAAATATACCAGTAAAAATAGCACTATATTCCAACTTTTTGTTGGAAAAACGTTCCAAATAGAAATTTTTTTTGGCACGTTAATTGCTATTATGATAAACAAATAGAAAATTCATTCTATTGCGACTAATATTATAACATGAAAAATATAATATCACTCGCAAATTTAAAATTTAACTTTAAAGGAGAATTATTATGAAACCAAATGAAAAATATCTTTCTTTTTATTACAAGACTGTTAAGGAATTTCCAGAAATTAAACTTAATCCACAAAAAACAGCCTTACTTATAGTTGATATGCAAAATGAATTTGTTCTGAGAGATTTTGGAGAGGCGCTTACTTTTAAAGAAATGGGCGAATGGGAGCGTTGGATTCCTTTCCATGACAGATTAGATGATGTTGCTATCCCAAACAACAAGAAGCTATTGGATTTCTTCAGAGAAAATTCTATGCCTGTAACATTTGGACGAATTGCATGTTTAAGAGAAGATGGGGAAGATCGTTCACCTGTTCAAAAATCAGAAGGTTGGAACGGAATGCTTCTACACGTTGACAGCTTTGGTGCGCAGATGATTGATGAACTTACTCCTCTCCCAGGCGAAATTGTAGTAAATAAAACTACAGACAGTGTTACGACTGGCACAAATTACTTAAACCTCATAAGAAATATGGGAATAGAAACAGTTGTAGTAACTGGTATTGTAACTGACCAGTGTGTTGCTTCTACTGTCAGAGGGCTTGCAGATGACGGTTTCAATGTTATTTGTGTAGAGGATTGCTGCGCAGCGCCAGACATGGAATTACATGATACTGAGCTTAAGATAATGAATGTCATCTACTGTAACGTTCTTAGCACAGAAGAAACAATATCAGTCATAGAAAAAAATATGTAAATTTCTAATGATTTTGATTTTCAAAGGAGGAACACGATGAGTGAAAATGGTCAATTAAAAAAAGAATTAAATCTTTCTCAGGTAATTGCAATGGCAGCTGGTGGTATGATTGCTGCATGGATGGTAGAAATTAAGTATTGGTTTGAACTTAGCGGTCCAGGATCTATATTTTCACTAATTACATGCGCACTTCTGATATTACCACTTTGCCTCATTTATTCTGAGATGACCAGCATGCTGCCTTATGCTGGCGGAGAAAACATTTGGGTTTCAAATGCTTTCGGCTGGAACCTTGGCTGGTTTTCATGTTGGGGCGTAATGCTGCTTTACATAATGGCTATGCCTACAGTTTCTTACGGAATTGCAAGCATGATTGGTTATCTCTACCCAATAACATTTGTACAGACAAAAATTGTCGCCGCAATAATTCTGTGTCTTTGGTTCTTTATTACAAATAAAGAAATCAAATATCTTGCTAAACTGCAAAGTATAATGTTTTGGAGTACTTTGGTAGTGTCAATCGTTGCATCAATAATATTTATAACAAGCAAAGAATGGAGTCTTGAAACACTTACATCTCCAATGTTTACAAACGGATTTTCAGGATACAGTACCGCAGTAGCTTTATTGATTATGAAATTTGTTGGATTTGACTTGATCCCTCAATTGGCAGAAGAAACTAATTTCCCTAGAAAAAAACTATGGATTGGATTTGTCGGATCACTTTTATGTACAGTTGCTATTTACGGATTTGCAATAATAGGTGTCGGTGGAATAGTTGATACTGCATGGGTTATGGAAACTGACATAGTTGACCCAAGAGTCGCTGATATAATTGGCAAGCACTGGCTGGGCCTTATAATTGTTACAATGGGAACGGTAACTTGCCTTACAACTCTATCTGGTTTCTGGCTTTCTGCTTCAAGAACTCTTTATGGAGCCGCAACACAACGTCAATTTACGTCAATGTTTGCTGACTTGAACAAAAGTGGCCAACCTTGGAAAGCAAATATAGTTGTCGGCATATTATCATTATATTTTACAGTTTTTGCACCAGAGGCATGGATAAATTATATATACACAATATATGGAGCAGCAGCTGGATTTGTTTACTTTATGGTAACAATTTCATTCTTCAAACTTAGAAAAACTAAACCACATTGGGAAAGACCATGTAAAACCAAATTCGGTGGTCTATTAGGATCAATATCTATACTGTTCACAGTATATGTAATTTATTCTTCTTTCGCAGCAATGGACACAGGCGCTTGGATTACACTGGGTATATATATATTAATAGGCGTCCCATTCTGGTACTATGCTAAATCTAAACAAAAAAGTGACCCTGACAATTGGGCCCCTGTAATAATTTCACCTGACAACAATCCTCTTGCATCTGAGGCTTAGAGGTAAACCTTTATTTTATGTTAACCTTGAGATTGCGCCCATGCTGGGCGCACCCTAAAAAGAACCCTTTCTGGGGTTCTTTTTAAATCAATTCAATCTCAGCTATAGACTGATTCATATAGCACATCAGCTTATCTTCAAAATAAATTCTGATTTTAATATTTCTGGCTTCCTTAAATACCGGCAGGTTACAAAAAGTTATAGACTTCGACTTTGAGTAATTCAGTTTAAATCCCATTTCAAGATGATGAATCAATCCTTTTGCATTCTCCCATTCAAATTCAATTTTTGAATCTACCGGAGTTAATTCATCAACCCCATTTTTTATCATCTGCTTATCCTTATATTTTTCTTTAGAATATGTATCTGAAAAAGATACACTTACATTTCCATCATAATATCTGCACTCTGTTATGAATAAAGCATTATTCTCAAATACATCCTCTTTAAAGACTTTAATCATAGACTGATACTTATAGAAATTTCTGATGTTACTGTCTCTCAATAGATTAAGGAGAGTAGTCTTTTCTGAATCATTCCTGCACAGTACTGCCCTCAGACAGTTATCTTTATCTATGTCAAATGCATTTGGGTACAGCAGTTCTGCGTGTCTGTATTTTTTTATATCTGTATCAGTTGAATAACCGTTACTGTATATCTTGTCAAAATTCAACTTGCTGAATTCCTCAATTCCACTTAAAAGTCTATCTCCATAACCCGATTGAGCTGTCTCTGAAAATCTGGTCTCAGGCATCTTAAGCAATTTCTCTAAATCAAAGACAAGAAAAACCGGAACAGGTACATTCGCATCCTTATCACTCCAATAACGAAGAGATGCATGTTTATAGCCTTCATTATGGTATTGGGTAGGCGTAAGTGGTCTGAAATAAAATCTCACATTTGCTACTGCTGATGTTTTCGTCATATCTATCACTTGCCGGCTGGCATTGTTATTTTTCATGAGATTCATTTTTTCGGATTTTATCCTGCTATACAAGAAACCCGAACTCAATACACTCACAGCATTCGAAACATCCGTATAATGATATGCGAATTTTGGCCACCACTTAATCGGAGAATGATTTTCGCAGTTATCATGTATGATATCCAAGTATTCCATCATAGACTTCCTTTCATTGAATAAATTCTACCTGCACCTTCATTCACCTGATATCCCTCTGTCATTTCATCGCTGCGTTCTTTACTTATCCTTACCTTTGATATATAACCTAAAGACTCAATCAGAGCAGCTGTTAAAGTAAAAGCTTTCTTGCCTGGCGATATTGAAAATATACCTTTACTTCTAATATGATCCCATATCTTGAAAAATTCGTCTTCACTTACAAATACCGATGATTCCTCATCTTCTTTCATGAATTTCAATCCATTTTCCCACTTCACACTGTATCTCTCACCGGAAAACATAAATTCATGAGGCAGTATTTGTGTTTTACTTAATATATCATCCTTGATTCCATTAAAAGACATGTCTCTGGCATTCTTTTTCAGCCAGTCCATAGTTTCATCAGTTTTCTTATGTTCTGGAACATAGTTTTGTCCTGGCCCAATATATATATACACGTCAATCGGCAATGGCTTAAGATACTTTTCCATCAGAGGCCTTACGTCATTCCAGTCCAGCTCTCCATTTCCACATCCAAGCTTTGGAAATGCTATCGAAGTAATGTTCTTTTCAGCATAAGTATTCACAAATTTCATAAGCCCTTTTTCAATATATTCAAGTTTAGACGGATTTCTCCAGTTTTCTTTTGTCGGGAAAAGAAGTATCCAATAGTCAGGAGCATGAAAAAGCATCAGTTTTCCAACTGTCAATTGTTTCTTTTCACATGCATTTCTGTATGATATGAACATCTTGGGATATTTCTGCTTAAATGCAAGCGCGAGCCCTTTTCCCATTACTCCAACTGTATTTACTGTATTCACGATTACCTGTGCCGGGCTGTTGAATATATCGCCTTCAATATAATGAATCATATTTACCTCCCTTATTTTATAACAATTTTCTCTCCATCCGCTAAAATCAAACTACATTCAAGCTTACAGCCTGTTACCATGGCAATATCCTCTAAATCATCTATAGTGAATTTTCCACGTTTAATTTTCTGACTGAAAGCCTGAGGTGTCTTATCCAGCCTTCTTCCAATTTCAGATATAGTCATGTCCAGCTTTATGCAAAGAATCTTTATCTGTTCATCTATTCTCATATCATCACCTTCCTCATATCTCCATATTAAACATAAACGTTTAAATAGTCAACGTTTTTATTTATAATATTGCATAAAAAAAGGAACCCCTCGGGGTTCCATCTTTCTGACTCTGTTATTCTCCGTCTTCTCTCTCGAAATCCTCGTCTCCGAAAACTTCCCAGAAAGCTTCTGTAACTTTTTCAAACTCTGCATCGTCTTCTATGTTCTGAAGATCTATCTCATCATTTTCAAGCTCTGAATACTTGTAGATAAGCACTCTGTCGTCATTCTCAGGCACAAGGGCGATATACTCCGCTCCCTCAACCTCAAATATTCCAATAACTTCACAAGATACCTCTTCACCATCATCAAGTATAAGGTTGAGAACTATCGGCTCTTCCTCTTCAAAATCATTCTTAAATTCCATATCGCTCATATTCAGCCTCCTGCATACTGCCTTCTTAGGCAGTAATATTTTTTTCATCGACGATAATCTCATCTGATGAATTATATTCTTATCTCTTCAATTATATATCAAATATGAGTCGCCGTAAATAATTTTCTATGTTTCACCAAAATCTATCTTACAGGGCAGATTCCGCTCTCACAGCCATCATTCTCTAGCTCGTATTCCTC
>RRZT011817643.1_pt1 | contig 10869 bp, 10 predicted proteins | sample 2165551 | NCBI WGS metagenome assembly RRZT01 (sample SAMN10456910, study PRJNA506462) | wastewater metagenome | biome: wastewater; feature: sludge; material: wastewater sludge; isolation source: wastewater sludge with Escherichia coli K12::gfp cells carrying plasmid... | place: USA: Moscow, Idaho...
ATTTCGGCGCGGCGTTTGGCCAATTCTTCATAGGCAACCGCCAAGCGGATGCTGCGGTTGGGGATGTCGATTTCCACGGTATCGCCTTCCTGCACCACGCCGATGGCACCGCCTTCAGCCGCTTCGGGCGAAACGTGGCCGATGCTCAAGCCGGAAGTGCCGCCGGAGAAACGGCCGTCGGTGAGCAAGGCGCATTCTTTGCCCAAGCCTTTGGATTTCAAATAGCTGGTGGGATACAGCATTTCCTGCATACCGGGGCCGCCTTTGGGGCCTTCGTAGCGGATGATGACAATATCGCCGGCCACGATTTGGTTGTCGAGAATACCGGCGACTGCATCGTCTTGGCTTTCAAACACGCGGGCGCGGCCGGTGAATTTCAGAATGCTGTCGTCCACACCGGCGGTTTTCACCACACAACCGCGCTCGGCGATGTTGCCGAACAACACGGCCAAGCCACCATCTTGCGAGTAGGCGTGTTGTTTGCTGCGGATACAGCCGTTTTCACGGTCTAAATCCAGGCTCGGCCATTGGCGGTTTTGCGAGAAGGCTTGGGTGGTGCGTACACCGCCGGGGGCGGCTTTATAGCGCGCGTGGGCGGCTTCGTTGGCGGGATTCATCACATCCCACTGCGCCAGCGCGTCTTTCAACGTCGGCGCGTGTACGGTGGAAACATGGGTTTGCAGGCAACCGGCGCGGTCGAGTTCGGCCAAAATGCCCATCACGCCGCCGGCACGGTGTACGTCTTCCATGTGGTATTTCTGGGTGGCGGGCGCCACTTTGCACAAGCACGGCACTTGGCGGCTGATGCGGTCGATGTCGGCCATTTTGAAATCGACTTCGGCTTCGTTGGCGGCGGCCAGCAGGTGCAAAACGGTGTTGGTGGAACCGCCCATTGCCACGTCCAAGCTCATGGCGTTTTCAAATGCGGCTTTGCTGGCAATATTGCGCGGCAATACACTCGCGTCGTCTTGTTCGTAATAGCGCTTGGTGATTTCCACAATCAAACGGCCGGCTTCGAGGAACAATTCTTTGCGGCCGGCATGGGTGGCCAACAGCGAGCCGTTGCCCGGCAGCGACAAGCCCAAGGCTTCGGTGAGGCAGTTCATTGAGTTGGCGGTAAACATGCCCGAGCAAGAGCCACAGGTCGGGCAGGCGGAACGCTCTACCGCCGCCACTTCTTCGTCCGACACCTGATCGTTGGCGGCATCCACCATCGCGTCCACCAAATCCAGTTTGCGCTCATCAACGATATTGGCCACGCCGATGACCTTACCCGCTTCCATCGGGCCGCCCGAAACAAATACGGTGGGAATGTTCAGGCGCATGGCGGCCATCAGCATGCCGGGAGTGATTTTGTCGCAGTTGGAAATGCACACCAGCGCATCGGCGCAGTGGGCGTTAACCATGTATTCCACGCTGTCGGCAATCAAATCGCGGCTGGGCAGCGAGTACAGCATGCCGCTGTGCCCCATCGCAATGCCGTCGTCCACCGCGATGGTGTTGAATTCTTTGGCCAAACCGCCGGCTTTTTCAATCTCACGCGCCACCATTTGGCCCAAATCATGCAGATGCACATGGCCGGGGACGAATTGGGTAAACGAGTTGGCAATCGCAATAATCGGTTTGCCGAAATCTTCGTCGGTCACACCGGTGGCACGCCACAAAGCACGCGCGCCGGCCATATTGCGGCCGTGGGTAGAGGTTTTGGAACGGTAGGCTGGCATGGAAAATCCTTTTCAGGCGTCAAGGGATACAGCAGATACGGCGAGTGTGTACAAACGCACAAGCCGTGTAGAAAATGGGGGCTGGCAGGCAAGGCCGCGGGCAACTGGGTGAGGGGGCATGTCCAGCAGCGTCCAGACGCGCCCCAACCAGACATGCGCGAATTATGCCAAATTGCCTTGGTTGAACAAGGCGCTGTGTGGGAATCCGCGCGGATAAAAACGCGCTTTGACGCGGCAGTGCGCTTCCTGTCCAGGCACGCAGGCGCCACAAGAGTGGATTTTTATCCGCGGCAGCGTGCATTTTGGCGATAGGCAATGCCATAATGGCGCATTCTCATCACGGCAAACGGGTCACTGTCCGGTGCAGCTTGCAGGCAAGTTGGTATCGCCCATGGCAGTGGTCTCAAGTTCCAAAGGCGCCTCACAAGGGCGTGACGGAGGAGCACCCGCGGTTTTTCTTGCATGAAAATCACAGAGGTTCATCAATGGATACTCCAATCAATAGCGTTGCAGCCACTCACGCTGCGTCTTCCGAAGAAGGTGCGCAGCCGCCCATGCTCATGGGGGCTGACATTCTCGTCAAGTGTTTAGAGGCCGAAGGCGTTCAGCAGGTATGGGGCTACCCTGGCGGGGCAGCGCTTTATATTTACGATGCCCTGTACAAACAAGAAGCCGTGCGCCACGTGCTGGTGCGGCACGAGCAAGCGGCCGTGCATGCTGCTGACGGATTTGCCCGCGCCACAGGCGAAGTGGGTGTTGCGCTGGTGACATCCGGCCCTGGCGCGACCAATGCCGTCACCGGTATCGCCACGGCTTATATGGACAGCATTCCGCTGGTGGTGATTACCGGACAGGTGGCATCCACCCTGATTGGGCAAGATGCTTTTCAGGAATGTGACACGGTGGGCGTCACGCGCCCCATCGTCAAACACAATTTTCTGGTCACGTCACCGCAAGACATCACATCCGTCATGAAGCGCGCCTTTCATATTGCGCGCAGCGGCCGCCCCGGGCCGGTCGTGGTGGATTTGCCCAAAGACGTTTCTTTCCAGAAGGCCGCCTGGACGGGCTACCCTCAAAAGGTCGCCATGCGCGCCTACAACCCGACTAAAAAAGGTCACGCCGGTCAAATCAAAAAAGCCCTGCAGATTTTGCAGAACGCCAAGCGCCCCTATGTGTATGCGGGCGGCGGCGTCATTTTGGGCAATGCCTGCAACGAACTGCGCACCATAGTGGACATGCTGGGCGCACCTTGCGGCCTCACACTGATGGGGCTGGGCGCTTATCCGGCCAGCGATTCCAAATACCTGGGCATGCTGGGCATGCACGGCACGGTCGAAGCCAACAACGCCATGCAAAACTGCGATGTCTTGCTGGCGGTGGGCGCGCGCTTTGATGACCGGGTGATCGGCAACGTCAAGCACTTTACACAGAACGAGCGCAAGATCATCCATATTGACGTCGATCCTTCGGTCATTTCCAAACGCGTGAAGGTAGATGTGCCCATCGTGGGCGATGCGCGCGAAGTGTTGTCCGAGCTGATTACCGCTTTGCGCGAGTCTGCGACCAAGCCGGACGATCGCGCCATGCAGCAATGGTGGGAAACGATCAACAAGTGGCGCAGCACCGATTGCCTGCGCTACGACCGCAACAGCCCGCTGATCAAGCCGCAAAAGGTGGTCGAAACCTTGTGGGAACTCACCAAAAACGACGATGTGTACATCACGTCTGACGTGGGGCAGCACCAGATGTTTGCCGCCCAGTTCTACCGGTTTGACGAGCCGCGCCGCTGGATCAACTCGGGCGGCCTGGGTACCATGGGCGTGGGCCTGCCGTATGCCATGGGCATCAAGCTGGCTCGGCCCCAAAGCGACGTGTACTGCATCACGGGCGAAGGCTCCATCCAGATGAACATTCAGGAGCTTTCAACCTGCTTCCAGCACAACACGCCGGTCAAAATCGTGGCGCTCAACAACCGCTATCTGGGCATGGTGCGCCAGTGGCAAGAGATCGAATACTCTGGCCGCTACAGCCACAGCTATATGGATGCGCTGCCCGATTTCGTGAAGTTGGCCGAGGCCTATGGCCATGTGGGCATGCTGATCGAAGACCCGAAAGACGTGGAGCCGGCGTTGCGCGAAGCCCGCAAGCTGAAAGATCGCACGGTGTTTATGGACTTCCGCACCGACTCGACGGAAAACGTCTTCCCGATGGTGCAGGCAGGCAAAGGTATCACCGAAATGCTGCTCGGCCCCGAGGAGCTGTGATCGGCCAACTGCCGCTGCACTGCACTTTTTTATTTATTTTTTCATTTGCTGAATCTATTGCTCGCCAGACCCGCTGCTTACCGGCAGCAGGCGAGGGCGGCTCCCGGGGGTGAATGCCCGGGGCATTGGCGAAAAGAGGAGACACCATGAAACACATCATCGCCGTATTGATGGAAAACGAGGCCGGTGCGCTGTCGCGCGTGGTTGGCCTGTTTTCTGCGCGTGGCTACAACATCGAAAGCCTGGTGGTTGCGCCCACCGAAGACCCCGAAATCTCGCGCATGACGATCGAGACCACGGGCAGCGAAGACATGATCGAGCAAATCGTCAAACACCTCAACCGCCTGATCGAGGTCATCAAGGTGGTTGAAATCACCGAGGGTTCTTACATCGAGCGCGAATTGATGCTGGTGAAAGTGCGTGCGGTGGGCAAAGAGCGCGAGGAAATCAAACGGCTGGCCGATATTTTCCGGGCACAGATTATTGATGTGACCGATAAAAGCTACACCGTGGAGGTGACTGGTGACCAGGCCAAGAACGACGCTTTCCTGAATGCCATCGATCGCAGCGCCATTCTGGAAACCGTGCGCACCGGCGCCAACGGCATTGGCCGTGGCGAAAGAATACTACGCGTTTGATGACCACATGAAACGCTTTTTCGCGGTTTTGCTACTGGTTTCCTATACTGCTTTTTTGGTGGTGTGTGGCCTATTTTTCTTCGCTGATCCTCCGTGGGCAGAACATGGCGCAAATGGCGATTGGCAGGGAATGCTTGGTTTTTTAGCCAGCATGGCAGCCGGGTTCCCCTTATCCATGCTGTGTTTTTTGTTTACAAATTTGATTGGAGATACCGAATTTCAGTTGAACGCTTGGGGCTTGGCGCTTATGCAATGGATCATTGTGCTGGTGTTCACACTGCGCGTGTTGAGTCCGTCAAAACCTGAAAAATTTCAAAACATTGGAGGCCGCTAGCTTGCGGTATGTGAATACAAATCAACCACCAAGGAGAAAACCCATGAAAGTGTTTTACGACAAAGATTGTGATCTGTCCCTCATCAAAGGCAAAACCGTTGCCATCATCGGCTATGGCAGCCAAGGCCATGCGCATGCGCAAAACCTGAACGACAGCGGCGTGAAAGTGATCGTGGGCCTGCGCAAAGGCGGCGCGAGCTGGAGCAAGGTAGAAAAAGCCGGCCTGACCGTGATGGAAGTGGACGCTGCGGTCAAGGCTGCCGATTTGGTCATGATTTTGCTGCCGGACGAAAACATTCCTGAGGTGTACAAAAACAATATCGAGCCCAACATCAAGCAGGGCGCTACGCTGGCGTTTGCGCACGGCTTTAACGTGCACTACAACCAGGTGGTGCCACGCGCCGATCTGGACGTGATCATGGTTGCGGCCAAAGGCCCAGGCCACACCGTGCGCTCCGAATACCTCAAAGGCGGCGGCGTGCCTTCGCTCATCGCCGTGTATCAAGACAAAAGCGGCAAGGCGCGCGACCTGGCCTTGTCTTACGCCATGGCCAACGGCGGCGGCAAAGGCGGCATAATCGAAACCAACTTCAAGGAAGAAACCGAGACCGACCTCTTCGGTGAGCAGGCCGTGCTGTGTGGCGGTGCCGTCGAGCTGGTGAAAATGGGCTTCGAGACCCTGACCGAAGCGGGCTATGCGCCCGAAATGGCCTACTTCGAGTGCCTGCACGAACTGAAGCTGATTGTGGACTTGATGTACGAAGGCGGCATTGCCAACATGAACTACTCCATCTCTAACAACGCAGAGTATGGCGAGTACGTGACCGGGCCAGAAGTCATCAACGAAGAAAGCCGCAAAGCCATGCGCAATGCGCTCAAGCGCATCCAGAATGGCGAATACGCCAAGATGTTCATCAACGAAGGCCGCTTGAACTACCCCAGCATGACTGCGCGTCGCCGCCAGAATGCCGAGCACGCCATCGAGCAGGTGGGCACACAACTGCGCGCCATGATGCCTTGGATCGCCAAAAACAAACTGGTGGATCAAAGCCGCAACTGATGCGGCACGGGGCTGGATGGATGCATAGCCATCACCTACCGCAACGACAGGAGCTGCTTGCATGAGCGAAGACCTGTTCGGTGACGCTGCGCCAGAAGGTTCGCCTTCTGGCGTTGTCGCATCTGGTGCTGCCACATCCGGTGCTGTCGCATCGGGCGGGCAGGGCGCTGCCGCGCCGCATGCGGCCAGCACACCACTGGCCGAATTGTTGCGGCCGCACAGTCTTGACCAGGTGGTTGGCCAGTCGCATCTGCTGGCACCGGGCAAGCCCTTGCACACGGCTTTTGCCTCGGGCAAGCCGCACTCCATGATTTTGTGGGGGCCGCCCGGCGTGGGTAAAACCACGCTGGCGCGCCTGATGGCGCACGCGTTTGACTATGCGTTCATTGCGTTGTCGGCTGTGTTCAGCGGTGTGAAAGACATTCGCGCCGCCATGGAGCAGGCGCAAGCCCATGCCGCACAAGGGCGCGGCACCATTCTATTCATTGACGAAATTCACCGCTTCAACAAAAGCCAGCAAGACGCTTTACTGCCCTTTGTTGAATCGGGGCTGGTGGTGTTTGTTGGCGCCACGACCGAAAATCCGTCGTTTGAAGTCAATTCGGCCTTGCTCTCGCGGGCGCAGGTGTATGTGTTGCATTCTTTGTCCGATGATGAACTGATGCAACTGGCGCAACGCGCACTGTATGCCATGCCAGACATCCACATGGCAGATGATGCCCTGCAAACGCTGGCCGCACTGGCCGATGGTGATGCGCGGCGCTTGCTCAATGCCTTGCAGCAAGTGCAGGTAGCGGCGCAAGCTGCCGGCAAGGCAGAGGTGGATGCGGCCTTTGTGCAGCAGGCGCTGGGCGAGCAGGCGCGGCGCTTTGACAAGGGCGGCGACAATTTCTACGACCAGATTTCAGCGCTGCATAAATCGGTGCGTGGCTCGCATCCCGATGCGGCGCTGTATTGGCTCACCCGAATGCTGGACGGTGGCGCAGACCCACGCTATCTGGCGCGGCGCATTATCCGCATGGCGTGGGAAGACATTGGTTTGGCAGACCCCAAAGCCATGCAGATGGCCAATGATGCGGCGCTGACGTACGAGCGCCTGGGTAGTCCCGAAGGCGAGCTGGCACTGGCGCAAGCCGTGATCTATCTGGCCGTGGCGGCCAAAAGCAACGCGGGCTATATGGCATACAACCAGGCGCGCGCCTTTGTCAGGCAAGACAAAAGCCGCGAAGTGCCTATCCATTTGCGCAATGCTCCCACCAAGTTGATGAAAGAGCTGGGGCATGGGCGCGCCTACCGCTACGCACACGACGAACCGCATGCCTACGCTGCGGGCGAAACCTATCTGCCCGATGGTGTGGCTGAGCCGGGGTGGTACCAGCCCGTTGCGCGCGGGCTGGAAATCAAGATCGGCGAGAAACTGGCCTTGCTCAAGACATGGGACGACGAGGCCAACAAAAAAATAGGCAAAGAATAAACAAAGATGTGGCTCTATGCCGCATCAAGCAACTGCTGCCCGCAAGAGCCTGTTTACAATGCCAACCATGTTAGCCAAACGCATCATTCCCTGTCTGGACGTCACCAACGGCCGCGTGGTCAAGGGCGTCAATTTTGTTGAGCTGCGCGACGCAGGCGACCCGGTTGAAATTGCCGCACGCTATAACGATCAAGGCGCAGACGAACTCACGTTTCTCGACATCACCGCCAGCAGCGACGACCGCGATCTGATCCTGCACATCATCGAGGATGTGGCCTCGCAGGTATTCATCCCCTTGACCGTGGGCGGCGGCGTGCGCACCGTGCAAGACGTGCGCCGTCTGCTCAATGCCGGCGCAGACAAAACCAGCTTCAACTCGGCCGCCATTGCCAACCCGCAAGTGATACGCGATGCGGCGCAGCGTTACGGCGCGCAATGCATTGTGGTGGCGATTGATGCCAAGCGCCGCACCAGCGCAGAAGACATTGCCGCGCGTGGCGAAGGCTGGGATGTGTACAGCCACGGCGGGCGCAAAAACACGGGGCTGGACGCCGTAGCCTGGGCGGTACAAATGGCGGAATATGGCGCAGGCGAAATTCTGCTGACCAGCATGGATAAAGACGGCACCAAAAGCGGCTTTGACTTGGAGCTGACCCGCACGGTCAGCGATGCCGTTGCCGTGCCCGTGATTGCTTCTGGCGGCGTAGGCACCCTGGAGCACATGGCAGACGGCGTGCAACAGGGCGGTGCCGATGCGGTGCTGGCTGCCAGCATCTTTCACTATGGCGAATACACCGTGCAGCAGGCCAAGCAATACATGGCTGCACGCGGCATTGCCGTCAGGCTTTAATGGGGGATGCCATGACAGTCAGCTGGCTGGACGCCATCCGCTGGGACGCCAACGGCCTGGTGCCGGTGATTGCGCAGGAGCAGAGCACGGGCGATGTGCTGATGTTCGCCTGGATGAATCGCGAAGCTCTGCAAAAAACCGCCGAACTGGGCCGGACCGTGTATTTCAGCCGCTCGCGCGGCAAGCTGTGGTACAAGGGCGAAGAAAGCGGCCACGTGCAAACGGTGCACGACATGCGGCTGGATTGCGACAACGATGTCATTTTGCTGCGAGTGACCCAAACAGGGCACGATCCCGGCATTGCCTGCCATACGGGCCGCCACAGTTGTTTTTACCAACAATTGCAAAATGGGCGTTGGCAGGCGGTAGATCCGGTCTTGAAAGACCCCGAAAGCATCTATAAATAAGCGGGCAGGGCGCTGCCGTTGCTGCTTGTTTCTGCTTATTCATGGCGTGGCGCAGCCGACCGCGCTGATTCCGCAAAGAAAGGCTTGTTCATACCATGCAACCCCCTACACATGCCGCTGGCGAGACATTGACGCAAACGCTTACCCGCTTGGCTGATTTGATTGAAACCCGCCTGCCCGTGCAGGGCGGCGACCCGGAAACCAGCTATGTGGCGCGGCTGTTGCACAAAGGGCCAGACGCCTTTCTCAAAAAAATTGGCGAAGAGGCGACCGAGGTCGTTATGGCAGCCAAAGATATATCTGCCGGGGCAGACAAGGGCAAGCTGGTGTACGAAGTGGCCGACTTATGGTTTCACAGCCTGGTGGCATTGGCGCACTATGGCTTGCGCCCGGAAGATGTGGTGGCAGAGCTGGCGCGGCGCGAAGGCACCAGCGGCATTGAGGAGAAGGCCTTGCGCAAGGTGCAAGCCCGCGAGCGCGACGAGCCTTGATGCATGACTTTGCTCGCTGCGGCGTACTGGTGTTGGGCATGCTCTTGGTGTGGATGTGAAGGAAAAGCGATGAAAGACGTGGTGGATGTAGAAGCCCGTTTCAAGGAAGACGGCGCAGATGCAAGCACGGGCAATCGTGGTGGCGGCACAGCCCCGCAGCCAGGCGGGCAACCGAATATGGACTCGCTGAAAACATGGGGCTGGATCAGTTACGGCCTGCATCTGGCCGTGGCCTTGGCTGCGGTCATTCCGGGCACCCAGGTCGGCGTCGGGTTGTTGTTGGTGGCCATGCTGATTGACTGGGTCAAGCGCCCCGATGCACGCGGCACCTGGCAAGAGAGCCATTACAGTTGGCGCATTCGCAGCGTTTTGATAGCGGGCGTGCTGTATGTTGTGACTGCGCCGTTGTTACTTGTTGTGGTCGGGCTATTGTTGTGGTTTGTTATTTCTCTTTGGCTCTTGTATCGCATCGTGCGCGGCATGGTTTGCATGGCTGACAACCGCGCGGTAAGCAGTTGAATACGCATTCGTAGCCGTATGGTCTGATGCTTTTCTGAAAAACAACAGCTGGGCGAAAAACAACCAAAATCGCCATGGTGCTCGGATATGGATTTGTTGAAAACGTTGGGCTGGATCAGCTACGGCCTGCATCTGGTTGTGGCTGTAGCTATGCCAGTTGTCGTGCTAGGGAACTTGGTAGCCGTATTACCGTGCGTGGGCTTGCTGTTATTGGCTGTGCTGATTGACTGGATCAAGCGCTCCGATGCGCGTGGCACTTGGCAAGAAAGCCATTACAACGGGCGAATCTTCAATGCGATGATGGCGTGCGGACTGTATGTGATGAGCACGCCGTTTTTGCCTGTTTTTTTGGTGGGTTGGCTGGGGTGGTGTTTTGTGTCGATTTGGCTGATTTTTCGCGTTGCGCGCGGCATGATTTTTATGGCGAACGATTGCGCGCTAAGCAGCTAAGTTCGAGTGGCAGTTTGCTGCGCCTAGAATCTGGTTTGAAACAACAGCATTTCAACCGGAAAGGAAGGCACCATGACAACGCATGCTCCCGACTGTATTTTTTGCAAAATTGCCGCCGGGCAAATTCCCGCCCGCAAGGTGTACGAAGATGACGACATCTTCGCCTTTCATGACATTGCTCCGTGGGCGCCGGTGCATTTTCTGATGATCCCCAAGCGCCACATTGCCTCCATGGCGCAGCTGAGCGCAGACGATGCCGCGCTGATGGGCAAAATCATGACGCTGGCGCCCAAACTGGCGCTGGAACAGGGCTGCGAGCCTTATCCGAACGGCGGCTTTCGGGTGGTGGTCAATACCGGTGCGCATGGCGGGCAAGAGGTGCCGCATCTGCATGTGCACGTCATGGGCGGGCCACGCCCATGGGCCAAGGGGTAAGCAAGCCCTGAGCCAGGCTCCGCACGGCGCGCACGCAATCTGCGTTTGTGCGGAGTTGCAACTGTTCAAGATTGGCAGGGGCGGGCAAGGTTTTATCAGGCACGCGGTTTGCGTGAAAGGGGCTGTTGCATGGAATTCAAAGACTATTACCAGATCCTGGGCGTCGACAAAAATGCCAGCGCCGATGACATCAAAAAAGCCTATCGCAGACTGGCGCGCA
>RRZT010186931.1_pt1 | contig 10867 bp, 8 predicted proteins | sample 2165551 | NCBI WGS metagenome assembly RRZT01 (sample SAMN10456910, study PRJNA506462) | wastewater metagenome | biome: wastewater; feature: sludge; material: wastewater sludge; isolation source: wastewater sludge with Escherichia coli K12::gfp cells carrying plasmid... | place: USA: Moscow, Idaho ...
AGTAGGACGTGGAGGGCATGAACCCGGAGAACGCGCCCCCGCCGATGCCAGACAGGAAGGCCAAGCCCATCAGACGCCAGTACGGCACGTCCGGGTTGGTGACCTCAAAGCCCCACCCGAGCACCGGAAGGATGAGCAGCAAGGTGGTGAGCGTCACCATCTTCCGCGTGCCGATCTTGGGGGGCAGGACCATCCAGACCAGGCGCAGCAGGCCACCGGACAGCCCGGGCATGGCCGCCATCCAGTAGAGCTGCTCTTTGGTGAAGGCGAAGCCGAGCGCGTTCAGCTTGGGAACGATGGCGCTGGGAAGGAACCAGGCCACGAAGCACAGCGTCAGCGTGAACGTCGTCACCGCCAGGGTGTTCCAGGCGAGCTTCTTGTCCCACGTGGCTTCGTTTTCGGGATCCCAGGAGACAAGCCAGTCTCCCTTGGTCTCATGGGTCATGCTCACGATACGGCCTCCAATTCAGGTTCGATGAGGCTGGCCGTGGATGGTGTGGCCCGCGTCATCATGCGGTGGATAGTGACGTGCATCCACGCGGCGCACAGCGCCACCAGGATGAAGATCACGAAGAATGTCGAGGTGGGGAATCCGCTGGCCGCCTTGGTGTAGGCGAACAGCGGCGGCAGGAAGAAACCGCCGAGCCCGCCGAACATGCCGACGAGGCCACCGACGGAACCCACGTGATCGGGGAAGTACTCGGGAATGTGCTTGTAGACGGCGGCCTTGCCGATGCCCATGGCGCAGCCCAGGAAGAACACGAGCGCCACGAACCAGGGCAACTCCAGGTGGAAGGGCAGATGCTCGGTGGTGGTGCCGTCAGCGTGAGCGATGACGAGGTGCCCGTTGGGCATCATCAAGATGCCGCTGGTGAGAAGCATCACCGCGAAGGTCACGTACATGACCGAGCGTGCGCCGATGCGGTCACTCAGCCAGCCGCCCAGGGGGCGCAGCAGCGAGGCCGGAAAGATGAAGGTGGCGGTGAGCAGGCCAGCCGTCGTCAGGTCGACGTGGAAGTTGTCGACGTAGTACTTCGGCAGCCACGCCGACAAGGCGACATAGGTGCCGAACACGGCCACGTAGTACAGGCTGAAGCGCCAGACCCGGACCTGCTTGAGTGGCTGCAGCGTCTCGGCGAGGGGCTTGCTCGCCCCCGGGGCCCGGTCGACGCGGGGCACGATGATCCAGGTCGCGACGCCGACGATGACCAACAGCACGGCATACAGGACGGGGATCAGCCGCCACCCGCCTTGGATCCCGAGGATGAACGTGCTGCCCGCGGTGGCGGCGATCAGGCCCGGACCAATCAGCTTCGTCACCGACGCACCAACATTGCCTGCGCCGAAGACGCCCAGCGCGAGGCCTTGACGCTCCTTGCCGAACCAGGCGGAGTTCCAGGCGACCCCCGCACTGAACAGGTTCCCGGCGAACCCCACCAGGAACGCGAGGACCAGCAGCCACAGGTAGCTGTTGGCGAAACTCACCAGGAAGGCGGGGATGGCGGTGGCGAACAGCAGGATCAGCGTGACGGTGCGACCGCCGATGCGGTCAGCGAGGATGCCCGCGGGCAGGCGCCACATCGAGCCGTTCAAGACGGCGACCGCGGAGATCCAGCTCAACTCCACATCGCTGAGCCCGAACTCTTGCTGGATCGGCACCCCGAGGATGCCGAACATCAGCCAGACCGCGAACATCAGCGTGAACGCGATGGTGGACATCACCAGGACGCGTCCGGCGCCCTTGGCGGTGGTGTGGTCGGGTCCGACCACGATCAGGGGGGTCGACATGTGCGGCCTTCTACAGACGTGAATGGGCGAGTGGTCAGCGCAGGGGTCAGCGCGGGGGCTTTTGGTTGTCCAAGGTTCCGACCGGATCCCAGCCGCGGCCACGTCGGGTCGCGGACTGTCGGGTGTCCTCATCGCGGGAGCGGTACACGATGTAGGGGCGGAACAGGTAGTGCAGGGGTGCAGTGAAGGCGTGCACCAGGCGCGTGAACGGGATCATCGCGATGAGCGCGAGCGCGATCAGGATGTGCGCCTGAAACTGCCAGGTGGCGTGCCCCATGGCCTCAACGTCGGGCTGCAGCGTGAACAGCGAACGGAACCAGACCGACACCGTTTCGCGATAGTTGTGCTCTTGCCCGGTCGGGGTCCGATCGCCGGTCAGGGTCGCCACCATGCCCAGGCCGACCGCCAAGGCGAGCGCCACGTACATGATCTTGTCGTTGGTGGTGGTCGCCCGGAACACGGCCGTTTGGGTGCGGCGTCGATAGATCAGCAGCCCCAGGCCGACGACCAGCGCGATCCCGGCCAGGCCGCCGCCCCAGAATGCCCCCAGGTGGTAGGCGTGCTGATCCAGGCCGATCCAGTCGGTGAATGCCTTCGGGATCAGCAGCCCCACGACGTGCCCGAGGAACACGGCGAGCAACGCGAAGTGGAACAGCGGGGACGCGATGCGCAGCAGCGTGGATTCGTACAACTGCGAGGAGCGCGTCGTCCAGCCGAACTGGTCGTAGCGGTAGCGCCACACCAGACCCCCGACGAGGATCAGCGCGGCAACATAGGGCAGGACGCCCCACAGGAAGATGCTCATCGTCGGTCTCCTTGCTCGGTGCCGGTCGCCATCGACGCCGGGCAGGCCGGAGAGGGCGTCGACGTCAGGAACCCGTCGAGGCCGACGAGTTCGCTCGGGGGGTTGTCGTGAAGGTGCTGCACCTCGGCGCGTGTCCGCGGCGACGGGCCGCCGAGGGTGTCGCAGAGGGCGGCGAGGACGCCCGCCTGGGGCAGGCGATCGCCTTCGAGCCCTAGACGCAGGAGTTCCAAGGAGGCCCGATAGGTGTTCAGCAGGGCGACGCCGACGGCGGGGGCACCGTTGGCGGCGAACTCCAGCACCATGGGCAGGTAGTCGGGCAGTTCCCCGTTGAGGTCCACCACCAGACCCGAATCCCGATAGGTCTGCTTGACGGCCGCGAGAACCTCCCCGCGCCGACGCGTGTCGCCATCGGTCCAATAGGTCAGATGCAGCGCGTGGCGACGGCTCAGATCGAACTCCTGCACATGCCAGCTCTGTGCCTCCATCAACGGCATCGACCGCAGGTGGGCGAACGTGGGCGCGAATCGGTCGAACGCGGACGCCTCGATCAGGGCCTCCTCGACGAGGGGTAGGCGCGCCATGACGTCCTCGTCGGGGTAGGACAACACGACGGCGGCGGCCGCATAGATCACGCGGTCACGTTTGGCGGGCGGGGTCGGAAGCATCATCCTCGTTCCGCCTGTTCGCGCCGGGCCTTCGCCGCAGCAAAGGACTCCACCGCCACCGGGACGACCCGGCCTGAGGACTCCCCGAAGGGGGCCTGGGCGCTCGGGTCGTCGTCGAAGTTGACCGAACACCCCATCTCTTCGAGGTTGTGGGCCTGCTCCTTGTGCGCGGTCGGGATGACGTAGCGGTCGTTGTACTTCGCGATCGCCAAGAGCCGGTACATCTGTTCCATCGCCTCGCCGGTCATCCCGACGGCGGTGGGGAGCTCTTCTTGGCGGGGACGCCCCAGCGTGACATCGCGCATGTAGGAGCGCATCGCCGCCAGCTTCTGCAGTACCGAACGGACCACCTCGACGTCGCCCGCGGTGAACAACTCCGCCAGGTATTCCAGGGGAATGCGCAGGGCGTCGATGGCGCCGAACAGGTTTCCGCCCGCCTCGGCGTCGTGCCCCTGCTCCTTCAGCAGATCCACGACGGGGGACAGCGGTGGGATGTACCAGACCATCGGCATGGTGCGGTACTCGGGATGCAGCGGCAGCGCCACCTTGAAGTGCTTGATCAAGGCGTACACCGGGGAGATCGCGGCGGCCTCCAACCAATCGTTCGGGATCCCGGAGCGCCGGGCATCCGCGATCACCTCGGGATCGGTCGGATCCAACATCAGGTCGAGTTGGGCCTCGTACAGGTCCTTGTCGTCGGCGAGGGCCGCCTGCGTCACCTTGTCGGGGTCGTACAAGATGATGCCGAGGTAGCGCAGCCGCCCGACGCACGTCTCCGAGCAGACCGTGGGGATGCCCGCCTCAATGCGCGGGTAGCAGAAGTGGCACTTCTCGGCCTTCCCCGTGCGGTGGTTGAAGTAGACCTTCTTGTACGGGCAACCGGTGATGCACTGGCGCCAGCCACGGCACTTGTCCTGGTCGACCAGCACGATGCCGTCCTCGGCGCGCTTGTAGATCGCTCCTGAGGGGCACGACGCCATGCACGAGGGGTTCAGGCAGTGCTCGCAGATGCGCGGGACGAAGAACATGAAGCTCTTCTCGTACTCCAGCTTGATCTGCTGGTTGGCTTCCTCGCGGAGCTTGCGCAGGATCGGATCCCCCGCCTCGGTCGCGGCGACACCACCCAGCGCGTCGTCCCAGTTCGCGGACGCGGAGATGGCCATGTCCTCGCCGGTGACCAGCGACTTGGGGCGTGCGACCGGGAAGTCGTCGCCCAGCGGGGCCGAGATCAGGTTCTCGTAGTCGTAGGTCCAGGGCTCGTAGTAGTCGTCCAGGCCTGGCTGCACCGGGGAGGCGAAGATGCTGAGCAGCTTCTTGAACCGGCCACCGGAGCGCAGCTTGAGCCGCCCGCTCTTGGTGCGGACCCAACCGCCCTGCCACTTCTCCTGATCCTCGTAGGTGCGGGGATACCCCTGGCCGGGACGGGTTTCGACGTTGTTGAACCACACGTATTCGGTGCCTGCCCGGTTCGTCCACGCCTGCTTGCAGGTGACCGAGCAGGTGTGACAGCCGATGCACTTGTCCAGGTTCATCACCATGGCCACCTGAGCCATGACGCGACGCTGCTTCGCCATCAGTACTGCACCTCCTGGGAGCGGCGGCGCACTGTGGAGACGATGTCTCGCTGGACGCCGGTGGGGCCGATGTAGTTGAAGGCGTACGCCTGGTGCGCGTACCCCCCGATCAGGTGGGTCGGTTTGAGCAGGATGCGTGTCACGGAGTTGTGGATGCCGCCCCGCTTCCCGGTCGCCTCCGACTTGGGCACGTCGATGGTCCGCTCCTGTGCGTGCTGGACGTAGCAGATGCCGTCCGGCAGCTTGGAGGTGACGACGGCGCGCGCCACGAACACCCCGTTGGCGTTCGTGAGTTCGATCCAGTCGTTGTCGCTGACCCCGATGGAGGCGGCGTCCGCGACGCTCAGCCAGGCCTGAGGGCCGCCACGCCCCAACGAGAGCATGAACAGGTTGTCTTGATACTCGGAGTGGATCGACCACTTGTTGTGCACTGTCAGGTAGCGCACGGTGATCGCCTTCTCGCCGGCGGGGCCCAGGTCGGGTTCGCCGTACGCCTTCGCCATGTCGAGCGGAGGCCGGTAGGTCGGCAACTGTTCCCCGGCGTCGATCATCCAGTCGTGGTCGAGGAAGAAGTGCATGCGACCCGACAGGGTGTGCCAGGGCTTGAGCCGCTCCACGTTGATGGTGAACGCCGAGTAGCGGCGTCCGCCCTTCTCCGAGCCGGACCACTCCGGTGAGGTGATCACGGGCTGGGGAGCCTGCTGCGTCTGAGCGAAGGTGATCACCTTCTCCTCCGAGCCCTCGGCCAGGTCCACCAGGGGGCGTCCGGTCTTCTTCTCCAGATCGTGGAAGCCCTGGGTGGCGAGTTCGCCGTTGGTGGTCCCCGAGAACAGAAGGATCGCCTCGGCCAGCCGCTTGTCGGTGTCGATCGCCGGGCGTCCGGCAGCCGCGCCCGTCGGGAACACGCCATGCAAGGACGCCAGCTTGGACACCGCGTGCTTGACGTCATAGGTGATGTTCTTCACCGTGAAGCCGAGCTTGTCCGCGAGCGGGCCGACCGTGCCGAGCTTGTCGGCGATGGCGGTGTAGTCCCGCTCCACGACCGTCAGCACCGGCATGTTCTGACCGGGGACGGCCGGAATGTCGCTGTCCTTCCAGTCCCGCACGACGCCACCGGGCTGCTTGATCTCCCCAGGCGTGTCGTGCTGGAGCGCGACCGCCACCAGATCGGAGCGGGTGTCGAGGCGTCCCTTCGCCATGGCGGAGAGCCGCAGGGCCAACTCGGTGAACAACTCGTAGTCGGTCTTGGCCTCCCACGGCGGATCGATGGCCGGGGAGAACGCGTGGACGAATGGGTGCATGTCCGTGCTGGACAGGTCGTGCTTCTCGTACCAGGTCGCGGCAGGGAACACGATGTCGGACAGCAGCGTCGAACTCGTCATGCGGAAGTCCGCCGTCATCAACAAGTCGAGCTTGCCTTCTGGCGCCTCGTCGTGCCACGCCACATCCTGGGGCCGCTCATCGGCGCCGTAGTTGTTCGGCATGAGGTTGCTGTCGGTCCCCAGCAGGTGCTTGAGGAAGTACTCGCTGCCCTTAGCGGAGGACCCGAACAGGTTCGAGCGCCACAAGATCATCGTCCGCGGCCAGTTCTGCGGGGCGTCGACGTCCTCCATCGAACTCTTGAGCGCGCCGCTCTTCAACCGGCCCGCGACGTAGCCCGCGACCGATTCCGCCTCACCCCGCGCGACCGCAGCCTTCGCCTCATCGGCCAGATCGAGTGGGTTGACGTCGAACTGCGGGTAGAACGGCATCCAGCCCAGGCGGTTGGACTGCGCGAGCGCGTCGGCGGTGTGCATCCCGTCCAGTGCGCCCGTGGACAACGGCGAGGTGACCCGGTCGGAGGAGAACCCGTCGGTGCGCCATTGGTCGGTGTGCATGTACCAGTAGGCCGTCCCGATCATGGTGCGCGGCGGACGCTGCCAGTCCGTCGCATTGGCCATGTTGAACCAGCCCGTCATCGGACGGCACTTCTCCTGGCCGACGTAGTGGGCCCAGCCGCCGCCGTTCTTCCCGATGCAGCCGGTCATCATGAGCAACGCGATGATGGCGCGGTAGGTGACGTCCGCGTGGAACCAGTGGCAGATACCCGCGCCGATGATGATCATGCTGCGGCCCTGGGACTCCACCGAGTTCGCCGCGAACTCGCGTGCCGTGCGGATGCACGCCTCGGCGGGGACGGACGTGATCTCGGCCTGCCAGGCCGGGGTGTAGGGCGAGTGGACGTCGTCGTAGTCGCGAGCCCACGTGCCCGGCAGGCCGTCGCGTCCGACGCCGTACTGCGCCAGCATCAGGTCGAATACCGTCGTGACGAGGGTGTTCCCGATCCGTCGGGCGGGCACCCCGCGGCGGATGATCGACCCTTCCCCGCGGGGATCCTCGAAGCAGGGCAGCGCCACCTCGACGCCGTCGGCGTCGGGGTCACCGAAGAAGGTCAGGGCGGGCTCGATGCTGCCCAGGTCGAGGTTCCATTGACCCTCGCCGTCGTCGGCGTAGCGGAAGCCCATCGAACCGTTGGGGACGGCGGGAGCGCCGGTCGCCTTGTCCCACATGACCGTCTTGAAGGCGGCATCGGTGAGGCTGGCGTGCTCGGGAAGGTCGGCGGCCGTGACGAACTTGCCTGCGGTGAGGCCGTGGCCGTCGGGGTGGTCGACCAACGTGATCAGCATGCCCAGATCGGTGTACTGCTTCACGTAGGAGTCGAAGTAGTCGACGGTCGCGTCGACGAAGTTCTCCTTCAAGATGACGTGCCCCATCGCCATGGCCAAGGCAGCATCGGTGCCTGCCTGGGCGGGCAGCCACTCGTCGGCGAACTTCACGTTGTCGGCGTAGTCGGGGCTGACCGTGACGACCTTGGTGCCGCGGTAGCGCACCTCGGCCATCCAGTGGGCGTCCGGGGTCCGGGTGAGCGGGACGTTGGATCCCCACATCATCAGGTAGGTGGCGTCCCACCAGTCGCCCGATTCGGGAACGTCGGTCTGGTCGCCGAACACCTGCGGGCTGGCCACGGGAAGGTCGGCATACCAGTCGTAGAAGCTGGTCATCGCGCCGCCGATGAGGTGCGTGAAGCGGGTCCCGATCGCGTGGCTGACCATGCTCATGGCGGGGATGGGAGAGAACGACACGCACCGGTCAGGCCCGTAGTTCTGGATGGTGTTGACGTAGCTCGCCGCGGAGATCTCCAGCGCTTCGTCCCACGAGATGCGGATGAGTCCGCCCTTGCCGCGCGCCTGTTGGTAGCGGCGTCGCTTGACCGGGTCGGTGCTGACCTCGCGGAACGCCAGGACGGGATCGCCCAGGCGCTGCTTGGCTTCGCGGTACATCTCCAGCAAGACGGCCCGCCCATACGGGTAGCGGACGCGTGTGGGGGAGTAGGTGTACCAGGAGAAGGAGGCGCCGCGCGGGCAGCCGCGAGGTTCGTACTCGGGACGGTCAGGCCCGGTGGTGGGGTAGTCGGTCTGCTGCGACTCCCAGGTGATGATGCCGTCCTTGACGTACACCTTCCAGGAGCACGATCCCGTGCAGTTGACGCCGTGAGTGGACCGGACGACCTTGTCGTGGCTCCAGCGGTCACGGTAGAAGACGTCGCCGGCGCGGCCTCCCTGGCGGAAGACGGCGCGATCGTCTGCGGTGGTGTCCCAGCGTGTGAAGTACTTCCCCAGCTTCAGCAGGGCGTCCGACGCCGGCCCGTCGAGCCTCGAACTCTGTTCCATGGCGGACAGTTTTACACAAAGTTCTGAAATAAATGCTGTGCGGCGGGACGCTGCGCCTCGGTTGTCGCGACGGGGGGAAGGGGGTTCGCGTCAGCGGAGAAAGGGAGCTCCTAGATCCGCATCTGCGGATCGATAGCCCCAGATATTTTCGCAACTTCGGGAGTATCTAAATCGAGGGTCGCGAACGCTGGGGCGGGGAGTAGCGTCACGTCCAGAGGGCGCATCAGGCGCCGCACCGACGAGTCCCGCACCGTGTCCAAGGCCGCGATGGCGCGCCGCACCGAAGCGGCGAAGTAGCGGCCCGCGAGGTACTGCGGCCAGCCCTCGGCGTCGAGAAGCGCTACCCCGTCGCTGCGAAGGCGCGTGGGGGAGAGCAACGCGACCGCCGCGTCCGGGTGCGCCAAATCACCCGCCAGAATCATCACCTCGTCCGCGGTTGGCGCTACGGCAAGGGCCGCGGCCAAGCCTGCGACCGGGCCGCCGAACGGAGGATCCTCGCGCCGAAACGTCACGCGGGCATCGGACACCCAGGCATCTGGTTCATCGCCGGCGACGATCGCGCGAGACGCCCAGGTCAGCCCGGCGCTGATGCAGCGTTCGAGAAGGGTGCGCCCCTCCAGGCGGAGGGCAAGCTTGTCCACGCCCATGCGTGAGGAGCGCCCGCCACCCACGACGACGACGACCTTCTCCACGGGTCTACCCGCCCGCGAACGGAGGCAGCACGTCCACCTGGGCGACGCCGGTCAGGACGGCGTCTGGGTCGTCTTGGCGGACGCCGTCGGCCAGCAGCGAACTCACCCGCAACACCTCCGCCAGGCGGGCGTTGTCCTGCCCCAGACGCGCGAGCAGGCCGGACACTGTCAACGCGGCGACGTCCACCTCGACCTCGTCAACCCCGGCGGCCTCCGCCGCGCCCGCAAAGTACCTGATCTGTGCCATGCCTCTCCCCTTCGTTGTCGGCCTCAGCCGCCGATCGCACTCATGGTGCGCTCGGGCGGCTGGAAGCCCTCATCGTCGATCCCATGGGCGCGTGGCTTACCCCACTGCGCCGTCCGCCACGCCTCGGCCAGAGCCTCGTCGCTGCCCCCGCCGCGCAGAAGCGCACGCAGGTCGGTTTCCTTCTGGGAGAACAGGCAGGAGCGCACCTGTCCGTCCGCGGTGAGCCGGGTGCGGTTGCAGGCGCCGCAGAACGGACGCGTCACCGAGGCGATGACGCCCACGGTGCCCCCGGGTTGGGTCGCGTCGGGGGCGACCTCCCACAGTGCGGCGGGTGCGGCGCCCCGGGCAGCGCTGGCGGGCGTCAGCGTGAAGGCGGCGCCGAGCATCGCCAAGATCTCGTCGGCTGACACCAGGCGGGAGCGCTGCCACTCGCCCGCGGGGCCCAGCGGCATCTGCTCAATGAAACGCAACTCATAGCCATGGCTCAGGCAAAACTGCGCCAAGGGCACGATGTCGGCCTCGTTGACGTCGCGCATCGCCACCGCGTTGATCTTCACCGGGCGCAGGCCCGCCCGATCGGTGGCCGCGATGCCCGCCAGCACGTCGTCGAGGCGATCGCGCCGGGAGAGGCGGGCATAGCGTTCGCGGTCGAGCGAATCCAGCGAGATGTTCACCCGGTCGAGGCCGGCCTCGCGCAAACCCGTGATCCGGTGATCGAGCCCGAGGCCGTTCGTGGTCAGCGCCAGTTCGGGGCGGCCCGTGGGGCCACGAAGCGCGGCGGCACCCGCAATGATCTGCTCAAGGCCCCGGCGCAACAAGGGCTCCCCGCCCGTGAAACGGATGGACTCCACCCCGCACCGTTCCACGGCCACGCGCAGGAGCCGCAGCACCTCTGCGTCGGTGAGCGTCTCCTCGGTGGGCAGCCAGGTGAGGCCCTCGGCGGGCATGCAGTAGCTGCAACGCAGATTGCACCGATCGGTGAGCGAGACGCGCAGGTCGCGCGCCACCCGCCCGTGCCGATCGGCCAATTGTCCAAGGAGCATGGAAGAAACTGTAGCTGTGCCGGTGAGTACTCCCCACCCGGGTTGGCGCTCAGTGCCAGAATGCAGCGGTGACTCTCACTCAACAGCACGGGCTCGGGCCGAGTCGTGCTCGCGTGCTAGCGCTGTTGGAGAAGTCGGCCGAACCGCTCTCAGTGGAGCAGGTGGCTGTCGATCTCGGCGTGCACAAGAACTCGGCCCGCTTCCATTTGGACGCTCTGGTCGACGTCGGCTACGCGCGGCGAGCCGCCGCTGCGCCCAAGACGCAAGGGCGGCCACCCCTGCTCTACTCGGCCACGAGCGAGGCGCCCAGCATGGGCAATGTTCACCTCCTTGAGCTGGTCAA
>RRZT011515675.1_pt1 | contig 10867 bp, 10 predicted proteins | sample 2165551 | NCBI WGS metagenome assembly RRZT01 (sample SAMN10456910, study PRJNA506462) | wastewater metagenome | biome: wastewater; feature: sludge; material: wastewater sludge; isolation source: wastewater sludge with Escherichia coli K12::gfp cells carrying plasmid... | place: USA: Moscow, Idaho...
CACACACCCAAACAGCCAACCCATGCCTCACTACTAGGAGCGCGGGCCGCCGGCCCGCAAAAGCCCTCAAACCACCAGTAGCTCACAAACACCACACCAAACCACCAGCGGGCCAGCGGCCCGCGCTCCCAAACTCGCCAAGCACACCCCAAAACAGCCAACCCATACCTCTCTACTAGGAGCGCGGGCCGCCGGCCCGCAAAAGCCCGCAAACCACTAATGGCTCGCAAATACCATTCCAAACCACCAGCGGCGCGTGCAAATACCACCCTAAACCACCAGCGGGCCAGCGGCCCGCGCTCCCAAGCTCGCCAACCACACCCCAAACCGTCAACTCACACACCCAAACACCCCAAGCCACCAGCCGCTCGCACATACCACTAGAGAGTTGCACAGCCGTATTAAGGATTCACAGGCAATAAAAAACCCCAGCCTAGGCTGGGGTTTTTCTACAACACACAGTACTGGGACTGTTAAATCATTCGATTAAACGTTATCGAACTGATTCATTGTGTTGTCTTCACCGCTTGCTTTCAGAGCGGCTTCACCAGAGAAGTACTCTTTATGAGTATCACCGATGTCAGAACCCGCCATGTTTTGGTGACGAACGCACGCAATACCTTGACGAATTTCTTTACGCTGAACGCCTTCAACGTAAGCCAGCATACCTTGCTCGCCGAAGTAACCTTTAGCGAGGTTGTCAGTTGACAACGCTGCAGTGTGGTAGGTCGGCAGAGTGATCAAGTGGTGGAAGATACCCGCTTCACGCGATGCATCTTTCTGGAAGCTCTGGATGCGTGCATCAGCTTCGTCACACAGGTCAGTACCATCGTAGTCAGCGCTCATCAGACGGTCACGATGGTATTTAGAAACGTCTTTACCAGCGGCTGCCCAATCATCGTACACTTGCTGACGGAAGTTCAGAGTCCAGTTGAATGATGGGCTGTTGTTGTAAACCAGTTTCGCATCAGGAACAACTTTACGGATCTCGTTAACCATTTCAGCGATCTGACCAACGTGTGGCTTCTCAGTTTCGATCCACAGTAAGTCAGCACCGTTCTGCAGTGAAGTGATGCAGTCTAGAACAACGCGGTCAAAACCGGTGCCTTCGCGGAATTGGAATAAGCCGCTGGCTAAGCGCTTAGGCTTCAGCAGTTTACCGTTAGATTTGATCACAACGTCGCCGTTCTCGATTTCGCTAGCATCATTGATGTAGTCGCCATCTAGGAAGCTGTTGTACTGGTCGCCCAAGTCGCCTGGCTCGTTAGTTACTGCGATTTGCTTAGTTAAGCCAGCACCCAAGGAGTCAGTACGTGCAACGATCACACCGTCGTCAACGCCCAATTCGAGGAACGCGTAACGTACAGCGTTGATTTTCGCAAGGAAGTCAGCGTGTGGAACGGTTACTTTACCGTCCTGGTGACCACACTGCTTTTCATCAGATACTTGGTTTTCGATCTGAATCGCTGCAGCACCTGCTTCGATCATTTGCTTAGCCATCAAGTAAGTGGCTTCTTCGTTACCGAAACCAGCGTCGATGTCAGCAATGATAGGTACAACGTGAGTTTCGAAGTTTTCGATTTGGTCTAGAATCTTAGCTTCTTCAGCTTTGTCGCCTGCTTTACGTGCTTTGTCTAACGCAGTGAACAGAAGGTCCAGTTCACGGGTATCAGCTTGACGTAAGAAGGTGTACAGCTCTTCGATCAGGTGAGCAACAGAGTTCTTCTCGTGCATGGACTGGTCAGGCAGTGGACCAAACTCAGAACGCAGAGCAGCAACCATCCAACCTGACAAGTACAGGTAGCGCTTGTTAGTGGTTTTTAAGTGCTTTTTGATCGCGATCAGTTTTTGCTGACCGATGAAACCGTGCCAGCAACCCAGTGACTGAGTGTAAACAGATGAGTCGGCATCGTACTCAGCCATGTCTTTACGCATGATGGCTGCAGTGTACTTAGCGATATCCAGACCTGTTTTGAAACGGTTTTGGATGCGCATACGAGCGGCAGACTCGGGGTTAATTGCGCTCCAGCCACTTCCGGCTTTTTCTTTCAGAGCGGCAATTGCCTTAATTTCGTTTTGATAAGTTGACATGGTCAATCCTTCAAAGAGTAAAGAGTAGAGTGAGTTTGAGCACCGACTGCCCACACACAACCTGCTATTGCTGGAAGTATTAATTGCGGGTGAGCTTCCGCTGAAGTGCCAGTAATTGACTAGAACGTTAAAATCTTGTTCGGGGGAGGGCGATCAGATAAACAAGGCTGCTACATTAAGCTGTGATATCGTCAACTTAAAATCCGCAAACACACCTCACTGTAGTGAGCTATCTGATGCATCAGTGATGCAAACTGCTTCCCCGTCCCTCAGGACAACAACGTACTAGTCGCAACCTCGTCACAGCATCTTTTGGATGTTGTTAACACAAAACCTCTTAGGAAATACTCTTAAGTAGGCTTTGGAACACCGATTAAAGCGTTCTGGCTAGCGGGAGCGGGAGCTATGATGCGCTTTAGTGACGCATTCGTCAAATGTTTTGTAGTGCGGATTTAATTGCACTACATATTTTCTCTGACTTACTAGTGCTTACAGTTAATCCAACACTTCAACTTTAATCTGTAACTGACTGTCTTCTTGTCCTGTGCTATAACGCTTTTGCAAAAAACCATCTTGGCGCTGACTGCTGTCTTGGCGGGTGCCGCTAACATTAATCCACTCACCTAAGCGGCCACTGACACGACTGGATGTGCTTTGCGTATCAATCACATTGCTATAGTGCTGGCTGCGTCGATCGTTTTGGCTGTTCACTTCCAGTTGAACGATATCGCTATGCACGGTAGCAGTAACATAGAAGCCTTGGTTCACTGAGCGGTACTCAGTGCGCTCTTGTACTTGGCCATAAGGGCCAATCGTGGTTGAGCGCTGCGGCACGCTTTGCCCAACCTGCACCAGTGCGGCCGAGCCTTCTAAGGCTTGTACCGTGCGCAGTGAGCCAGCGCGGCTCTGTGTGTTGTTACGGATAATACGCACCTGGTCGCGGCCTTGCTGCTCACCTTGACCAATCACGATTTCGCCGTGGCGTCCGCCAATAGTGCCGTCGGCTTGATAGCCGCGCTCACGGTTGTACTGATTGCCTTGGGTGTCAACGGTGATCAATAAACGTCGTGGCTGCGTATCAATTTGCTCAAGCACTGAGCGCAGTTCAGCAATTTTATCGGTACTGGCATTAACAATCAGTTGATTGCCGTATGCTGTTGCACGGCCATCTTGGCCAAGTACAGACTCAGCCAATGGCAATACATCTTGCGCCATCCGAAAGTTAAGTTGAATCACTTCACTGGCCGCTTGTGCAAGCGCACAGCTGAGCGCCAAAGCGAGCACCGTGCAGAAACGACTTAACTTTTTCATATTGGCATGCTCCGTAAATTGACATCTGTTTGACTCACCGCCCACATGGCATTAAAGGCGCGCAAACTTTGCTGCACGCGGGCAGGATCGTGGTAATAGACCACAGCTTTATGCAGTTGTTGTGCTTTACGTGCTAATAAACCGCAATCATCGGCAATCAGCCAAGCGTCTTCAGCATAGTCATGCTCAGTATTCACCTTGCGAATACTGCAGCGACTGCTCAAGCGATGACTGAGAGCGAGTAGGGCATGACCATCACGAGCGATGCGCGTGGTGTCGCGTAGCAGAATGCGTAGGGTGTTTTTTGGATGGGCCAACAGAAACGCACTGCAGGCTTGCTGGATGCAGGAATGGTTATATAACCAGGGCTCTAAGTCAGGCGAATAAATACATAGGCTGCTCTGGGCTTGTTGTAGCAACGCCAGGGTATGACTGCGTACGGCATCAATGCCTTCAGCTTTTAGCAGTTCTCGCTGTTCACCGCCAAGCTTGAACTGTGCAGCAGCCCAAGTGATGGGCGCACTGCTGGTTTCAGGGTTATGGATACTAAAGGTGCCCTGGGCAACAAACTCAATATCAGGCAACTCAAGGTCTTTGTCATCCACTGCTTTGCTGTCTGTTGCGCTGGGCTTATCCATAATCAATCCTACTTAAACGTTATTCACTGTTACGTAGCATATCAATATGCGGGATACCGGCTTCGAGAAACTCGTCACTGACTGCAGTAAAACCCAAGCGCTCATAAAAACCGGCCGCATGCACTTGGGCCGTGAGCGTTTGCTGCTTAAGCCCCAGTCGCTCCGCTTCTTTGATCACAGCGCGCATTAAGAGCTCGCCAACATTGAGGCCGCGCCAATCTTTTAGCACTGATACGCGACCAATGCAGCCATCGGCTAATAAGCGTGCAGTACCGATCGCAAAGTCACCTTCATAAGCAAGAAAATGCGTGGCGCTGGCATCGTCACTGTCCCATTCTTGCTCGGGTGTCACGCCTTGCTCTTGGATAAAAACACTTTCACGAATACGACGCAAATCAGCGTTATCTTTATGCCAGTCGGCAATGCGAACTTGCAAGTCATTCATCGAGACTCTCCAAACTGCCTTGTTTAATCAGCTCAGCGAGCAAAGTCATTGCCTCAGCATCGTTGAACCATGCTTGTAAATTATCGAAGTACAGAGCATCGGCGCAACAGACCAGATCAAGCAATACCACTAAATGCTCACTGAGAATACGGCTGTTACCACTGACAAAAAACACTACAGCGGATTCTTGCTCAAGTTGGATATGACTCCAAGCCAAGCGTGCTGTGGGGTTACGGGTAAACACGGCGCCATCTTGTAAAGTGCGTATGAGCGCTTCGCTTGAGAGCTCACAGCCCACCAATAAGTCAGGGTAGCGTGGTTCAGTCATGTACTGGCCAAACCAGGTCAAAAGCATGCGGTCATCATTGAGCTGTTCATTGAGCAAGGCACGCAAACGCTGAATATCCTCAGGGCGGATATAACTCGGATTGCTCACCGGTGACATGCCTGCATCGCTGTAGCGCTGCTCATCGGGCAAAAAGCGTGCGACAAAGTCTGCATAATGGGTGACGACTTCAGCAGTGGAGGGTGCGCGAAAACCAATCGACCACGTCATGCATTCGGTCTGTGCAATACCCCAATGCGCCAAGCGCGGCGGCAGGTACAGCATATCGCCAGGCTCTAAGATCCACTCCTCGGTTTGCTCAAAACTGTCTAAAATACGTAAATCAGGGTGTTTTAGCAGCAAACTTTCGTTGTCGCACATCTGGCCAATTTTCCACTGCCTTTGCCCTTCAGCCTGCAGTAGGAATACATCATAATTGTCATAGTGCGGGCCAACGCTGCCGCCTGGTACCGCAAAGCTGATCATCACGTCATCAATGCGCCAGCGTGGTAGAAACTTGAAGTGCTCAAGCACTTCAGCAACATCAGGGCTGAATTGATCAACCGCTTGCACCAGCAGCGTCCAATCACGCTCAGGTAGCGTGTTATAGGTTTCATCATCAAAAGGACCGTGCTTGAGTTGCCAAGGCGTTTCACCATGCTCCAGGACGATGCGTGACTCTACCATGTCTTCCAGTGACAGCCCCGCTAAATCGTTACCCTCTAAAGGGCTGACAAAATCTGGGATGGCTTGACGGATCAATAGGGGTTTTTTTTGCCAGTAATCACGTAAAAAAACTTCGGCGCTAATGCCACCTAAGATCTCAAGTGGTGTATCAATTGGGTTAGACAAGTGATTGATTCCAAAATAAACGCTGATAATAAAACGCCCGGGGTAAGCCGGGCGCTAAAACACTCAAATTGAGTTAGACGCGCTTGGCTTGCGCCACTGCACTGCCAATATAGTTAGCGGGCGTCAGTGCTCGCAATTGCACTTTAGCCTCCTCAGGTAAATCCAAGGTTTCGATAAAGGTTTGCAGAGCCTCAGCACTGATACCTTTACCGCGCGTCAGGTCTTTAAGTTTTTCATAGGGGTTTTCGATGCCATAACGACGCATTACTGTCTGTACCGGCTCGGCTAACACTTCCCAGCAGTGATCTAAATCTTCAGCGATTTTAGCGGCATTGAGTTCAAGTTTACCAATACCTTTGAGCGTGGCTTCATAAGCAATCACGCTGTGCGCTATACCGACACCAAGGTTACGCAGCACTGTCGAGTCGGTGAGGTCACGCTGCCAGCGAGAAATCGGTAATTTACTGGCTAAGTGTTGGAAAATCGCATTGGCGATACCGAGGTTACCCTCAGAGTTTTCAAAATCAATTGGATTGACTTTGTGCGGCATGGTGGATGAACCGATTTCGCCAGCGACGGTTTTTTGCTTGAAGTAACCCAAAGAAATATAGCCCCACACATCGCGATCAAAATCAATCAGGATGGTGTTAAAACGTGCCACTGCATCAAATAATTCAGCAATGTAATCATGTGGCTCGATTTGTGTGGTGTAAGGGTTAAAGCTTAAACCCAAGTCGCCTTCAATAAACTCACGGGCATTGGCTTCCCAATCAATTTCAGGGTAAGCCGAGAGGTGGGCGTTGTAGTTGCCCACAGCACCGTTCATTTTGCCCAGCAAGGGAATGGCTGCCACCTGAGCGATTTGACGCTCAAGACGGTACACCACGTTGGCAAACTCTTTACCCAAAGTGGTCGGTGAAGCAGGCTGACCATGAGTGCGCGAGAGCATTGCTACATCAGCAAACTCAACGGATAAAGCGCGTAAGCTTTCAGCCAGTTTGCGCATCAATGGCAGTAAGACATCGTCACGACCTTCACGCAACATTAAAGCGTGCGAGAGGTTATTGATGTCTTCGCTGGTGCAAGCAAAGTGGATGAACTCAGTGACTTTCGCCAGCTCAGGAAGCTTTTGCGCTTGCTCTTTGAGTAAGTACTCAACCGCTTTAACGTCGTGATTGGTGGTGCGCTCAAACTCTTTAACGCGCTCAGCGTGCTCAAGCTGAAAGTTTTCAGCGAGCTCGTTTAAAGCGGCATTGGCTGTGTCAGAGAAAGGTGCCACTTCAGGAATACCGTTATGGGCGGCTAGGCGTTGTAACCAACGAACCTCAACCAGTACACGGTTACGAATAAGTCCGTATTCACTAAAAATAGGGCGCAGTGCGGAGGTTCTGCTGCCATAACGGCCGTCAACGGGGGAAACCGCGGTAAGCGAGGTAAGCTGCATGATGCGTTCTCTAACAATCAATGAATAAATAGGGCGCGTAGTGTACATCAAAAGCGCACAAGGTTTTAGTGTTTGCGCCAAAGCACTGCTAGCAGGCTGGCTGTAAAGATCAATGCCGCACCTATCAGAGAGGCGCTATCGGGGGTTTCGCCCCAGCGCAGCAAGGAGAATATGCCGGCAAAGACAATCGCCAAATAAGCGACAGGGCCGATTAATCCAGGTGGTGCTAATGAATACGCGCGGGACATAACAATTTGCGCGAGGGCCGCTAACAATCCTGCTGAGCACAATAAGATCAGTTGCGTACTGTTCAGGGGTTGCCATGCCCAAGACAGCGGTACTGCTGAGATCAAACTGCTAAATAGCGCGAAATAAAACACCATCCGATAGGCCGGCTCGCTATCGCTCATTTCTCGAATTGAAACAAAAGCTGTTGCCGCTAACAGACTGGCCGCCAGCCCCACTAAAGACAAACTGCTAAACAGCGCATCACTGGGTTTGGCGACTAAAATTACACCCACTAAACCAAGCAATGACAGCCCCAACATGCGCTTGGTTAAAGGCTCTTTTAGCCAAAAATAAGCAATGAGCGGGGTAAACACGGGCGCTGAGTAGGTAAAAACCATTGCATCGGCCAGCGGCAGGTGAGCAATCGCATAGAAAAAACAGTACATGGCCGCTAAGCCATAAATGGTACGCATTAAATGGGATTTGAGTCGCTGGGTTTTAAATGGGCGTAACCCCTTAACCAGCAATAAAGGCAAAAAGAAAATAACGCCTACCAGGTTTCGGAAAAAAACAATATTTTCGTTGTTGACTGTGGTAGATGCTTCGCGAATCACGACTCCCATACAGGCAAAGAGTAACGCTGATAGAGCAAGCAAAAGCGCACCTTGTACAGGGCGAACACTTCGCGTGCTCATAGGTTGCGGGCGCGTAACTCGCTGAGCATGCTGCCGCGCTTGGTCAACAAGTGCCAGCGACGTCCACCGAGCTGTCGCCAAAGACGTGCAGAACGAATTCCGGCAAATAGTAAAGCGCGCACTTTAGCGGCGGTGGCCTCTTGTTGTAAAAAGCGCATATCACCATGCACTTGAATACGCTGTTTGAAGGTGCTGATCGTGTCTTGATAGAGGCTGCCAAAAGAAGATGCAATGGTATCGCTGGACATGCCGTACAACTCAACTTGCTGCTCAATTTTTGGGATGCGCAGGGCTGCGATTTCCAGTAAATCATCGCGACGAGAAAACTGTCGTTCCAAACTCAACATAGAAACCACATAGCGCAAGCTTTCGCGCGGTAAATTATTGGTTTCGCGCTCCAGTACTGCCAACAACAGCTTGTAGCCATCACGCAAACCTAAATCATCACCGCCATACACATCCAGCGTGGTTTCCGGGTTGCGTACTAATAAAGTTTTTAGCATATAAGCGAGCGCCACATCGCTGACTTGGCCGCTGTGCGCCAATTTATCCACCAGTGCTGCGGCTTGAAACACGCCACCTAATGCTGTGATTTGTTCTTGAAGTGGGGTCATGGTCGTTGAATGCTCTCATCCCAAGGGCTGCAGGCTTCAATCACACCGCCACCCAGGCAGACGTCGCCATTATAGAAAACAATGGACTGCCCTAAAGTAACGGCGCGCTGAGGTTGTTCGAAGGTCACTAAATAGCCGTCTGCGGTCTGTTCAATACGGCAAGCCTGATCGCTTTGACGGTAACGCACTTTTGCGCTCAGTGTGTCGAGGGTCTGCAAGTCAATCGGGTTGATCCAATTGACTTCGCGGGTCAGCAAAGTGCGTGAAAACAACCAAGGATGTTCATTGCCTTGCCCAACGATTAAGACGTTACGCTGCAAATCTTTAGCTAACACATACCAGGCTTCTTCGCTGGCATTTTTTAAGCCGCCAATGCCTAGGCCTTGACGCTGACCAATGGTGTGGTACATCAAACCGCTGTGTTGGCCAAGCTCGACACCATCAATCGTTTCGATCATACCCGGTTGCGCGGGCAGGTACTGTTTAAGGAAATCAGTAAAGCGTCGCTCACCAATAAAACAAATACCGGTGGAGTCTTTTTTCTTCGCAGTAATTAAACCGTGCTGCTGAGCCAATTGGCGCACCACAGGTTTTTCATACTCACCAATGGGGAACAGTGATTTATGAATTTGCGCACCGCCCACCGCATGTAAAAAGTAGCTTTGATCTTTATTGGCATCCACGCCTTTAAGTAACTCGCTCACACCATTGCGATCACGACGACGCACATAGTGTCCAGTCGCAATCAGGTGCGCGCCCAATTGTTCGGCGTAGTCTAAAAAGGCTTTGAACTTGATTTCGCGGTTACACAAAATATCAGGGTTGGGTGTGCGACCAGCTTTGTATTCTTCTAGGAAATGCTCGAACACATTATCCCAATACTCAGCGGCAAAGTTTGCGGTATGCAATGTAATACCCAAGGTGTTGCAAACGGCTTGGGCGTCCGCGAGGTCTTCTTTGGCCGTGCAATATTCAGTGCCATCATCTTCCTCCCAGTTTTTCATAAACAAGCCTTCGACTTGGTAGCCTTGCTGGATCAGCAACAACGCTGCAACAGAAGAATCAACACCACCGGACATGCCGACGATTACACGCGTTTCAGAAGGGGTTAAAGGACGAGTAGGCATGGCAATTCAAATAGGCAAATTAAAGAAGGTAATTCTAGCAGATTCGGCAGTTGTTTTGGAGAATCTAGCTTGGGCACAGGCTAACCCTTCAACAACTCAAGAGAAAAGCGCTCACCGGTTAAATAATCATCAATACAACGCAACACCATGGGGCTGCGCCATAATGCGCGCTGCTCGATAAGCTCATCACGTGAAAGCCAAACAGGCATGATAATGCCCTTATCCAATTGATGGTTTTCACGCTGCGCTACAGCACGACCGGCAAAACACACACGCTGATAGGTCACGTTATTCGCCGGTGCCTTGTAGAGGTAGATGCCAATGAGGCCGGTAATCTCAATTTCCCAACCGGTTTCCTCTAAAGTTTCACGAATTGCGGCCTGAATTAGACTTTCGTCCATTTCTAAGTGGCCCGCAGGCTGGTTTAATACAATACGTTCTTCAGCGTGCTCTTTGACGAATAAAAAACGACCCTCTTTTTCGACGATTGTGGCAACAGTGATGTGCGGAGTGAAGCGCGGCATGGCCAACCTCTGTAAGTGCAAGTTTCAGCAATATTTGATTGTAAACGGCATATCAACGCAAATTGTTCGAAAATACGCGACATTAGACACAGAAAACAGCAGCGAATGAACCCTTTGGCTGCAGCAATCTGTTAAATGATGGCTTAAAGAGTGTATAGTACGCCCTGCAAAGAGCGGGCTAAAGTGTTAAAAACGCTGAAGTTAAGCCGCATGTGTGACTTTACAAGAAACACAGAAGTCATATGTGCCCCAGTTAGAATTATTGCTGTCAGGCCACACGCGTGACAGATTTTAAAGACCACGTAAACGACGGAGTCCAGCATGGGATACCAAAAGATCCAAGTGCCAGCCGGTGACAAAATCACCGTTAATGCAGATATGACTTTAAATGTACCAGACAACCCAATCATTCCTTACATCGAGGGTGATGGAATTGGTGTTGATATCAGCCCTGTAATGATCAAAGTGGTTGATGCTGCAGTAGAAAAAGCCTACGCAGGTAAGCGCAAAATTTCCTGGATGGAAGTTTACGCGGGTGAAAAAGCAACTCAGGTTTATGATTCTGAAACTTGG
>RRZT013063274.1_pt1 | contig 10867 bp, 7 predicted proteins | sample 2165551 | NCBI WGS metagenome assembly RRZT01 (sample SAMN10456910, study PRJNA506462) | wastewater metagenome | biome: wastewater; feature: sludge; material: wastewater sludge; isolation source: wastewater sludge with Escherichia coli K12::gfp cells carrying plasmid... | place: USA: Moscow, Idaho ...
CAAAGGGCATGCGCACGACAAGAAAACCGGCCCGCTAGGCCCCTTCTTTAACTGGTTTAACCGCCATTTCGACCGTGGCACCAAAGCCTATGAGAGCGCGGTAAGCCGCATACTCAAGCGCGGCGTGTGGATGGTGGGCGTGTACGCCGTCATCATTGCATGCGTGGGCTTGTTTTATAGCAGGTTGCCCACATCCTTCATGCCGCAAGAAGACCAAGGCGTGGTGATAATTAATATGCAATTGCCACCAGGCGCAACCAATGAGCGCTCGTTTGACGTTATCAAGCAAGTAGAAGCGCACGTGCTCAAGCAGCCAGAGGTTGAGAGCATGATTGCCATTCAAGGCTACAGCTTCTCGGGACAAGGCACTAACGTGGGCTTGGCATTTACAACGCTCAAAGACTGGAAAGAACGCACTGCACCTGGCAGCGATGCCGTATCTCTGGCAGGACGCTGGACAGGCGAGCTCAGTCGCATTCGCGAGGCGTTTGTTTTGGCGGTAACGCCGCCAGCCATTCAAGAGCTGGGCAACGCCAGCGGCTTTGCTTTCCGCCTGATAGACCGCAGTGGCCACAGCCACGCCGAGTTGCTGGCAGCGCGTGGGCAATTGCTGGCAGCGGCAGCCAAAAGCCAAGTGCTGATGGGTGTGCGCCCAGAAGGCATTGAAGATGCGCCGCAATGGCAAATCGACATCGACCGCGATGCAGCTTATGCGCAAAACGTGTCGTTGGCGGCCATTGGCAGCACGCTATCAACGGCACTGGGTTCCAGCTACGTGAATGACTTTCCCAATGCGGGTTATATGCAGCGCGTAACGGTGCAGGCGCAACCTGCCAGCCGCATGCAGCCAGAAGATGTGATGCGCCTGAAAGTGCCTAACAACCAAGGCCAACTCGTGCCGCTTTCAGGCATAGTTTCTGCCAAATGGGTAACAGGCCCTATGCAGTTGCAGCGCTACAACGGCTACCCTTCCATGAACATTACAGGCATGGCAGCACCAGGCCGCAGCACGGGCGATGCTATGGCCGAGATGGAGCAAATTGCCAAGCAGCTCCCCGCTGGCTTTGACTACGAATGGACAGGCATTTCGCTCGACGAGAAAAAAGCAGGCTCATCTTCCATGATGCTTTACGGCTTCTCGATTTTGGCAGTGTTCCTGTGTCTGGCAGCGCTGTATGAAAGCTGGAGCATTCCGCTATCAGTCATTCTGGTGGTGCCGCTGGGTGTGTTTGGTACTTTGCTGGGCGTTGTTGCGCGTGGCATGCCCAACGATATTTACTTCCAGATTGCGCTCATTACCGTCATTGGCCTGTCAGCGAAAAACGCCATCTTGATTGTCGAGTTTGCCAAAGACCTGCAAGACCAAGGCAAAAGCGTATTTGAAGCCAGCTTGGAAGCTGCCCACTTGCGCCTGCGCCCGATTTTGATGACATCGCTGGCATTTATTCTGGGCGTAGTGCCGCTTTACATCGCCACGGGCGCAAGCTCGGCGAGCCAGCGCGCAGTGGGCACAGGCGTGCTGTGGGGCATGACCATTGGTACGGTTCTATCCGTGTTCTTGGTGCCCGTGTTCTACCTGCTGGTGCGTAGCTTGTTTAAAGGCAAGAAAAACGACGCAGACCATTTTGACGATGGCAGCAGCAACGACCAGCACAGCCACACATCCGAAGAAAACAACAAGGAGGCAGTACTGCCATGATGACAAGCACTTCTAGCAAGCATCAAAGCGCCAAACCGCAACGTGCCGCAATCGCCGCCGCAGCCACAGTCGCCGCCGCAGCATTGCTGGCAGGCTGCACACTTGCACCCACCTACGAGCGCCCAGCCGCGCCAGTAGCAGCGCAATGGCCAGCAGCGCAGCCTGCGGCACAAGCGGCCAGTGCAGCCAGTGCCGCCGCAGCACCGCAAGGCGCAGCAGGCATTGCCGCTGCCGACATGCCCTGGCAAGACTTTGTGCAAGATGCGCGCCTGCGCGAAATTGTTGAGCTCACCTTGCAAAACAACCGCGATTTACGCATAGCCGTAAAAAACATCGAGCTCGCGCAAGCGCAATACCGTATCAACCGTGCCGACCTGGCTCCCACGCTTGGCGCTAACGCAAGCGGCTCGCGCACGTCGCCCAACCCAGCCGCAGCAGCAGGCGGCCCCAGTGTAGCCACCAGCTATGCAGCGGGCTTTGGTATTAACTCTTGGGAAATCGACCTCTTTGGCCGCATACGCTCCATGAGCAACAGCGCCAGCGCCAAATACCTGGCTACCGAAGAAGCGCGCAAAGCAGCCCAAATCAGCCTGATAGGTGCAGTCTCAAGCACATGGCTAAGCCTGCAAGCCAACACCGAGCTACTGGCACTGGCGCAGCGCACGCAGCACACACGCCAGCAAACACTGGCGCTCATCAAACAGCGCCAAGAAGTAGGCGTAGCTTCGGCACTCGATTTGCAACAAGCCGAATCACTTGCAGCCAGCGCCAAAGTAGCCGCCAGCCAGCAGCAACGCCTGCGCGCGCAAGACATCAACGCGCTTACGCTGCTGGTAGGCCAAACCGTGCCAGAGCAACTGCTGCCAACCGCTGCCAACCCAAATGCCGCTAGCGCTGCCAGCACCGCCACAGCCAGCGCCGCCACAGCCACCAGCACCACCGATGCAGCCGCGCCAGATATATTCTCGCGCTTTGCACCCGTTGCAGTAGGGCTGCCTTCAGACGTGCTCCTGCGCCGCCCCGACATACGCGCCGCCGAGCAGCAACTCATTGCCGCCAATGCCAACATCGGCGCGGCACGCGCGGCATTTTTCCCGCGCATAGCACTCACAGGCATGTATGGCCGCGCCAGCAGCGAGCTAGACGACTTGTTTGGCGGTGCAGCCGTGCGCACATGGTCATTCCTGCCCCAAATCAGCCTGCCCATATTTGACTGGGGGCGCAACATGGCCAACTTGGATGCCAGCCACGCTGGGCGCGATATTGCAGTCGCGCAATACGAAAAAGCCATTCAAAGCGCCTTTCGCGAAGTGGCAGACGCACTGGCAGGCAAAGCGACTTTGAGCGAGCAAATAGCCGCACAACAAGCGCAAACCCGCGCCGAGCAGCAACGTTACCAACTGGCAGACTTGCGTTATCGCAATGGCATTGACAGCCATCTCAACTTGCTTGATGCGCAACGCGCCTTGTTCGGCAGCGAGCAAGCCCTTATACAAACCCGTCTGATGGAGCGCCTCAATCAGGTGGAGTTGTACAAGACTTTAGGTGGCGGCTGGACGCAGCCAGCACCAGCACCAGCCGCTATGGACAATGCCAACACTGCGGCGGCGCAATAGCCTGCATCGCACTGGCTGGTAAACGCAAGATTGTTGCGATCGGCGTGTCATGCGCCGACTTTGGCCTCGGTATCTTTGGATACCGAGGTTTTTTGCTGGATTGGGCAAGAATTTATCCGCTTCACGCCCCCAGCCGTAGCAGTTATATGTGCGCCAAACTGTTGTTTTGAACAATGCTATACTGGAAAATAAATTGTATTTAAGAAGAATTAACCATGCTTTTACCTCCTACCGCATCTGCCAGCGAGCAGAGTAAAGATGCAGTCAGTTTGCAGCGGCGGCGTTTGCTCCACATGGCTGCAGCAACACCGCTTTTGCTGGGTGCAGCGGGGGCGTTTGAGAAGTCTGCGCATGCAAGCACACTTAAAACACGGGCGCACATTGTCATCGCTGGCGGCGGTTTGGGTGGCATTGCTCTGGCCAACCGTCTTTCTGCCATGCTTGATGGTGCCAGCATCAGCCTGATAGACAGCAAAGAAGAGCACAACTACCAACCTGGCTACACACTGGTAGCCACAGGCATTTGGCCCGTGGACAAGGTGCGCAATCGCAATGCCGACTATCTGCCATCAAGCGTGCGATGGATTAAAGATATGGTGGCAGAGTTTGACCCAGCCAGCAACAGCTTGACTACGGCAGGCGGGCAGCGTATACGCTACGATTTTTTGATTGTTGCCACAGGGCTGCATCTTGATTACAAACGCATCAAAGGCATGGATGTGGCAGCCATAGGCCACAATGGTCTGGCCAGCGTGTATCCAGGTCCTGCGGCAGCAGTGGCAAGCTGGAGTGCGATGCAAACCTTCATCGCCAAAGGTGGACGCGCACTGCTGACACTGCCAGCTACGCCTTTGAAATGCGCTGGAGCACCGCTGAAAATGGCCTTCATGGTGGCAGACAGGTTGCGGCAAGCGGGTACGCTGGCAACATTACATATCAGCTTTCAGTCGGCATTGGCTCCCGAAACGGTGTTTGGCGTTAAAGCAGTCAATGACAATGTGCTGCAACGCTGGCAAAAGCTGGGTATTGCCGCCGACTACCAAAGCACACTGGTAGCGGTGGATGTGCAGGCAAAGCGTGCGCGGTTTGCCAATGCACAAGGCGCAGAGCATGATTTGGAATACGATTTCTTGCACGTTGTGCCACCTATGCGCGCGCCCGATGCGGTGCTGCACAGCGACTTGGCCGTGCAGCATGGTGCATTGGCTGCAGGTGGTTGGCTTGATGTGCATAAAGACACCTTGCAGCATCTGCGCTATCCCAACGTATTTGGCATAGGTGACATTAACGGTACACCACGGGGCAAAACAGCCGCCACCGTCAAGAAAAGCGCGCCCATTGTGGCGCACCATGTGGTTCAAGCCATAGCAGGCAAACCGCTGGATCAGGTTTTCGATGGCTACACCTCATGCCCGTTGCTGCTGCGGGAAGGCTCGGCCATGCTGGTGGAATTTGATTACGAAGGCCGCTTGACACCATCACTGCCCTTGGTAGATCCGCTGCAAGAAAGCTTTTTTGCCTGGCTGATGAAGTACCGCATGCTCAAGCCTGCCTATATTGCGGTGCTCAAAGGAAGGGTTTGAACGCCGTTTTGCTCTTGAGCAGCGCCGCCATTATCAGGGAGACAAATCTATGTATGAAATCTGGCTAACACTCAACATCTTGTGGGAGCTGGCTTGGTGCAACTGGCCGTGGCTGCTGGCTGCTGCTTTGCCCTGGCTTGCTATATATGGGCTGGCGGGGTTCGCCTCGGGCTGCAAATGGAAGGCAGCACTACGCCCCTCGTTGCTGCTGGCGCTACTGGCAGGAACAATTACTTTTTTGCTTGCACCAGCCTTAAACCGATCAAGTTTGAGCAATGTAACGTACCTGGCAGACTGGATGAATTTGCTAGCTATTGGTTTGGCTGGAGCAGCCGCTGCATGGACACTGTTTTGGCCTTTGCTGGCATGGTGCATGAGAGGCAGCGCATCAACAAAAAACAGGCGCTGCTCGGCATAAGCATGATTTTGCCCCGACATCGTTTTTTTGATGTTGGGGCTTTTTTTTAGCCGCAAGCTGCACAGCAATAACCCGCAGATACCAGCCATTAGCACAAACGGTATGCAAACATCGTATTTTGAAATACGAGCAACTAACCATGATATTATGCAAATTCGTATAATTAATTGAATTATTAAAAATCTGTGTTTGTAAACCGATGCAGACCGACGCAAACCATTATTGTTGTTTAACCCGATAACTGAGGATTTTTCCATGAAAGACATTGAAATAGCCCAGCAGGCAAAAATGAAAAAAATAAGCGATATAGCAGCAACAATAGGTTTAGCCGAAGATGAATACGAGCAATACGGAAAATACAAAGCAAAAGTTTCTATTGCAGCTCTGGAAAAAAGAAAAAACAAACCTGATGGCAAACTGATACTTGTAACAGCCATTACACCCACACCACCAGGCGAAGGCAAATCAACCGTAACTGTTGGTTTAACGCAAGCACTTAATAAATATGGCTATAAATCCATAGCCGCCATCAGAGAGCCGTCATTAGGCCCTGTTTTTGGCATAAAAGGAGGTGCTACTGGCGGAGGCTACTCGCAAGTAGTGCCTATGGAAGATATCAACCTGCACTTTACAGGCGATTTACATGCCATATCTTCAGCACATAATTTGATATCGGCATGCATTGATAACCATATCAGCCACGGTAATTTGCTTGATATTGATATCAATAATATCTACTGGAAACGCGTGCTCGATATGAACGACAGGGCACTAAGGCAAATAGTCATAGGTCTTGGCGGAGCAGCAAACGGCATACCGCGTGAATCTTCTTTTCAGATTACAGTTGCCTCGGAAATAATGGCAATATTTTGCCTGGCAGAATCCATATCTGATTTGAAAGAAAGAATAGGCAATATTGTTTTTGCCCAAAACAACAAAGGCGAATTATTAAAAATAAAAGAATTGAAGATTGAAGGCGCAGTAACAGCCTTGCTGAAAGACGCACTCAATCCCAATCTGGTGCAAACACTTGAAAATACACCAGTTTTTATTCATGGCGGGCCATTTGCCAATATTGCACATGGCTGCAACTCGCTGCTGGCAACGCGCATGGCAATGCGGTTTTCAGACTATGCTGTAACAGAAGCAGGATTTGCGGCAGATTTGGGAGCTGAGAAGTTTCTCGACATAAAATGCAGGCAAGCCAATATAAAGCCTGCTGCAATTGTGCTGGTTGCTACTATCAGGGCTTTAAAGCACCATGGTGCAGCATGTGCTTTAGAAAGTGATTTATCAAATACGCTTGAAAAAGGGTTTGAAAATCTGGAAAAGCATATTGAGAATATGCGTAAATTCCACCTTCCTGTAGTAGTGGCAATTAACAGATTTACAACAGACACCGATGCGGAAATCGCTTCTGTAAGAAACTTTTGTCAAAGCAAAAATGTAGCAGTAGCACTGTGCGATATTTGGGAAAAAGGTGGGGCAGGCGGTAAAGAACTGGTAGATGCGCTGATGCAAGAGATGGATGAAAAAGCACCAGATGAGCCTGATTTTTCACCTTTGTATGCACTCAATATGCCCATTCAAGAAAAGATAAAAACCATTTGCAAAGAGATTTACGGTGCAGATGGTGTTGATTTTTCTTCAAAAGCGCTTGCCAGTATTAAAAAATATACTGAAAACGGCTATGGGTTATTGCCGGTTTGTATTTCAAAAACCCAAAAATCTCTCTCCGATAATCCTGCTTTGCTTGGGCGGCCAACAGGATTTAGAGTGACTATCAACGAGTTAAGGCTGTCGGCTGGAGCAGGGTTTTTGGTGGCTATGTCTGGCGATATTGTTGATATGCCAGGATTGCCTGGAATGCCTGCTGCTGCATCAATCGATGTGGATGATTCTGGATTAATTAGCGGTTTGTTTTAAGCATTGCATTTTACGCTTGCCCGCTAGTTTGCAAATTTGGGGCGCTATATCCAATTTCGGCAGAGCATGGCGATATGCATTTTATTCGCAGACGGCTATCGCTGTAATGCAAGCCCGTGGCTACGGCGCATTATTTATTGAACGTTGTAGCTATTCCAGGGCTATTTAACTTTTATCATTCTGTTATTGCACAGTAAAAGTCGGCAAGCAGTATTTATGCGGCTTGCGGGGCTTTTTTGCTCTGCAAGCCGCATAAATGCTGTGGCGCGGTATTTGGTACATTGCTTACCGCTTACCGCTTACCGCTTACCGCTTACCGCTTACCGCTTACCGCTTACCGCTTACCGCGTGGTTGGCTGGTGCGCTGTGTGCGGCCAGTGCTAGCTGGGCGTGGGCGGGCAGGTTGGGAGGGCGGTGCATATTCGGTGCGGCGGCTGCTGCTGGCGGGTGGCGTGGCTGGGCGTGCGCCTTTGCTGCTGGTTTTGCCCCTGCCGCTGCCACCACGGTCGGGGTTGCGGCGGCGGGTGGCCAAGGTAGCGGCTTGTGTGGCGGGTTCGTTTTCGCCGCGCTGGGTGGGGGTCATGCCTACCAGGTCCATCAAGTCGCGGATGTCGCGTTCGTGCAGCTCTGCCCATTGCCCACGGCGCAGGCTGCGTGGCAGGTGCATGATGCCGTAGCGCACGCGAATCAAGCGGCTCACAGCACGGCCTACGGCCTCGAACATGCGGCGCACTTCGCGGTTACGCCCTTCGGAGATGGTGACGCGGTACCAGCAGTTGGCGCCTTCGCCGCCGCCTTCTTCAATGCTGTCGAATTGCGCCATACCGTCTTCGAGTTTGATGCCGCTGGTTAAAAGCTGTTTTTCGTTTTCGTTGAGTGCGCCGAGTACGCGCACGGCGTATTCGCGTTGCAGGCCAAAGCGCGGGTGCATGAGCTGGTTGGCAAGCTCGCCCGAGTTGGTAAGCAGCAGCAGGCCTTCGGTATTTAAGTCAAGCCGCCCAACTGAGAGCCATTTGCCTTGTTGCAGGCGTGGCAGTTTGCGAAAGACGGTGGGGCGGTTTTGCGGGTCGTCGTGGGTGACTAGCTCGCCCACTGGCTTGTGGTAGGCAATGACGCGCGGGGCGGGCGGTGTGATGCGCACGCGCACGGGCTTGCCGTTGATTTTGATGCTGTCGCCGAACTGGATGCGCTGGCCCACGTGGGCGGGCTGGTTATTGACGGTGATGCGGCCTTCGGCGATGAAGCGCTCCATTTCAAGGCGCGAGCCCAAGCCCGCTTGCGCGAGCACTTTGTGCAGCTTGGGTGCGTCTGCCTGCGGGGTAAGTACGCGTTTGGCGGGTTCGCTGTTGTCTGCGTCGCCGTCTGCGTCATTTTCGGCATCGGCATCAAACTGACCCGAGAGCAGGTCGGCAAAGATGCTGGTGGCTTCGTTGCTGACGGTGTTATTGCTTGTGTTGCTGTTTGCGATTGCTTCAGCGATAGGTTCGCTGTTTGCCTCAACCGCTGGCGCTGCTGCTTTGGTGCGGGGTTTGGCTGCGCTGGCAGCAGTGCGTGGGGCAGTGGCACGCGGGGTTGCGGTGCGGGCGCGGGGTTTTTTGGCAGAGTCAGTGGACATGGTGTTTATTCGTTGCTAGCGCCAGAGCTGCTGTCTGGGGCGACAGGCTGGCTGGGCGGGGTTTCGGGCGCATTATGCGTTGGTTCAATGGGCAATTCTTGTTGGGCAAGGAATGCTTCGGTTTCGGGTGATGCGGTTGATTCGGGCGCGGGGTCTGCTTCGTTTTGTAGATTGAGTTGCGCGAGCAAGGCGGCGGCTTCTCCTGGGGCGGCCTGAGGCAATTGGTCGAGCGTGGCTAGCCCCAAATCGTTGAGAAACTGTTTGGTGGTTGCCAGCAGCGCGGGGCGGCCTACGGTGTCTTTATAGCCTACGGTTTCAACCCAGCCGCGCTCTTCGAGTTGTTTGATTATGAGTGAATTGACGGTTACGCCGCGTATTTCTTCAATATCGGCGCGGGTTACAGGCTGGCGGTAGGCGATGATGGCCAGTGTTTCCAGCGTGGCGCGGCTGTATTTGGGCGGTTTTTCGGGGTGCAGGCGGTCAAGCCATTCGCGCAGTTCGGGGCGGCTTTGCACGCGCCAGCCAGTGGCAAGGCAGACCAGCTCAATGCCTTTGTTTTCCCATTCCAAGGCAATTTCATGCAGCAGTTGGCGGATGGTGTCTGCCTCCAGCATATCTTCAAACAGCGCGCGCATATCACGCAACGGCAGCGGCTGCGCGGCGCAGAGCAGGGCGGTTTCGAGTATGCGTTTGGCTTGCGTGGAGTTCATCAGGGCAAGAGGGCAGGTGTGGTTGAGCCAGTTTGGTGCAGAAGGTGGAGCAAAAACAGGGTTGCTGTTTCAGTTGCCAGTTGCGGCATGTGTCTTGGTCGCTGGCAAGGGCAGACCCATGGCACAGATGGCTGCCTGCATATCAGCGGGCAGGCTTGCTCGGCATTGTATCTGCTGCAGGGTGATGGGGTGCTGCAATTGCAGGCTAAAGGCGTGCAGGGCTTGGCGCTGCATGCCAAACGCGGTTACGCCGCCATACAGTGCATCAGCCAGCAGGGGGTGACCCAAGTGCTGCATGTGTACGCGAATCTGGTGGGTGCGGCCTGTGTGCAGCTTGCAGTGCACCCAGCAGCTTGCAGGGCTGGTGTTGCTGGTGCTGTTGCCTATCAGGGTAAAGTCGGTTTGGCTGGGTTTGCCAGCTTGGCGGGCAATGTCTACCACGGCCATACGCAAGCGGTTGCGCGGGTCGCGGCCTATGGCGGCATCTACCCTAAGCGGCTTGTCTGCTGCGTGCTTCCAGTGCCCGTGGGCTAAAGCCCAGTATTCGCGCTGCACTTCTCGGGCGGCGATTTGCGCAGTGAGTGCATCAAAGGCGCTGCGCTCACGCGCTACCACCATCAGGCCGCTGGTGTCTTTATCAAGCCTGTGCACAATGCCCGCGCGGGGCAGGGCGGCAGAGGCAGGGTAGTGGTGCAGCAGGGCATTGAGCAGTGTGCCGCTCCAGTTGCCAGGGGCGGGGTGTACGACCATGCCCACGGGTTTGTTGATGATGAGCAGGTGCGCATCTTCATACACCACATCGAGCGCAATATCTTGCGGCACAAAGGCTTGCGATTGTGCTGTGGCACGCAAAACAAGCAGGTATTGGTCGCCCGCGAGCACTTTGGTGGCAGCTTTGGTGCAGATTTGCCCGTTGCGGCGCAGCAGGCCATCAGTAATCAGTTGCTGGAGGTAGCTGCGCGAAAATTCGGCAAGTTGCAGCGCCAAAAAACGATCGAGCCGCAGACCGTGGTGAGAAGGGGCGGCTTGCAGCAGACGCTCTTCGTCAGACGCTGATTCGGTAATATCGTCCCATTGGTCTTGTTGGGGGAGTACATTAGCGGGTTGTGAACAAGAGCGTGACAAGGCGAATCTTTTCTTTTATCAAAGGCTATAAGCCTATTATGTGGGTGTCTGGCTATAATCAGCCGCATCTTAGGCGAACACGAGTAAAGCACCCATGCACACACCAAATGGCGCACGTTTATTATCCAGCGTTTCTGCACGCATCCTGACTGGCGCGGCAGCACTTTTGCTTGCA
>RRZT012766250.1_pt1 | contig 10866 bp, 12 predicted proteins | sample 2165551 | NCBI WGS metagenome assembly RRZT01 (sample SAMN10456910, study PRJNA506462) | wastewater metagenome | biome: wastewater; feature: sludge; material: wastewater sludge; isolation source: wastewater sludge with Escherichia coli K12::gfp cells carrying plasmid... | place: USA: Moscow, Idaho...
AATTAAATAGAAGCAAAAAAAGTGCGGAGAGTATGTAATTTTTTAAGTTCATTTGTAAAATCCTTTACTTATCTATCAAAAACCAACTTTGACTCTATATATGTTATTTATAAATCTTATTATATTTATTTGATAAAATAATACTTTTATCCCACTTAAGTTAATCTTATGAAAACTTTAATGACACTGTTTTAAAAGATTTTGGCATCAACACAATCCATAAAATATTTGATACAGTAAGGAGCATCTATCCTCATACAATGTGTCTTAGAAGCTATTTGTGCGTTTTTTCTTTGTGCCTCTCTGTCAAGAAAAATTCCATTTAGAATAATTAGAAATATTTGAGAAATCGACTGTAAAATAATTTTATATTTACAATCTGATATACTTTTATTTTGTACTTCCAAAACTTTTTCACAACTCAATAAACCTACTTTGCAATAAGAATCAAGTTTGAGAATAGTTTTGAAAAAATGAAAAATCCTACTTTAAGAAGATTATTTATGCAAAACTATTTTTGATAAACATAATTAAAAATCAAATAGATCTGATAAAAAGCTCTCTTTCTTCTTATAATGTCCGTCATGATACCCTTGATTTGAATAGTTTTTTTCATATTTATGTTCAGAATGACTATGAGATTTATGATAATCATCTTTATGGTAATTTGAAGATCTCTCAATAATTTTATCTAACTCACCTCTATCAAGCCAGATACCTCTACATTTTGGACAATAATCTATCTCTATTCCATTTTTTTCACTAATTACTAATCTTTCATCTTTACATACTGGACAGTACATCGTATCTCCTCATAAATAAATTTAGGAATTATAACAAATCAAACTTCTATTCTCAATAAAATAATAAATGTAATTACAAGATATTGAGCGTTTTATAAAATATTTTCATAAATCTTAAAAGAATGATATGTTTACTAAATAAAAAAAGTATCTAGTATTGATAGGTTATGCCAAACTTCATCAAAATATAAATCAAAATTCTGTTTCTAAAATATTTAATATAATATTAAAACACCAAATGACAAAATATTTGACATGCTAATTAAACAGCATAATACTAAATATGGAGTATTACGAAGGTAGTATTGAATTTAAAAGTTTTCTTAAAGTGATTAGAAGTTCTATTTTATAGTGATTTTTGAGTGATTAAATGGTGTCAAGAGAGGGACTTGAATTCTATACTTTTTCATAGTTTTCTTAAGTCGTCTAAAGTCTTCTAAAATAGCCTATATATAGGGATTTATAAAGCTTTTTATAATCTAATGTTTTCTATAATTTTTTTATGTTTTTTAAAAAATGGTTGCCAATAGGTTACCAAAATGGACAAGGAAATTATAGAAAATGTCAAGAATAAAAAGTAAAAAATATGATGGTGTATATCTTAATCATTTACAAAATGGAGATGTAAGTTATTCAATTATTTATAAAGATATTAACAATACAACTCAACGGTTAACTATTGGTAAAAAATCTCAAGGTATTACAGAGCAATATTGTAACAATAAACGAATTGAAACAATAAATCAAATTACACTTGGGGAACAACCCACATCAATCAAAAAAAGAGCTAAAAAGCGTATTATCACATTAGATGATGTGGCTACAAAATATTTGGCTTATCTTGAAAAAAAGACTACTCCGAGAAGTCATAAAGATATAAAAAGTAAATACACAAACCATTTAAAAGCACTACAACAAACTGATATTTTATCAATAACAAAAAGTGATTTAATAAAAGTGCAAAATTCAATGGAGAAATTGAAATATTCACCAAAAATGATTAATCAAATTATTGAACTTTTTGGAACTATTTTTAATTATGGTCTTAAAGAAGAACTTTATAATCAACAAAATCCGACAATCAAAGTAGAAAAATTTGATGTTGATAATTCACGAGAGCGATTTTTAACAAAAAAAGAACTTCAAATACTTTATAAAAGACTTGAAAATAATGAACTTTTATCACTTTTTGTCAAATTAGCACTCACAACTGGTGCAAGGCTTCAAGGAGTTTTAGCAATCCAAAAGAAAGATGTTGACCTATCACATGGTTTTATCAATGTAAATGATTTTAAAACAAAAACTACTTATAAAGCATTTTTGACAGATGATGTAAGATTAATAATTTTACAAAAATATGAGAATCTCAAACAAAATGATTATATTGTAAGTTTCAATGGGTCTCTAATGACAGATAGACAGATTCAAAGTCGGCTCAAGCCAATTCTTGATGAACTTTTTAATGAAGAGCTTCAAAGCGAAGACAGAAAAAATAGAGTGGTAATACATACTCTTAGACACACATTTGCAAGTCATCTAGCAATAAACGGTACACCAATATATACAATTCAAAAACTTATGAACCATCAAGATATTAAAATGACTTTAAGATATGCAAAATTAGCACCAGACAGTGGAAAAGAGTTTGTAAATGATTTGTACAAATAAATTTGCTATAATCAGAACTTTAAAGGAAGCATTTTGAATAACTATAGTGATTTTGTAATTTATGTTGATGAGAGTGGAGACCATGCTCTCAATACCATAGACCCAGACTATCCAGTATTTGTACTAACATTTAGTATTTTTAATAAAAAAAATTATATTAATACTATCGTTCCTACATTTCAGGAATTTAAATTTAAATACTTTGGTCATGATATTATTATATTTCATGAAAACGAAATAAGAAGAAGAAAAAACGGTTTTAAGTTTTTATATAATAAAGCTATTCATACAGAATTTATAAATGAACTTAGCGAGATAATCAATCAATCTAATTTTAATGTTATTAGCTGTGTTATTCACAAAGAAAAATTAAAACAAAACTTTTCAAAATCTGATAACCCATATCATATAGCATTAAATTTTTGTTTACAAAGAGTTCATAGGTTTTTAAATGACCATACTCAAGAAAGAAAGAAAACTCATATTATCTTTGAAAAACGAGGTAAAAAAGAAGATGATGAACTTGAACTAGAATTTAGAAGATTGTGTGATAAGGAAGATTATCCATTTGAAATTATTTTAGCTGATAAAAAAACGAATTCAGTTGGCTTACAATTATCAGATATGATAGCTAGACCAATTGGAAGAAAACTTATTAATTCAAGTGAAAATAATAGAGCCTATGACATTATCAAGAAAAAATTATATGGTGATGGTATATCAAAAGACATGGGGCTAAAAATTTATCCATAAAGCAAAAAGCCTCCGAGTATCCTCAGAGGCTTAAAGCCGACCGCGACTGCGCAATCCTATTGGTGTAATTATATTTAAAAAAACATAAAGTTTCATTAAAAGAATCAACTCGAAACTTATATAATACTTAAATCTAAGTCTTTTAAGCAAAATCCATACAATTTACTATTTTTTACTGCTCATTAGCTATAAATACCGCTTAATACTTGAGAAATTTCAAATTTCTTTTAAAGAATACTCATAAATACTATTCATTACCCATCATTACCATTAGGCTATTTTGACTACTTTTTTGAAATTATTTATACTTCCCTCAACTTAGCAAATAAGGAGGTAAATAATGCAAAGTGACACAGAGATACAAAAAGAAAAACTCTATTTGTATCTCACAAAAAAATACAAAAGAGCAGTAATTTCAAAAACTGAAATGGCGGAAGAACTTGGAATAAGTAATTCAACACTTGATTTATACATAGCCAAAGGTACAGGTTTGCCAAATTATAAAAAATTAGGTAAAGCGAAAAATGCAAAAGTTGTATTTAATTTGCTTGATGTATCTGATTTTTTATCGCAAACCATTAAAACTTACTAGGATAAGACTATGAAAAATGATGAGCAAAAATTTGAGTTACTGTATACAACCATAATTCATAGGTATCGTATCAAGCATAATATCAGTAATAATGATTATTGCATTGCAAATGCTATTTATAATCTTAGCAACAATCCAGATTCTAAGTTCAAAGGCTGGTACTATGGAAAAATAGAAACATTGGCTGAAATGTTTAATTTTTCAAGAGCTACTGCATATAACAGTGTTCAAAAACTTATCGAAAAAGATTTAGTTGAAAAAGATAGTGAGAGTGGTTTTTTACGAACAACCAAAATATGGTGGAATGATTTTGTTAATAACACAATTATACAAAAATCTAAAAATTAGATTGAAATATAAGATTTATATGAATCAATCTAAAAAGTAGATTTATTAATCTAATTTTTAGACACATATAATAATAACAATATCAATATCCAAAAAGAAGAGGAAGAAGAAAAAATGGTGAAAAATCAATTTGATGATTTCGATGAATTTATTTTATGGCTAAAAGATGATGGTATTAAACCAAAAATATCAGAACGACTTTGGAGAAAAAAGATTTTTACAAATCTTTTAAATGGGCATAAAAATACATTAGCTAACTATGAAGACTTTTTATTTGATAAAAAAATAAAAGACCTCAAAGGTAAACAAGTAATTTATCAAAATATCAATGAATTGATTTTTGAAATTAAATCAACTCATACTCACTATATCTTAACAATGATTGACAACTCAATCATAAAAATTAAAAGTGAGTTAATAGATGATTTTATAGAAAGATTTGTAAAGGAAAACTAACATGAATCAAAACAATCCATACAGTAACAATCATAATCCTTATTCGAGCAATAATGACTTTGATAGACAAAGACGACAGCAGGAGCAACAACAAAAATTAAAATACAAATTTGAGGCAGAAAAAGCTAAAGACAATATTGCACAATCCTACCTTACTGCTAAACGAAATGGTAGTGATTTTTACATCAATGAGGCAGATAAAACTGCTATTAATCGATATTATCACAGATATTGGGCAAATGATTCTGTCCTCATAGCTATCTTGATTTTATTAATCTCATTCGTAGCTTCATTTTACACAAATGTAGCAATTTTTGGAATTTTAGCAGTGTTAATAGTATTAAATAGCTATTCGAAAAATGCCTATTTTACATACTTTTCAAATGACCATCTTCTTAAATCAGACGATGAGAAAATTTTAAAGAATTTAATATTTCCAAATCAACTAAATATGAAAGACATTGGTTTTCTAGCAGTTGGGATGACCATAATAAGCTATATTATAAGCTTTTTCACAAAACCAATTTTTTTAATTGAGAACGACCCATCTATAGTCATAAAAGCACTCTCCTATCTTAAGATTAATTTTGAAAATGAGTTATTTGCTTATTCTGTAGCAGGTTCTATTTTGATACTTATATTTTTCAAAATATTTGAGAAGTGGAGCAGATAAGATGTTTTTTAAAAAACAACAGCAACAACCAAAGAAAACTGAATACACTCAGTTTGCACCATCGTCAAATTTTGGTAGAGGTGTATCCTCTATCCAAAGTGCAAGCCAAGAGCTTTTTCACCAAGTAAAACAGTTTAATCCGCTTCAATATTTGAGCCAAGATAAATATTTTCTAGGAATTGACCATCAAACCAATGAACCAATTTATCTACTAAATAAAGATATTGTTCACTCCCTTATAGTAGGTCCTAGTAGGTCTGGAAAAACAGTGTATCTCGGATTTAAAGCAGTTGAAACTCTTAAACAACAAAGAGGACTTATTATTTTACAAGTTAAGGATGATGAATGGTTACCGCAGATAATTTTAGAAGAATTACAACGGCAAGATAGAGAAGATGACCTAATAATTTGGAACTGGGATAGTGATTTTAGCTACAAAGTTTTTGAGTTTGATGACTACATCGAAGCAACCAAGAAGCTTACAATAATGCTTAATCTTATCGAGGTTGATGCAGAGGCAGGAGCTTCATATTATCGGAAAAGCGAGAGAATCGTTTTAAAAAAAGTGATGATGTATTTCTTCAGAGCTTATGATTATTTGAGTATTCCATTTAAAAAAGATATTCCACATCTTCTTCAATTTTTAAGATATATTATTTCAGATTTAACAAATAGTATCAATTTTACAATTGAATACAATAAGCCCAAACCAAATATGAGTTTACTTTTAGAATACTCAAAACGATATTTTGACCCTCAAAAATTCGCTTCTCTTGAGTTTAGCGAGAAACATTTACCAATACTTGAAAATTTACTTTTTTCACTAAGTGAGTTTGAAGATGTTACTTGGAGAGAAACTTCAAGCATTTTAGAGGCTTTAACTGATGGCAAAGTCATCTACATAAAATCTGATATGCTTGATGAATCAGCATTGAAATTTTTAAAATTTATTATTGCCGATATTATAAACAAAGCTAAAAAGCTCAAAGGAAAAGCTAATTGTTTGATTTTGGCTGATGAGATAAGTTTTTATCCTACACCAATTTTATCAAGTGCTTTGGCAACCATCGCAGGGTTTGGGGTAACTTTTGCTCTTGCTTATCAAGATGATGGACAACTGAGGGATGAAAATCTAAAATCAGCTATCAAGTCAAATTGTCAAACTAAGATTTATTATAAGAGTTCAGATATCAAAACTCTTGAATATATCGAAAAGCTATCAGGTAAAGAGCTAGTTTCAAAAATCACAAAAAATGGGAACGATACAACTATAAGACAAGATGTTCAAGATTACTTGAATATTACCAAACAACGAGCTTTACCAAAGTCTCAAGTGGCAATTTTGATTCAAGAATCTTTGAGTGAACCTCTTATCTTTGATACCTACCCTATTCCAGTGAGCCATCCTTTTGACTGGGAAACTGATAACAATAGATACAGTGAAATGGCATTATTGACACTAGAGAAAAATTACACTGTTGAAGAGTTCAAAGAGAGTAAAAAAGAGCCAAAACTAAAAAGTATTTCAAGTGAAACGACCCAAACTGATACGATTGTATCTGTCACAAAATTTGAGATATAAGGGGAAAATCAAATGAAATGTCCATTATGTAAAGAGCATGATTTAGAAGTGCGAGAGAGCAAAAAAGGTGCTAAAACTCTATGTTGCAGTGATTGGAAGCCAATGTTACAAGATGAACTTGATAAAAATAGTTGGATGAATTTTGGGGATTGTGAGTTTCGTATCCCCTTTAAAAACCCAGTATTTGGAGATTTATCACTAGATGATATCAAGTCAATTATGGCAGGTGAAGTTGTGGAGAAAAGCAACGGGGACACCATAGAGCTAGATTTAGAGTCAAAATATTTCACTAAAATTAACTTTGGCTCAAAAACTACAAAGTTTGAGATATAACAATGCTAACTAAACGAGATATTGAGATATTCAAATTTATAAATCGTTATGGAAAGTCTTACAATGAAGTGATGGCTAGAACATTTTTTTCTAGTCCTATTACTTCAAGTAAGCGACTAAATGAACTCCAAAAACAAGGGCTAATAACTTTTTGGAACACAAAACATATAAGTCCACGAAGAGCGATAGTCCTAACAAATGAAGCAAAAGAGTATCTAAGTGAACATCACGACCTTAAACCAAAAAATGCAAAGATGAATCTAACTACACTGCACCACAATATCGTGGAGCAAATAGCAGATTTTCATCTTTCACAAATTGGGCAAGTGATACGAACCACCATATCAGAGCATAGTAAAACTTTGCACCATGTACCTGATTTTATTTTTATCTCAAAAAATAATCAAAGGTTCAATATAGAGATAGAGTTCACAAAAAAATCTCAAAGTAGATACAAAGAGATTTTAATCGCCACTTCAAAAGATGCCATCGATGGAATTTTATATATCTTCCCCAAAAGAGAAGATATAGAAAGATACATCGATTTTTTGCCAAAAGATAGAAGATTGTTATTTATTGATATAGATTCACTTATATCAAACATAACAAATTTTGGGAAGATAAATCCAATATCACAAGAGCAAAATTTATTCCAAAATCACGAATAAGTTTTACACTATCTCATTGGATTTACAAAAGAAAACTACACAAAACCCCTACATCAAAAAGGTTGATTATCCTTTGATGTAGTCTTTTAGTGTAGATGGTAAACAAATAACACACAAACTAGTTGTATCTTTTTTGTTTATGGCATTGATAAAACACCTTATTCAAGCTGTTTTATCAATCATTGGCATTAAAATATTCAGTCTAAGGGCTTCACATTTTAATCGGGCAGTGTCTGGGTGGCTACACCCCGACCCCATTCACTTGTGTACGACTTTTTCTATTAGCATAGAATCGCACAACAGTTCAGTCCTTTTTTTCAACTCGAAAATTCATCCCCCAGATGATTTCTTCTTCCTTGAAAAATCGCATCGCGATAAAAAAACTTGCTACTAGCAACTTTCTTTTACCTTATGCTAAGTCCTTCCACTTCAAGTGAATGGGGTCGGATTGGCACAATTCATAACGAAATCAAAGATTTCTATTCATTGGCATCCAGACACTGCCCAACACCCCCAAAGAAATCGAAAATAATCCTTTTGGATTATTTCTCTCTTCTTCTTTGACCCCTCTTTTCGGAGGGGTGTTTTCCTGAACAATCTACTTTCTTATATATTTTTTTATTTTTCAATAAACTTGAATAATTAGAAAAATCTTAAAATTTAAGCTCTTTGTTCATATAAATATACTAAATCTCTTTTAATTACATACAATAATTTTAAAATGATTTTATATAGTCTCCAATTACAAGTTGGTTAACATATCTTCTTTCACTAATTTCCAAAGAAAAATTTATATTTATTACTACTTCAAATACAATTTATTATAAATCATTTACTATTGTTTCTATACTCGCTGGTAGTGTTCCACTCATAATTTTATCCTAGTTAATTATTTTTATAGTTTTCATTTTGTATGTACTTTTCAACAGCAGAAATATAATATTCTAAATATTTATATGTTTTAGTTTTCCATTTTTTAATATCTCTAAAGGTTTTGTTTTGTGAACATTCTATATATGACTTTTCACCATGAGCCAAATGATTTCTATTTGTCTTTATTATAAGTAAAGAGTCTTCTCTCCTTTTAAAGTTTATGTGTAAATTTTTTGCAATATTTTCTTTAATAAATCTTGCATCAATATTACCACCGCCTCCAAGAACTATATTTTTAGTATCTTTAAAATTGGACATCTCGTAATAAAAAATCTCATCGAATATTCCATCTATAAACAATACTAAATCGTTATTAATTTCTTTGAATTTTTTTTGAAAGTTTGGTGTTTTAAGTAAAATATTTTTTAGCCCTGATTTAAGTTCACTATATTTAATTTGCTTATTATTAATTGAATCAAATATTTCTTCAATACTCTTACTAATAACGCCTTCAATCAAGTTGTATAAAATCAACATACAATTACTTTTTAAAACTTTTTTTAAATCATCTGTTGTTTGAAAACTTGTTTGTGTATCAAATTTTATTGTTTTATGATTAATCCTATCAATCCCAATATGCTTTATAAAATTAAAATAAACATCTACTTCACTTTTTCGTTCATCAAAAAATACTCTTAAATCAGACATTATTAACTCAATAAAATATTTTTTACTAATTCAACATTTTCTTTTAACATATAAAATCCACTGCTTCTTGCATTTTCCATAAATTTATTTGTGAATATCTGTTTCGGAGTAATGCTTGGATTTTCTCTTAGTGCTAATGTTGTACCAATATAAGCTGCTAATAATCTATTTTTTCTATTAATTGATATATCAGTAATTAGTTGATTATCATTTAAAAATGTAATCATATTTTTAAATTGTTCTAAATAATTATCTTTTATCGTATGTTCTTCAAATGCTTCATTTTTTATGTCTATATAATTATCCAAATAATCATTAATATATTCATCAAAATTCATATTATCACTAAATGCAAAATATTTTACTAAAAATTCTTCTTTATATGCTCTTAACTCATCTGCTATAGTAAAACCAGACAAGTGTTTAAATATACTATATTCTGCACATTCTGAATATATAAACTCAATAAATTTACCTTCTTTAGCTCCTTTTTGAACTTCCATCTTTTTAAGTATTTCTCCGCCAGTATTTAATCGTTCAAAAATTTCATGACGAATTCCCAAGCTATCTTTTTCAATATCAGTGACTACAATGGCTCTTAATGAAACATTATTGATTTTTCTTTTTCTTGAACTACTAAACTCATTGAAAGTTAATCCATTTAGTGCTGGAAGTTTTTCCATACCTTTTAATTTTAATTCATTTCGTAAAAATCTATTTACCGTTCTAATTCTTTGAGATCCATCTATAACTTCTAGTATTCCCTCTTCAACTTCAGCAAAATACATTGGAGGAATTGGTAAACCAATCAAAATTGATTCAATAAATTTTGATTGCCTTTTATCATCCCAGACAAATTTTCTTTGATAAAAAGGTATATATATTTCTTTTGACTTATTTTCTTCTATTGTTCTATTAAATTTAGAGACTAACAATTCAAATGTAAACTCTTTAGTATCATAGTTTACATTTTTTCTAGCACTGTTTATAATCTCTTCTTGTTGATCAAATGTAGCTTTAGCCATCTTATATTTCCTCTCTCTTTATTGCTCTTAATTGATTCATGATAGTATCTCCATACGGAGTCAATGTCCAATATGTTCCTTTATCCGATACAGCTCTTTTTTTATCACTTTGCGCTATTAATCCCAATGCTCTAAGTTGTACTTTTATAGTTTGATAGTCATCTTCATTTATAACAAAAGATTTAAATTTATGTCCATTTGCATTTTTATTCTTTTTCAAAATTTCAGTACCTAATTTTTCAACAAACTTATTGAGTGCTACTTTTATTTGATGTTCATTGATTTCACTTATTAAAAGAGGTGCAATTTGAGCAAAAACATCATTCCAAGTTGTATTGATAATACCTTTCCAACTATGTGAAGATTGAAATGAATGTACCGTAC
>RRZT010773608.1_pt1 | contig 10863 bp, 9 predicted proteins | sample 2165551 | NCBI WGS metagenome assembly RRZT01 (sample SAMN10456910, study PRJNA506462) | wastewater metagenome | biome: wastewater; feature: sludge; material: wastewater sludge; isolation source: wastewater sludge with Escherichia coli K12::gfp cells carrying plasmid... | place: USA: Moscow, Idaho ...
ACTGGAACAGCGCCGCCCACGACGGCGGCGACGAACTGCGCGCGCTGTGGCGCACGGCGATGGACCGCTCACGCACCCTCGTCAATGGGCTGATCGAGTACCAACCGGGCGCCATGGAGGCCGTCCACGGGCCTGAAGGTCGTCGATACAGCCTGCGCTGGATCCTCACCCACATGGTCGAGGAGTACGCCCGTCACGCCGGCCACGCCGACCTGCTGCGCGAGAGTATCGACGGCCTCACGGGGGAGTGAGGCGCCGCTCAGGTGCCGACCTGAGCTTCGTCGAAAGGTCGGTGCCACGACCGCGGACGACGTGAGGGCTGTGGCCAGGATCGCGGACGGCGATCGGGGCCTTTCGACCACGGGCCCGCGCTTCGCGGGTGACCCCGCACGAGGAACGGTGGGTCAGGCCCAGCGGATCTCGTCGGTGGTGACCGTCGTCATCCGTGTGGTCACTGGGATCTCGTCGCCCACCTTCACTCGGGCCTCGCCCGGCATGAAGATCATCGACGAGTGCATGTGCGGGGGCTCCGCGAAGTCGCGCTTCCTGCCTGCCGCCTCGTAGGGCGACAGCGTCCGGCCGACGGCGTCGAGCACGCCCTGGGCGATGGTCACGCCTCGCTGGCGCAGCGACCGCTGCGGGACGGGGGCCGCCATCGCGACCCCGTGCGCCGTGCCGCCGGAGACGATCAGGAGGTGGCCGTCCTTCGGCGCCTTGTGCTGGTGGTAGCCGAGCGCTGCGCCCTTGGCGATCGGGTGCACGTCGAGCACCGTCGCGGTGGTCCGGTAGGCGCCCTTGTCGCCGAGCCACAGCCGGGTGCCCACCCGCATGTGGGTCTCGACATCGAGCTCGTCGTGGAGGGCCCTGTAGTCGGCAACGCTCAGGTGGGACACCCAGATCGGCCCGGGTCGCACGGCGAGGCCTGCCCGTGCGAGGCGACGCGCCTCGGCGAGCGAACCCGTCGCGGGAAGGTGGATCGTCCAGCCCTCGAAGCGCAGGCGGTCGAGGTCGTCGGGGTTGATCTCGCCCGGCTCGAGGCCGTGACGGTGCATCGACGTCTCGATCTCGACGATCACCCGCGTGTCCGGATGCTGCTCGGCCAACGCCTTCAGGTCCTCGACCCGCGAGACGGTCACGATGACGGACGGGTCGACCAGCTGCGCGGTGGCGAGCTCGTCGAACGGACGCCACGGGTTCAGGACGACGACGTCGCCGGTCCAGCCTCCTGCGCGGACGAGATCGACCTCCTGGGCGATGCCGACGGCGATCGTGCCGAGACCGAGTACCTGGGCCTGCCCGGCGAGCTGAGCGAGGCCGAAGCCGTAGCCGTTGCCCTTCGCGACGGGGACAAGTCCGGGCACCTCGCCCAGCAGATCCCTCTGGTGCGAGGTCCAGCGTTCGCGGTCGATGGTCAGCGTGAGGGGCATCGGGTCACCGCCGCTTCAGGTAGAGGTTGAAGGCGAAGTGCAGGGGCTTGTTGATCGCGTAGTCCCATTCGCCGAGGTAGGCGACAGCCTCGCCTCCGGTGCCGACCTTGAACTGGATCAGCCCGATCTCCGGGTCGTCGGCCCCGACCCCTTCCGTGATGCCGCGCAGGTCGTAGACGGCGCAGCCCGCCGCGTTCGCGTCGCGGATCATCTGCCACTGGATGGCGTTCGAGCCGCGGACCTCACGCTTGGTGTTGGTGGAGGCGCCGTAGGAGTACCAGGCATGCTCACCGACCTGCACCATCGTCGTGGCCGCCACCAGATCGCCCTCGTGTTCGGAGAGGTACAGCTTCATCCGGTCGGGGCGCTCGGCGTTCAGCTCGTCCCACATCTTCTCGAAGTACCCAAGCGAACGGCCGGTGAAGCCGTCGCGCTCGGCCGTCTCGAGATAGATCCGATGGAAGTCGGCCAGCTCGGCGCGCGTGCCCGTTCGGACGGTGACGCCCTCCTTGGTGGCCTTCTTGATGTTGCGCCGCCACAGCTGGTTCATGCCCTTGAGGAGCTCGTCCTCGGACTTCTGCGTGCCGTCGGGGTGGCGCAGCGGGAGCTGGAAGTTGAACATCGGCTGGCCGGCCGCGAAGCCGTGGCCCGTCTCGTCGGTCACCCAGCCGGCATGGATCAGCTCGTTGCGGGCACGCGTGGCGACCAGGACGGTCTCATCCGGCGTCATCTCGGAGAGACGCGTGACGCTCTCATCGGCGATCGCGGCCTTGATGGTGGCGGGCGACCACCGGCGCTGGACGATGGCCGGTCCGATCCGGACGGCGAAGGCGCGCCGCTTCTTCGCGTGGGCGACAAGGGCGCAGAGGTGCTCGCCGAGGTCGCTGCGGGACCAGTCGAGCACCGGCCCCTCTGGAAGGTAGGCCAGGTAGCGCTTCAGCTTCGGCAGCTGCCGGTAGAGCACGAGACCGACGCCGGTCAGCTGGTCGCCGTCGAAGAAGCCGACGGACTCACCACGCCATTCGGACTTCACGCGCGCCCAGGCCGGCGTCTGCAGGAACGAGGCCGATCCGCGCTGGTCGATGAAGCCGAGATGTTCCTCGGCGGAGATGGGACGACAGGTGATGCTCACAGCAACAGGCTACCGGGCGGGCCCGGCCGGGGATCATTTCGGCGTGTGCGACCGCGATGTCGTAGCGTCTCGGGGGATGGACGGGTCGAGGCTGATCGTGGTGTCCGGGCTGCCGGGCGTGGGGAAGACGACGCTCGCGGACGGTCTCGGGTCGACTCTGCGGGCGGTTCGGGTCAGCGTCGACCTCGTCGAGGACGCCCTCCTCGGCGCCGGGCTCCCCGCCGACTGGACGACGGGCGTCGCGGCCTACGAGGCAGCTCGGGCGGTGGCGGAGGAGAACCTGGGGCTGGGGCAGACCGTCGTGGTGGACGCGGTCAATGACTCGTCGCCTGCGCGTGAGACCTGGCAGCGGGCAGCCGAGGCGACCGGGGCGCAGCTGATCACGCTCCTGCTCGTCCTCGCGGACCTCGACGAACATCGGGAGCGACTCGACGGCCGCGACCGCGGTCTGGCTCACGTGCCGGAGCCCGACTGGTCCGAGGTGGAGGACGGGGCGCAGGCCTTTGAGCCATGGGAGAGCCCGCACGTCGTGCTGGACGCCTCGGCCGCGCCGGTGGATGTCCTGGCCGCGGCGCTGGCCGCGCTGGACCGGGACTGAGTCACGTCTGGACCTGGCTGGCGGTAGCGGACCGCGACGACCGTTCCGGTCATGAGCCAAAGTGGCTGACACGGACTCATACCCGCACCGCGGCCGCATGGACACCTTGAACCTGGGGCGCCTCCGACGGCGTCGGGGACGCTTGCCACCTTCACGTCACAGACCTCTTGAAGGAGCAGCCATGGAGATGTATGTCCTGGGTATCGGCCTCGTCGTGATTGTCGTCCAGTTGACCTTCACAGCGCTGGTGATGTGGATCGCATTCCGGCTCGTCGTCACGGCAGTGAAGACGGGCATCCTTGAAGCGGATGAAGAGCGCGCACGCCGCTCCGCTCCGCAGATGCCGACCTACGGCCTGGCCGGGTACGCCTAGGGGCGACTGAGGCTCTGACAGGTGGAATCAGCCGGGATCCTCGTGATCCCCGGCTGGATCACGTTGCAATCAGCCCCGCTCAGACCCCCACGAGCGCGAGTCAGCCCACCGCGGCATCCGCCGACACCGTCCTCAGGGGCGCGGTCTGATCGGCGTCGTGCAGAAGCGGTGTCCCTCCTGGCAGTGACACAATGGCCGCCATGGAGACCTCGCCGCACCCGGCCCGGGCCCGTGTCGCCGAGATCGCGGGACGGGTCCTGGACAACTGGGCCTTCCGGATCCTCGCGCTCGCCTCGGTCGGGGCCGGGGCGTTCCTGCTGCTTTACGGGGTGCCGGGACTCGAGGAGTTCTGGATGGCGAAGCGGGGTGCCAACGTCTACCGCACCGACCTCGACGTCTACCGGCTCGGCGGGCAGGTGCTGCTGCAGGGCGGCGACCTCTACGGACGACTGCCCGACATCGAACTGGGCGCCAACCTGCCGTTCACCTATCCGCCGATCGCCGCGATCCTCTTCGCGCCGCTCGCGCTGATGCCGCTCAAGGTCGCCTCCGCGCTGTTCACCGTCGTCTCAATCGTCGCCTTCGCGGTGGCGGTGTGGGTCGTGTCCAAGGAAGTGAGCGGGCTCACCGGAAGCCGCGCCGCCTGGTTCGCCGTCGCGCTCACCGGTGCGACGATGTGGATCGGGCCGATGCGCGAGACCATCTGGTTCGGGCAGATCAACAACGTGCTGATGGCCCTCGTGGTGATCGATCTGATCGCCCTGCGTGGCCGGAAATGGCAGGGCTGCCTCGTCGGCCTCGCGCTGGCGATCAAGCTCACCCCGGCGGTGTTCCTCGCCTACTTCCTGGTCCGGAAGCAGTGGCGGGCGATGCTCGTCGGGATCGCCTCAGCACTCGTCTACACCGCGATCGGGTTCGCCGTCACGTGGCGTGACTCGGTCACCTACTGGACCGAGACCATCGTCTCGACCGACCGGATCGGCAACCTGGCCTACCTCGCCAACCAGTCCATCAACGGCCTCGTCCGGCGCCTCATCCTCGACGACACCACCGCGAGCATCGTCTGGTTCGCCTCCTGCGCAGTGCTCGGGCTCAGCCTGCTCTGGCTGATGTGGCGACTCTCCGCCATGGGCCTCGAGGCGGCGGCCATCGTGACGATGGGCCTGTACTCGCTGCTCGCCTCGCCGGTGTCCTGGTCGCACCACTGGGTCTGGTGCGTCCCCGCCATCCTCGTGCTCGCGTTCCTGTGGCGCACGGAACCGGCCCCTGTCGCCTGGGTCGGGGGAGCGGTCGCAGCGCTCGGCGTGTGGGTCTTCTACTCGCGGATCATCTGGGAACAGCCGATCGTCGACGACGGCGTGGTCCAGTGGACACCGTGGCAGCAGGTGCTCGGTAACGCTCAGACGCTGTGGGCCCTGCTCGCGCTCGCCACGCTGTTCCTGGCGGCGTGCTGGCCCCGCCTTCGGCCTGACCCGGAGGTCGCGGCCGGGTAGGCTCGGCACCATGACCAACATGAACGAGAAGCCAGAGGTCGACTTCCCGGGCGGCGAGCCCCCGGCTGACCTTGTCATCACCGACATCGTCGAGGGCGACGGCGCAGAGGCCAAGGCCGGCGACGTCGCGCACGTCCACTACGTGGGTGTGGCCTTCAGCTCCGGCGAGGAGTTCGACTCCTCCTGGAACCGTGGCGCACCGCTGTCCTTCCCGCTCGGCGGCGGCCGGGTCATCCAGGGCTGGGACCAGGGAATCCAGGGGATGAAGGTCGGCGGTCGCCGTCAGCTCACCATCCCGTCCCACCTCGCCTACGGCGATCGCGGTGCCGGTGGCGTCATCGGCCCCGGCGAGACCCTGATCTTCGTGTGTGACCTCGTCGGCCTCAACTGAGCCGAGACTCAAGGGCCGTGCCTGAGGGCACGGCCCTTTTCCATGCCCTCCAGTCGACGATGAACCTGTGAGGAACCTGAGAGGATTTCAGGTAAAGGTGAGCGTGTTCTGAGCGATAGTGGTCGCCTGCTGTGGGCGGAATCCTGTGAGAGGCGCTCAAGAAGTTTGAATTTTCCCTGAGAAACTCTCAGACTGTAGGAGCACTCAATCCAAGGAGACCACAGTGAAGAACCACTCCATCCACCACCGTCGTGCTCTCGGCTACACTGCGCCGAACGAGCAGGGCACCTGGTGGCGCAAGGCAACTGTGAGCCTGGCTGCAGCCACCATCGGTCTGGCCGGACTCGGCGTCGGAACCGCCTCGGCGGACGACACCGCCCCCGTCACGACGGTCCAGACCGGCAGCTCATCGGGCGACTCCAACAACTCGGGCTCCGACTCCGGTTCGGGTTCGGACTCCGGGAACAACGGCTCCGGCTCGGAGAACGGTTCGGGCTCGGACAACGGTTCCGGTTCGGACAATGGATCGGGCTCGGACAACGGTTCTGACGAGGGGTCCGGCGAGTCGGGTTCCGACGGCGGCGACTGGGAGTACGAGCAGCCCTCGACCCCGGACGAGCCCACCGGTTCCGTCGACGAGCTCACCGTCGAGGCAACCCCTGAGCCCACCCCGACCCCCGCGCCTACGCAGGAGAGCACCTCCACCGAGCAGGCCGCCTCGTCGAAGGACACCTCCACGAGCTCGACCTCCGAGAAGTCGACCTCCACCAAGAGGAGCTCCACGAAGAAGAGCTCCTACAGGTCCTCCGGCGACTCCGACCGCTCCTATGACTCGTCGGACTACACGCCCAAGCGCTCCTCGCGCAACTACGACGGTGACTCCTCCGGGTCGTCGGACTCGACCCCGCGTCGCGCTGCCTCCGATGCGGCTGCCGACCAGACGGTCGCGGCGACCTCCAGCAACCTCGCGGTCGACGGGGCCTCGCTCCCGCTCGCGAAGGGGACCTACCGCAACAGCGCAGGCTTCGGAGCCACCGGATCCTGGTCGCGCTACCACACCGGGCTCGACTTCTCCGCCCCCACCGGAACTCCCGTCTACGCGGTCGTCTCGGGAACCGTCGTCGCCTCGAGCGCAGGCGGTTGGGCCGGCACGCACGTCGTCATCCAGGCCGAGGACGGTTCGCACACGCTCTACGCACACCTCAGCGCCAAGACCGTCGCGCCAGGGACGAAGGTCACCGCAGGACAGCAGATCGGCAAGGTCGGTGAGACCGGCCGCGCCTTCGGCGCCCACCTGCACTTCGAGTACTACAAGCCGGGCGTGCGTCCCGGTGACGTCTACTCGGCGTCCAACCCGGCCGCGTTCCTGAACAGCCTCGGGCTGACTCTCTGAGTCCGGCCCGGCAGGACCGACGCCCCGCGACCACCTCTCCCCCTGGGTCGCGGGGCGTCTCCATGCCCGGACATGGGACCGGCGCCCCACGGGTCCGTGGGGCGCCGGCGTCTTGGTCAGGAGGCCTTCACGACCTCGATCTTGATGTCCTCGAGCTTCTCGTCAATGCGCATCGAGTAGAACGAGCGGTAGACGAACACCATCGAGGCGATCAGGAAGACCGCGGCGAGGCTTCCGGTCAGCCAACCGCCGACCTCGCTCTGCAGGAGCACTGCCAACTCGACGGCGAGCAGGCCAAACAGGGTGGTGAACTTGATCACGGGGTTCAGCGCCACCGAGGAGGTGTCCTTGTAGGGATCGCCTACCGTGTCGCCGACGATCGTCGCCTCGTGCAGCGGCGTCGACTTCGCGGCCAGAGCGACCTCGACCAGCTCCTTGGCGTTGTCCCACGCGCCTCCCGCGTTGGCCATGAAGATCGCCTGGTACAGGCCGAACAGCGCCATCGCGATCAGGTAGCCGATGAAGAAGAACGGCTCCACGAAGGCGAACGCGAGGGTGGCGAAGAAGACACCGAGGAAGATGTTGAACATGCCCTTCTGCGCGTAGCGCGTGCAGATCTCGACCACCTTCGACGAGTCGGCGTCGCTCGCCCGCTTGGCGTCGCTGTTCAGATCGATGTTCTCGCCGATGAACTCGACCGCCCGGTAGGCGCCCGTCGTCACGGCCTGGATCGACGCTCCGGTGAACCAGTAGATCACCGCGCCGCCGACAAGCAGGCCGAGCAGGAACGGGGCGTGCAGGAGCGACAGGTTCTCCACGTCGTGCTGGAGGCCGCCGGTCAGGCCCATCATGATCGAGAAGATCATCGTGGTGGCGCCGACGACTGCGGTGCCGATCAGCACTGGCTTCGCGGTGGCCTTGAAGGTGTTGCCCGCGCCGTCGTTGGCCTCGAGGAGGTACTTGGCCTTCTCGAAGTCGGGCTTGTGGTCGAACTCCTGCTCCAGTTCGTCCTCGGCGCCGGCCTCCTCGATGGTCGAGAGTTCGAACACCGACTGGGCGTTGTCCGTGACCGGCCCGTAGCTGTCGACGGCGATCGTCACCGGACCCATGCCGAGGAAGCCGAAGGCGACAAGGCCGAACGCGAAGACGGCGGGGGCGAGCATGAACTCGCCGAGCCCCCGCGTCGACATCCAGTACGCGACCGCCATCAGGGCGGTGATCGCCATGCCGAGCCAGTAGGCCGAGAAGTTGCCCGCGACGAGGCCGGAAAGGATGTCGAGCGACGGCCCGCCCTTGTTCGACGAGACGACGACCTCGCGCGTGTGGCGCGACTTCACCGAGGTGAAGACCTTCACCAGTTCGGGGATGAGGGCACCGGCGAGGGTGCCGCAGGACACGATCAGCGAGAGCTTCCACCACATGCCGTCGGGCATGTCGCTGATCAGCAGGGCGGAGGTCAGGAACGTGGACGCGATGCACACGACGGAGGTGATCCACACCAGCGAGGTGAGGGGCTTCTCGAAGTCCATGTCGTCGGCGGAGCTGAACCGCGACCGGGTGATGGCGGAGTTGACGAAGTAGGAGATCCCGGAGGCGATCACCATGACGGCGCGGATCACGAAGAGCCACACGAGCAGCTGGATCTGCATCGTCTGCTCGGGCACTCCGAGCAGGATGAAGGTGATCAGCGCGACGCCGGTGACGCCATAGGTCTCGAAACCGTCGGCCGAGGGGCCGACCGAGTCGCCCGCGTTGTCGCCGGTGCAGTCGGCGATGACGCCCGGGTTGCGCGCGTCGTCCTCCTTGATGTGGAAGACGATCTTCATCAGGTCGGCGCCGATGTCGGCGATCTTGGTGAAGATGCCGCCTGCGATGCGCAGTGCGGAGGCGCCGAGCGACTCACCGATCGCGAAGCCGATGAAGCAGGCACCGGCGATCTCGCCGGGCAGGAACACCATGATGATCAGCATCATCGCCAGCTCGACGGAGATCAGCACCATGCCGATGCTCATCCCGGAGCGCAGCGGAATGTCATGGAGGGGATACGGCTTCCCGCCGATCGCTGCGTGCGCGGTGCGGGAGTTGGCGAGGGTGTTGACGCGGATGCCGTACCAGGCGACCGCGTAGGAACCGGCCATGCCGATCAGGGAGAAGCCGATCACGACGGCGGTCTTGCCGACCCCGAAGCCAAGCGACAGGTAGTACAGGACGATGATCGCCGCGATGAAGCCCCAGAGGACGAGGAGGAACCGGCCCTGCTGCTTCAGGTAGGCCTTGCAGGTGGTGTAGATGAGTTCGGAGATCTCGCGCATCGCGGCGTGTGCGGGCATCCTGCGGAGCTGGGTGTAGGTCATCATGCCGAAGCCGAGGCCGAGCGCACAGACGATCAGGCCGAGGCCGAGCAGCACGTCACCTGGCATGCCGAGGAAGGTGACGCTGCCGAGATCGGGCAGTTGGAGGTTGGCTTCGCCGCCCACGTGCGACGTGCCGCCACCCCCTCCCGAGCAGCCTGTGAGCAGTAGCAGGGCGACCGCACCGATGGCGGCGCCTGGGTTGATGCGTCGGGAGCGCGTTGCATCCATGGCGACCACTTCTCCTGAAATCAGGTCACGACGGCGTCGTTGCCGTCGCTCGTCATACTACGCGTCGTCGTATTGAGCAAGTCCGGGGGGTCGGGCATCCCTCGCGCGACCCGCCGTGGCTGGTCCAACCCCGGTGCTTGTCGGCACATTGTGTCGAAAGGGGCGAGCTGGAGCCTGAGTGGCACCTCAGCAGACTCAATGGGACCGACCCCGACGACCGCGTCTGGGACGTCCAGTTCGGCAACGTGGTCGCGGGCTGGCTCGCCGTAGGGAGCCCGATCGAGAGCCATGGCCTCGCCTGGTTCCGCGGGGCGAGTATCCCCCTCGCGCAGGGATTCTCCCTCGCAGTCGATCTCGAGGACGGGACGATCCCCGAGTGGTCAAGGCAACTGCACGACATGGTCCTGTTGGACGGCGTCGTCATCGGCAGCTCGGGTACCGGCCTCAGGGCGGTCAGTGTGGGCAGCGGCCGCACCCTGTGGGAGCGTGACGAGTGGCGGGAGGAGCCGGTGGCCTCCGGAGACGCCCTCTACGCGACCCAGAGCCCGGACAGCAGCGAGGTGGACCCGCGATGGGGCCCGGTCGAGGGAAAGCTGGTCCGGCTCGACCCGCACACCGGGAGGGAGATCTGGAACGCCACGTTCCCGCACCCCGTTGGCGCAGTCGAGACCTTCGGAGATGTCGTGCTGGCGATCGATCAGGCGGGCTGGGAGACGACCCACGTCCCCTTCCACCTCACCGCGGTCGATCCCGAGACGGGTGCGGCGCGCTGGACCCGCGAGTTCGAGGGGGAGTGGCTCTCCGATCTGAAATGGGGCGAGGAGCAGGTCCTCGTCATGCTGCCGACCGGAGGTGACTGGGGCGAGGACATGCGCGTGATCGCGCTCGATCTCGCGACCGGTGAGACGAGATGGGAGCTCGACCCCGAGGGCTACCCGTTCGTCATCGGGGGTCGGCTCGTGACCGACGACAACGACGGGTTCGTCGTCTACAGGTAGGTCCCGGGCCGCATGGCCGCCGCCGGATGCCGGCCCGGAGAGCCCTCCGTGAAGTCAGGCAATACCCTGGTGACATGGGCGGACACGCAACCGGCGACGAGGCTGTCGTCGATCTCGACGCACCACCGTCGGGTAGGCCTCTGCGGTCGTGGCCGCGTTGGCAGAGCCTCGCGGTGGTGGGTGTGGCGGTCGTCCTCGCCGTGGCGGGCGCCTACCTCGTCCTCCGGCCGAAGGCCGCCCCGGTCGCCGAGGTCGTAGGCCTGCAGGGTGGGCCGGTCGTCGCCTGGCAGTTGCCGACCACGGACGAGGACCTCTGGGCGGCTGGCGGTTGCGGGAACGCGGGCGTGTTGGTGCGCCCACACGTTGCGCAGCAACTGGGTCGGCTGCCTCGACCTGGAGGACGGGCACGTGGTGTGGGAGACGGAGAAACTGCCCCAGGACCCGACGGTCACGGAGCTGGTCGGCACCCCCTACAT